>CAJIBR010000026.1_pt1 | contig 11131 bp, 12 predicted proteins | sample 9199401 | NCBI WGS metagenome assembly CAJIBR01 (sample SAMEA7708310, study PRJEB35096) | sediment metagenome | biome: marine neritic benthic zone biome [ENVO:01000025]; feature: sediment [ENVO:00002007]; material: shallow marine sediment [ENVO:03000034] sea grass bed [ENVO_01000059] ... | reverse complement strand
CTCTCATCCATAAATGCACACACTCACAATCAAACTGACACCCCTTCGATCATCAGAGATTCTCACGCACATTCTGCTTTGCAATGCAGCATCGCATATTGTCGTTCCGGATTCAGCCTCGATTACCATCCCTTCCGGACACAGTTCTTCATGCGGTAAAAATACTAGCTGCGGCATTTACATACACCCCGTTTCATTGCAGTCACTCACCATTATCAGACTACTCGTCCTCTGTTGCATATTCGTCAATCGTATGGCCCTTCATCGCCTTGCGTATACTCGAGTTCATGCGTCGGGCAACAAAGTTTTCACAGGTTTTTTCCAGTTCTGAGATGGCTTTTTTAATCATGTCCGGATCATCACCCGCTCCGGCCGCAATGAGCTGTTCACGCGCATCTACAATCGATTCTTTTTCATCATCCGTCAACAATTCACCATCGGCCTGTATTGCGGAATCCAGGGCCTCTACAACCCGCTCTGCCTCAACCTGCTCTTCACGCAGTGTTCTGGCCTGCATATCTTCTTCCGCATGTTCTATTGAAGCACGCAGCATCGTCTCGATTTCGTCATCCGTCAGGCCGTATGACGGCTTCACATCCACGCTGGCTTCCGTACCGCTGTTCTCTTCGCGCGCGTGCACACTCAGCAGTCCATCGGCATCCACCTGGAAGGTTACGCGTATGCGCGCAGCACCGGCAACCTGCGGCGGGAAACCGCGCAGTTCAAAGTGCGCCAGTGAGCGGCAATCAGACACCAGCTCACGTTCCCCCTGCACAACATGGACAGCCATTGCAGTCTGTCCATCCTTGTAGGTGGTGAAATCCTGTGCGCGCGACACCGGTATCGGTGTATTACGGTGTATGATTTTCTCCGTCAGTCTACCCATGGTTTCGATACCGAGCGAAAGCGGGATGATGTCGAGCAGCAGCATATCCTCGCCGGATTTATTACCCACCAGCACATCTGCCTGTAATGCAGCACCGATCGCAACGACCCTGTCAGGATCGATACTGACCAGCGGTTCACATTCAAAAAACTCACCCACCCTGTCTCGTACCTGCTGTACACGGGTGGAACCGCCAACCATAACGACTTCAATAATTTCGTCCTTGGCGATATCGGCATCACGCAGGGCGCGTCGGCACGACATCAGTGTCTTGCGAATCAGGGGCTCGATCAGGACATTCATCTGATCACGTGACAGGCTGCCATTCCATTGTATTTCGTCTGCTTCAATCGCTATTTCGGTTTGCGCCTGTTCTGTCAGCGCTTCCTTGGCATTTTTTGCGACGCGCATTAACTCTCTGACCAGCTGACGTCCAGGGTCCTGTTGATAATCAGCCTGCTTAAGAATCCATTCAGCAATGACATGATCGAAATCATCACCGCCAAGCGCACTGTCACCGCCTGTTGCCAGCACCTCGAACACGCCATGGTTCAGGCGCAATATGGATATATCGAAGGTACCGCCACCGAGATCATAAACAGCGATGACGCCTTCCTGACCCGAATCCAGGCCATAGGCAACAGCCGCCGCAGTCGGCTCGTTCAATAGTCGCAGTACGTTCAGCCCTGCAAGACTTGCCGCATCTTTTGTCGCCTGCCTTTGCGCTTCATCGAAATAGGCAGGAACGGTTATGACAGCGCCCTGCAATTCATCACCCAGCGTTTTAACGGCTCTGCTCTTCAACGCCTTGAGTATTTCAGCCGATACTTCAGTGGCACTGACATCACCTCCTGTGGTATGTATTCTCGGAACCGCCTTGTCTGCATCAACGAAGTGATACGGCAGCTTGTTACCGAGGATGCGCAAGTCGCTGATACCACGGCCCATGAAACGTTTTACCGAGACAATCGTGTTGGTTGGATCGGTAACAGCATGTTGCGCCGCAACAGTACCGACATCGACACCGCTATCATGGTAACGAACAATCGACGGCAGAAGATGATATCCGTCTTCATCCGGCAGGGTCTGCGCATCGCCGCTGCGTACAGTTGCGACCAGTGAATTTGTTGTACCCAGATCGATACCCACAGCCAGCCGGTGCTGATGTGGCGCGGTCGATTGCCCGGGTTCAGATATCTGTAATAAGGCCATTCGCTCTCACATCATCTCATCTTCGATACGTGCAGTAAGTTCTTCAATCTCATTTGCCGCCTTGTGCAGGAACTGCAGTTTTCTGACCACTTCTCTTGCATCGTCCAGCTGACCAGACGCGTATGCACGTTTGAATTCATCCGCCATTCTTTCCATACCGGACTTGATTACCCGTGACATGCTATCGAGTTCTGCGAGCGGGTCATCATGATCACGCACACTTTCCAGTTGCTCACGCATCTCCATCTGCTCCATCAGGAATGCAGCGTCCATGGTGGTCTCATTATCCATTGAGAAATCCACGCCTTTGAGCTGCAGCAAATACATTGCACGTTCAACCGGATGCTTGAGCGTATGCAGCGCCTGATTGATCAGCGACGTGTGCTGCATTGATATCCTGCGCTCCTGCGAACTGGACCTGGCATACTTGTCCGGATGAACGGCCTTCTGTAATTCCCGGTACCTGTGCTGCAGTTGGTCGCGATCAACATCATAGGAAACGGGGATTTCAAACAATTCGAAATAATTTGCAGGCAGGATATCAGTCATCACATGCAGTCAGGTAATAAATGTGATAACCAGTGTGACCGGATTATCTAAACCGTAAAACTTTCACCACACCCGCATTGAGCCTTCTCATTCGGGTTATTGAACTTGAATCCTTCATTGAGCCCTTCCTTGGCGAAATCCAGCTCGGTACCATCGATATAAACCAGGCTTTTCCTGTCGACAACAACCTTGATCCCATGGTCCTCGAATACTTCATCCTCAGGATTCAACTCGTCGACAAACTCAATCACATAAGCCATGCCGGAACAGCCGGTTGTTTTAATCCCGAGTCGCAGCCCGATGCCTTTGCCCCGACTGGCGAGGAAGTCATTAACACGATCGGCGGCAGCTTGTGTAACAGTAATAGCCATGGATACTTACCTGTCAGGATCTCTTTTGCATGTAGTCTTCAACAGCGGCATTGATCGCATCCTCTGCCAGTACAGAACAGTGTATCTTCACAGGAGGCAGAGCCAGTTCCTCAGCAATAGCCGTATTCTTGATTGCTTTTGCCTGTTCAAGCGTTTTGCCCTTGACCCATTCCGTCAACAACGAACTCGAGGCAATCGCACTGCCGCAGCCATAGGTTTTAAATACAGCGTCTTCGATAATACCGGCATCGCCGACCTTGATCTGCAGCTTCATCACGTCACCGCACGCCGGCGCACCCACCATACCGGTGCCGACATTGTCTTCATCTTTATTGAACGAACCCACATTACGCGGATTCTCATAATGATCCAGTACTTTTTCGCTATAAGCCATACCTAACCCTCTAACTCTTAAACTTTAGACACCGATTGCCCTAAAACGATCAATAAGCTTATCGGTACAATAATCAATCATTTTTCCTCGTCCCTTGTTTCTCGCCCCTGTATTTAATGCGCTGCCCACTCGATAGACTCAAGGTCGATACCTTCCTTATACATATCCCACAACGGCGACAGTTCGCGCAGCTTGTCCACGGCAGTGCGCACGTGCTCTATCGTAAAATCAATATCCTGTTCAGTTGTGAAACGCCCTATGCTGAAGCGAATCGAACTGTGCGCAAGTTCATCATTCCTGCCCAGCGCCCTCAACACATAGCTGGGCTCCAGTGATGCCGAGGTGCAGGCACTGCCCGAAGATATTGCCAGGTCCTTGAGTGCCATCAGCAGACTCTCACCTTCGACAAAGTTGAAACTGATGTTTATATTTCCCGGGATACGCTGCTCAAGATCCCCGTTAATATAAACTTCTTCCATATCTTTCAGGCCGTCCCAGAGGCGATTTCTCAATGCAAGAATGCGCCTGTTCTCTTCTTCCATCTCTTCACCGGCAATGCGGAATGCCTCGCCCATGCCGACGATCTGATGGGTTGCGAGTGTGCCTGAGCGCATACCCCGCTCATGGCCACCGCCGTGCATCTGCGCCTCCAGGCGAACGCGCGGCTTTCTCTGCACATACAATGCACCGATGCCTTTGGGCCCGTAGACCTTATGCGCGGAGAAACTCATTAAATCAACTTTGAGCTCTTCAAGGTTAATCGGGACCTTGCCAGGACTCTGGGCAGCATCGACATGAAACAGAATTTTTCTGTCACGGCAGATCTCTCCAATTGCCGCGATGTCCTGGATGACCCCGATTTCATTATTCACGTGCATCACGGAAACCAGGATAGTATCTTCGCGTAACGCATCTTCAAGTTTTTTCAGATCGAGCAGGCCGTCCTGTCCCGGATCCAGATAAGTGACCTCATAGCCTTCGCGCTCGAGTTGTCGACAGGTATCGAGCACGGCCTTGTGTTCTGTCTTGCAGGTAACGATGTGTTTTCCTTTCTTCTTGTAAAAACGGGCAACACCTTTAATGGCCAGGTTATCAGACTCGGTCGCACCCGAGGTGAACACAATTTCCTTCGGGTTGGCGCCTACAAGTACGGCAATATTCTTGCGCGCTTCTTCAACAGCAGCCTCGGATTCCCAGCCAAATGCGTGACTGCGTGATGCCGGGTTGCCAAACACACCATCCAGGGTCAGGTAGCTACACATTTTTTCCGCAACACGCCTGTCAACCGGCGTCGTTGCCGAGTAGTCCAGGTAAATAGGATGTTTGTCACTCACGTTGTTTGCCTCTTAAACATTAGCAGCCATCATGACTGCCGATTTACTCATTGTGTTAATAACTTGAGCCAATGCCTGTAACAGCCTGTCGACATCGGCGCCTGTATTGTCTTTGCCAAAGCTGACCCTTACCGCGCTCAGTGCCAGCTCCGTGGGTACGCCCATGGCCTTGAGTACATGACTCGGCTCTGTTTTTCCGCTGGTGCACGCCGATCCACTGGATACTGCGATACCCATCCTGTCAAGCTGCATCAGCAAGGTCTCGCCATCGAACCCCTGCACACCGAACTGTACCGTGTTCGGCAAGCGTTCGGCATCCTGCGCGAACACGGTTACTGATGGCATCTGCGCCAGTCCACTCTCAAGGGCATCACGCAACTCCAGCGCATGCGTGGCACGCTCACTCAATTCTTTTTTTGCATGCTCGGCTGCGGCACCGAAGCCTGCAATTGCCGGTACGTTTTCAGTACCCGCTCTCAGTCCGTATTCCTGCACACCGCCATGCAACAGGGCATGCAGCGGCAGACGCTTGTCGATGACCAGCGCACCGGCGCCTGGCGGTCCATATAATTTATGCGATGATAGTGTCATCGCATGCACACCCCGGTCTTTAAAGCTGAGGTCGATTTTGCCGGCGGCCTGTGATGCATCGGTGTGAAACCAGCACTGTTGTCTACTGGCTGTTTCAGCCAGAGATCGAATACCCTGGACCACGCCAGTTTCATTATTCGCACTCATCACAGACACCAGTCCGGTATCCGGTCTGATCGCCTGCTCAAGAGTCTCCGCAGTCACCTTGCCTTCGCTGTCAACCGCTATGTCATCTACGGCGCAGACAGCGCCGAGTTGTGCCGCAGGTTCGAGCATGGACATATGTTCAACCTTGCTTATCGCAATCCTGTTTACAGCCGGCGATACCGCTATACCTTTCAGCAGCAGGTTATTGGCCTCGGTGCCCCCACTGGTGAACACCACCTGCTCAGGGTGCGCATCGACCAGTTGTGCTACCTGTTCACGCGCCTGTTCGATCACAGCCTTTTGCATGCGACCGAAACGGTGCAGGCTGGATGGATTACCCACCATTGCCCGCATCACCGGCAGCATGGTCTGTAACACGTCTTCGTGTAACGGTGTTGTTGCGTTATGGTCCAGATATACAGCCATGGCATCGACCTGCGTTATGCGGCGCTGACCCGTACCTTGTCCTGCCTGATCGAGACTTCCTGCACTTTTTCATCAGCCATCATCTCGGCCAGAGAAATGCCATCGAGAAAAGTCCGAATTTCGTTGCTTAATTCATTCCACAAATCATGTGTCAGGCACTGGTAATCACCCTGACAACTTTCGGTATCATCACAGCCTGCGACCTGGCAACTCTCGTCGACCGCCAGGATCACGTCTGAAACACTGATATCTGCGGCATCACGGTTCAAGGTATAACCGCCACCGGGGCCGCGCGTGCTTTTAACCACGCCGTTGCGGCGCAGGCGGGCAAATAATTGCTCCAGATATGACAGGGAGATATGCTGCCTTTCCGATATTGCAGCCAGTGAAACAGGGCCATTGCCCGCGTGGAATGCCAGATCCAGCACCGCGGTGACCGCATATCGACCTTTCGTTGTAAGACGCATAGAAAATACCTGTCAGTCAGAACAGGTCAATTTTACTTAATTCCGACTAAATTGGTCAACTATTTACTTGAGCGATTTTGTCAAGTATTGGCAGGCAGGTGGAGGACTACTCTCCTTCAATTTTCTCTGCTTCGGTTTCCTCAACCACTTCTTCAGAGAGCATCTTGCAGGGACCGAGATCGGGCAGGTTGGTGACATCGACCTCTGTACCCAGTTGTTTCAGTGCAGCACACATATTCTGCATCTGCTCATCCATGACGTGAATATGGTCCAGCATGCGGTTGATGGCGGTCGCAACCGGATCCGGCGCCTCCTTGGTCGCACCGTAAGCGTCAAAACCGAGCTTCTCGGCGGTTTGATGGCGTTTTTGCTCGGCCTGTTTATCAACCTTGTCGTGCTTGCGAACCAGGCGACCGGGGACACCGACAACCGTCCCATCATCGGGTACATCCTTGGTGATCACGGCATTCGATCCGATGCGCACACCTGAACCGACGGTTATCGGCCCGAGTACCTTTGCGCCCGCACCCACGACGACATTATTCAGCAAGGTCGGATGTCGTTTGCCTTTCTGCCAGCTGGTGCCACCGAGCGTCACGCCGTGATACAACGTACAGTCATCCCCTATTTCCGCCGTTTCGCCGATTACAACACCCATGCCATGATCGATGAAGAAACGCCGTCCAATTTTTGCACCCGGATGAATCTCGATACCGGTGAGCCAGCGTGCGACATGGGAAAAAAAGCGCGCCAGCCATTTCAGTCCGATATTCCACAAACCGTGATTCACTCGGTGCAGCAGCAAGGCGTGCACGCCCGGATAGGCGGTCAATATCTCCAGTACGTTGCGTGCCGCCGGATCGCGATCGAAGACGCAGGCTATATCTTCACGAATACTGATAATGAATCTCCTTACACTGTTGTCAGAACCACATCTTAAATCAGATCAACATCCAGTTTATACCCTGAATACTTGCGGATATTGATTACACCGGTATCCAGGATCAGGTACTGCCCCTTGATACCGATCAACGTGCCTTCAACCAGCGGTTTTTTATCGAGATTCAATGATTTCACTTTTTCCGGATAGTGTTCGACCGGGTACTGGATTTCTGTCACCGGTTCATCCGCGAGGAATACGATATTTTCACCTCCAAACTGTGACCGGAGTTCTGTTATCCGGGCACTGCAGACCTCGACCAGCTGATCTCGCATGGCTCCCAGGTCAATGGGTTCGGCAGCGCCTTTGAGCATCTTGCGCCAGTCGGTGCGGTCGGATACATGCTGCTTTATTGCAACTTCGAGCAAACCCGACTGGTAGCGGTTTGCCACCCTGAATATCGGCAGCGCCTGACCGGCGCCCTGATCGATCCAGCGAGTCGGTATTTGCGTTCCGCGAGTAATCCCGACCTTGATGCCGGATGAGTTCGCCAGATAGACAAAATGCGACTGCATACAGTGCTGCTGTGCCCATTCGGCGTCGCGGCAGGTGCCTGCATCGAAGTGGCACGTTTCCGGTTTGACAATGCACATATCGCATTCTGCCAGACTGATGAAGCACGGATAGCAATACCCCTGCGCATAGCTTTTGCTCGTTTTTCTGCCGCAGGCAATGCAGTTGATCTCGCCCTGGTATTCGAGCCTGATCCTGCCACCGATATGAGGATTCAGATCCAGCAATGCGTCATCAAGCGGCAGCTGATATTCAACCGGTCCGGCCAGTCGCACTTTCATTTTTACAATGTTGCCAATCATGTTAAGCGTACAGTCATTTGATGTAACGGGCGATGCGGCAACAGGCGCGCTCCAGCTGATCGACCGGGCGAGTATAGGCAAAGCGGACATGCGTAGATGCCCCGTTTTCGCCAAAGTCGATCCCGGGCGTTAATGCCACCGCCTCATCTTCGAGTAAACTGCGCGTCCATGCAAACGAATCCTGCGTGATCGCACTGCAGTCCGCATAAATATAGAAGGCGCCCACGGGTTCTACCGGTATGTTAAACCCCGTTTCACGCAGTACAGGCAACAGGTAGTCACGTCTTTCCCTGAATTTTTCAACGCGTCTATCGAGTATCTCGATCGTGTCCTGCTCGAAAGCAGCCAGTGCCGCATACTGCGCCGGGGTCGATGCAGCCAGAAACAGGTTTTGCGCAACCCGGTCAATAGCGTCGACATATTCATCGGGCACAACCATCCAGCCAAGGCGCCAGCCGGTCATGCCGAAATACTTGGAGAAACTGTTGATCACAAACACATCGTCTGAAAACGACAATGCCGTCAGATCCTCATCTGCATAGACCAGCCCCTGGTAGATCTCGTCGACAATGAGACGACCACGTTCAGCAGAGACCGCTTCGATCAGGTCGGTGAGCTCATGCTGCTGAATCATCGTACCGGTCGGATTTGACGGCGTGGCAAGCATCGCCGCGACCGAGTATTCATTCCAGTACTCGCTGATGTGTGAAGCAAGCATCTGAAAGCGCGTCTCCGCGCTGACAGGTACGACGTTGGCGTCAGCACCCAGCAGTCTGACCATGTTGCGATTGCACGGGTAGCCCGGATCGGCCAGCAAGACATTATCACCGGTATCGACCAGAACCGAGAGCGCCAGCTGCAATGCACCGGATGCGCCTGGCGTAACGATGACACGCCTTGGATCAATCCCGATGCTGAATTTTTTCCGGTAATAATCTGCAATCGACTGGCGCAACTCAGGCAGCCCCAGGGCCGGGGTATAATGGGTCTTCAACTGACGCAATGCCTTGATGCCGGCGTCGATGATCGGTTGAGCCGTAGGAAAATCGGGTTCACCGACTTCGAGGTGCAAAACAGAACGCCCCTCGGCCTCCAGTTGCCTGGCACGTGCGAGCAGGTCCATCACGTAGAATGGACGAATCTCGGCGGCCCGACGGGTCAGCACGGTATGGTCAGTTTTGTTCAATGATCACCTCCAGGTGAACGCATACTAGCACAGCGATAGACATCGTTTTCCAGGCATAAAATGCTATGCTTACCAGGGCCTGTTAACACTATGCGGATGCCCGTCGATGGGTATCCGCATAGTGTTAACAGGCCCTCGATTTAATCAGACAACAATAACTATGATGATATTGCATAAAAAGATAACAGCGACCTGTCTTGCTATTGTAATGATGGCACCACGGGTTTCTTTTGCGCTACCCGAACAGGCACTGGTACCCGGTGGTATCGCGATTTTGAATCTTATCGATTACACACCCGACACCCGCATTACCTTTGACAACAGAAAAACGACCGTGTTTAACCAGGGTGACTCATGGTATGCGCTGGCCGGCATTCCTCTGAAAGCGAAATCAGGCGCATACAACTTCGAGGTCAAACATCAGAACGGCACAACCCGGGTCACGAAAGTGGATATCAAGGATAAAAAATACAAGGAACAGCATCTGACCATCAAGAACAAACGCAAGGTCAATCCCAACGAGCAGGATATGGATCGTATCTCCAAGGAACGCGTTCGCAAACGCACCGCAAAATACCACTGGTCCGATAGCCACCCCGACGTCGAGTTTATCTGGCCTGTTACCGGTGAAATCAGCAGCATTTTCGGCCTGCGCAGATTTTTTAACGAGCAGGAGCGAAATCCGCACAGTGGTCTTGATATCGCGGCGCCCGAAGGCACCGATATCAGGGCAACGGCTGATGGCACCGTTATCGAGGCGGGTGATTTCTTCTTCAGCGGCAACATGGTCTATGTGGATCATGGCCAGGGGCTGATCAGCCTGTACGCACATCTGAGCCGTATTGATGTCAAACCGGGTCAGGTACTGCGCCGTGGAGATATTCTTGGCGCCGTCGGCCAGACAGGCCGTGTCACCGGTGCACATCTACACTTCGCTGTGATGGCGAACGGTGTACTGGTCGATCCGTTGTATTTCCTGCCGGTAGAGCAACCGACGGCGCAATTACAGTCAACCGACTCGAATCTGAATGCATCACCCGGAGATTGATTCATACACCTGAATGAATAGTGTTTTTCCGTGGATTTTCATTCCTGGCTTCATTTTCAACAGCTTATCGTCTATATAAAGGGTCGGCAGGTGAATATTCGGGTGAAACTCCGGATTTATAAAGCGTTTCACAGGCAAAAGGCTTGCGATTAGAGTCAAATTAACGATAATGTGCGCCCATTGTTTTTAACGAGTTGATTGAATGGCAAAAGAAGAAGCAATACAGATGGAAGGCAAGGTCATTGAAACACTGCCCAATACCATGTTTCGTGTTGAGCTCGAAAACGGCCATGTAGTGACTGCCCATATCTCCGGAAAGATGCGCAAACACTATATCCGCATCATGACGGGTGACGCAGTCACCGTAGAGCTCACCCCTTACGACCTCGAAAAAGGCCGCATCGTCTACCGCGCCAAGTAGCCCTCCTCCAGGTCCATCCCTGGCCGTTCCTCAATAAAAAAGGCCTGGCTGATTGTCAGCGGCAGGCCTTTCTAAGTGGTTGTTTTGCAGATTGACGCGTGACGGGTCGTCTAGCCCGCATTTCTCACCAGGATCACGGGAGCAGGCGCAGGATTCGTGTTCGAAAGCGCCGCTCTGGAGCGAAAAGCGTAGCCATAGCTACGGTTTGAGTGAAGAGCAAGCTTACGGACACGAAGACTAGCCTGAACCGTGATAGGCATGCTCAAACAACAAACTTTTTTTTAGATGATCCTAACTTTTCTCCAAATAACCAATACTTATCAGTACTCAACGCCGCCTGGTGG
>CAJIBR010000234.1_pt1 | contig 11181 bp, 11 predicted proteins | sample 9199401 | NCBI WGS metagenome assembly CAJIBR01 (sample SAMEA7708310, study PRJEB35096) | sediment metagenome | biome: marine neritic benthic zone biome [ENVO:01000025]; feature: sediment [ENVO:00002007]; material: shallow marine sediment [ENVO:03000034] sea grass bed [ENVO_01000059] ... | reverse complement strand
GGCACTTCACTTTCACGCCCCTCGCGGTGACCGAAACGTTCATCGCTGAATTTTTTTGTATCGAACTCGCGGCGCATCGGCGGTATCTGGTCCCAGCCTTCCAGCACAAAGTCATCGTCCAGGCGCGGGCTGCCGGGAAAGCGGATGCCGTAGGCCTCGCGCAGCTCGCGCTGATAGGTCCAGGCCTGTGCCCACAGGTGGTGGATGGAAACCATGTCCTCGCCGTCACGGTCGATATCCACTTGGATACTCAGTGAATCTTTACTATCGTAGTTATGCAGCATGTACACCAGCGTGAAGATGCCATTCTCGATGTAGTCGATGCAGGTCATGAAATTGAGGTGCGTGTAGCCTTCGCGGTCGCGCAGTTCACGGATCAGCGTCTCGGTCTTGTCCTTGGCCACTTTAAGCGAAGTCAGGCCCGGCCTGCATTCGGTGATCTCGGTGACGCCGAATTCGCTTTGCAGTCTGTCTAGCATGGCACTCATAGTCGTAAACCGTTTTTCATTACCAGTTGTAATCGGGCATGTCCCAGTTCTTGATGACTTTCTTCTGGTTCGCCTTGTACCAGTCGAAGTTCTCGATATAGCGGTTGGCGCCGTCACAACGGCCTTGCTTGATTTTTTTCTGCAGTTCCATGATGCCGGCGACCAGCACCTCGGGGCGCGGCATGCAGCCGGTGATGTAAAGATCGACCGGCAGGTACAGGTCGAACTGGTTGATGGTGTTGTAACTGTCGAAGTACATGCCGCCATTGACCGGGCAGATGCCGAGGCAGATGACGAACTTGGGACCCTGCATCTGTTCGTAACTGCGGATGATGCGCTTCAGGGTTTTGACCGAGGCGTAACCGCCGATCACGAACACCGAGGACTGGCGCGGTGTCGGCCGTCCGGCGACGCCGAAACGGTTGGCATCGAAGCGTGCCGTCATCAGCGGGCGCAGCTCGATCGCACCGCAGCCGGTGCCGAAGGCCAGTATCCACAGGGAATTCGCACGTGCCCAGTTGGCAAAGTCCTCCACCGCCTTGATCGGGTAGGGTTCGTAGGCCTTCGGTCTGGCATTGCAGAACAGCTGCCGCTCTTCGGCGCTCAGGCCGGCATTTTCCAGGGTATCTTCTGTACTCAGACTCTTGATCATGGTCAGCCTCTCAGGACGTCAGTAACATTTGCGCGTATACAATAGACATTATCCCGATCACGGTAGGGATTTTAAAGAAGAATCGAATGGCCTGGTCGACACGAAAGCGCGGAAACGCGACGCCGATCACGATCGCGACCATATAGATCAGCCAGGTCTTTATCATCAGCTCTATCAGATTAGTCGCACCACCGAAGAAAAGGTTCATGAACAGCACCAGCTTGGTCGCGCCAAACAGCGCACGGTTCAGCGACATGAACGACAGGTAGGCGCTGTGGAACTCGGTCGGTGGTCCGATCGGGATTTCCTGTGGCGCAAGGAAAACATCGAACGGCGAATAGCCGGTCATACCGAGGAAGGCCAGCATCGCGGCCAGCGTCGCCACCCAGTTGGTGAACACGGTCCAGTTTTGCCAGCCGCCCTGTTGCGCGGCGACAATCTCGGTGATCGACAGCGTGTCGTACTGGATCACGATGGATATCACCGCCAGCGCGAACGGCACTTCGTAGGCGGTCATCTGCGACAGTCCGCGCGCGATACCGATGGCGCTGTACGGGTGGCCGCTTTCGCCGGCGCCCAGCGCCATGCCGAGCTGGCCGAAGAACATGAAGTAGATGACCAGGAACAGGTCACCGGCCATGCTGAAATTGGAAAAGGTTTCGCTGCCGTAAATGACCGGGATGAAGGCCAGGGTACCGATGCCGCCTGCGATGCGAAACACCGGCCCGAGGTAGAACATGATGCCGTGGCTGACTGCGGTGCGCTTGAAAAAGTTTTTCAGGATATTGATCACCGGTTGCCAGTAGGGGATGCCGATGCGGCCCTGCACCTTGGCGATGATGCGTTCGATGAACGCTGTCATGAAAAGGCCGTAGGCGGTGACGATCAGTAAGGTCAGCATGAAATTTCCGACTTTTCCGAGCCATTCGGCAATCACGATAACAGCCCTCCGTTAAACAGCACCATCGCAACGAAATAGATCAGTATGAGCAGTGCATAGGTCTGACCGTTGCCGTTATAGAACACGCGCAGTGATGATCCCAGTGTGTGGCTCCATTCGACCGCAGCGTTCCAGAATGCGGTTGCGCGTGGTTTGACCAGGAAACCGATGGCGCGGTCATAGTGCGCGAAAAAGTTGTAGGCAAAATGCGTATCCTCCGGCCGGTGCGGGCGCTCGGCGGCGTAAACGATGTTGAATTGTTCGACTTTCTGGATTTTCATTGTCAGCGAAACCAGCAGCAGGATGATCAGCGGCACCATCCATACTGCACCGACAACCACCATGATCAGCGGCGCGTTCCAGTAACCGTAGTGCGTCTGCAGCGCGAAACCTTCCCATACCAGCGTGTTCGTGATCCATGGATCAACCGCGGCCGACAACGGGTCGAGCAGCAATTTCGGGTAGGCCGATATCACCATGATCGCGGCTATCATCACCACCTGCGGTAACAGCAGGACGGCCGGGGCTTCCTTAATCCCGGCATGCTCGAGCTTGCGCTGGCCGAGGAACACGGTCTGCAGCAGGCGGAACATGTACAGGAAGGCCACCGCACTGGAGAAAAACGCGAACGCTGCGATGAAGTACCAGCCTTTATCCATCAGCGCGTTGAATAGCATCCACTTGCCGCCGTATCCGGTCAGCGGCGGTACGCCCGACATCGCGATAATCGCGATCATCGTGAACACGAAGGTGAGCGGCATGTTCTTGATCAGGCCGCCCATCCGGTACATCAGGCGTTCGTTGGTACGCAGTACGATGCCGGCGATGCTGAGGAACAGGATGCCCTTGAACAGGAAATGGTTGACCGTCATGTACAGCGCCGACACCCAGCCGAGGTGGCTCATCAAGGCCATGCCGGTGACGATATAACCGAGCTGACCCATGCTGGAGTAGGCGACCAGGCGTTTGAGATCCTCCTGGAACACGGCCATCAAGGCGCCGAAGGTCGCCGTCAGGATACCGATCCAGCCGAGCACGTAGGCCGGGTCGAGGCCGATATCCGAGCGTATGCCAAGCTGCGCGGCGATCAGCACCAGTCCGAAGATTCCGGCCTTGCTGATCACGGCAGAGAGCAGCGCAGTGAAGTCATCGTCGGCTTCGGCATAAGCACCCGGCAGCCAGACGTGTACGCCGAACCCGCCCGTCTTGATCACGAAACCGGCCGCGAGCAGGCCGAAGATCAGCGCAGGCGCATTGCTGCTGCCGAGGTCGGCGAGCAACAGGCTGCCCGTCGTCGCATAGGCAACGGCGAAGCCGGCGAAGATGAAATAAGCCGAACCGAGCGAGAACATCAGATAGGCGAGCGCGGGTTTGATGCCTTCGCGTCCCAGCGTGATCAGCAGATAGGAACTCAGGGTCATCAGCTCCCAGCCGAAGAAAAATTCCAGCGACGTCGTCGCGCGCACCAGGCTGGCAAGCGACAGCAGCAGCACGGCCAGCAGCGGGTAGAAACCCCTGCGTGCATCATTGCGGTAGATCGTGGACAGGCTGACCAGCAGGCCGCCGCCGATCAGCAGATAACTGAACAGCAGGTTGATGCCTTCGAGGTCTTGCGTTTGCCAGTAGCCACCGGCGCCAACAGCAGCCAGCATGGCCAGCTGCTTCGGGCGCGCGGGCAGCGCATCGATCAGCCACAGCAGGAAGCCGGCGAGCAGAGGCAGGAAGATGACCGGGCTCTCGACATTCATCGTGATCGCCATGCCGTAGCCGATCACGAACAGCAGCAGTGCCGCGATCGCCACCGGGACCGGTTGCCAGAAGCTGACCGCAACATCAGGCTGCGCTTCCGCTTTCGTACGTGCCTGGCTGAACCAGCGGAACAGGTAGGCGGCTTCCAGCAACGAGCCGATCAGTATTAACGCGATCCAGGGGTACTGCCCGGCGCTCGCCAGTTGCATGACCAGCTCCCATTTGGCCCAGAAGCCCGGGAATGGCGGCAGGCCGATCAGTGCAGCCATCATGCATGCTAGCAGCAGCAACAGGGCCGGGCGTTTCGCGATCGCAGACCAGTCTTTAATGTCCGCACGGTCGATCATGCCGGCGAGCCAGAACAGCCCCGCCTTGGCGAACACATGATTGATGAATAAACCGCCGACAACCAGAGCCAGCAGCGAAGTCGCACCCAGCTGCAACAGCAACGCCAGTGCCAGCGTCAGCAGGCCCATCTGGCCGATCGACGAATAACCCAGCAGGCGCTTCGCATTGTCCTGTTTCAAGCCGATGATGTTCGAAACCAGGAAGGTGGCGCCGCCGATGAAGGCGATGCTGTCCAGGTAGGCCGTCATCAACGGCAGCAGCTTGTACAGTGCGAAGAACACGCCGGCTGAAACGCCGACAGATACCAGGGAGGCGATACCGCTGTGTGCGGTTTCATACACGTCCAGGCCCCAGCCGTTGGCCGGGTAGGGCTTGAGTTCGATCAACAGGCTGGTGAGCACGAACAGGGTCGCAATCAGTCCGATCGGTCCGTGGATCAGGCTCTTGTGCGCGATGATGTCGTCGATATTCAACGTACCGGCCTGGTAATAGATAAAGATCGTGCCCAGCAGGAAGAACGCGGTGGCGACCGAGGTCGCGATGATGTACTTGAAACCCGCAGCCAGTACCGTACCGGTGCGTTCCATGCCGATCAGCGCGTACGTCGCGATCGAGGTGATTTCGATGAAGATGAACAGGTTGAACAGATCCCGTGTCATCACCATGCCGTTGATGCCCATCACCATGATCAGATACAGCAGCAACGCGGAGGCATGTTGTTTCAGCGACGGCAGGTAGTGCCATGCGGCGAGCAGCGCAACGGTGTTGACCGCGAGCACGAAACCGCCGTCGAACAGGCCGAAACGCAGGTTAATCGCGAACGGTGGCGCGATGCCCGCCGTTTCGATGTCGATCGCGGTCGCGCTGTCCCAAACGGCGAGCAGATTCAGCGCGGCAATCGCGACCATGCCTGCGAGTGCGGCCAGGAACACCAGGATCGCGTAAACGCGATGCGCCCGGTCGAACAGCGGTATCAGGAAGCCGGCACCCAGCGCGAGCACGTAGATGCCCAGCGGCTGCAGCAATACGTCCGAGAAAAACGCGCCTACCATTTCGACTCCGTGCACTCGTCAATCATCAGTGTCTGGCGCGCCTTGTAGATGCGTATCGCGACAGACAGCATCACCGCGGTGACACCCAGGCCGATCACGATGGCGGTCAGCACCAGCGCGGACGGCACCGGATCGACGACACGGCTGGCGGCTTCGGCGATGGGTACCGCATCGTTGATGATCGGCGCGGTACCGCCGGTGACGTAACCGATCGAGACCATGACCATGTGCACACCGGTATCCGTCAGCGAGAAACCGACGATCATTCGGATCATGTTGCGCTGCGTCAGCATGCCCCACAGGCCGATCAGCACCAGGAGGAGGCCGCTGCACAGTACGATCAGTGAAATCGGGGTGTCGGCGATCAGGTTCATAGTGGCCCGGTGTCCTCCTTGCGGAAGCGATCGAGCACCGCGCTGAGCTCGAAGCCGACCTTGAGGCCGACGAATACATAGATCAACGGTATCGCCCCGGCGCTGAACAATGCGCCATAGCTGCCGAGATCCATGATGCGATTGTCGAGGAAGCCGCCGGCCAGCAGAACACCGAGCACGCCGACAACGACATAGCTGAAACCCGAGAGTGATTCGATGATCGCGATCATCAGGCGGCTGATGTGTGATTCGGGCAGGGCCAGCAGCAGGAACATGGTGCCGGACGCGATGATCGCGCCGCCCTGGAAGCCGCCGCCGGGTGAAAGGTGGCCGTTGAGGAATACGTAGATGCCGAACAGTATGACCATCGGCAGCAGCAGTTCGGTCGCGGTTTCGACGATCTCGCTGGCCGGTTTGTGTGCACCCGCGGTTTCTTCGGCGCGGTCGCCCTGCTCCAGGTCTTCATCATCTTCCTTGCGACGGGTGCGGCGCAGCAGCAGGCCGACACCGGCAGCGGAAATGAACAGCACGGTCACTTCACCGAGGGTGTCCAGGCCGCGGTAGGTCACGACCACCGCGGTTACAAGGTTGGGTGCACCGAGTTCCTGTGGACCTTTTTCGGCGTAGTAGTGGCCAAGCCTGGAGAGTTCGGTGTTCTCGCTGTAATTCGATGCCAGCTTGAAAAAGATGATCGCCATTATGGCCAGCATCATGAATATGAAGATGCGCTTGATCATTCAGCCGGCTCCTTCGCCTGCTCGTCTTCGGTATCGAGCTTGTCGATCACGGTCGATTCGGTTTCGCGGATACCGATGGCATGGGCTGCACGTGCCAGCGCGTGCGAGGAAACCGGGTTGGTCAACATCACGAAGAAAATCAGGATGAACAGTTTGGGCGTCCACGACGGATGCAGAAACGCGATACCGATCAGGATCATCATGGTACCGAGCGTGGTCGCCTTGGTGCCGGTCTGGATGCGGTTATAGGTGTCCGGCATGCGCAGCACGCCAAGTCCTGCCGAGAACAGGAACAGCGCGCCGATGATCAGGAATATATTGCCGATAATGACGGCGATCATATCGAACATCGCGTTCAGTCCTCGCCCTGGGTTTTGCGGATCGCGTAGAGAAAGATCATCGTGGTCAGGCCCGAGCCGATCGAGGCTTCCGTCATCGCCACATCAGGTGCCGCCAGCACCACATAGGCCACGGAGGCGAACAGGCTGGCGAGTCCGGCGCTGATGACAGCGCTCAGTGTGTTGTTCAGCGTGACTGCGAGCAGGCCGCTGATCAGGATGCCGGCGCAGAGTACGATGGTCAGTAGTGTAATGACGGGTATGGACATCGGCGATCAGATACCTCTTTCCAGGTAGCGGGCGACGGCGAGCACGCCGAGGAAGCTGAGCAGGCCATAGACCAGCGCCACGTCGAGGTAGATAAAGCGCCCGGCTGAGTGTGCCAGCAGCGCGATCAGCGCGATGGTCACGATCGTCAACAGGTCGATGGCGACGACACGATCAACCGTGTCCGGGCCGATCACGAGACGAATGATGCCGAACACGATGCTGAAAAAAATCAGCAGCGAAGAAATGATGATGGTGATTTCTGTCAAAGCGGACTCAGCCATAGACAACCTTCAGGTATTTCTCAAAGCGTGCCGAAATTTCCTCGGTCGCAGCAACCGGATCAGTCGCGCTGACATTGATCCAGTGGATGAACAGCGAGTCATCCTTGATGTCGACGACCAGTGTGCCCGGTGTCAATGTAATCGAATTCGCCAGCGCCATCCGGCCGATAGGGGATTTCAGCTCGGTCTTGATCTCGACGATTCCGGGCTCGATCTCGATGCGGGGTGAAAACACCAGGCGCATGACATTGAGGTTGGCCTTCGTCAGCTCGATCAGAAATACTGCCAGGTACAGCAGGTAGTAGAAGACCGCTTTCGGTGTCCAGCTGATGAAACTGTAGACGCGGGCGAACGTGGCGAACGCCAGCGCGATCGCGGCACAGATCACGGCACCGGCGATCAGGACATCCGTGGCTAACGTGCCATTGGCAATCACCCAGATCAGCATCAGGGTCAGCCACAGATTGATGAACTGAAGTGGAAAGTTTATTGTCTTTGTCATCGGCGCGAAGTCTACTCTGAAGACGCATTAAATGAAATCGTCAGCAGGCGAACTATTTGAAATTCACGACGAAAAGGCGCCCCCTGGCGTCGTTTTCCAGGGCTTTTTTGACTTGCGTCAATAAATGCGTGCCGGGTGCCGTTAATCACCATCAGATTTACACCTGCCGGGCTTCATCGTGCACCAGTGTCAAACGCAATGATCCAATAGAGTGCATAAATACGCGTCAACCGTCGTTTTAATGGCATTCACTAAAGGGATACAAGACCCGTGCCAGTAAAACTCAAAGCAGGGCGCAGCCTGCGTGATGAATGTCATATATTTGTAACATTTGATTCATCACATCTTGTAATATGCGGTGACGAAATAAATCGGAAGTGATTTTTACGTCTTGCGTTACTGGCGATTGCATTATGCAGAATAAAAACAAACTGTCTGAAAGTGTCTGCACGGATTTTCATCCCTGCACAGTCATCAACAGCTGAGAACCTGGAATGATGGAAAAAGCAGATATTGGTTTAATTGGCCTGGCTGTTATGGGACAGAACCTGGTTCTGAACATGGCCGATCATGGTTATCGCGTTGCCGTCTACAACCGCACCGCCAGCAAGGTGGATGAGTTCATCGAGGGTCCGGCGAAGGATAAAAGTATCATCGGAACACGCAACATGGAGGAATTCGTGGCTGCACTCGAGACGCCGCGCAAGGTCATGCTGATGGTCAAGGCAGGGGACGTGGTGGACCGCTTCATCGATACGCTGATCCCGCTGCTTGAGCCGGGGGATGTCATCATCGATGGCGGTAACTCCTATTATCCCGATACCACGCGACGAACAGCCTCTCTCAGGGAAAAGGGCCTGCGCTTTATCGGTACCGGTATTTCCGGTGGCGAGGAGGGCGCGCGTCACGGCCCATCGATCATGCCAGGCGGTGACCCGGAAGCCTGGCCGCTGGTGAAGGACATCTTTCAGTCCATCGCCGCCAAGGTAGACGGCGAACCCTGCTGCCAGTGGGTCGGGCGGGACGGCGCCGGTCATTTCGTCAAGATGGTGCACAACGGTATCGAATACGGTGACATGCAGCTGATCTGTGAAGCCTATGCATTGATGGAGCATGCGCTGGGTATGAGTTATCAACGCATGCACGAAGTATTCACCGAATGGAATTCGGGTGTACTCGATTCCTACCTGATCGAAATCACCGCCGATATCCTCGCGATGAAAGATGAAGATGGCGAACCGCTGGTGAAAAAAATACTCGACACGGCAGGGCAGAAGGGCACCGGCAAATGGACCGGCATCAATGCGCTCGATCTCGGGGTGCCGTTGACCCTGATCGGCGAGGCCGTGTTTGCACGTGTGCTGTCATCATTAAAAGATCAGCGTGTACGTGCCTCGGCAATACTCGGATCGCGTCCCGACAATAACGTTACCGGCAGTGAAGCCGACAACGTCAGGGCACTGCAGGATGCATTGTACGCATCGAAAATCATTTCCTATGCGCAGGGATTCATGTTGATGCGTGAGGCGGCAAAAGAGCTGGGCTGGGAACTCAACTACGGTGAGATTGCATTGATGTGGCGCGGTGGCTGCATCATCCGCAGCGCTTTCCTCGGTAACATCAAGGCAGCCTATGACGCTGATCCGCAACTGGAAAACCTGGCACTGGATGCATTTTTCACCGATGCACTCAAATCGGCGGAAGCCGGCTGGCGCAATGCTGTCATGCTCGCAGTGAACAATGGTATACCTGCGCCTGCATTTGTATCGGCCCTGTCCTATTTCGACGGCTACCGCTGTGAACGCCTGCCGGCCAACCTGCTGCAGGCCCAGCGCGATTATTTCGGCGCGCACACCTACGAGCGCATCGACAAACCGCGTGGCGAGTTCTTCCACACCGACTGGACCGGTCACGGTGGCAAGGTGTCATCTACCACCTATGAAGTCTGAGCGATAATCATATGTTATCTCGCCAAGGCGCAAAGCTCGCTAAGTTATACGGTTGTCTAACCACAGAGGCGCAGAGTTGTTTCATGACTTTGGAGCGGCTTTAGCCGCGAACAGCCAGGTTAAGCGAATCCGTGGGAGCGGCTAAAGCCGCTCCTGCATGCTATCCTGATTAAAACTTATAGTGCCTGGAGATATCTGAATCTGCTCCTGCAGTCGCCAGGGTGCACATGGCGCGATATCTTATCAAGGTGTTTGAACCTGCATGCATGCCGGTGCGCAGCATGGATGAGGCGAAGCGGAATCCGGGATATAAAGAATAATGGAAAGTACTACGATTGATGTTGTTGCATTGACCGTGCTTCAATACCTGATATTCAGTTCCTAACAGGGCACTACACTATGAACGCTACTTCGATCATGGATCCGAATCCAACGGTGTTGAAGTCGACCGATCTCATCAAAACCGCGATTGGCTATATCATGGAACACCGTTACAGAAACCTCCCTGTAATCGATGATGAAGGTCGTTACCTCGGTAGTTTCGGTGTGCACTGCCTGCTGAAGAACGTATTACCTAAAGCAGTGACAATGGAGAAGGGGTTGAAAAATGTTTCGTTCGTGCAGGAAACACTTACCGATTTGCGCAACCGTTTGGCCGGCATGGAAGACAAGCCTATAACCATGTGCATGAATACCGAAGCTGAAACGGTCTCGCCGAACACGCCGCTGGTCGAGTCGCTGCTCATTCTCTACCACGCCAGGAACAGTATTCCAGTGGTTGATCCGGATACTGACAAGTTGTTGGGTGTGATCTCGTACTGGGACGCCGGCGAAAAAATCCTGTCAGCCTAGAGGAGCGTTTAATGCACGAGCCGCATCAGGCAGCAGTCATATTCGGATTAGACCCCATGTGGTATGCGGGGGTGTTGTTCGTGCTGACCTATGCACTGATCGTGGCAGAACGGCTGAACCGAGCCATCGTTGCAGTCAGTGCTGCCAGTCTGATGGTCATCGGTGGCGTTCTGACCCAGGAAGCGGCTGTACAGGGCATCGACTTCAATACCATCGGTCTGCTCACCGGCATGATGGTCATCGTCGGTATCACGCGTAAATCGGGTGTGTTCCAGTATCTGGCAATCTGGTCTGCGAAGCGGGTCAATGCCGATCCATGGGGCATACTGGTCATGCTTGTGCTGGTGACGGCCGTGCTCTCGGCCCTGCTCGACAACGTCACGACCGTCCTGCTGATTGCCCCTGTAACCCTGTTGATCACCGACGAACTGAGAATCAGTGCCTATCCCTATTTATTCGCCGAGATCTTTGCTTCCAATATCGGCGGTACCGCAACCCTGATCGGCGATCCGCCGAATATCATGATTGGCAGTGCCGTGGGGTTGAGCTTCAATCAATTCATCATCAACCTTGCACCGATCGCGACGCTGCTGTTGCTGCTGTTCCTGCTGCTGCTGTATTTCATCTGGGGACGCAGTCTCGAAACCAG
>CAJIBR010000091.1_pt1 | contig 11320 bp, 13 predicted proteins | sample 9199401 | NCBI WGS metagenome assembly CAJIBR01 (sample SAMEA7708310, study PRJEB35096) | sediment metagenome | biome: marine neritic benthic zone biome [ENVO:01000025]; feature: sediment [ENVO:00002007]; material: shallow marine sediment [ENVO:03000034] sea grass bed [ENVO_01000059] ... | reverse complement strand
GTACACGCAAGAGCGGCTTCAGCCGCGAATTCCATGTAGTTTAATGTGTACTGGTCGCGACTGAAGTCACTCCTGCATTAAAAACTAAAACAAGCGCTGCACCCTCCACGCCTCTGCAGGTAATGATCGCTATTATCCGCCGGCAAAGTGATGATGCCAGGTACCATGTCCGCTGTGCCTTGTCTTATGACTGGCATGCTGTGCGTCGAGGGCATTTTCATGCTGCCATATCGCATACCCCAGTGATCTCAGGCGGTTGGCCAGGTTGTGTTCCTCGATCTTGGCCTGATCACGGCTGACCGGATTCATGCGCGCATAGTATTCCGGCGCCAAACGGCGCGCATAGCGTCTGACGAACTCGTGGCTCTTGTAGCCTACCAGGTGATAATTAAAACGCTTCTGCGGTGTGTGGCGTGTTTCGCCAACGAACAGGCAGGGCATCCCTTCTTTGTATTGAGGATTGGCCTTGATGAATTCATCGTATTTCAGAACCTCCTTGTCAAGCTCAATAACATAAACATGATGATGCTCTGTTTCTGTTGTGTGTGTCATGATGTTCTCCTGTGTATGTGACTCGTGTATCGTGTGTTTGCTCGCTCGTCTAGTGTTGTTGCCTGTGTCCCCTGTTGTTGTGTGTCTGTTTCAGGTCAATGCTTCTGTGAAGTAATTCTTCGATGATGCGTCTGAGTTCAACCAGACCACCGACTTCGTTTTCAATGGCTGCACGCAATTTCTGGTCGTGACCGGGTAACCATTTCTCTTTGCTGGGTTTTCCACAACCGCATGCGCACGGCCCTGTGTGTGACTTCCGCTCCATAACGCACCTCTTACTAACGGATGTTGATTCGAGATACTTTCGTTATGGCTTAAGAATAACCTTGCATGCGAGACGGGACTTGACCGATTACGCCAATCGCTTATCAGCAGTAATGAGAATTAATCGTAATTAAATAGGGGCTTGTAAGCTCGAACGCCATACCCAGGCGGATTTGTCGATGATCAGATGGGCGGGATGCTGTCTATGGATTTATTCCTTGAGTCGGATCAACAGGTGACCCTGCTTGACTTCGATGGCTTCAACGCCGTCGGCAAAGGCTTTCCAGAAGCCTGCTTCCTGACCGAATTCCTGAATTAAATCGACGTTCTTGATGCCACCCAGCCATGCATTCGGGATGGGCACTCCCCAGACACTGACGCCGCGCAACTTGACGACTGGATTGCCGGTGGCAAAAGCGAGCTCTGCACCGGCGGTGAGTTTTACCGTGCTGCCACCGAGTAGCGGGAATTCTTCATCGAGGTGCACCAGCAATTTTACGCTCGCCAGGTTGTCAGACAGATCGATGGCCAGGCGTGTGGCAAGGTCGGTGTTTTTTGCCAGCAGTGCATTGAGCTCTTTCTCGCTCAGGCGTATCTCACGGCTGGCACCCTCTTCGGTGTAGGGTTCGGGTGTCAGTGTGTTGTCGGCTGTGTTCGAAAATGGCCTTGAGCGTGAGGCTCTACGGTCCGCCTGGCTCTGAAAGCGTTCAAATGTCTCCAGCTTCTGATCGAGTATCCGCTGTTCCTTGGCGTCCAGCGTGACCGGCTTGAATTCAGAAGGAAACAGCACTGTATTCAATATCCATACCGTCAACAAGGTCAACAGGATCGCAAGCAGAATAAAAGTACTGAGCTGCCAGATATTAAAACGCCTTATAGATGAAGGTGCAGTTGCTGTATCTGCAGAATCTTGTTCATCGATATTCATCAGAACATCTCTTGTTGGCTTGACTCTGGTGGATCAATATCGGGCCGGCCAGTATATCATTTTGCCCACACCGGCATCGATGAGATATCGATATCGAAAATAGCAGTACCGATGAGCCAGGTCTGGAGTGAAATCAAAACGATCGCGACCAGATTGATGATAAAACCGGTTTTTATCATGTCACGGATGTGTAACTGTCCGGATGCGAACACGATCGCATTGGGCGGGGTTGCAACCGGCATCATGAATGCCATCGACGCGGATAAGGTGACTGGCAGCATCAATAACAAGGGATTGATCTCGATTTGCTTTGCGACCGACGCAACCACAGGCAGTAATATCTGCGAGGTTGCAGTATTCGAAGTCACTTCCGTCAGAAACACAACGATCGACGATATACCGGCGACCAGCGCCAATGGATCGAGTTCCTGCATGCCGACGAAGCGCTGCCCGATATACTCAGACAAACCACTCTCGGTAAATCCTTTGGCGAGCGCAAAGCCTCCGCCAAAGAGCAGCACGATATTCCAGGGCAGACTGCTGATGATGCCGCTGTCTGCGATACGTGTGTGATCTTGTCTGTTTCTTGACGGGATGCAGAATAAAACCAGTGCAGCGGTAATGGCGATGGTGCCATCATTGATCAGGCTGGCGTTGTCGAACAGGTTTGACCAGCCCGGGATCGTGAATCCACCGATCTCGATATTCTGACGGAACATCCAGCTGAATGCGGTCAGCGAGAATACGATGGCAACGGCTTTTTCCTCATAACTCATGGGCTTGCCGGACGACTCGCGAAGTTCGCCGGTAGAGAACTGTAGTCTGGTAAATCCCCTGCCGGTATAGCGGTATGCGATGATCAGCCAGGTGGACATCAGCATGGTCAGTGTCAAAGGCAAGGCGAACAACAGCCACTGGGCGAACGATATCTCCGGGGCGCCCGGAAACGTAATCTGGTAAATCCGCTGCATCGCCAGGTTCGGGGGTGTGCCGATCAGCGTGCCTGTGCCACCGATAGAGCAGGAATAGGCAATGCCCAGCATCAAAGCAGTCAGCAGGCGCTGTCGGTCGCGCGGCGTCAACTGGTCAGCCGCGCGCGCATATACCGCAAGCCCGATGGGTAACAACATGGTTGCCGTCGCCGTATTGGATATCCACATCGATAAAAATGCGCTGGTTGCCATAAAACCGAGCAGCATGAACATCGCACTGCCATGAAACCAGCTGATCACGCGCAGTGCAATACGTGTGTGCAGGTCCCAGCGCTGCATCGACAGTGCCAGTACAAAACCACCAATAAACAGAAATATCGTGGAATTCATGTACACCGCCGCCACGTCCTTGCCGGATGTAATCCCGAGTAGCGGGAACAGGACCAGGGGTACCAGCGCGGTTGCCGCCAGCGGTAATGCCTCCGTTATCCACCAGACCACCATCAGGCCGGCAACGGCGGCCATGTCGGCTGTGTTGTCTGAAGGGAACAGGGGCAGTATCTGCAGCAGCGCAAAGACAACAGGGCCGAGAATGAAGCCGATAGCAGAGATCCTGGCTTTAATAATCCTGTCTCATAAAGGATGCAATCGTCAGTGTGAGGCTGATTAACAGTAACAGGGCTGAAAACACGGTCAATGCTTCAGCCATGGTGATGCCAAAAACCAGCTCCGGTGTATAGCCACAGGAGGCTTCGACACGAAACAGGTTGGGAAACCATGTATCCAGGGCGAGCCATGACGGCAAGCCGAGGTCGAAACCACAATCCCTGAATACAAAGCCACGCTCGGTGCCCAGCAATAAATACGCGCGCTCGAGTAATCCGGCAGCGATAAGCACCGTCAGCAGGTGACCGATACGCCTGGCCCACCGGTTGTTCAATATAACAGCGATGATTGCGACCAGCAGTAAACATAAGATCCATATGCGGACCTGTATACAAAGAACACATGGCAATGTTTCGAGTCCGTACTGGTAGTACAGCGCAACTGCAATAAACGAGAGCCCCAGGGCTGCGATTGCCAGCCAGTACCCTCGACTGTGTGCTAAATTCTGAAGTTTATCCAGCATTTCTTGTTCCGGATTCGTAAAAATTCGAATCTTATGTGAATACGTGCTATTCAACAAACAGGGCTACGAGGGATTGCCATTCCTGCTCGAGGCTCATGTCTTCAGGGAACACAGTCCCTGCCCGCCGATGCCAGTAGCGAGCGTTCCAGTCATCGCCTTCCTTACGGTGCAGATAGGCGTGGATTCGGGCGGCGGTGTGATCGTCGATATTCTGAACGATCTCATGCGCAGTGTTCCAGTTGCCCGCTGCGTCATACCACAATGCCTGTAAACAGGGTTCAAGCTGTTCCGGGCAGCTATCGAGCGTCAGGCTGTCGATAAATTCCTGGTGGTTCATTTTCATTTCGCCGGATTTTACCCTATCTTCATATTAGAAACTTTAGATCAGACAGTAAGCGATTGATAAATCATGCTGAGATTCTTTGCGAAGTGGTTATGGCTGCTGTGGTGCTGGCTTGAGTTGTCAGTTTTTACCGCGGTACTTTACACCATGTCCTGGCTGCCAAGGCCGTTAACCGGGCGTTATTATCACGAGTTGTCTCGTGTCTGGTGTCGTTTTCTTGTTCGTGCCCTGGGTATCGATCTGCGCCTGCACCAGAAAAACACACTGCCTGTTCCGGAACAGTACATTCTGATATCCAATCATCCATCGGCACTGGAGGATTTCGCGATACCGGCCTTGTTTGATATTTATCCACTGGCGAAGAGAGGTGTTCAGGACTGGTATTTCATCGGGCGAATCAGCGACAGGTCCGACACCATTTTCGTCAAGCGTGATGACCCGGATTCACGCCGCGCCGCGCTCGAAGCTTTGACCGATGCGGTGAAACAGGGTCGAAGCATCGCTGTATTTCCTGAAGGCGGCTGCAAAGGCCGCAGGATATACTCCAGCTTCCAGACCGGTGCCTTTGATATATCGATAAAAACCGGAGTGCCGATACTGCCGGTATTTTTGCATTATGAAGAGCAGGACAGATTCGAATGGCATGATCCCCATACCCTGCTGCACAAGTTCTGGCATTTCATGACGGCGCAGAATAACAGGGCGAATTACTACCTGTATGATGCGATCAGTTCGGAAGGTTTCACCGACAAGCACGCATTTGCGGAGCATGTTCATCAGCTGTATTTGCAATGGCAACAGCGCTACCTGGATTAGAGTGTGGATTTAACAATCGGTTTACAGTCACCCCAGCTCGGCCCTGGAGCGTTTGCCCCTGCCCGTTGCTTTGGGTGTGGACGGGTTTTTCAATACGAAGCGGTGTCCTTCGACGAGTTTCAACAGGTCGAACGAGCTGATGATTCCTATCAGCTGCTTGTCATGGGTCACCATCAGGTGGTGGATCTTGTGGTTGCGCATGATTCGGGCGGCGACCGAAACGTCATCATATCCGGGGACGGTATAGACATGCTCGGTCATGATTCTGGAAACCGGCAGGCCGGCCTTTTCTACCGCGACGATGTCGGCGGCGGAGACGACGCCCACGGGTTCTTTTGTGGTTGATACGACGGGTATGCTGTTCAGTTTGTGTTTCGTCATCTTCTCCTTGATGGTTGCCACTGAATGATGCGGCTGCGCGGTTACCACGCTCTTACTCATCAGGTCCTTTACCTTGATTTTCATGGTGTAACTCCGTTGATAAAATTATTTTGTATACTTTGTATATAGAGAAGATGGGCGAAAAAAACCCGGATTGTGCTGTAATTGTGGTTGGTTATCGACGATTTCTTGGCGTTGTTCACTGTATTCCTGATAATTTTTTTTCGTCTCATCGATGCAGCCGTCGAATTCTGATTCGGGGTATTGCAGGCACTGCGCCTTTCGCCAGGCTTTTAATCCCTCGAAATGTTGCTGGGTCGTGCATCCGGCCAACAGGACCAGCAGGCAGCATGTGGAGCCTGTACGTGCTGTCAACATCGGGTCAGGCTAGCGGTCGTTTTGCGTAGACTTGATCGAACAAGGCTTCGAGTCCGGGGTGCACACCGCGTACCTGATCGATAACATTGCCCGCCCAGTCAAAATAGTCCTGTCGGCGCTGCAGTGTCCAGTCAGTCGGCGCGTTGTCGATAACATCGCGTAAATTACTGATCTTGTCGGCCAGTTTTACCAGTTTGGCCTTGTCGGAGATATTGGCGGCATGATCGATCTGTGCCTGCTTACGCGCCGGTTTGGGCAGGCGCTTGTCGTCTGTCACATCCATAACGATATCCCGGATTGATTTGCCGAACGCCTGTTCGAGTTCGGCGGCTGTGGTTTCTGTGTCTTCAACCGTATCGTGCAGCAATGCACTGCAGATGGTTTCGATATCCGTTACGTGTGCCTCATTGCACAGGATGCCGGCAAGCGAGATCGGATGATTGATATAGGGTGATGCGTCCACATCTCTGCGGCGCTGGTCCTTGTGTTTGTGCGCGGCGAATGTGAGTGCTTTCAGAAGCATTTTGAGGTCGGTCTCGTTGATTGGCATGGTTTCGTACCTGTTGTTTGGTACGGGTTTTATCACTCGAGATCAAAATTGTCATCTGCAGTACAGAAAAGCATAATCAGTACCGCAAAAAAAAGGCCGGTATCGAGGACCGGCCGATGAGTGGTGTTGAGGCGTGTGGTGTTACGTACTTTCGAGGACTACGATAAAACTCGTGGTTGCCAGAGCCGAAATGAATGTCACTACCCATTTCACTGCAGCGAATGCCCTGTTGCTCAGATTGTCTATCCATTTGAATAACATTGGCTATACTCCTCTGTTAGGGAAGAAAAGGGTTTTATTGCCAGCAAAGGTGCCATCTTGCCGCTGCTTAAACGGGTGTGAAGATATCTGGCCGACCGTCTCAGAAAATTTTTCCTGACACGTTCATAGAAAGCCCTGTTCGTGCTGAATGAATCAGCATCAGGGCTGGGTGTTGAAGGTATTACGCTGGTCAGAGCCGCTTCATTGTTCACCATTTACCTCGCCTGGTTGAATAAAATCAATAAGGAGAGAAACCCTAACCGCATGATACAAAGAGAATAAAAACGAGCGTTATCGATGCTGCGGTTCAATTCCCTACTAAAATGGTCGGGTTTGAAAAAGTATAAGGACGTGAATGATGAATAAAAATTGAAATAATTTATGATATGCATAGGCTTATGTCTATGGATACATCGCTCTCGGGAAAACTCGCTCGCCGAATCAGTTTACGCCAACTGCAGGTGTTTGAAGCCGTGGCACGGTTGCTGAGTTATACCCGCACCGCTGAAGAACTGTTCCTGACACAACCCTCGGTATCGATGCAGATCAAGAAGCTCGAGACTGACATCGGGCTTGCATTGACAGAACAGATCGGAGACCAGCGGTGATTTGAACGATTTGACCATTCTTGATGTTGAAAACTTTCCTATTTCCCGGCAATGGTATGTCGGGCACCCGAGGAAAAAGCGATTGTCGGTTTTGGCGAGAACGTTCATTGAGTTCATGTACCAGGAGGGTCCATCGCTTTTACCCGAGAATGTAAGCAATACCGGTCTGCCGGCTGAGCAATATCAATCGTAATAGCTATCTGTAATGCCTTTGAAACAGATATCAAATAAACTAAGCCAACTGTATCGATAATAATTAAAGATGAAAGACACCTGGAAGGAAGCCGTCCACAATCAGAGGATCGCGCTGGCGCAGATACTGTCAACTCCGCTGGCGACGATCGCGCGGCGTTGTGAACCGGTATGGGGGCAGCGTGAACTGCTGGACAGGATACTGAGCGAGAGCCTCGCGACTGTACCGCACTGCGTTTTCCTGTATGCGCTCGATGTTGATGGTATTCAAATCAGTGACAATGTCAGCATAAGCGGCCTGATGCCCGAACACTTCGGGCGTGACCGCTCGGAACGCCCGTATATGCGTGAAGGTGTACCGTCGTGGGGCTTTCTGTTATCCGATGCCTATCTCAGTCTACGTGCCGATCGTCCATCGTTGACGGCTTTGCAGGTGGTGAACCGCGGTGATGAAACACTGGGTTATATCGGTGCCGATTTCGATCTGCGTGATTTACCGGTCACGTCTGAAATTTACGAGGAATCGCACGACTGGCGCCAGATCAAGGGTGATCCTGCGATTCGTGGGTCTGTATTTCAGCAATGTCGAATCGACAGCCTGATGGATACCAGTATCGAAACGGCGCTGGCGATTATCGAGGAGCTGATCACAGAACGTGGCATGTTCCAGGGCGTGATTCATTTCTCCAGCAGCCGTGCCACGATCTGGTTTGTTGATGATCCCTTTCGATATCGCATACTGGATGCGGAAGCGCTCAGCGACCCCGATATCTGCATGCTCTATCCGGCGCGTTCATATCCAGACGATGCGATCCTGCCGGCGGAACGCGTCGGTTCGATCTTGCTGGGTATGAAGACATTACGACTCGCCGATGAAACTCTGTACTTGCGCTCGGCCTCGATCAATATCTTCAACGGTATGATCAGCCTCACCTTCTCCTGCGATGGTACACACTACATGTCGTGGGAAGAGTTCCTGCAGAAGGATATGTCGTTCTGGATCGGCAGTGCGGCATGATTATTTAGTTTCTAGTTACGAGTGACAGCAGTGCATGGCGCTGACTATTTAAACATCAACGCAAAGACGCGAAGACGCAAAGGGCGCAAAGACTTATTTCGGGTATTCGCAGGAGCGACTTCAGTCGCGAATATCGCAATTTGCGGTTAATACTGTCTCTGAAGTCTCTATTGTGGATTTTGGCCTGCACCTGATTCATCAAGCGCTCAATATAATAATATTCTTGCAGGGGCGCAGAGCACGCTGAGGTGTATCCTGGTTTTCACAATTCAGGAATAAAAGTCCCCGCGCTCCCTGCGCCTCTGCGAGAGAAATATCCGGCTGCTCTCTATTCGGCAAAGATTTCCTCAAAAAACGCCTGCGTTTGCTGCCACGAGTCTTTGTCTGCCTTTTCGTTGTATGCCAGCGGCAGGTTGAATTTCTTGCCCAGGCTATCAGCCTCGGGGTTGGTGAAACCGTGAACTGCACCGGGGTAATTGACGAATTTGTAATCAGCGCCGGCGGATTCCATCTCCTTTTTAAATGCTTCTATCTGTTCCGCTTTAACGAAAGGATCATCGGCACCGTTGAATACGAGAATACGGGTTTTAATGTCGCCTTTATTTGCCGGTGACCGGGTCGCAACACTGCCATGGTAACTGACTACGCCATCAATATCGGTGCCCATGCGCGCCATGCCGAGCAAGATGCCGCCACCGAAACAGTAGCCGATTGCTGCAATATTGTTATTATCAACCGTAGGTTGCAGTTTCAATGTATCCAGTGCCGCATCAAATCGCGCTTTTGCTAATGGCGGGTTGCCACCGACTGCGCTGGAAAACTTGCCGGCATCATCCGGGTGATCTGCAGTCTTGCCATCACCGTACATGTCAACCGCCAGTGCAGTATAACCGAGCTCGGCCAGCATGCGTGCACGTTTGCGTGTATAGTCGTTATGTCCCCACCATTCATGCACCACCAGTACGCCAGGGCGTTTCCCCTTAATAGAATCATCATAGGCAACGAGACCCTTCATTACCGTATCGCCCTGTTTGTAGCTGACTTCACGGGTAATAATTTCTGCGTAAGATTCAAATGCAAGCATAAGTGCGATAACGGTTATAGCTATTCTGGCAGTCATGATGTCTTCTCCCCGGTGATGATGGTTGACTTGGCTGTTAACATGATAAGTGATATTGCCTGGACAATAAACATTCTCCTGCCGTTCATAACAGCTTCGTATAGCAAATATGATGGCCCGGTGTGATTTAATCACGGCTCGATACTGGTTGAGAGATACCAGGCTTTCGACAACAATGGTAAACGGTAGAGATGAAGAAAAAATATTTTCGGCAAATCATAAGCTTAACCGGATGTTCTTTTGTCATCATGCTGCAACTCAACCCGGGTACTGCCTATGCTGGATACAGTTCACCTGAAAACGTGGAAGGAACTATCACGACTTCGGTTGTAGAAGCGAAGGCACTTTATGACCAGGCGTAGTATTTATCGATGTACGTAAGCCCCGGCTTTATGCCAAAGGGCACATCCTCGGTGCACATCATCTCGATCTGAAGAATGGTTTTTTCGAGGACGCACTGTCTGCACTGGTCGATCGTGCCGCACCACCGGTCATCCATTGCAGCGGGGTCTAATGCAGCAGGAGCTACCGTGCTTCAGCTAAAGCAGCATCATGGGATTCAAGCAGGTCAACTATTTTCGCGGCGGAATAGTTGACTGGCGCAGCGCAGGATATCCGACTGATACAGCTAACGATCATTTACCGGCTGCGTGCGTCATCATCCTTCAATCCTGTCTGTTCATGCGCCATGATCAGCTGACAGGGTCTCACGGTTCTTGCTAAAGTGAGAACAGGTTGTTATCCAGGAGCCCGATATGCAAACCAAGATCGTACTGCCCGAGTCCGATATTCCGACACACTGGTACAATGTGATCGCTGATATGCCGAATCCGCCTGCGCCCTATCTCGGCTCCGACGGTAATCCGGTACCACCGGAAGCGATGCTGGCCATATTTCCTGAAACGCTGGTAATGCAGGAAATGAGCGCCGAGCGCTGGATCCGGATTCCCGACCCGGTGCGTGAGGCATTGACATTGTGGCGTCCCTCACCACTGTATCGTGCTCACCGTCTGGAACAGGCCTTGAACACGCCGGCAAAGATCTATTACAAGAACGAGGCAGTCAGTCCAGCCGGCTCGCATAAGCCCAATACGGCCGTCGCCCAGGCCTACTATAACCAGCAGGCCGGAATCAAACGCCTGACGACAGAAACCGGTGCAGGTCAGTGGGGATGCTCGCTGTCGCTGGCCGGACAGATGTTTGGTCTGGATATTCGCGTATATATGGTCAAGGTCAGCTATCAGCAAAAACCTTATCGTCGCTCGATGATGCAAACCTGGGGAGCAGAAGTCTTTGCCAGCCCGACGGACATGACGGAATCGGGTCGCAAGATTCTGGCCGAGCATCCGGATTCCCAGGGTTCGCTGGGTATATCCATTTCTGAAGCCGTCGAGGAAGCGGCCGGTCGTGATGACACCAACTATGCGCTTGGCTCCGTGCTGAACCACGTGTTGTTGCACCAGACCATCATTGGAGAAGAAGCCAGAAAGCAGCTCGCCCTGGTCGATGATTACCCCGATATGGTGTTTGCACCCTGTGGCGGCGGTTCCAATTTTGGCGGCATTGCATTTCCGTTCTTTGCGGACAAGGCGGCCGGAAAGGATATCAAGCTGGTTGCGGTAGAACCGACATCCTGTCCGACTCTGACCAAAGGCGTGTATACCTACGATTATGGTGATACCGCCGGTCTGACGCCGTTAATGAAGATGTTTACACTGGGCCACGATTTTATGCCGCCGGGAATTCATGCCGGCGGACTGCGTTATCATGGTGATTCAGCACTGGTCAGCCAGTTGCACAAAGAAGGCCTGGTCGATGCAGGTGCAGTGCCGCAGCTGGAAACATTTG
>CAJIBR010000399.1_pt1 | contig 11414 bp, 11 predicted proteins | sample 9199401 | NCBI WGS metagenome assembly CAJIBR01 (sample SAMEA7708310, study PRJEB35096) | sediment metagenome | biome: marine neritic benthic zone biome [ENVO:01000025]; feature: sediment [ENVO:00002007]; material: shallow marine sediment [ENVO:03000034] sea grass bed [ENVO_01000059] ... | reverse complement strand
CGGCACCGTCGATATAGACCGGCAGCTCATTGACCTCGTTCAGGTCGTACACCTGAATGCCGTGCTTTTTCATGCGCTCGGTCGATGCTTCCGAACTGGAGACCGCGCCTTCGATCTTGTGCTTGATCTCGGCGAGCAGGTCGATGAAATGATTGACCGTCGAGCCGGTACCGACACCGACGATCGAATCGGTTACCACGTATTCCAGCGCAGCCTCGGCTGCTTTTCTTTTCATTTCATCCTGGTTCATAGCATCATCCCCCCCTGCTTGATCATATCTCGCATATTAAAGCTACGAATTTTACCGCAGAGGCGCAGTGGACGCAGAGATTTTGTGTATTTGAGGAACGGCTTCAGCCACGAATGACTCGCGTCAATATACATGGCGTTCGCGGCTGAAGCCGCTCCGCTGTTTATTTAACGGCAATCAAAACGATTAGCACTCATTCCGTGCCTCTCCCACAGGAAAAGGGGAACCGCTGATTAACGTTGCAACAAGCTTTTCCCGGAACCCGGTACCCGTTACTAGTTACTATTTACTATTTACTATTTCGCTCTGTTTTCAGCAGAGCAAAAAAAACGGGATCCGAAGATCCCGTTTTTTCAAGCTTTGTTTATTAACTCGATAGTTAATAAATTAGAAGCTCTTGCGGATACCCAGGGAGAGAACCGAAGCCTTGTCCTGAACAACATCGTTTTTGTCGGTGCCAAGCTCATAGCTACATGTCTTTGCAACACCTGAACCTGTACACGTGTCGGCTTCAACAGAACCCCAAGCTGCATAGACATTGGTCATCTTGCTCATCTTGTATACATAACCAAGGTTATAGCCATTGGAGACCTTGTCCTGTTGACCGTAGCCAATAGTCACAGTATTTGCCTTGTTGATGTTCCACAGACCGCTCAGGTACATGTAGTCACCGCCCGTCTGATCTTCAGTCGCTTCGTACTGCGCACCGACCATGAAGGCCTTGTTGGACCACTTACCACCGATCTTGGCTACAGACTCATCTGAATAAGTAAACGGCCTGCCGGTCGCGCCAACAGCACCTACACCGCCCTCGTTGGGATCGAGGTAGTCAGCGTACAGCAGCCAGTTCTTGTTGGACCAGCGGATACCAGCACCGATGGTTTCATCACAAGACAAACCTTCTTCGCCAAGCGTAGTACCATCCTGATCAATGCCGTTAGTCGCAGACACTGCATCACCACAACCGTTAACATCGACACCGAACAGCGTTGTATTCACAACGATTTCAATGCCGGCCATCTTCGGTGTGGTGTACTGCAGGGTACGCTCCATACGGCCGCCGTTAATACCGGAACCCCCGTGCAAATCTGACTGCATGTTCAGGATACCGCGGGCTTCAGCCTCGGTTCTGTACAGCGGGTCGATCTTGCCACCCATCTGCTTGTAGTTGCTGCTCATGGTACCGGCTGCGAGTTTGCCCCAGCCGCCTTTCAGGCCGACCCATACATCACGACGTTCCAGGCTGCGAGCAGAGTTGAACGGATCGATCTTGAACTCGGCCTTGTAGATAGCCTTCAGTCCGCCACCCAGGTCTTCAGAACCTTTGACACCGACAGCGGATGTATTGCTCTGCATCGTTGTCTTATCGGATCTGATTACTGAATCCTCAAGGGTAGCAGCAGTGAGGTCGAGATGCTCATCAGCGTAAGTATCAAGACTCAAGTGAATAATACCGTATACCTTGGGATCTGCTTGAGCGGCTCCGGTAGCCAGCAAACCTGCAGCAACGGCAGTTGCGATTAAAGATTTTTTCATTATGCAAGACTCCTGCATTAAAGTAGTTTTATTATCATAGCTATGATTACAAAATAACCACCTGAGCGTTATATCGCTTCCCCAAAGATGTCGCCCGTTAACCGGGTCTTGTATGAACAAGCAATAACATTCAGATGAAACCCCACATCAGCGAATACACCTCGCCAATGCAAAGTTACGAGGGAGTATATTCACATATGGACAAAATGCAAGCCTGATGTTGTTTTTTTTCAAACATTTGCCCGCACAACAGCAGCGAACATCTCATATCTTGCAGCGATAACTGGTCAAATTGTACCCAACTTGAAAATTACACGAATATCCCATGGCTTAATGACATTTCATGTCAATTAGCTGCTTTTATGGGCACGATTGCAGCATCTGCAAGCACATTCGAAGCTTTACTCTGATCACACCGATCAGTGACCGGGATCATTAGCTGTTCTGTCGATACAGACATCAGAGCTGGCGTCATTAGACCCGATCAACGACTGCTCAAAAACTGTCCATTTCATTTTATTGTTGATAACCGGTATTCGAGCGCCATCGTACAGAAATCAGGCTATGAGAAATCATGTGCCCCTCTCCCGCACCAGGAACAGCACTCTATTATAATCCCGGTGCTGTGACCGAACTGATCACGCCGGAACATCGGTCAACACGCTGGCGATAAAGCCTTTATCAATCCATTTACGACAACAGCTGCAAGCTTGGCAAAATAAGCAGCGACGTTAAACCAACAGCACACTTTCACCCCAACCGCCTGACGCGGCCACAGCGAACACAAACACCCGGGTTTATTCAGATAGATTCATCACTTGAATACACGAGGCTTTACCGATAAGAGGAAGCCGGTTACAACAGGAAACAGGATTCATGCTTGTTCCTGTCAGTCATATTGATTGCATAAAGATGCAACAATAAAATTCGATTGAACATAAAATACCAATTTCATAAATCCATTTAGCATTTATGATGGATTCGATATCCAACAAGTCTGGTTTTATATAAAATTAATACATCACCACTTCGTTTCTATACGTATACGTTGCAGCATTACCGCAACATCGATAATGCAACAAATCGTTAATGCGAATAACTTCGCTTAGCTGATATCGAAATAATTTTGATTCCCATTGACAACCCTGGATAAAATACCTGTCATGATTTATGCCTGAACATCATGAGCGCTGTTATAACAGAAGCAAGCAACGCTATACACTGACGATCAACATACACTCAACCACCCATAGACATATTACTTGACTGATCCAGCGATACCGACTTGCACAGTGTACATTTACTCATTCTGGAGAAGATATATAACACTTTTAAAAAGATGTGATACCGACTTAAGAGAAGACATGGTCGAATCATCCGCAAGACCCGCCCTGCGGTTTCCCATCGCTCACGACTAAAATTGACGGGATCAATTTTGAACATCGTTGTTTTCGCCTGATGGCCCGAAGGGTTAGCTACAGGGATATAGCGAATAATAATCGCTTAAGGCGATTTTGTTGAACAAGGTCCAAATATAGAACCCGCAACAATACAAATAATTAAGCCCCTTATTCAGGGGCTTAATTATTTGTATGGCTGGGGAACTAGGATTTGAACCTAGATTGACGGAGTCAGAGTCCGTTGTCCTGCCGTTAGACGATTCCCCAGTAGTAACCAGGTTCGAGGCAGTAGCTTGTGCCTTGAATCCTAGCGTTTGGAGAACTGAGTAGCACGACGTGCTTTGCGCAGGCCAACCTTCTTGCGCTCCACCTCACGTGCATCGCGGGTGACGAAACCGGCTTTACGCAGGTCCTTGCGCAGGGTTTCATCATATGCCATCAGTGCGCGGGTGATGCCGTGACGAATTGCACCGGCCTGTCCGGAGATACCGCCACCGGTGACCTTGATGTTGATATCGAACTTGTCATTCATTTCTACAACGTCAAGCGGCTGGCGAACGATCATGCGTGCCGTTTCGCGACCGAAGAACCTGTCGAGCGGCCTGCCGTTGATAGTAATAGCACCGCTCCCAGTACTCAGATAAACACGTGCACTTGATGTTTTGCGGCGACCGGTTGCGTAGTAGCTTTCTGCCATTTTATTACCCTTATATTTCCAGTACTTGCGGCTGTTGTGCGGCATGCTTGTGCTGCGTACCCGCGTAGACCTTCAGCTTGCGGAACATCGCGCGACCCAACGGATTCTTCGGCAGCATGCCTTTGACCGCTGTTTCGATCACACGCTCGGGGGCTTTCTGAATCAGGTCTTCGAAGTTGATTTGTTTCAATCCACCCATGTAACCGGAGTGGTTGTAGTACACTTTGTCTTTCGCCTTGTTGCCGGTTACTCTTACCTTTTCGGCGTTGATAACAACAATGTAATCACCGGTATCGACGTGCGGGGTGTATACCGCTTTATGCTTGCCACGCAGGCGGCGTGCAATTTCCGAGGCCAGGCGGCCCAGCGTTTTGCCATCGGCATCGATCAGGAACCAGTCCCTTTCTACAGTTTCTGCTTTGGCGCTGTAAGTTTTCATCGAACTATCCAGTTAAATCAAGGTTGTGTGCACGCGCAGGGCGCGAGACAAAGACGCGCAATAATACAGAAAACAGCCTGTTGCGACAAGCACTTTTACTTTATTCCGGGCAAAAAAAGGCGCGGATAAGGTATCCGCGCTAAAACCACCAAAGGGAGGATGGAGGAGTTAAATTCGGTCTCATTCACTGAGAGTATTAGTATTGTCTAATATTTTGATAAAGCTGTCAAGCCTTTTTTAAGGTAATTTTAAGGTTTATTGCAGAATGTACAACAGCCAGGCACAAATCCCTGATTATTCAGTGCCTTATATCTTAAGCCTGTCAACCACACGCCCGTTGATCAGGTGTTGATCGATGATTTCATCGACATCTTCACGGTCCAGGTAGCTGTACCAGACCTCATCCGGATAGACCACGATCACCGGACCGAGTTGGCAGCGATCGAGGCAGCCTGCGCTGTTGATTCTGACCTTGCCCTGGCCCGACAGGCCGAGTTGCTTGATTCGAGCCTTGGCATAATCGCGAATCTCGGTCGCATTGCATTGCTCACAGCACTGCTCGCCGGCCTCGCGTTTATTGGTACAGAAAAATACGTGATACTGGTAATAGGACATGTTGATCTCCTGCAAGTACAATGATGGGTATTGTATGTGTAATCCCTGCGAGGCAGAATAATTTCAAACAGCGAGCCCCTTATGCGACATTACAGCCCAATCGACCAGTTCCTGATTCACGCCGATACCGCACTGCGTACCGTGATCGGCAAGCCCCAGGCAACACAACGTCCTTACCCGGCCGATAACCTGGAAGAATGTGCGCTGGATACGGCTGAAAGCAACCGTGTTGCCGGACTGATGCGCGTCAATCATTCTGGCGAAGTATCCGCGCAGGCGCTCTATCAGGGGCAATCGATCACCGCACGCAACGCTGAAGTCCGTGAAAAACTTCAACAGGCAGCGATGGAGGAAAACGATCATCTGCTATGGACGGAAACCCGGCTCAGGGAACTCGGCGAACGCACCAGTCTGCTCAATCCGTTATGGTATGCCGGTTCCTTCGCGATCGGTGCTTTTGCCGGTGCACTCGGCGATAAGTGGAACCTCGGCTTTCTTGCTGAAACCGAACACCAGGTGGTCAGGCACCTGGATGAACACCTCGGTAACATTCCTGAATGTGACAAACGCAGTCGCGCGATTCTGGAACAGATGAAAACCGATGAAGCCAAACATGCGACCACCGCGCTGGAACACGGCGGTGAGACACTGCCGACACCGGTTAAAAAGCTGATGCAGGCCATGTCAAAAGTGATGACGCGCAGCGCCTACTGGATTTAAGTCCGATGCAGATAGACCCTGCCACCCACCTGATCGTGGGAGCCGACTACATCGCTTCACCCAATATGGACGACCGACCTGAAGGTGCTGATATCAACCTGCTGGTCATTCATTCCATCAGCCTGCCACCGGGTGAATATGGCAATGACAGCATTGTAAAACTGTTCACCAACTCGCTGCCCGCTGATGAACATCCCTACTTTCAGCAAATCCACCAGTTGGAAGTCTCGGCCCATGTACTGATAAAGCGTGATGGCAGCATCATTCAGTTTGTACCGTTCAACAAACGCGCATGGCATGCCGGCGAGTCCTGTTACCAGGGCAATCAGCGCTGTAATGATTTTTCCATCGGCATCGAACTGGAAGGCACAGATACTGACCTGTTCGAAAACAGCCAGTATGACGCGCTCGTCGAACTGGTGAAGACCCTGTGTAAACATTATCCTTCGATCACAACCCGGCGAATAGCGGGGCACTCTGATATCGCACCCGAACGAAAAACCGATCCGGGCAGCGGCTTCGACTGGAACAAACTTTCTTCATTACTTGCCTGAAAAAAATTCGCTGCAGACTATGATTAATGCAGATAAGGTTAAATCATGGCACTAATATCAATCATCCTCGGCCTGTTGTTCGATCGCGCATTCAGACATTTGCACGATCTGCGCGATTTGTCGTGGTTTGAGTATTACACAAATGCTGTAATCCGTTTTGTTCGTGCCAATGGTGTGGTTCAAATCATTGCCGTGCTTGTTTTTCCGGTTTCGATCATCGCCTTGATTCAGTACCTGCTTTCCGGTTTTCTAATGGAACTACCCTATCTGCTGTTTGGCGTGCTGGTGTTTGCCTATTGCCTGGGACCAGCCTGCCTGAGCAGTGATATCGAGCTCTATCTTGATGCACGCCGTCTCGGTGATGACGATGAAGCGCTGCATTTTGCCGGAGTGCTCACTGAACGCGCCGCCTCGACGGCGCCTGACCAGCAAACAAGCGATGTAACCCGTGCGATACTGTATGTCGCTAACGAACGTATCTTCGCAGTGATCTTCTGGTTCGTGATTTTCGGACCGGCAGGGGCACTGCTGTATAGACTGACCACCAACCTGAGTAAACAGGAAGGGGGCAGTAACAGTCTTATTGCTGTCGCAGTACTGTTCCAGGCAGTGCTGACATGGGTGCCTGCCAGAATGCTGGCACTGGGCTATGCACTGACCGGGCATTTCGATGGCGCACTGCAGGCCTACCGCAACAGGCCCTATGAAACTGATCTTGCTCTGGAAAACTATGACGTGCTGGTCAACACTGGTATGGGCGCCCTGCGCGACCAGGAAGAGACCGATGAAATATCGAGCATTATATCCGCCCGGAACCTGGTGATGCGTTCGATATTGATCTGGATAGCCGTACTGGCCCTGTTAACGCTCGGCGGCTGGTTTGGTTGATCACAATCAACACGCCCCCATCACCACATAAGCGAACTCTGATTCACATTGAATCATACTATTCGGGCAGCATGCTTTATAATCACCGCGCTCAGGGCTCGGTGATATCGATATTCTGAGCCTTTTTCGTCTCAAACAAGCAGCAAACAAATAACAACACAGGATGACTACTCAAATTGATGTGATACGTCACGGCGAGCCCGTGGGAGGCCGACGTTACCGGGGGCACGGTGTCGATGATCCGTTAACAGACAGGGGGTGGCAGCAAATGTGGGATGCTGTCGCCGACCACCCGGACTGGCAGCATATCACCACTTCACCCTTGTCACGCTGTCTCGATTTCGCCCAGCAGTTATCAAAAAAACTCAAAACAGGTTACAGCGTGGATGACCGTTTCAAAGAAATCGGTTTCGGCACATGGGAAGGCATGACCCCTGACGAGATCCTTGCCAATGACAGCAATGCCCTGAATCACTTTTATAAAGATCCGATCGGTAAGCGCCCTGAAGGTGCGGAACCGCTGGAATCATTTTCGCAACGCGTATGGGACGCGTACAACGATATTTCAAGAAAACACGTTGATCAGAAAGTATTGATCATAGGCCACGCAGGTGTGATTCGCGCCATCACCGCAAACATACTGGGCATGGATCTGGATCATGTGTACAGCAATCTGAAGATTGAGTACGGCGGCATCGTGACCAGCATTATCGAACAGTCGGCGCATCCTAAGCTGGTGATTAAAGCCAGGTGAGATCAATGTCATGGACATTTGATCAAGGGGCGAGGTTAAACCGTCAGCTATTCTATGCAGGAGCGGCTTCAGCTGCGAAACCCTGCGTATTCTCGCGAGTCATTCGCGGCTGAAGCCGCTCCAGAAAAACAACATCTCCTCTGTGCGCCTATGCGGTTAAATTTCTATTGAATACTTGCGATGCGCTCAAGCTGAGGCAGATCGAGGCCGTGTTCTTCAGCCAGCTGGAGCGCACGCTCCAGCCTCGCAGGTGCGCTGCGGCCGATGCAGCCATGCTCGAGGTCACCGTTGAATGCATCCACCATGCCTTCGATCAACCGCGCTTTATCGAAAGACTGTCCGGTCAGCTTCTGCTGCAGCTGTATGACTTCATCGGCGACTGCTGTTGCAACATCCTGATGCTGTGACCAAAGCTTACCGATCGTGCCCCCGGTTTGCAGGCCTGATATATTTGTGGTCAGGATATACACATTCTTCAGCACCAGTTCGAACAGTAATTCGTCTGCGCTGTCGAGCACATTTGTCGCAATATCAATCGAATTCAATGCATCTGCGACAAGCTGGGCATGTCGGCCGTAAACCGGAGAAGGAATGATGACTTTTGAGTCTATGCCTTTTTTCTTCTCGAACCACACCGATATCACGGTCGGGTCAAGATTGTGCTTGAGCCAGTCACCGGGCAGTAACTCATTCTGTAATAGAACCAGATTATTACGCCAGGGACGCGGTATCTCCTGTAACACTGTGTGAATATCTTTTTCAGCGACTGCAATTAAAACCAGTTCGGGATCGACCTGTGCAGCCATATCAGCCATACCGATACCGCGAACAACCGGATAGACCGGATATCCCAGGCGCAAAAAGCCACGCGCGAAGACGCTACCCATTTCACCGATACCGACAACGACAACAGGATTTTTCATTCGGAAGATTCCCGCAAGGCTGATAAAATACAGCCCATATTATACTAATGACGGACGCCGCTGCATTGAGCCTACAAAGCCAAGATCGCATGTCACAGCTTGAGGACTGGCTGAACACTATCCCCGCTCACGAGCTGGCCAATATACGCCCGGCCTCTGCCGATGCCAGTTTTCGACGTTATTTTCGCGTCGATGACACACACAGCGGGCAGACTTTCATCATCATGGACGCCCCGCCTGACAAAGAGGACTGTGGCCCCTTTATTCATATCACACAGCTGTTACGCAGCGTCAATGTCAACGCACCCGAAATCATCACCATGGATCTTGAACGCGGTTTCCTGTTGCTGGGTGATCTTGGTGACCGACAGTATCTTGACCATCTCGATGTCAACAGCAGCGACGACCTCTACAACGACGCCCTGATCGCGTTGACCGGTATGCAGCGTATTCAAGACCATCTGCCCCCCTACGATAAACAACGCCTGGCAGACGAGATGGGTCTGTTCGAGCCCTGGTATTTGAACAGGCATCTGGGTATAAACCTCGATCAGCAGCAGCAGTCTTTACTGAATGGTATGTTTGACCTGTTGATTGAATCAGCCCTCGAACAACCGCAGGTCTTCGTTCACAGGGACTACCATTCACGCAATCTGATGCTGACAGACAGCAACAATCCGGGCGTGATCGATTACCAGGATGCGGTTATCGGCCCGGTGACCTATGACCTGGTATCCCTGTTCAAGGACTGCTATATCGAATGGCCAAGATCAAAAGTTGAATTCTGGCTGGACAAATACCTGGAGCTCACGTCGATTGATATCGCTGTTGACAGAAGCCGGTTCGTCCGCTGGTTCGACCTGATGGGCGTGCAGCGCCACCTCAAGGTGCTGGGGATTTTTGCCCGCCTGAACTACCGTGACGGCAAGTCTCAGTACCTGAATGACCTGCCATTAACACTGAAATATGTGATTGACAGCTGTAAGCAGTACGACGAGCTGTCGCCTTTACTGGGCCTGCTCGAAACCACCGTGTTAACACATTCGGAAGCGGTCTGATGACGGCCTTGAATAGCGTGCGCATTTGCGTAAACGCAAGCAGGCCGTTTGTAGAACACGGGCGTGAGGATGCGAAAGAAAGGAACTGGGACCATGGAGCCGATGAAGTATTCAGATGAAAACGCCTTTTTGAAAGGCACCCTCGGATGAGAGCGATGATACTGGCTGCCGGGCGCGGCGAGCGCCTGCGCCCGCATACGGATATAACACCGAAACCGCTGATTCAGGTCGGGAATCACCGCTTGATCGAATATCATTTACTCAATCTGGCCAAAGCAGGGATCAAAGATGTCATTATCAATATCTCATGGCTTGCCGAGATGATCAGGGAAACACTCGGCAACGGCAGTCAGTATGGGCTCGATATCACCTATTCGGATGAAGGCGAAGAGGCGCTGGAAACCGCGGGTGGCATCATCAATGCGATGTCCTATCTGGGTGATGGCCACTTCATCGTTATCAATGGTGATATCTGGTGTGACTACGACCTGTCCGCACTGATGAACCTGGACCTGCAGCACGAGGCTCACCTGGTACTGGTGAATAATCCGGAACACAATGCCGGCGGTGATTTTGCAATCGAACAGGGACTTATCAGGAATAGCGGCGAGAACAAACTGACTTACAGCGGCATCGGTCTCTATACGCCCGAGTTTTTCGCTGAGACAAATCCGGGGAAAAGAGCACTTGCACCAATCCTGAGAAAGAAGTCGGAACTGAACAAGGTCAGCGGCGAAATATTCTATGGCCAGTGGGTTGATATCGGCACGATCGAACGCCTTGCACAACTGAGGTCATACCTGAGTTAGATGATTATCTGAAGATCAATATGGGCGAAGAAATCACTTACAGTCGCTTTGTAAAAACCGACTACCAGCGATATGCCAGACACCTGCAGCAGGAAACCGACCTGCTTGCCGAGTGGTTCAACAGCGACGCCCTCTCCAGCAATAAACCTGTTGCCGGTTACGAGCTCGAAGCCTGGCTGATCAATAATAACGCCTCTCCGTGCCCGCAGAACGAAAGCTTTCTTGAGCAGGTCAACAGTCCGTATATCTTTCCTGAGCTTGCCAAATTCAATGTTGAGCTCAATGTCGATCCGCTACCGTTGAATAACAACGTATTGAGCGAGTTCGACCGACATCTGCAACAGGTATGGAAGCATTGCCAGCGCACATCGAAAGACCTTGGATGCAATATGCTGGGCATCGGCATATTGCCGACACTGACCGACAACGACCTCTCACTGGAAAACATTTCCTCGCTCGACCGTTACCGCGCCCTGAATGAGCAGGTACTGAGACACCGCCAGGGAAAAACCATTCGCCTCAAGATCAATGGCAACGAACACCTTGAAGTCGAACACAGGGACGTCATGCTGGAAGCCGCGGCAACATCCCTGCAGATACATTTACAGACACCCCAGAATCTCGCTGTTCGCTACTACAATGCATCGGTGATCCTTTCGGCACCGCTGGTTGCAATCGGCGCCAATGCGCCGTTCATGTTCAACAAAGACCTCTGGTATGAAACACGCATCCCGGTGTTTGAACAATCCGTCGACATCGGCGGCATCGGTG
>CAJIBR010000196.1_pt1 | contig 11429 bp, 13 predicted proteins | sample 9199401 | NCBI WGS metagenome assembly CAJIBR01 (sample SAMEA7708310, study PRJEB35096) | sediment metagenome | biome: marine neritic benthic zone biome [ENVO:01000025]; feature: sediment [ENVO:00002007]; material: shallow marine sediment [ENVO:03000034] sea grass bed [ENVO_01000059] ... | reverse complement strand
AGAAAAGTCAGGATCATCAAAAAAACAGTGTGTTATTCGAGCATGCCTATCACGGTTCAGGCTGGTCTTCGTGTCCGTAAGCTTGCTCTTCACTCAAACCGTAGCTATTGCTACGCTTTTCGCTCCAGAGCGGCGCTTACCAACACGAATCCTGCGCCTGCTCCCGTGATCCTGGTGAGAAATGCAGGCTAGTGCAGCGCCTTGCCGCAACCCGAATAATGTGTCTCGTTGAGTCGTACCGTGACGGAAGACGGGAAGGCCTCTCCACTCATGCTGTCCTGGCAGGGCCCTGCAGTAATGACGACTTCGAGCAGGTCATTATTATTGCGGGCATTGTATATCGTGGTTCTGCTGTGCGGATCAGAGTCGATAACTGAGGAGCTGAACCTGAAAGTCTTCTGGCCGTAATCGGTCACGAGCAGGATACCCTTTTTATTCGATATTTCCAGGTACCAGCCCGGTTCGTTGCCTGTCGCCCGGAAATCGACACCCTTGAGTTTGGCGTGTTCCCAGATCGCCCTCGCGCGATTGTTTTTGCAGTTGCCATGCGTACCCGCGCTGGTTTTAGTCGAGGCCTCGTCACCCTTGCGCCAGAATCAGGATACGTTTCATGCATTGACTACTGCTTGTGTACGAACTTGCCCCAGTTCCATGATTTCAGCGGCTGTTTTCCTTCCAGCGCAAAGGTTTCCACCGTCATGTCGGGAAGATTGAGAATCATGCAGGTGTGGTTGAATTGTGTGCTGCCCGGATTGACGACGAGTACATCACCCAGCGTTTCGGTAAAAACCTGATGTGTATGACCAACGATCAATACATCCCAGTTTGCATCTTCAAGCTGCCGCTCCCAGTATGCCATCTGTTCCGGAATCAGTTCGCCCTCGACATCCAGTAACTTGATGCCGCCGTGCTGCGAAGCGGGTGGGTGCGCGTGGACCACATAGATCGACCTGCCTTCAATCTCGTACTCCAGGGTTTCGGGCAGTGCGTTCAGAAAACGGTAGGGTTTTGTCTCTGTTTCGTCGGCATGGGATGCGACATAGGCCTGATCGTGGTTGCCTGTAATACTGGCACATTCGTATTCGAGTAACAGGTCGATGGTCGGCTCGAGTTCTTCGAAATAACCGGCTATGTCGCCTGCGCAGATAATCTGATCGACCTGTTCGCGTCTGAACAGCGACAACGCCTCCTGCAGGGGCGTGCATGATGCGTGGACGTCACTGATTAGACCGATTTTTTTCGTCATCGAGACCGGTCACGCAGGATCATTAGATATTCAGTGAGCGGCCGCCATCGACAGGAACGATATGGCCGGTTATATAGCCTGCGTCCCTGACCAGAAAAAGAATGGCCCTGGCGATATCTTTCGGTTCGCCGTGACGTTTGAGCGCGGTACGCTCGATGATATAGTTTTTTGTGCTCTCGTCCATGTCGTTTTCAGGCCACAGGATGGCGCCCGGTCCGATGCCGTTTACGCGTATTTCGGGTCCGAGCTCTATTGCCAGCGACTGGGTCAACATGGCCAGTCCGGCCTTGGCGGCGCAGTATACAGGGTGCTTGCTCATCGGACGGAATGCATGGACGTCGACCATGTTGACGATGCAGCCATTATTTTCTCTCAGGTAGGGCGTTGCTGCCTGTGACAGAAACAGGGGGGCCTTGAGGTTGCTGTTCATCAGGTTGTGCCAGTGGCCGAGTGTGATGGTGCCGATCGGTGTCGGAAAAAAACTCGAAGCATTGTTGATCAGCACATCCAGGTGCCCCCATATTTCAACCGTATCTTCGATCAGTCGGCTGTAGATACTGTCGTCGTCCAGGTCGGCCTGGACCACCGCGGCGGAGTTATCGCGCTGCTGGTTGAGCTCGTAGCACAGTTCATCGGCTTCCTGCTGCGATGAGCGGTAATGAATCACGATATTCATGCCTGCTTCATGCAGCGTGCGCGAGGTTTCTGCGCCGATACGTTTTGCGCCGCCGGTGATGAGTACCGTCTTTCTGCTGATTTCTGCGTTAGAATTCACCGTTTGTATTCCTGTTCGAATAGGCTTGCCGTTCCAGTGTGCACGGACAGGCAGCAAATGCCAATAATCGCACATATGAACAATCCAACCAACATGACTCGATCAACAATAAGCCTGCCGGAACCTGATCAAGCAGCGCGCAAGCGCAGCCGCGAGCTGACATCGCTTATCGCTGATGCATGCCGGCAACAGGGTGGCTCGATACCTTTCAGCAGCTATATGCAAATGGCACTGTATCAACCCGGGCTCGGGTATTACAGTGGCGGCCTGCAGAAGTTTGGTGCGACGGGCGATTTCATTACGGCGCCCGAAGTGTCGCCCCTGTTTTCGCAGTGTGTCGCCCGGCAGCTTGCACAAATTTTTCAGCACATCGATCGGACGGATATACTCGAGTTCGGCGCCGGCTCGGGCATTATGGCGGCGGATATGCTGCTGCATCTGGAGCGCTTGCAGGCACTGCCAGAGCACTATTACATCGTTGAGCTCGGCGCTGAACTTCGCGCTCGTCAGAGACAGACCATCATGGAAAAAGCGCCGCATTTGCTCGCGAGAGTGCACTGGCTCGATGCGTTGCCGCAGCATGCGTTCGAGGGTGCGGTCGTTGCCAATGAAGTGCTCGATGCGATGCCGGTTGAATGCTTTCGTATCAACATGGGTGTTGTCGAAAAAATGTGCATATCCGCAGCAGGCGACCGTCTTCAGGCCGACTATGTGACTGCGGATGAAGCCCTGGCGGAACAGGTGCGGCTGATTGAACAACACCGCGAGCAGCCATTCGAACAGGGCTACTGCTCTGAACTCAATCCGGCTGTAAAAGCATGGCTGACGAGTCTGTATAGGGTGTTGCATCGGGGCGTGGTGCTGTTGATCGATTATGGCTATACGCTGCGGGAATACTACATGGATGAGCGTAGCAGCGGTACACTGATCTGTCATTATCAGCACCGGGCGCATGCCGACCCGCTCTGGTATCCGGGTCTGCAGGACATTACCGCATTCGTTGATTTCAGCAGGGTTGCCGATGCAGCCGATGAGGCGGGTTTTGGTGTGAGCGGTTACACTTCCCAGGCCATGTTCCTGATGGGCTGTGGCCTGGGTGAATTGCATCAAAGTCTGGTCGGTGACGATCCGAGGCAGCAAATCCTGCTGGCACAGCAAATCAAGACATTAACCTTGCCCTCCGAGATGGGCGAGCGTTTCAAGGTCATGGCGCTGAACAAGGATGTTGCTCTGGCAATGATCGGTTTTGCGATGCAGGACTATCGCAACCGACTGTAACAGGTATCTGGAAATTCAAATGGATATATTTCAAATCGTAGTACTCGCCCTGGTGCAGGGTCTGACCGAGTTCCTGCCTATATCGAGCTCGGCACACCTGATCCTGGTGCCGGTGCTGACCGACTGGCCCGATCAGGGGCTTGCGTTTGATGTCGCGGTTCATGCCGGAACGCTGACCGCCGTGGTGCTTTATTTCCGCAGGGAGCTGGCGCGCATGTTCGTGGAATGGTTTGCCTCGTTCAAGGGCAGGCTGACGCCGGATGCGCGTCTTGCCTGGGCGGTTTTGATCGGCACGATACCGGTTGGTCTCGCTGGCCTGATGTTCAAGGACCTGATTGAAACACAATTGCGTTCGCCCATGGTCATCGCGGTTGCGACCATCGTATTCGGCCTGTTGCTGTGGTATGCAGACAGGACCGGCAAGCGCAGCAAGAATGAGTACGGCCTGTCGCTGCGTGATGTCCTGATTATCGGAGTGGCGCAGGCACTGGCATTAATTCCTGGAACATCACGATCGGGCATTACCATTACCGCCGGTCTGATGCTTGGTCTGAAGCGAAAAGCGGCTGCGCGATTCTCGTTCCTGCTTTCGATACCGGTCATATTCCTGGCAGGATCCTTTGAAACCGTCGACTACCTGAGTACCGCGAGCATCAGTGATGCACAACCGTTATTGATTGGTGCGCTGATATCCGCAGTCAGCGCCTACGCGTGCATCCATTATTTTCTTAAATTGCTCGATCGTATCGGTATGCTGCCCTTTGTTGCTTACCGGCTTGTTCTGGGTGTTGTCCTCGTGGTCCTGTTTATCTAGTGGAAACGACCAATCCCCGGTTACGGTATCGATGGCTCTGGTTGTTAATCGGATATGGGCTGATTGTGCTGGTGGTTTACCTGTCGTTGACCAGCGATCCGGTTCAGGTTGATACCGGGCTGCCCTATCAGGACAAGCTGTTACACCTGCTGGCCTATTTCTCGATCAGCTTCTGGTTCATGCAGCTCTACCATATCAAACAACATGTATTTTTCTGGCTGGCATTTTTTCTGGGCCTGGGATTGTTGATGGAATACTTACAGGGATTCGACCCGGCGCGTTACGGCGAGGCCGGCGATATGGTTGCGAATGCGCTGGGGGTTGTTGCTGCAATGCTCCTGTCGAGGACGCGGTTGAAGTTTATGCTGGTCGGGCTTGAGCGCTTTATCTTATAGGGTTGATCGCTGTTGCCGCTAAACACGCAAAGAACGCAAAATTATTTATATTGATATCGTAGCAGCGGCTACCTTATTATGTAGTGATTCCAACGGTAACAGGTTCATGCTTCACTATATTCGCGTTGTTTGCGCTAGTAATTGATCATTTCTCAATCGCGGCCACCAGCTCGATTCGTTCTTCCCTGATCTTGTCCGCAAGCGCCCTGTTGCTGTAACCCTGTTCTACCAGTGAGCTGACATCGACCTTGCACGCTTGCTCTAAAGCAGATCTGAGAAAGTCCCCCTGTGGGAACAGGCTGTTCTCATGACCGGGACGACCACGGGCATCGGCTTCGCTTGCGAGCAGAAACTTTTCAAAGCGCTGCGGTTTTCTGAAAGCGTCGAGTTTTTCCAGTGTCCTGACCACAGTCGCTGATTTTAACTCGAGCGCCCGGTGGTAATGCAGATGATAGCGTGCGGTGCATTCTGCGAGGTCGCGGTACTCGTTCGGAATGCGCAGGCGTTTGCATAATTCAACAACGATCTTTGCGCCGCGGGCTTCATGCTCGATATGCCGGGGCCATTCGGATTCAGGTGTTACGCCTTTACCCAGGTCGTGCATCAGGGCCGCAAAACGCACTTCGGTATCTTCGCTCAACCGGCAGGCCTGCTGCAGTACCATCAAGGTGTGGATGCCGGTATCGATTTCAGGATGATGCTCTTCCGGTTGCGGTACACCGAACAGGCGGTCGAGTTCCGGCAAGATGCGCTCGAGTGCGCCGCAGTCACGTAATATTTCTACGAATCGGTCGGGTGAGCGTTCGCGCAGCGCTTTTTCCATTTCCTGCCAGACGCGTTCAGGTACCAGGGCATCGACTTCGCCGGCATCGACCATGTGCTTCATCAGCTGCATGGTCTCATCGGCGACGGTAAAGCCAAGATGCTGGTAACGTGCGGCGAACCGGGCAACTCTCAGTATGCGCACGGGGTCTTCACTGAATGCGGGAGAAACGTGGCGCAGTATCCTGTCATTCAGATCGCGCAGGCCATCGTAAGGATCGATGATATTGCCGGCTTCATCTTTGGCGAGCGCATTGATGGTCAGGTCGCGACGCAACAGGTCCTGTTCCAGCGTGACATCGGCTGTGGCATGCACCTGAAAACCCCTGTAACCGGGCGAGGTCTTGCGCTCGGTACGGGCCAGCGCGTACTCTTCTTTGGTATCAGGGTGCAGAAACACCGGGAAATCCTTGCCGACCTGCTGAAAACCGGCGGCCTGCATTTCTTCGGGTGTCGCGCCAACAACCACCCAGTCTTTTTCCTTGTGTGGATAGCCCAGCTGTTCGTCACGTACGGCTCCACCAACGAGATAGGTTTTCATAATCAGAGATCAACTGCTTGACTGAGAATCGTATGTTGCCATAGGCGATGCAAGATTTGTTAAAGTGGATCGCGCATATTCCCCCTGGTCAATACCGCTGTGAGAGTTATGACAAAAGAAGCGCTGGTTTTTGAAGTAAGTGATAGCAGTTACGGCAAATATGTATTGCTGAATTCACACAAGGTCCCCGTGGTGCTTGCATTCGTGGGTGTCTGGTCGGAGCACTGCATGGCGCTCACCGATATGTTTGCCGGCCTGGCACGAGAGTTCGCCGAATCATTCGTATTCGCCAAGGTCGATATCGATCAGAACCCGGAGCTCAAGCAGAAATACCAGATCGAGCAAGTCCCAACGGTTATTGTTTTCAAGGACGGTGAGCCCGCTCGTATTGAGATCGGTGCTTTACAGCACGAGGAAGCACGTGCGCTGCTCAGGGATTTCGGAGTTTACCGTGAATCGGACGATATGCGTCAGCGTGCACGTGAACTACACGTTGAAGGTGAAACGCCACAGGCGATCACCCTGCTGGCAGATGCAATGAAGAGGGATCCATCCAACACCTTGATCGCCCTCGATATGGTGCAGATATTTATTGATCTTGGCCACTATGCTGATGCAGGCCGGCTGCTTGATAAGTTGCCGGAGTCGGATCGCAACAGCGAGACCGGAAAAGGCCTGTCGGGCCAGTTGTGGATCATCGAACAGGCCGGCAAAACAGAAGGTGTGGACAGGCTGAATCAGCGCATTGCAGAAAATGCCGATGATTATGATGCACGATTTGACCTGGCCTTATGTGAAATGTCGAGCCATGAATACGAACGTGCAATGGAGCAGCTGTTCTATATTCAGCAGCATGAGCCCGACTATAAAGAGGGTGCGGCGCGTGAAATGATCGTCACGATCATCAACACGCTGGTGCCCAATCATCCTGAATTTGCACAGCAATATCGTCGAAAACTGTCGAGCATGCTGTCCCGCTAATACCCGTTAAACAACTCAGGTAACGATTATGAGTATACCCTGGTACATCACCGCTCTGGGTGCCGCGCTGGTATGGGGTATCCACTACCCGCTGGTTGATTTTGCATTGAAGCGTGTATCGGTTTTCAGCGTGCTGCTGCTGACGGTGCTGCCGGTATTGTTGCTGATGCCGGTGTTTCTGCGTGATCTGGCACGCGACCTGGACACCGTGCGTTCATTGCCCGGTGTAGAGCAGGCCATGATAGCAGTGATCGGCCTGACCAGCCTGCTGGGTGCGGTGCTGCTCTATGTTTCGATCGCGGGCAAGAACGCAACCCTGGCGAGTCTGATCGAGATCACCTACCCGGTGTTTGTGGCCTTTTTCGCATATGTGATGTTCCGGCACATTCATCTGAATGCGAGCGTGATCGCCGGTGGTCTGATGGTGATCGCAGGTGCGGGCCTGATTATCTATAACAATCAGTGAAACTGACCACCCAAAACAGGGTTTAACGCAGAGAACGCTGAGGTTTGAGTGTTTTGTTGCTTTGATGACGGGAATATTCTGGAGCGGCCCTTCGGCATCGCTCAGCACGGGTTTTAGCCGCGAATTCAGTATCGTTAATATGGGCAGTTGTTCGCGGCTAAAGCCGCTCCCACAAAAACAAAACTAAATTTTCCCGGCGCCTCCGCGGTAATATAAGAATTTCTACAGTGTAGATACTTACTTCATCGCGGTCTGGGCTGCGGACAGGGCAGCACCGGTGTTGATGTCGGCACCCATCTCGTCGAGTACGGCTTCCAGCGATGACAGGCACAGGAAGATGTTTTCGGCGCGTGAGCTGTGACCCATCAGGCCGATACGCCAGACCTTGCCGGCCAGTGCGCCCAGGCCGGCACCAATCTCGAGGTTGAATTCATTCAACAGCCTGGAGCGTACTGCGGCTTCGTCGACACCATCGGGGATGGTCACCGAGTTGAGCTGTGGCAGACGGTGGGCCTCATCAACCACGAAGGACAGGCCCATCGCTTCTATGCCGGCGCGCAGCACCAGGTGGTTGTTGGTGTGCCGTGCCCATGCGTTCTCCAGTCCTTCTTCCTGCAGCATCACCAGCGATTCATGCAGCGCGTAGAGTGCGTTGACCGGTGCAGTATGGTGGTAAGCGCGCTTGGCGTTCGGGCCCCAGTAGCCCATCACAAGGTTGGTATCGAGGAACCAGCTTTGTACCCTGGACTTGCGGCTCGTGATGGTCTCGACCGCGCGTTCGCTGAAGCTGACCGGTGAGATGCCGGGGGTGCAGGACAGGCACTTCTGGGTGCCGGAATAGATCGCATCGATACCCCATTCATCGACCTTGAGTTCTGAGCCGCCCAGCGATGTCACCGCGTCGACCAGTGCAAGCGCATCGTGGTCGTGAGCGAGTTTGCAGAGGACGTCCGCATCGGAACGTGCGCCGGTCGATGTTTCGGCATGGACGAATGCGAGCAATTTTGCATCCGGATTCGCTTTCAGTGCGTCTTCCGCTTTCTGCGTATCGACCGGCTTGCCCCATTCATCTTCAACCATGATCGCAGTAGCGCCGCAGCGTTCCACATTTTCTTTCATGCGGCCGCCGAAAACACCGTTCTGGCACACGATCGCCTTGTCGCCGGGCTCCAGCAGGTTGATGAATGTGGTCTCCATACCGGCGGAACCGGGTGCGGATACCGGAATGGTCAGCTGGTTTTTCGTCTGGAAAGCGTATTGCAGCATCTGCTTGACTTCATCCATCATACCGACAAATGCCGGATCGAGGTGGCCGATGGTGGGTCGAGCCATCGCACCGGTGATACGCGGGTGTACATCGGAAGGGCCGGGTCCCATCAGTGTGCGGACGGGTGGATTGAATGAAGTAATACTCATGGTCTTAATCTGTTCTGGTTGAAAAAAGTGGCGGCTATTCTGCCATGAAAGTCGTGCTTCGACTACGCATTGACTGTGTGGTCTATACAGCAGCCGTCAGACCAGCAGCTCTATCCAGTGTTTGACCGGAATATCGGTTCCGCTTTGCAGGTGCAACAGGCAGCCGATATTTGCGGTCGCGATCACCTCGGGCTGACTTTCCTCGATGTTTGACAGCTTTCTGTCGCGTAGCTGTTCGGCCATGTGCTTTTGCAGAATCGAGTACGTACCCGCAGAACCGCAGCAAAGATGTGATTCATCAAATGCGACCAGCTGCCTGCCCGAAGCCTGAAGAATGGCTTCGACTTTACCGAGAACTCGCTGACCGTGCTGCAGTGTACAGGGTGGGTGGAAAGCGACGGTCGTCGGTCCGTTCGAAACAGCACTCATAGATTCTGCCGAAATGACTTCACTCAGGTCTTTGCTCAGGCTGCCGACTCTGGATGCCTTGTCTCTGTATGCATCATCGTCGGCCAGTATGTGCCCATATTCTTTTATCGTGACACCACAGCCACTGGCGGTTGAAATGATCGCCTCGATCTGGTTGTTCTCGATATAGGGCCACCAGTTATCGATATTGTGTCTGATATAACGGCGGGCTTCGGCAAACGCGTCCATGTGCTGGCTGATGCCGCCACAGCATCCGCTCCGTGGGACGCGCAGTGTCTGTATGCCAACACGGTCCAGCACAATGGCGGCAGCGCGATCGATATCCGGTTGCAGTGCCGGCTGAACACAGCCTTGCAGCAGTATGATTTTGCGTTCGTGTTGATTCCGGGGCCATTGCAACTGCCGAGCCGGTTTCGCCGGTACCTTGCGTTTAAAGGTTGGGGGCAGCAGGGGTCTGGTCAATTGCGCTGCAGCCATTGCCGTTCTGAACAGGGGTCGGGTCAGAAACAGCTTGCGCAGCGCAAAACGCCTGATGCGATCTATCAGCGTGCGCCTTGTCTGCTCGGAGACCAGCATGCGTCCAATATCGACGAGCTGGCCGTAATCCACGCCCGATGGGCAGGTTGATTCGCAGTTTCTACAGGTCAGGCAGCGATCCAGATGGGTTTGTGTGTGTCTGCCAGGCTGGTTGCCTTCGAGTACCTGCTTGATCAGGTAAATGCGGCCACGCGGCCCGTCGAGTTCATCGCCGGTCAGCTGGTAGGTAGGGCAGGTGGCATTGCAAAAACCACAGTGTACGCACTTGCGGAGAATCCGGTTCGCCAGTTCTCCATGATGGCTTGCAAGGTGGGCGGGCATGATCGATGTTTTCACAATGCCTCGTACAACCTCGCAGGATTCAGGATGTTGGCGGGATCGAGGGCGTGTTTGATGCGTTTGTGAATGGCCAGCATGCCTGCAGGTAAAGGCTGGAACAGATCATCCGAGCTATCTGACTGCATGTTGTAGCGTGTTGCATGGCCGTTAAGGCTCTGCGCTGCTTCAAACAGGTCGTGATTCGATACCTTCCAGCGAAGTGCGCCGCCCCATTCGATCAACTGGCCGTCTTCGGCGTTTATCGCTGTTGCCGGCGGCAGTGACAGTCGCCATAAGTCTTGCTGCTGGAACCAGGGGTGCGACTGATGACGCAGCTGCTGCCATAAGTCATTGCTAATGACTTCACCGCCGATGATTGCACGCGCATCCCGGATGCTGTTTTCAGTGCTGTTCAGACGTACCGATAATACACCCTGGTAATGGCAGCTGGCTGTAATCGGGTGTCCGGCCGCGAGCCAGTCACGCAGCATCCGGTGCCCGTCGGCGGCATCGATCTCGTAAGCCAGCGTGGTGACCGCCTCCGTTTTTGGCAGCACCTTCAGGGAAACCTCGAGAATAACGCCCAGTGTTCCCTGGGCGCCGACCATCAGCCTTGATACATCGTAGCCGGCAACATTTTTCATCACCTGGCCACCGAACTGCATCAGCTCTCCCTTGCCGTTGATGATTTTTGCACCGAGAACGAAATCTCTGGCGGCGCCATGAAACGGTCGCGCAGGCCCCGACAGGCCGCAGGCGATGGCGCCGCCGATGGTTGACTGTTCGCTGTGTCGCGGCGGTTCGAACGCGAGTTGCTGATCATGCTCGTCCAGAGCGGATTCGATGTCGGTGATCCGTGTTCCGCTTCTTGCGGTCAGGACCAGTTCGCTGGCCTTGTATGACAGTATGCCCTGGTGTTCAGCAACGGATAGCGGCTCGCCCTGCACGTTCCGGCCATAAAACGATTTACTGTTGCCGGCCCTGATCGCCACAGGCGTCTTGCGGGTAAAGGCGTGGCTGACCTGTTCGCGAATGAATTCGGATTTGTCGTTGCTGGCTGACATAACAGGGCTGGTATTAAATTAAAAGCGTTCCAGTTCAGGATGCGGTAACTGGCCATGGTGTACATGCATGGCGCCAAACTCAGCGCACCGGTGCAGGGTCGGAATGGCTTTTCCGGGGTTGAGCAGTTCGTCCGGGTCGAACGCGTGCTTGATCGCATGAAACTGCAGCAGCTCCATGTCGTTGAACTGGACGCACATTTGATTGATTTTTTTCATTCTAACAACTTATTCAACGGTGATGGTGATACCGAATTCGAAGCATATTTTGAAGATATAGCGCTAAAACTCTTCGGTACGTTCTAACTCACCTTCAATATTTGCATCATACAGAATCAACTCTTGCGTGT
>CAJIBR010000432.1_pt1 | contig 11460 bp, 8 predicted proteins | sample 9199401 | NCBI WGS metagenome assembly CAJIBR01 (sample SAMEA7708310, study PRJEB35096) | sediment metagenome | biome: marine neritic benthic zone biome [ENVO:01000025]; feature: sediment [ENVO:00002007]; material: shallow marine sediment [ENVO:03000034] sea grass bed [ENVO_01000059] ... | reverse complement strand
GACAATGGCACCATAGGGCCCTTGTTTGACATCAAGAACAGCGACAGCACCTGCTCGATATCCGCTTTGTCTGCTTCAGCATATTCGATGCGAACCGGCACGGCGTACTTAACCTTGTCGAGATGCATATAAGTCACATCTTCTCCATCGAGCACGGTTGCCAGCGCATCTGTAATTTGCCTCTGCGACAGGCCCAGTAATGCAGCCCTGCTGCGGTCTATTTCAACGATAATCTTTACCGACGCCATTTCAACAGAGTCGTCGATATCCACAATATCCGCGGTGCTCTCGAACACCTCACGCAGGTTTTTTGCGGCGTTAATCTGGCCCTGGTAATTCATACCGTACACTTCCGCAACCAGCGGTGACATCACGGGCGGGCCCGGCGGCACCTCTACAATCTTTGCATTACCGTTATATTTTCGCGCTATCGTCTGTATGTCATCACGTACCGATACGGCTATGGCATGGCTTTTGCGGTCACGTTCATGCTTCGCGACCAGGTTGACCTGTATATCACCGAGGTGGTCATCCTCTCGCAGGTAATACTGGCGTACCAGCCCGTTGAAATTGATCGGTGCGGCGGTGCCTGCGTATACCTGAAAATCGCTGACTTCCGGGAGCGTGGCCAGGTACTGGCCTATTTCCTGCAGCACTCTGGCTGTGTGCTCGAGGCTGGTCCCTTCCGGCATATCGAGCACCACCTGAAATTCGGATTTATTATCGAATGGCAACATTTTCATGATGACCAGGCGCCCGGCAACAAGCATCAATGACAGCATAATCAGCAGCAGCATACCGGCAAGCAACCAGCGGCGATTGACAAGTCCGCGTTGCCCCTGAAGAAACGGCCGGAAGACAGCTGCCGCCAGACGGTGCAGCCTTGTTTCTGAATGATCGGTCTCTGCTGCAGCGGCACCGCCGTGGTCCATATGACCGGCGAGCATTTTCTGCGTAAGCCAGGGCGTAAACACAAATGCAACCACCAGTGAAATCAACATGCCCAGCGATGCGTTGATTGGAATCGGGCTCATATAAGGCCCCATCAGCCCGGAAACGAAGGCCATAGGCAACAACGCGGCGATAACAGTAAACGTGGCAAGAATGGTCGGACCGCCAACTTCGTCGACCGCACGCGGGATTGCCTCGAGCAGGTTTTTCGCACCCATGGCTATATGGCGATGTATGTTTTCGACCACAACGATCGCATCATCGACGAGGATGCCGATTGAGAAAATCAATGCGAACAGCGACACACGATTCAGCGTGAAACCCCATGCCCACGATGCAAACAGGGTCATCGCCAGGGTAACGATAACCGCGCTACCGACGATGATTGCCTCGCGCCAGCCAAGCGCCATCAACACAAGCAGCACAACTGATGCGGTAGCGAATGCCAGCTTGCTGATCAGTTTTTTCGCCTTGGAATCGGCGGTGGCACCATAGTTACGCGTAATGGTGACCTGAACATTGTCGGGAATATAGCTCCCCCTGAGTTGCTCAAAACGCTCGATCACATGCCCGGCTATCTTCACCGCATTGGTGCCCGCCTGCTTTGCTATTACGATAGTGACAGCAGGCCTCTCGATCGCCTTATCGCGCGCGTCATACGATATGCCATGGCCGAAATGCACATACTTCTCGGGCTGCGCCGGCCCATCACTGATTGTTGCGACATCACCAAGATATACCGGCCTGCCCTCGTGGACAGCGACTACAAGCCCGGAAATATCATCTGCGGTTGAGAAAAAAGAGCCGGCTTTAACCAGCAGTTCCCTGTTGTCAGCGGTGACACTCAGTGGATCGTGTACGCGGTTGCCCGCCTGCAAGGCCCTGCGCAGGCTGTCCATATCCAGTTGGTATCCGGACATTGCCTGGGGATCGAGCAAAATGCGCACGACCCTGGGCGTGTCCCCAATGGTGTATACCTCGCGCGTGCCCTGTACGCGCTTGAGTTCCGCTTCTATCGAATGCGCTATCTGGCCAAGCTCATAGCTTCCAATGCTGTCATCATGCGACCACAATGTCGCGGTCACTATCGGTACGTCATCGATGCCTTTGGGCTTGATCACCGGCTGGGCGACGCCGAGGTTGTGCGGCAGCCAGTCGCTATGCAGGTATATCTTGTTATACAGGCGCACGACTGCGGCTGTGCGGTCCTCACCAACCCTGAACTGCACCGTTAATACAGCCATGCCGGGCATGGATGTGGAATACACGTGTTTGACGCCTTCGATTTCTGAGAGCACCTGCTCCGCCGGCCCCGCTATCAGGCTTTCCACTTCGGCAGGGCTCGCCCCTGGAAACGCGATAAACACGTTGGCGAAAGTCACATTGATCTGGGGCTCTTCTTCGCGCGGTGTAACCATGACCGCAACCACGCCGAGCAAAAAGCCCACCAGTGCAAGCAACGGGGTTATCTCTGTCGTCAGGAATCGCTTTGCAACCTGACCCGAGATGCCCATAGTGCCGGGATTTTCAGCCATGGATCAGTGCGCAGGCGCAGGACTGTACTGCTGCTTTAATTGCACACCCGCCTTTATCGGGTCAACAATCACTGTCTCTCCTTGCTGCAAACCCGCCAGCACTACCGTGTAGCCGTTATCCAGTTCACGGCCCTTGCGGATAAAGCGCATACCGAGTCTGCCATCGGCTGTCGTGATATACACCGCGGTCACTTCAGATCGCCTTACAATGGACACCGATGGCACAACCAGTGCTTTCTGCTCGCCTGTTGTGAATGCGGCTTTGACAAACATACCCGGAAACAGCGATAGATTATCGCCCTTCAGTTCAAGGCGCACGCGAAATGTGTGACTGGCGGAGTCGGCAAACGGGAATACCGTTCTGCCTGTAACCGGAATCCTGTCCTCCTTCGGTGTCTCTATCGCAACCTCGGTTGCCGTGCGCACTGCATTGATCATGCTTTGCGGTACATCAACGTTCACCCTGAGGACCTCCAGCGACAGGCCGCTCATCAGTTTCATACCGGGTTGCGCGCTTTCTCCGACCTCGATATGGCGTTCAGTCACGATTCCAGAATAGGGTGCACGCACACGTGTGTAATCAAATTGTTCCTGGGCTTGTTGCAATCCGGCGCGTGCAGATTTCAGCCTGGCCCTGGCAGCCTTCATCGCGGCTTCTGCCGTATCCATGGATTTCTTAGGCACAGCCTTTTTTTCGTAAACGCCTTTGATACGCTGATACTCTTCTTCAGCTTCCTTTACACGCGCACCTGCCTCTTCCATTTCCGCTTTTGCCTGTTCCAGTCTGGCCGCAGGCTGTTTGTCATTGAGAAGAATAATGACTTCATCTTTTTCCACATAATCGTCAACATCAAACAGTATGGCTTCAACCTGGCCGCTGATCTGTGCCGACACGGTTGTCCTGTTCACAGCCTCTACCACGCCGTCAAGCCGGTAAACACGCGGTATCTGTGTATAGGAGACCGACACGGTATCGAGATCAGTGGCAAATAGCTTAAATGAAAAAAACGAGCTCAGAACAACAAGAAGGAAGCCACGTAAGATTCGCGGCCATAGGATGGCAATCATGACAGTTCCAGAAATTAAATCGACAGTATAGTCGATCGATAATATCTTAATTCCGCTATAGAATCCTTGATATCATCCATCGCCAGGTGGCTCGACTCCTTGCTGAAGCCGTCACAGATTTCGGGCGACCACCGGCGCGCCAGCTCCTTTAATGTGCTCACATCAAGATTACGATAATGGAAAAACTCTTCCAGTTCCGGCATCCAGCGTGCCAGGAAACGGCGGTCCTGGCAGATGCTGTTACCGCACATCGGCGACCTGCCCAGAGGCACATATTTTTCCAGAAAAGCGATTGTTATCGCTTCGGCGGTGGATTCGCCAATCGAACTGTTTCTGACGCGGTCTGTCAGGCCTGACTTGCCGTGTTGAGTCGTACACCACTCATCCATACCATTGAGCATTTCATCGCTTTGATTCACTGCCAGTGTCGGGCCCTCTTCGAGGATATTGAGGTTTTTGTCGGTCACTATGGTAGCGATTTCGATAATCCTGTCTTCCAGGGGATCCAGACCTGTCATTTCAAGGTCGATCCATATCAGGTTCTCAGGGTTCTGTTGTGGCATATTTCCTCAATCCCGAAGGGTTTAATGAAGTGAATTCAGCGGCTAGCCTTATAGATCCATAAAATAGATAATACAGTTAATAGATTTGATTCACAAAAGGTAGTTATGCATAGCTTTACAATTCTGTTTCTTGCCATGCTGGCGTTGTCTCTGATTATCAGACTCTGGCTCGCGCACCGGCAAATTTCACATATCACGGCCCATCGTTCCAGCGTACCAGAGGCCTTTGAAGGCAAGATCGAGCTGGAAGAGCATCAGAAAGCAGCTGATTACACGGTCACAAAAACACGCTTTGGCCGTATACCGGTGTTCTATGACGTCGGATTGCTGCTGATCTGGACACTGGGTGGCGGACTGGAATGGCTGGACCAGACTGCGATCACATTTGGATTGAGTCCGATTATGACCGGTATCAGCGTGATGCTGGCCTTTATGCTGATATCGTCACTGCTCGAACTGCCTTTCTCTGTTTACAGTACCTTTGTAATCGAAGAGCGTTTCGGCTTTAACCGCACCACGGTGAAAACATTCATTATCGATATGTTCAAAGGCGCCGCACTCGGGTTAATACTCGGCGTTCCGCTGTTGTGGACCATTCTATGGCTGATGGAACAGTCCGGCGAACTGTGGTGGGTCTATGCATGGCTGGTCTGGACCGGATTCAGCCTGTTCATCATGTGGATATACCCAACTCTGATTGCACCCATTTTCAACAAGTTCGAACCCCTGGAAGAAGGCGATACGCTCGATCGTATCAATCAGTTATTGCAACGCTGCGGATTCAGCAGCAACGGCATATTCGTCATCGACGGTTCAAAACGCTCATCACATGGCAATGCGTATTTTTCAGGATTCGGCCGCAACAAACGCATCGTATTCTTCGACACCCTGCTGAAGATGCTGAATGATGACGAACTGGAAGCGGTACTTGCGCACGAACTGGGCCACTTCAAGAAAAAGCATATTGTCAAAGGCATGCTGATATCAATCGCGACAACATTCATCGCACTGGCGCTTCTTGCCTGGTTAATGAAAAACGAATGGTTCTATACCGCGCTGGGAATCAGTACGCCTTCGACCTATATGGCCCTGCTGCTTTTTGCACTGGTGATGCCCGTTTTCACCTTTGTACTGCATCCGTTATTGAGCCTGTTCTCAAGAAAAAATGAGTTCGAGGCTGATGAATTTGCTGCACAGCAAACCAAAGCCGATTACCTGATACAGGCGCTTGTTGGCCTGTATAAAGAAAATGCCAGCACTCTAACACCCGACCCACTGTATTCCGCATTCTATGATTCACACCCCCCGGCACCGGTTCGGATCGCTCACCTTAATGCACAATCCTAGCGTGAGAACAATCATGAACAAAACAGTTATTCACTACGCATTCATCACATCTCTTGTGTGTTCCAGTTTCACCGTCAGTGCAGACAAAGACGCCGAGCAGGAAACACAGTTCAAACATGGCGACAAGATGCATACCGAGCACTGCCAGAAATGCCATACCGACAAAGTGTATACAAGGGAAAACCGTTTTGTTAAGTCGCTCAACGCTCTGGGTAAACAGGTCATACGCTGCAAAGACAATACCGGCGCCCCCTGGTTTGACGAGGACACAGCGGCCGTTGTGCATTTTCTCAACGAGAAGTACTACAAGTTCTAAGTGTCCTGCCCAGGTATCATGATGAGTATTTTTGCTAAAAGACAATGCGAGGCGAATACATCACTGCTGAAACAGCAGGAGATCGAAAGCCACCTGAAGGAAATCTCATCGGAGTGGCAACTCGCCGAAGACAAAAAGTCCATCAGTCGGCTCTTCCATTTTAAAAACTATTACGACACCATGTCTTTTGTTAATGTCGTCGCCATGGTGGCACACCGTCAGGACCATCACCCCGACATGTACGTTAGCTATAACACCTGCCGTGTAGAATTCAGCACACACAGTGTTGGCGGCCTGTCACTCAACGATTTTATCTGTGCCGCCAGGGTTGACGGCATACTGAAGATATAAATCACTCCGGCATGACCAAGAGGCGACTGACAGAACGGCAACAACGACAGATCTCCGCCAATAAAAACCAGATAGCCTCCGCAGCAAATGTCGACACCAGTAACGGAACCGTGATCACCCATCATGGCAAGGAACTGATCGTACGCAGCGACACCAATGAAACCATCAATTGTCAGCTGCGACAAAACCTGGGCACTATCGTATGCGGCGACCGTGTTGTATACGAATATATCGATCCCGGCAGTGAGCCGAAAACAGCGGTTGTCATCGCCCTCGCCGAACGCGATAATATACTGCAAAAATCAGGCTTTGGCGGAAAGGCGAAAGCCGTTGCAGCCAATATCGACCAGGTCATCGTAGTCTGCTCACTGGTACCCAAACCGAACAGCTATCTTATCGACCGCTACCTGGTAGCGGCAGAGAATCTTCCCGCCAGACCACTGATTGTGATCAACAAGATTGATCTACTCGATGAAGAGAACGAACATGTTGTTAACGACATCAACACGATCTATGAAACCATCGGCTACCGCGTGCTGGAGACCAGCGCGACTCGAAACACGGGCATCGAAGAGCTTCAATCCATGCTGGCCGGCTCGACCAGCATCCTGGTCGGCCTGTCGGGTGTCGGGAAATCATCACTGGTCAAAGACCTGCTGCCGGATATCGAGATACGTATCGGTGAAATATCTGAAGCCTCGAAAGAAGGCAAACATACCACCACCGTATCAACACTGTATTCACTGCCAACCGGCGGACAGCTGATCGATTCACCGGGCGTCAGGGACTTCTCGCCGATCAACCTGGATAAAGAACAGATACTGCACGGCTTTATCGAACTCAAACCGTACCGCGGTAAATGCAAGTTCGCCAATTGCAGCCACACGAATGAGCCGGGTTGCGCGATAACGGAGGCACTCGAAGAAGGCGAAGTCAACCAGCAGCGTGTCAACAGCTTCAGGAAAATGCTGACCGATGCAGAAGCATGATCAAGAGTAAATTAACAAACGCAGAGACGCAAAGGCGCAGAGATTATTTATATGCCGCTACAAGAAGAAATCAAATAATAGTAATAAAGGGCAATGTTAAATAAAACTGGCCGTGACGTTACTTCCAGTTTTCTCTGCGTCTCTGCGGTTATATAAAATCCAGCCACACTAACGCCTGCTTCTGAAAAACGTCTGCAGCATCTCCCTGCTCTGCTCTTCCAGCATGCCTTTTGTGACTTCGAATGAGTGATTATGGTTCACGCTGTTGAGCAGATCATAGGCACCGCCAAGCGCACCGGTCTTAGGGTCCGTTGCTGCATAGATCACGCGTTTTACTCGAGCGTGCAGCATCGCACCGACACACATCGGACAGGGTTCGAGCGTGACATACAGTTGGGTTTCGAGTAATCGGTAGTTATCGAGCTTCCGGCCGGCCGCACGCAACGCGATGATTTCCGCGTGCGCCGTGGGATCCGATGCACTGATCGGCCGGTTCCAGGCTTCAGCGATCAGCTCGTCATTGAGCACGATGACCGCACCCACCGGAACCTCGCCGGCAGCTTCTGCCTTGTGCGCCAACTCCAGCGCACGTTGCATCCAGTCTTCGTCATTCATATTACTTTTCTCACCGCAAAGACGTAAAGTACGTAAAGGTTTTCCTGTGTTTCAAAACACTTTAGATTAACGCATATCGTATAAAGAACTATTTCTTAATGCAGGGATTACTGCTTATCTATTGTCATACACGATTAATCCACCTGACAATTACGACAACTGTCAGCTGAAGACATACTCAATACGTTTTTGCGTCTATGCGGTAAACCTCATTCCCTCTCGATTGTAGTTAGCCCGGGGAAAGCCGGTATTGACGCGGGTTTTCCGGCGGTCACAAGTGGCAATACCATGAAAAATAGCATTATCAATAATTCTGGATTTAATTATCTATGACGAGGATTCAGCTCAGAAGTTCGTACCGGTAAAGCTGTAGCTAACAATAACATCGCGCCTACTGACGCCGTTGACCTTTTTGCCATAGCTGTCGTTCGGTCCCGGCATCTGAACGATCACCCTTCCCTTTCTGCCCACCCTGCTCCGACCGTGTCAAAGCCGCGCCGTCTTACGCCTCGAAAACCTGTCGCGTCACCACCAGCTGGCGGTGGTGAACCAGGCTCTACGCAAGCAACTCCGATTTCGCCGGGGTCAACGGCTGTTCTGGGTCCGGCTCTAACGCCTGTGGTCAGGTTGCCTTCAGACACTGCAAGTGTTCAAACCGGATACCCTTGAGTATGCTGGCACGCCGTACGGACCAGGGCATGCCCGTTACACTGTTCCTCACATCAGGAAAACATTCGAATATATTTGATTCAAGCCTTACTTAGCCATGCATTGACTTCACGACAAACCTGTGGGTGTATTAAATATCCCGTGCCATGGTGTGGGTTTGAGTTATCGCCACGTACTGCCATATTGTATATATGTTTGTCTGTAATACTCGTTGTAAGTCCAAGTTGAACCATTTTTTTGAAATCATTGGCGATGGTTGGATCATGTGAGATGTAGTCATCTTCGGCTGCAAAATTCACCCAACGTCCAATATTATGTGGATACTTACGATGTGACTTGGCCTGCGCACCTTTTAGTCTGCTTTTTACATTTTCATCGCCCAGGGGACTACCGAGAGTCATGAATGTATTAATGCTCTTGTCTCTTATCTTCTGATACTCACCGTAATGGGAGAACTTCCACAGGACATCATAGCTAACGAGTGTGCCCAGGCTATGCGCAATTAACATGATATCATCATCTGCTTGCATCGCCTTTGCCAGGTCCTCGCTCAGGCACCAGCGCACGTCACTGCCAAATTCAGCATCTGGGTTCCAGTAATGTTCCATATCTGGTGCAACCGTACCAACGATGTCATCCCCGATTCCCAGCAGTGATAGTGGCCCGCTGAATACATTTGCTGCCGCTTCCTTGAATACATCTTCCAGGTCACGGATTTGTTTGTAACTGGACTTGTTAAACTCACGAGTACCGTATTGTTTTAGGGCTGCCAGTGCCTCCTTGCGATCAGCTATATCATCGGCCTCACGTTTCTTTGTCCAGCGTTTGCCGGTATGTTTCCCGAGAGATGCATTAGACAGATTACCGTAATACGTCAACGTCTTTTTGGCATTCTTAAACTTGTTTAATGCAGGCTTACCATGATCGCGCTCAATACCATGCGCCAATGCCGCTAACCGGTTTCTCTTGAGACTTGCTGCGTCAGGCTTGTAGCTACGCCCGTGAACCATAATGATGTGTTTTATCATGTCCAGCTCCCCTTTTTATATTGTTATGTGCTGTTTTTGACTCAGCCCGGGGCATGTTATCAAACTCCCAGTTGATTTCGCACAGTTGTTAAATGCAATGTACAACTGATTCACGTCTACAACTGAAAAGGACCAACTTCCATAACCCGGGGTTCCAGGTAAACAGCAGTGATACCAGGATATTTAAAGAGGAAGGCGTTATGAAAACCGCATATGGCATTGGCAGGGACAGAGTACCCGGGTAGCGACAAGACGCCGGAGTATGCATCCCAACCAACACGTGGCACAAAACCCGACCTTTACAATCCAAATATCCAGGAATGGCTGTTAGTAGCGCGATCGGGCTGGAGACCGACTGAGGGTATTGTCAAGTTAATATATAACCGATCGACAATTTCATCCCGTTACCAGGGCCTGTTAACACTATGCGGATGCCCAGCGTTGGCTCCAGCCATGCACTCAATGTTCTCGAGCAAAACCCGCGATAGTGATTCCGCGCGTCAAGCGCCTACCCTGTCTGAACAGATTACCTGCCACACGATAAACTCCAAGAAAGCGCTGTGCCTGTCCTGCTGATTTAAACCGCCGCATCTTCAGCACCAACCGCGACTACCACTTCGACGCCGAGATACGGCACGAATAGTCAGGCCGGATTGTATGCGGCGCCGATGATACGAGCCGGGCTCTCCTTACAAAGCGCGTGGCCGACCAAAAACCAGGGCTACGCGCATCCCGCAGTCGTTGTCTTCCAGATCCTCGTCGTCGATGGGATAACGATAGCTCGATCGTGCATCCCAGTCTGTGAAACACCATGCCCCGCCTTTTTGCACTCGCTCCGGGTCGGCGGTGACGCCGATGGGATCATTTGTGAACGCGTCGGGATCGAAATTCTCGTAGTCTTGCAGTTGGTCGTCGCACCAGGTGAACAGATTTCCCGCCATATCGTAGAGGCCGCACCAGCTGCGTCCTGACTCGAAGCTCTTTAATTCTGCCGTCCCGGGCACTTCGACATCGAATGGTTTTTCGAAGAACTGCAGTCGGTCGGGGTCAATTTCATTTCCCCATGGATATGTCCATACCCCCGGACCCCTCGCCGCCCACTCCCATTCACACTCACTGGGCAGCGTGGCAATGACTTCGCCACCGACAACACCCAGCGCCTGGCGAATTACATCGAAATGCTCCTGCACGAGCCAGTTGCAGAACTTTCGCGCGTTGGTCCAGCTCACATAAGGCATTGGGTGCCGTTCCGCTGCATCCCGGTGGCACAAGTCGTCCCACAGATCCGACAGTTCATCGCCTAACTCCTCCCTGCCGATGTGCTCGATAAAGCGCTCGAATTGACGAATCGAAATGCTCGCATCTTGCAAGTAGAACGGATAGCGCAGAATCACGGGATGCTGAGGCCGTTCGTTCGTATCGCCATCGCCTTTGGCGCCGAGATTGCCGCGCCAGTAAGCGCCGGCTGGAATAAGACTGAACGTCAGCGGCTCGGTGCCGGGCAAAGACAGCTGGATCGATCGATTGAGATCGGTTTGTGCCGCGTAGTTGTCGACGGTGTCGTTGAAGGTGTCTCGAACGTCGTCCAGCTCGAACTCTTGCAACGGTTCGTGACGCAGGTCCTGCGGTGACAATTGATCCATTTCCGACGCGGCAACCACCTCCGGAACGCTCGCGTCTTCCCGCATGATGATGAGCGGCCACTGCGGTGCTTCGCGGTCCGGTGTTTGGAGCTGCCAGACGAGCCAGGCCGACAAGTCGGAGTCATAGCCACTGCCAATGCTCGCGATAACAGCTTGACGTTTAACCGCACCTTCTTCGCGTATGCGTTCTGCGCACTGCATCGCAGCCAGGCCGAGTGCACCCTTCCAAGACAGCCGTCGGGTCTCGTCCAACTTTAGGCAGCGTTCCCACAACACGCAGATCGATGCGGCGATCTCTTCGGGTTTGCCGCTTATCGCGGCCAGGGCGCGTACGGCCGACTGCAGCATCTCGTCATCATCTGCGGTGTCCGCTCTGGCCGCTCTG
>CAJIBR010000237.1_pt1 | contig 11470 bp, 7 predicted proteins | sample 9199401 | NCBI WGS metagenome assembly CAJIBR01 (sample SAMEA7708310, study PRJEB35096) | sediment metagenome | biome: marine neritic benthic zone biome [ENVO:01000025]; feature: sediment [ENVO:00002007]; material: shallow marine sediment [ENVO:03000034] sea grass bed [ENVO_01000059] ... | reverse complement strand
GCTTGGTCTCGTGACAGGTTGCACAAAGCTCATCACGGTCCGCCGTTATGAAATTGACAGTATCAATGGTATCGGCCGGATCCGGCTCACTCAGATGGCAGTCAGTACAGACCAGACCGACATGCCCCCCTTCCAAAGTTGGTGATGCCAACGCGTTTGATGATTGCATAACAAGAGCGGGACCACACACGCATATAATGATCCCCATAAAAAGACGTGATTTCATGATGGCACACTCCCCTTTAATGTGGTTGTTGTTCCGTCGGTTTATCAAAAAGGAGAATATAAAAGGCCGGCAAGCAATTACCTCACGACATCTATAATCCCTTTTGTCGAAACCTCAGTGTCTTATTCGATTTATCAACTAATAATTGCACACTCTCAAGATCAAAAATTTGATCCGCGTCAATTCTCATGACATCTGCTAATGCGATTAGAAGAAAGATAGAAAAAAGAAGGTAAGAAAAGGGGCCGGAGAGATTAACTTTTGAAGAATAGATCTAAATGGTTAAATAATAATACCTCCATCCCATTTGATTTAGACTTGATAAACGTTGGCTGACACCTAAAATTATTTTACTCAAGGCGCCACCCGCTAAACCGAACGTTGGGTAAATACCGTATCTCCACTGGATGTGATCAGTAGCTGGGATTTGGCGCGAGTCATGCCGACATACAGCAACCTCACCTGATCCACCAACTCTTCTGCGACAAATTGGATCTTGTCGATACCGGCCAATACGACCGTCTAAAACTCCAGCCCCTTGCTGCTGTGAATGGTGAGCACCGTCACCAATGGCTTGCCCGGATTGTATGCGGCTTTACCATCCTTGCCTACCAGGGCCAGGCTCGGTATGCCCGCCCTAACCAAACGCCCGGAAATCATTTCCGCCATTTTTCTGCCGGGTACTGAATAAAGGGGACGTAGTGATTATTTTTTAACCAAATTTTCAATTGATCAAAATTTAATCCCGCCGTCACCTTTTATAAAGGTCTGGTCAAAAAATATTCGCTACGTCCCCTTTAATTCACTAAAACAGCCATTCCAAACCAGTGCCGCGCAAGAATTTAAAAATAGCTCTCTGGTTGCGTGTGGTGCTTGCTTTCATGCCTTCCTGCTTCATTAGCTTCTTGCGCATTTCCAGCCACTCCGGTGTACCCCACAAATACGAATTAGCTTTCAGCTTTTCAAACACATCATTCAAGTCATTATAAATTTCATCGTCCTTGAAATAGAACCCGAACTCATTGTTAAACAATCTTGAACGGTAATCAAAGTTTGTGGTGCCGACAAAACCATAACCGTCAAACATGATGTATTTCGCGTGCAGCTTGCCGTATTGCTTGTCACCGCCAAGATAAACGGAATCAAGCTTGCCGGTCTCATAGATTTTAATACGCGGATTATTGATCATCTTCTTCCATGCTTCACTCTCGACGAGTTCAGGATTGAATTCACCTTTTTCCACAGATGATAACCATTGTTCGAGCAACTCGGGAGACAGCAGCAAGCGAGGTGCGGTATCCATATCAATAACGGCTTGTGTAAAGAAGTTATCACTCGTTAACACCGAGTTGGTAACAAGCTCAAATGAGGCGCCAGGATGTTCTTCCAGCCATTTGTGAATTTCTTTAACACCATCAAAGATTTCATTTCCCTCTTCGTCATAATACCTGGCCACAAAGTAGTAGGGCGATACGATGCGTGCCCTGGTAGAGGGGTCAGCCAGACCAGTAATCTCGTCTTTCAATGTCTGGATAGAATTAGGGTTGCGTCGCAGGTTTTCCTTGACACCGGTGACTGCTTTTGGATTTCTCAGGTTACCGAGTTCGTGGGCCAGGCGCACCCACGACGTTCTGTAACCTTCGTTCATATAAGCAGGCATTTTGTCCAGGCTCGCTTTAAAATCAGGCAGGCTTTTGACCAGTGCCAGGCGTTGCTGTGCCCTGTCCCGCTCCTCTCGATAAACATACGTATAATAATTGCCTTCCCATTCGAGTGCCTCATCATCACTCAATGGTCGTAACCTTCGGTTGCCGGAATGCAGGAACAGCATGGTGTAATAGTAGGTTGTAACATCGCCAACGGTATCTGTTTCTTCACTGCGTTCCAGGTTTGGTCTCAGAATAATCTCAACATCCTGATACGCCGTTGGATCAGGCGAGCCATCATTGTGAATACCATAATAGGCCACCGAGACATTGCGTCCGCCGGTCATAACAATCGCTTTCTCAGCAACGTGACCATCGGTGACGATTAATTTATCGTGTGCGCGGCGGTTCATGCGCACAAATACTTTTGACAGGGCGTTGACAATCACTACCTGAACCCGCGCTTTCCTGTCAGTCGGATTACCGTGTTGATCACGAATAAAACCGGCTTCTTCCGCGCAGGTTTCCAGTGCGCGCAACTCGTTATGATTAGGATGAATGGAACCGATTGAGTCCACCATGATGCGTACATCCACACCGCGCTTGACCGCATTGCATAGCGCGCCGAGGATGGAGTAACCCGCAGTATCGCGTTTGAAGATGTAATACACCAGATCGACGGTGTATTCGGCATTATCGATCATCCAGATCTTTGCGGCCAAAGAGTCCAGTGCATCCAGGTAGGAGGCGCCGATAATTTTGGTGCGGGCACCGTTAACGGGTATGTCTGCTTTTTTGGCAAGGCCGATCGGATCGAACGGCAACCTGCTCGGCGGATACCAGGTCCGTTGATCATAGATCATCGGTACGAAATCGGTGGCGAACTCGCTTTCATCGATCGTGTCTGGCTTGTGCCAGGTTTCAGCGCATGAAGCGATCAGAAGGCTTGCCAATACGCCGATCAGGATGCCTGTTCGATTACGGTTTAACATGGAACGCTACTGTACAGATCATTCTATTCTGGCACAATCGCACTTTGCTTGGCTTCAGGAATCAAGGGGAAAAAAGGGGACGTAGTGATTATTTTTTGACCAAATTTCAATTGATCAAAATTTAATCCCACCTTTTACAAAGGTCTGGTCAAAAAATATTCGCTACGCCCCCTTTAATTTCGCTAATCAGGTGAAATTCAACAGGAATCGGGGCTGACTGTATCCTCGGGTTTTCAGGCAAAAATTCTATAGCAGTGCCCAGCTCCAGTTCTGCCAATCGAAATGAGCCTCCAATAACTGGAATGAAGCTGAGTACAAGCAATCCAGTCAATATGATCCATTCTGATTTTTTTAGATTTATCATAGTGATTTATGATTCCTGTCTATTATCTGCCTGAAAGCGTGATAGAACGGGCCCAGCGGTCTGTATCACTAAATAAACCTGGCCATGATCAGCGACATATTGATGCAAAAATATTCACAGCTTTTTAGCAATCAACGTATATTCATCATTTGACTCACTGAATTTGGTTTTATCAACAATACTAAAACCAGCCAGTTCAAGCGCCTGTTCCAGTTGCTGAGTTGTCAACAGATTAATAAAAGGCAGGAATCCAAGCTTTCCGGCTATTCGCACAAATTTACCCGTGAATTTATCTTTCTCACCCAGGCATGCTGTCTCTAAAATAAACAAACCATTTTGCTTGAGTAAGCCATATATGCGGCTAACAACTTCGTCGATATCTTCGAAAAAATGTAATACATAAAAGGCCGTTACCACGTCAAAGCTGCCAGGCTCAAAACGCTCATCAAAAACTGTGGTTTGTATAAATTCAACATTGTCAATTTTACGTTCAGCTTTCCTCTGCTCTGCAATAGCCAGTAATTTACTGGAGATATCTATACCCGTTACATGCCTTACATTATTGGCAAGATCATCACATTGAGTACCCGTGCCACAACCAATATCCAGCACATGATTCTCTGGTGACAAATATGTTTTCAGTTTTTTAATCTTGTTGTCGTAAGCCGCAATGTCAGAAATCGGCGATGCAGCATATTTTGATGCGATCAGATTCCAGAATTTTTCAGGTGATTTTCGAAAAAACATATCTCTATCCTAATCCGGGTTTGATGACTCTGTATTGAGAATAAACACCACCTTCGTCCAAACCACGGTGATGCCCATGACACAGTTCCAAATCGTGAAAATAGAATGTACCATGCACAACCTTAATAGCAATTGTCTAAATACGGATATCAGATATACTAAAATGCATGAACTGGAAATCCGAAACATTCGACTGGAATCAGGCAAAATCCTTTCTCGCCGCCGTTGAAACCGGCTCGTTGTCGGCTGCCGCGAGGGAGCTGGGCCTTACCCAACCCACACTCAGCCGCCAGATAACGGCATTAGAAGAATCGCTTGGCGTGATTCTACTGGAACGCGGCCACCGCTCTTTATCGCTAACCCAATCAGGTATGGAACTGCTCGAACATGTTCGGAGTATGAACGATGCGGCAGATCGCATAGCCCTGGCGGCTTCAGGCCAGTCTCAAGCCATTGAAGGCGAAGTCTGTATCACCGCTAGCGATACGATGTCTGCTTATCATTTGCCGCCACTATTGAAGAAACTAAGGTCCATAGCCCCCGGCATTCATGTCGAAGTACATTCATCCAATGAAACGCGTGATCTGTTACGGCGGGAAGCCGATATCGCCATTCGAAACTTCAGACCTGAACAACTTGATCTCATCACTAAACGCATCAGGGAACCAGACGCCTGTCTTTATGCATCGAAAGCCTATCTTGATGAAATCGGACGGCCGGATGACCCTGCCGAGGTTTCCAATGCAACATTTATTGGTGTTGAAAATGCTGAGCGCTCTGTCGCGATTTATGAAAACTTCGGTGTACCCGTATCGAAGGAACAGATTCGCTACCTCACTAATAGCGGAGTAGTCGTATATGAAATGATTAAACAAGGCCTTGGCATAGGTATTTTAGATAAACAAACCGGGCTTATTTCTAACGACATAGAGAGAATTTTCCCCACCCTGGAACCGGTAAGCTTTCCTGTCTGGTTAACAACTCACCGAGAACTGCACACGAACCGCCGAATCCGAATTGTTTATGATTTTATGGCGGAGGAGTTGGAGTCATGGGGTCAGACTGAACTTCCCCCGTTTTCTTAAACAAAACACCCTCCGGGATACCCGGGGCGGTTCACAATATTTTTGTACTTGAAGTACGATTAATTTTATATTGCATATTGACTGCTGCTGGCAAGGGTGTCCCCTTTTTTCCGCAGTGGCGACAGCACGCTCGTTATGGCTCGCTATCGTGTAACGGATTGTCAATACCCATGGATCTAAGGAAAAGAGTCATTTATTCTTCTGATACTCGACGAACAAATCTCTACTATCTATTAAGGGGTGCTCAAATGTACAGAATTAATCCTACGCAGTTATTGGCAACTTCGCTGGTTTTACTCTTCGCCACAGCGACCAATAGCCAGGCCCAGACCGATCAGGAACTGCTTGGTGATTTTCTCTATAATGATTTGGAACTTTCGGAACCGGCCGGGCAAGGCTGTGTGACCTGTCACGATCCAGGTTTTGGCTTCGTCGATCCCGTCAATGTGAACACAGGCACGCCCGTCTCCGAAGGGGTTGTCCCCGGCCGCTTTGGTAATCGTAATTCCCCCAGTGCTGGCTATGCGGCGTTCAACCCCGAGTTTACCCTGAAGAGCGGCATCCAGGGCGGTCAGTTTTGGGACGGACGCGCGCTTGACCTTGCTGAGCAGGCCAGGGGGCCTTTCCTGAACCCGGTAGAGATGAACAACACCACCCGCGGGCAGGTCATCGGCAAGATCGCACAACGGCCCTATGCGGACTTGTTCGAGCTGGTATGTGGACCAAACGCCTTCGCCCCGGAAAATGTGGATACTTCCTATGTCTGCATGTCGGAAGCGATTGCGGCCTTCGAAGGTACGGAACTCTTCTCGCCGTTTACCTCGAAGTTCGACGCGGTGCAGGCTGGCCTCGCTGAGTTCACCGCGCAGGAACAGGAGGGTAGAGCCCTGTTCACCGGGAACGCCAAGTGTGGTCACTGTCATACCGCCAAGGCCGGCGGCGGCAGGCCCGTATTTTTCACCGACTTCAAGTACCACAACATCGGTTTGCCGGAAAACCGGGAGATCTTTACCTTGGTCGGCGCGCCCTTTACCGATCTCGGTCTGGGCGGTTTCCTCAATGATCCCAAGCAAAACGGTAAATTCAAGAACCCGCACCTGCGTAATATTGATTTGACCCCGCCCTATATGCACAACGGTGTGTTAAAGACCCTGAAACAGGTCGTACACTTTTATAATACCCGCGATGTCCTGGAGACGTGTGATGCGGCGCTGGGAAATCTCGACCCGGGCTTTGCCGTGACCTGCTGGCCCGCACCTGAGATGCCGGGCACCATGGACAGTAGTTTCCTGGGTAATCTTAATCTGACCGATGCGGAGGAAGATGCGATTGTTGCCTTTATGCTGACATTCACCGATGGCTACATGGTGCCGGCGCCTTAAGCAGCACGTGCTAGCAGACATAACGGGCGGCCTTGGTCGCCCGTATTTTTTTAATGAATGGGGTAATAATTGCAAAAAAGGGGACACCCTTTATTCCTCAGACCCCTCGATTCCTTGATGCTCGCTAAATCAATTTTCGGTTAATCAGCATGCTCATCCAGCGCATAAAACCAGATAACACTCAATTGTGTATGTTTATTAGTATTTCCTTAATTGCTAATATGATTGGTGTTGTGGTGGCGCCAGGTTTCACCCAGCGTTTTTTTTATTTATAAGCAAAATCCAGTGGGGAATCGAGGCAATGTTGACACTTCACCGCACGCGTCGGCGGCTATTAACGACGATTAGTTTCTTTCTTTTGATAACGCCAATGGCGGTATTCGCAGGCAAACCGGCACCCGCCCTGTCACCGCTGGCAACAGATCTCAGCGTGCTGGTGACCCAGGGCCAGGCTGTTGATGAGCAGCTTAGCGGTATTGCCCTGATCCCGCAAAACAGTTGCACCGAACTCGGTCTCGCCAGTACCTCCATGGCTGACTGGCTGGCAGCAATGGAGTCAGTCTACACCGGGCTCACCTCGACTTTCAGTGTTGATGTTGAAAGCCTCGATGCACTCGACCAGCTTTCCAGTCTCAATCTCAACATTGCCAGTAACGTGCAGACACTGTCACAGAATCTGAACTCCATTGCGAATACAGCAGAACTGGTTGAATACGAAACCAGCCTCGCCGCGATACTGATGCTTTCCAGCGACATCGGCAGCATGGCGGATCGCATCGGTGAAATGGCCGATCGCATCCTGGTCATGGCCGGCAATATCGGGCTCATGGCCGACCGCATCCTGATCACTCAACAGTTGCAAAGCAGCAACGTGGTCACCACGCAGAACTCGATCCTGGCGACCCAGCTCAACGCGGTCGCACTCAGCGATTCCATCAGCACCATCACCTACGAGCCCGCACTGGCCAGCCTGCTGACCCAGGCCAACGCGCTGGATTCTTCGATGGGCCTGGTGTCATTGAATCAGCTGAACATGGCCACTGAACTGGCACGCATCCAGGCTGAAGCCAGCCTCTACCTTGCCGAGCTGAACACACTCTATACCGCTGTGATGTTGGATAGCGCCAGTGCCAGCCAGTACACCAATGGTGACACGCTAACCCTCACCGGTGATCTCTCGGTCGTCCATCGTGCGCTGGCACTTGCGCTGCAAGACTATGCCGACAACATCAACGCGCTGGCACCAACCACCTCGTCATCGATCCTGGGCAGCGCCACCGACAGCATGCTGCACTTGACGCTCGATATCGGCATCATGTCAGATCGCATCGTTGAAATGGTCGACCGCATCGTGGTCATGGCTGACAACATTGGCGACATGTCGACCCGCATCGTCCAGACGCAAAACCTGCAGCAGACCAACCTCGAGTTTACGCAGTCTTCGCTGAGCAGTGCCTCCAGCACCACGATCAATGTGATCGCTGCCAACGGCCTGTAACAGACGGCCATGAATTTTGGAGTAACAAACATGAAAGCATTAATCAATCACAGCCTGATGAGTGCATTAACACTCATCATCGGCATCGCCCTGACCAGCACGGCCCTCGCCGCCCGACCGGTGGCAGACCCGGAACCTACCGTGTCACCGCTGGCTACAGACCTGCAGGCACTGCTGTCCGAAGCCAGCACCCTCAACACCCAGTTTGCCGCTGTCAGCATGTCTGCAGACAGCTTCTGCAGTGAGCTGGCCAACGCCAACCAGGCTGCGAGCGTACATATCAACAGCATCGAAAACCTGAACAGCACATTGGGTGCGCCACTGACAGTGGATGCCGATGTACTGCAGGCATTGGAAGACCTGAGTGCGGTATACCTCAGTCTGGGCAGCGAAGTGGTGCGTTTCTCCACCGACCTGAACGCGCTGAATGCCAGGCTGGACCAGCTCAGTATCGCGCAGGGCATTTCTACAATCCTGCGCCTGTCGGACGATATTGGTGTGATGGCCGATCGCATTGGGCAGATGGCTGACAACATACTGGTCATGGCCGACAATATAGGACTGATGGCCGATAACATCCTGCTCACCCAGCAAATCCAGAATGACAATGTCACCCTGACCCAGCAGAATATCCTCACCGCGCAGACTAATGTCATCAACCTGGTCGCACAGGTCGATACTTCGGCCTACAACACGGACCTGCTCACCCAGCTCGACATGGCTACCTTGCTACAGGCTGACATGGACGCGGTGATACTGACAGCGACCAATGCCGCGACCGAGCTGGCAGCAATCGAACTCGATGTCAGTGCACTCAAGGCCCAGATCCTCAACAACAGCGATGCGCTCGGTGTGGATGCCGCCAGTAATACCATGGTGATCAACCAGCAGAGCCTGGTTACCCTGCTCGACCTCAGTGGCAAGATCGCGGCGCTGGCGACCGCGGTGCATGGTTACGCAATTGCGGTTGATGGCCTGAACGCCACCAGTGCCACGCCGACATTAACCGATAGCACCGGCAGTATCCTGCGCCTCTCGGATGACATCGGCGTGATGGCCAACCGCATCCTCGAACAATCCGACCTGATCCTGGCAATGGCCGATAACATAGGCCTGCAAGCAAGCCAGATCATCATAACGCAGGAGCAGCAAAGCCTGAACATTGCGGCCACCCAGGCAGCAATGCTCGCGGCGCAGGAACTTATGATTGGATTGATCGTGGCTTATGCTTTGTAAGCCTTAGGAATACGCGCAATCAAAACGGCCCGCAATGCGGGCCGGGTAATCTGGGGACAGTAAACCTGTTATGGTGAAATCTGTATTACAGCATAAGGTGTTTGACCCGTTATATTGAACTCTACTCAATATTAGAAAGAATTGTACTTTGGCGCCTATTTCCTGCCTGAAAAATAAATCTGAGGTTCCCCCAATTGAATAAAGGAGACGTAGGGATCATTTCTTAACCAGATTTTCAATTGATCAAGATTTAATCCCGCCGTCACCCTTTATAAAGGTCTGGTCAGAAAATATTCGCTACGTCCCCTTTAATTCAAGCTCATGAATCGCAAAGTGTTTGCATTTATACATAATAAATTCCCTCAGTTCCTTTGTATTTTTTTATTAGAATTAAGTTGAAAAACCATAAACCGAGCATGACTCTTTAACGGTAGCACTTTGTCCGTTTAACGTCGCCCTGGTTTCAACCTCCAGCTTGACTCGTGTCATAGCGCCATCTTTGCCGTAGTAACATTTATTCTCACCGAATCCCATTCTAATTCCTTGAGCATCTGTTAATTCCGCGTAGAAATTTTTGTGATGATTGCCATTAACGACAAGAAAATCCTGGGTAACAGTTCCTACGTATTCAATTCTGTTGTGGCTGAGACTCCAGTTGTCTATACCCCAGCCCCATATGTTAATGCGCCACCAAATTTCAAGTTTATCAACGTTTGAAAAATCTTCTATAGCGACAGTCCAGCTGCCACTGATTTTCTCCCAGTTGTCTCCCCACCTGGATTCCCAGGGACGAACGGTGAGATTTAGCCCAATATTGACAGAAGTTTCACCAATGTTTACTGAATCACTTCCGCCTCCTGAGCCGGTAAAAATTGATCCAATGGCATCAACGGCTGAAGTAATGGCATCTATTCCAATGCCAACGACACCGGCAGCAAAATCTAACGCATAACCCACTCCTGCAATCACGCCACCAACGCCAACTAAAGCACCTCCAAGCAGTTTCCATCCAATACCGCCTTTGTTCCATAACTCCTTGCCTTCATCGATGAGTGCATGCCCGGCTCGTTCAAGGGCCTGCCCGATAACCTGTATGCCTGCAACAACAAATCCAACGAATGATACTGCTACAGCAAGGCTCTCCATGATGACCGCTATGATTTCAAATCGGTAAAATTTGCTCGTCATGCGCGACATATGGTAATACCAGCGGCCCGCGTTTCTTCCTCCAACACCCTGCCAGTCGAGATAATCTTTGCCTGCACCTTGTCCTTTATAAGACACTGCAATAAAGGCTCGATGAGTTCCAGGTAAGGGGGAGGACCAATGGTTTTCTACGTAATAATCATATGTCATGGTATTTCCCGGAACACTGTCATTATCAGGATCATAAGTTACGGGGTCCTGAACTCCGGGATCATCCCATGGGTTGTTGTAAATTATTCGGTTGTCATTCGTGTCGTCATAACCCCGAATCACCCAGGCATGATTTGGTCTGTTATCAGTGGTAGAGGCTTTTACTACGGCAATCAGCGGATGGCCACTATCAATATGTTGTTTAATACTGTCCCAGTCCTGGTCTGTATATAAATTTGCCTGCAGCCCATAATCACTTAGATAATCCTTAATGGCACCGGGATATTCACCTAAAATAGCATCGAGAGTATCACCAGGGTAATCTAAAGTCATTTCATAACTAATTTCTGAAATCGGTTTGTTAATTCCAAAATACGAAAGCACCATACTTGTGCAGGCAAAAAAACAAAAAGGCTGTTCATATTGAGGAACAACAGGAACGGCTAAAATTCGAGTGCTCATCACGGTCCCTCCTGTAAAAGAATTGAATAAAAGTATTATCTCCTGTTTTGAACAATACTTTTTGATACTTATCAAGTAAATGGGCGTGTTTGCTTTTTATGATTAATCAAGTTTTTAATTAAATTCAATATATTTTCTCTTTGATGACCCCGTGAATAGGAAGAATAAACGCCCTGTTATCCGAATAGCAGGCGGTATTTCCTAGCCAGCCATAGTCACTCGCCCGACCCCATTTTATTTTCCAATTACACAAAAGCAGATGACTGGTATTCACATGTCATTACCGAGGGCAACATTATAACAAGACAGAACCCACAATCATCATAACTGGTGGCGCTAGCGGTACCGAAAACATTCAAGAAATGATTCATGTCGTGCAAATACACGAACAGATTTATTTACGATCCTTTTGGTACCGACCCCTTTTTGCTTTTATTTCTCTGAATACACTGTTGACCTGGTTCAGCGAACATTCG
>CAJIBR010000355.1_pt1 | contig 11523 bp, 5 predicted proteins | sample 9199401 | NCBI WGS metagenome assembly CAJIBR01 (sample SAMEA7708310, study PRJEB35096) | sediment metagenome | biome: marine neritic benthic zone biome [ENVO:01000025]; feature: sediment [ENVO:00002007]; material: shallow marine sediment [ENVO:03000034] sea grass bed [ENVO_01000059] ... | reverse complement strand
GTAGGCATGGCCTTATACAGCGATGGCTTTGCGGGCGATCTGAATGGCCTCAAGTCAAGGAGTGGCTACTTCCAGGAACTGGGTGTCAATATGATCCACGTGATGCCGATCCTGAAATGTCCCAAGGGTGCCAGTGACGGTGGCTATGCGGTCAGTGATTTTCGCGATGTGGATGAACGTATCGGTAGCCTTGAAGACCTGCAGGGTCTGGCCGAAACTCTGCGAAAGCGCGACATCCTGCTGACACTGGATGTCGTGCTCAATCACACGTCCGATGAACACGAGTGGGCGAAGAAAGCCGGCCAGGGCGATCGGAAATACCAGGATTACTATTACATGTTCGACAGCAGGGAAGTGCCCGACATGTTTGAACAAACCATGCCGGAAGTTTTCCCGGATACGGCGCCGGGCAACTTCACCTGGGTCGAGGACATGGACAAATGGGTGATGACGGTATTCAAGCATTACCAGTGGGACCTGAACTACACCAATCCCGCTGTATTCATCGAGATGATGGACATTATCCTGTACTGGGCCAATCATGGCGCTGATATCGTACGGCTCGATGCCGTCGCCTTCCTGTGGAAAAAAATCGGTACCACCTCCCAGAACGAGCGCGAAGCGCATCTGCTGCTGCAATTAATGAAAGACTGTTGTCAGGTGACGGCGCCCGGCGTGCTGTTCATCGCCGAAGCGATCGTGGCACCGGTGGAAGTCGCAAAATACTTTGGCGAAGACGCAATCAACGCCAAGGAATGCGAGATCGCCTACAATGCGACATTCATGGCCTTGCTGTGGGATGCCGTCGCAACCAAAAGTACCCGCCTTTTGAACCAGGGGCTTAAAAGCCTGCCCGACAAACTCGAGCGTGCAACCTGGTTGAACTATATTCGATGTCATGACGATATCGGTCTCGGTTTCGATGACAATGACATCCAGCTGGCAGGTTATGATCCGGTCCCTCACCGGCGTTTTCTGATCGACTACTTCACCGGTGAATACCCGGGTTCCGTAGCAAGAGGCAAACCCTTCGGTCATAATGCCAAGACCGGCGATGCACGGATTTCCGGCTCACTGGCTTCACTGGTCGGGCTGGAAGACGCGATCGAGAAGGCTGATCCGGAGGCTGTGGAAGACGCGATTAAAATCATCATAATGCTGCACGGCATGATCATGTCATTCGGCGGCATACCCTTGCTCTATTACGGTGATGAAATCGGTACAACCAATGACTACAAGTATGTCAAGGATGAACGCAAATCCGGTGATACGCGCTGGATGCACCGGCCGACTTTCGACTGGGATAAAGCCGAACTACGTAATAAACCCAACACCATCGAGAGTCGTATATTCCAGGCGGTAAAAAAAATGATCGCGGTACGGAGCGAGGTTGCTGCGTTTGCGGATTTCAACAATCGCGAGTTGCGCGACACCGGTAATCCGCACCTGTTCTCATTTTGCCGGGTGAATCCACAATACGTTTCCGACAGGGTGCTGGTCGTGGGTAACTTTGATGACATCCCGCAGCACATCGAGATCGACAGGCTGACGCAAACCGGATTCATGCAACACAGTCAGCTGCACGATCTTTACAGCGGCGAACAGCCGGCGATGTTCAACAACGCACTGGTGATCCCGCCTTACCGCTTCTACTGGCTGCAGGCACGTTAGCCCGTTGCAGCGTCTGCTGACTCGCCCTGGAGTATCGGAGTGTCTGCATCATTCTGGTGCGTCCGTGCTCACGATCGTGCAGGCAGCTGTGTCAGGCGACCGCTCTGTTGCTGCAGAAACAAGGTCTTGAGAAAAATACCACTATACGTCGAAATTGGAACGTTTTTTGCAGTATGTTAGTTCTGATACTTCATGGGACAATGACCGGGGAAGCTGATGGCTATCCGTGTGGCGATCAACCACAAGACAGAATACCGATATGACAGGCTGGTCAGTCTTTCACCACACACGGTTCGCTTACGCCCTGCAGTGCACACGCGTACACCCATTCACAGTTACTCGCTGAAAGTCGCGCCCGAAGAACACTTCATTAACTGGCAGCAGGATCCTTTCGGAAATTATCTGGCGCGTCTGGTGTTTCCGGAGAAAACAAGAGCGCTCTCAGTCGAGGTCGATCTAGTTGCTGAAATGGTGGTGATCAATCCATTCGATTTTTTTCTCGATAAATCAGCCGATCATTATCCATTCAAATATGATCCAGAAGTCGCGAATGAACTGACGCCCTACCGGATTATCAAGGAAAGCGGGCCGTTGCTTAACAAATGGGTACAGGGCATAGACCGTTCACGCATGCAAACCAATGATTTCCTGGTGGCACTGAACCGGAAACTGCAGCAGCATGTCGATTACAACATCCGCATGGAGCCGGGCATTCAGACCTGCGAGCAGACGCTCACATTGCAGTGTGGCTCATGCCGCGACTCCGCATGGCTGCTGGTGCAAATCCTGCGTCATCTGGGCTTTGCATCACGGTTTGTTTCAGGTTACCTGATCCAGCTGAAAGCGGATGAAAAGTCGCTCGATGGGCCGTCCGGCACTGAGAAAGACTTCACCGACCTGCACGCCTGGGCCGAAGTCTATCTTCCCGGCGCAGGCTGGGTGGGCCTGGATCCGACGTCCGGCCTGTTCGCCGGGGAAGGACACATACCGCTGGCCTGTTCGCCACATCCGTTGAGCGCAGCGCCGATAACAGGTGCAGCAGACGAAGCCGAGGTCGAATTCAGTTTTCACAACAGGGTCGAACGCATTCACGAAGATCCGAGGGTGACGCTGCCATACAGCGATGCGCAGTGGTCAGAGATAATGACGCTTGGTAAACAGGTAGACAGGGTGCTGAGCGATAATGATGTACGCCTCACGATGGGCGGGGAACCCACCTTCGTGTCAATCGATGACATGGACGGTGCCGAATGGAACACGGCTGCGCTGGGCGCAGACAAGCGTGAGCGCGCCGGCCGCTTGCTCAAGCGACTGCAACAACGTTTTGCTACCGGCGCTGCACTGCATTACGGCCAGGGTAAGTGGTATCCCGGTGAAGTACTGCCACGCTGGTCTCTGGCTTGTTTCTGGCGTGAAGACGGCATACCGGTCTGGCACGATCCAAAGTGGATTGCACAGGAAGACAGTAAAGAAGACTATGGGGCAGACGATGCAAAACAGTTTATTCAGGTCCTGTGCCGCTATTTACGCATCGAAGAGGATCATGTGCAGGCTGCTCACGAAGATGTTTATTACTATTTATGGAAAGAAGGCACACTACCGGCCAACGTCGATGTCCTGGATAACAGGCTGGAAGAAGCCGTCGAACGCGAGCGATTACGCCGCCTGTTCGAGAAAGGCATCGATAAAGTTGCAGGTTATGTTCTGCCGCTGAAATGGGATGTGCGTGCAGAGAAGCAGGGCTGGCGTTCCAGCCTGTGGTCTTTCAGACGCGGCCATCTGTTTCTGTTGCCGGGCGACTCGTCGATGGGGTATCGGCTGCCGCTCGATTCCCTGCCATGGGACCACAGGAAAAAGCGCGAAACCGATCCCGAGCGCTGTACTTTTGAACCCCGACCGCCCCTGGGGGATATCTATGGTGAAGTTGCACGCCGTTACGCCGAGTTCAAACAGACGCAAGTGCATCCGCGCGGCTATCAGGAACAGACGGCAGATACTGCTGACACCGGTTCCGAGTTGATACACACCGCCCTGTGTGTGGAACCGCGTGATGGCCATCTTTATATTTTCCTGCCACCCTTGACGCACCTGGAGCACTACCTCGACCTTATTCACTCGATCGAAGCGACAGCCGCGGAACTGAGGATGCCGGTGTTTCTCGAAGGCTATGAACCTCCGCACGATTACCGCATGAAACGTTTTGCGGTAACGCCGGATCCCGGTGTGATCGAAGTCAACATTCATCCGGCTCATAGCTGGGATGAACTGGTCTCAAATACACAGGCTGTTTATGAAGAGGCGCGGCTAACGCGCCTGGCGACCGAAAAGTTCATGCTCGATGGTCGCCACACCGGCACAGGCGGTGGCAACCATGTAACCATCGGTGGCGCCACGCCTGCTGATAGCCCGATGCTGAGACGTCCCGATGTGCTGCAAAGCCTGGTGACCTACTGGCAGCACCACCCAGGCCTGTCCTATCTGTTCTCTGGTTTATTTATCGGTCCAACCAGCCAGGCACCGCGCGTCGACGAAGCGCGTGATGACAGTCTGTACGAACTGGAGATAGCGTTTCAGCAAATACCGGAAGGTGAGACCCCATCCCCCTGGATCGTGGATCGTTTGTTGCGAAACCTGCTGATTGACGTCAGCGGCAATACGCACCGCTCCGAATTCTGTATCGACAAGCTGTATTCGCCGGACAGCGTCAGCGGCCGGCTCGGTCTGGTTGAATTTCGTGCCTTTGAAATGCCTCCGCATGCACGTATGAGCATGGTGCAGATGTTACTCCTGCGTTCCCTGATCGCCCGATTCTGGCGACAGCCCTACAGGAAGAAACCGGTACACTGGGGAACAGAATTACACGATCGCTTCATGTTGCCGCATTATGTCTGGCAGGACATCAGGGATGTGATCTGTGATCTGCAATCTTCCGGATTCCCATTAAAGCTGGAATGGCTGGCACCGTTTCATGAGTTCCGCTTCCCGCATATTGGCAGCGTCACCCAGCAGGACATCGAGCTTGAAATTCGTACCGCCGTCGAACCCTGGCATGTGCTGGGTGAAGAAGTGACTGCACAGGGTACGTCGCGTTTTGTCGATTCTGCGGTCGAACGCCTGCAGGTCAGAGTCAACGGAGCAACACAAGACCGTCATGTCGTCGTGTGCAACGGCCGGCGCGTGCCATTACGGCCAACCGGGCGTCGCGGTGAATTTGTTGCCGGCGTACGTTTCAAAGCATGGCAGCCGCCATCAGGACTGCACCCTACGGTTGGTGTACACACACCACTGGTTTTCGATATCATGGATACCTGGAACCGGCGCTCGATTGGTGGCTGTACCTACTACTCGGGTCATCCCGGTGGACGGCATTATGAGACATTTCCTGTGAACGCCAATGAAGCCGAGTCAAGGCGAATCGCACGATTCAGGGACATCGGTCATACACCGGGTAATTTCGAAGCTCCGCCCGAGGAAACCAGCCATGATTATCCTTGTACCCTTGATTTGAGAAAAGCATCACCGTGTTGAAATGTAACATTTGCCTGATCCGTGCCACACACGTAAAGTGCGCTAAACAGATTGTTTAGTTAAGCATCATAATCGTGACCCAGGTCAGAACAGAATCCACTCCGCCCGAATCTGGCAGACTCTGTGACGGATACAGTGCTGCCTGCAGCAATGATGAAATGTGCGCAGCCGATGGCGGTATACGCAACCACTGGCACTACCTGATGCGGGCGCTGGGCGACATGGGCAGCGATGAACTTCAGCATCGGCGCGAAGAGGCCTGGCGTCTGATCCGTGAAAATGATGTGACCTATAACATCTATGGCGATCCGGGTGGCATGGGCAGGCCCTGGAAACTGGACCTGGTGCCGTTTTTGATTGAAAGCGAAGAATGGCGAACCATCGAAGCAGGCCTGATGCAGCGTGCAGAGATGCTCAACTTGCTTTTACTTGATCTGTATGGACCACGCAATCTGGTGAAAAAAGGTCTGGTTCCACCGGAACTCGTGTTCGCTCATCCCGGCTTTCTCTATCCCTGTTTCAACATGCCTATGCCCGGATCAAGAGCACTGACGTTCTATGCTGCTGATCTTGTCAGGGACCCGAAGGGTCAAATCAATGTTCTGAGCGATCGCGCGCAATCGCCTTCGGGTACAGGCTACGCGCTCGAAAACAGGCTGGTGATTTCACGTGTCCTGCCAAGTCTGTTTCGTGATTCGCATACGCACAGGCTGGCAAATTTCTTTCGTAATACGCGGCATGCGCTCAACAGATTATCCCCTCGCGAAGGCGATGAACCAAACATCGTCTTAATGAGTCCCGGACCTGCAAACGAGGCTTACTTTGAACATGCCTACCTTGCCAACTATCTCGGTTATACGCTGGTCGAAGGTGGAGATCTTACAGTCAGAGATAACAGAGTCTGGCTGATTACACTTGAAGGTTTGCGCCCGGTAGATGTGATCTTGCGTCGTATGGACGATTCATACTGTGATCCGGTTGAACTGCGTGATGACTCGTTTCTTGGTGTGCCTGGTCTGACCAATGTTGCCCGCACAGGCAACGTCGGCATATCCAATCCTCTGGGAAGTGGTGTGCTGGAGAATCCCGCATTAATTTCGTTTCTGCCCAGACTGTCAAAATACCTCCTGGGTGAAGATCTGAGACTGCCCTCAGTGCCGGTGTGGTGGTGTGGTAATGCCGCGCAGCGTGAATATGTATTGGCTAATCTGCACCGGATGGTGATCAAACCCATTCACCCTGACATCGGCTTCAGATTCAAATTTGCTTCTGAATTAAGCAAAGCAAAGCTGGATGAGCTCCGCCAGAGAATCAAGGCGAGGCCGCATCTTTACGTCGGGCAGGAGGTCATGTCTATGTCAACCGTGCCCGTACTCGCACGAGACGGGCTCAAGCCGCGACATACTGTGCTGCGAAGTTTCCTGGTCTCGGATGAACATGATTACATGGTCATGCCCGGTGGCCTGACACGTGTATCGTCCGAAGACAACAAGCTGGTGGTATCTAACCAGGCAGGCGGCATTAGCAAAGATACCTGGGTGCTCGCAACCGAGCCTGAGAAATTTGTCAGTCTGTTATCAGAGCGGAGGCAGGCGCGCCTTGCTCCGGATAAAGGTGGAGAAGTCCCCGGGCGTGTTGCCGATAATATGTTCTGGGTGGGCAGGTATGCTGAAAGGGCGGAATTCAACAGCCGATTATTAAGGCTGACATTGCAGTTCCTCGAGACCGGCGAAAGTCAGGAAACACCGGCGTTCAAAAATCTGCTGATTGCAGTCACAAATCAGACAACAACGTATCCCGGCTTTACTTCCAATGCTAAGTTAATAGATTTTACCCATCATGAAGCGGAACTGCTGGCTGTAATTTCTGACAATATGAAGAGTGGCAGTCTCACAAATACACTGACTTCATTGCTGCGATCTGCACGATCTGTTCGAGACCGTTTGTCATCGGATACATGGAGAGTGATCAACGTCATAGATGAAGAGTTGCGTTCATTGCGTGGCATTACGCCGGAGCGGCTTGTTGATGCACTCGATGAGCTCGATAATCTGATAACAGCGTTAACGGCATTTGCCGGTCTGACACTCGAAAACATGACACGCGGTCGCAGCTGGCGTTTTCTGGATACGGGCCGGCGTCTTGAAAGAGCGCAGCAGATAACGCGCTTATTACAGTCAACACTGGTCCAGGTTTCGAGCGAGGATGATCAGGTTCTATTATCTGACTCCTTGCTGACTATTGTCGACAGCCTGATGACATACCGTCGGCGTTACAGGTACGGAATCAAGATACCTGAGCTGCTCGAGCTGGTGATCTATGATGAAAACAATCCGCGGTCACTGGCTTACCAGCTTTCCAGGCTGGAAGAACATGTCGCAAATCTGCCGCAACAAAACGGATCCGGCAACCGAACAGAACTCGAACGGCTTGCGCTTGAAACGGCGACCCTGGTGAGACTGGCCGATGTTAACCGGCTGGCATTGGCCGACCAGGGCTCGAACAGACGGGAAACACTGGAAAATTTCCTCAGTGTGCTCGGTACGCGCTTGCCTGCATTGTCTGATGCCCTGACAACAACCTACTTCCGTGTCACCGAAACACCGCATCAGCTGGTCCAGTTGCGCACGAGGCCGGAACTATGAAGTACAGGGTGACACATAGCACTAAATACAATTACAGTGAAAACGTGACACTGTGCCACAATGTTGCACACCTGCTGCCGCGAACCACACCGCAGCAGGCATGCCACATGAGTGAGCTGACAATTTCACCCTTGCCACTCGCAGTCAACGAGTGGACCGACCTTTTTGGCAACCGCCAGGCAAGTTTCAGCATTCAGAAACCTCATCAGGAACTGATTGTAACGGTGATCAGCGAGGTAGAGGTTTCAACGGCAGGGTCACTGCTGGATGATGCGTTTCCTACGACCTGGGAGCAGGTTGTGGATCACCTCGTGAACGCAACTGATCTCGATAGTATCGACGCTCGAATGTACACACTCGAATCGGAATTTATCGAATTCAGCGAAGAGATCAGGAATTACACTAACGCGTCTTTCACGCCGGGCCGCCCGATTCTGCTAGCCGTTGAAGACCTTATGCACCGTATATATAAGGAATTCGATTACGTACCCGGCTTCAGTACCATCGCAACCCCGCTGGATGAGGTACTCAAACACCGCAAAGGTGTGTGCCAGGATTTTGCACATCTGGCGATCGCGTGCCTGCGTATGCAGGGACTGGCAGCACGTTATGTCAGCGGCTATCTCGAGACTATACCGCCAAAGGGCAAGCAACGCCTGGTCGGCGCTGATGCCTCCCACGCCTGGTTCAGCGTTTACGTGCCCCACCAGGGCTGGATAGATTTTGATCCAACCAATGCCCAGATTCCGGCCGAACAACACATTACCGCAGCATGGGGACGCGATTATGCCGATGTCGCGCCGTTAAAAGGTGTTATTTTTGGCGGCGGAAAAAAGCATCAGCTTGATGTTGCGGTGGATGTCGAGCGGATATAATCCGTCACTACCATGTTACGCGCTATGACGAGTGCCGGGGACAGCCGATATATTTGATGGCGTCTTTATGATTCACTATGTTCAATCGCGCAGAATAATCCTCTATGGGTAAGAATACGGTTAATGCTATTCGCGTTTGATCGAGGATGCTCAGGGTTGCGGGCATAAGCCAGGTCCCGGGGCTGTTAATTCACCATGGAGTTTAATAAAGAATCTTTTGGCACTCTATGTATTCGCGGGGGATGAGCATGTGGCTGCAGACTGGTTGTGAATTTACCTTTAATATACCTGAGCCGACGCCGTTTGTGCTGATGCTGCGACCGCGCAGTGGTGCGTCTCAGTGGATTTCACGCGAGGAATACAGGCTGGAGCCGAGTGTCTCCGTTGTTGAATTTACCGACAGCTATGGCAATCTCTGCCAGCGACTAATCGCTCCGTCCGGAAGCTTCGTAGTGCATACATCGGCTCATGTAAAGATCACTGATTATGAGGATCAGATGCCCGGGGCAGCGTTTGTCGAGGTTCAGAACCTGCCCGATGCCGCGCTTATATATCTGTTACCCAGTCGTTACTGCGAGTCGGACCGTTTTGGCCAGATGGCGGCCGAGATTACGCAAGGCCTGCAGCCGGGTTACGATCAGGTAGAGGCCATCGTGACATGGTTGCGCAATTCAATCCAGTATATACCGGGCAGCAGTAATACACCGGTGTCAGCAGTCGAAGTGAATGCCCGACAATCAGGTGTTTGCCGGGACCTGTCACACCTGGGCATTGCCTTGTGTCGCAGTCTCGCTATACCTGCACGCATGGTAGTGGGTTATCTCTACGGTCTTGAGCCGATGGATTTACACGCGTGGTTCGAAGTATACGTCGGTGGGCGCTGGTATACATTCGATGCGACGCAGTCCGTTTTGACGGGTGGCTACGTATCAATCGGTTATGGCCGCGATGCGGCTGATGTTGCCGTCTATAGCCAGTTTGGGCCGCCGGTCTATCCCGTCGCACAGCGTGTGAACGTGCGAAAAATCGAAGGGTCGAACATCTAGGCTGTGTTACAGCGCATGCTTCGTTGAGCAACTCAATCATGATTGCTGCTATGACCTGGTAAAAATTATAATAATTTTTCCAGTGGTGCGTGTTTCGATACCTCCGACTCCGCCTGCATTTCCAGTAGCTCTTCTTCTACACCGGCTGCATGCGTCAGTTCTGCAACATTCTTCTTGGTAAAGAAACCGTTGAAATCGCCGAAGCGTTGCACGTATTCGACAATCAGTGACGAGTGTTCCGAGGCGCTGGAAAATATCTGCTTCAGGCCGTCTTCCTTGGATCCGATCACATCGAGCAGGAAGTCGCGTCCCTGTGATGCGATCTGCTGAACCACATAGTCGATATTCTCGATACCATGACGTTCGCCATCGCATACGGCCAGAGCAATATGGTGCAGACGTGGACCATAGTTACGCACAAAGGTTTCTGTGGGCGAGGGCAGTTTCTCCAGGTGATTGACGAAGTAGGGTGTGTTGTTGGCGGTAAATACCTTGGCGGGGCTGAATGTTTCGTTGGAGTAATGTACGCTCTTGGTCACATTAGTCGAGGAGTTCTGGTCGCTGATATCGTAGGAGCCCCAGTAGTAATAACTCGACAAGGACAGCCATTCGAGTATCGCAACTTCACGATTCTGGCTGTAGATCCGCGTTGCCAGATGATCGATCGGCCGTATCAGGTCGTCGATCTCCAGCCCTGCCTGCAGAGCCTTGGCGGTAGTGTAAACCTCCTGCACATCTTCACGGATTGTGCTGACGCCCAGTGCATAGGTGCGAATCTGATCCACAGGTCGTTCCATATAGGCGACGATATTATGTGTATAAGGTGAGGGCTTGCTGATTGCCAGGTTACCGGGTAATTGCAGCTTGCGTATCTGATCCTGGGAAAAGAAGCGGAATTCCCGCTCCTTCTGACAGGCGACCACATCGTGCAGATTGGTGACACGCAGGATTTCTCCCATGTATCGACTGTTGGGTTTGCGCATACCGATAGGGTAAACCTCGTTAAGACTGCGGAATACACCCTGTATCGCAGGATCCTTGACTTCCCTGACAAGAAAATCCGGTGAATTCATGTCAATGCGGAGGATATGTGTCCAGTGGTCCTCGCTCTCAAGCGTAACGAGATAATGGTAAGGTGTCATTAATGCGAGTTCACCGATGTAGCGTATCGAATGGCCGGGATCCACGGTGATCATGATCGCGTCGATCTCATGAATCATGTCGGTTAGTCCGCTGATATCGCGTTCCTCCAGCAGGCGTACCAGGTAATTTTCGAAGAAGTCCGAATTCAGTTTATCGCCCTGTCGGGCAAAGGATAAGGAATGAGTCATTGTGCGTCAGAAAGTCCCCGGGTTGTTGTAAATAACCCTGTTTTCTAAAGCAATTAACGCGCCAGAACTGTTGCAGGCTGTGTTCCTGCCGGCAAGTATCTGAATTGCAGCGTGATCGACAGATTTCAGTTTGAAAGGTGAACAGGCAGGTGTCGGTAATTGCACCCGGATAGGGCGCACATGTTTGCGGTACACACTATATTGGTGCATGATCGTCTATCACGAATATAAAGACCGGCTCAAGCCTTGATTCTGAGACATTTCATGTTGCATTCTATATTGGCACGTAGCTTGCATCATGGTGGTAAACATGACTGCTGCCGGGCAATGACAACGGCGTCTGAATAATGGCAATTACCTGGAAAAACTATACGAGCGGGGACGTTTATGATGAACTGATTACCGCCGGCGGCCGGGCGCGCACGGG
>CAJIBR010000189.1_pt1 | contig 11575 bp, 10 predicted proteins | sample 9199401 | NCBI WGS metagenome assembly CAJIBR01 (sample SAMEA7708310, study PRJEB35096) | sediment metagenome | biome: marine neritic benthic zone biome [ENVO:01000025]; feature: sediment [ENVO:00002007]; material: shallow marine sediment [ENVO:03000034] sea grass bed [ENVO_01000059] ... | reverse complement strand
TTGGGCACCAGGGTGGTAAACGGGTAGTCCGCCACGCGGGGCTTCGCCGACGAGACGGCCCGAATCAGCGTCGATTTTCCCGCGTTGGGCAGGCCGAGTAATCCCACATCCGCCAGCACCTTGAGTTCGAGCTTCAGGCGGCGCGTCTCCCCCTCACTGCCGGACGTGGTCTGCCGCGGGGCACGGTTCGTGCTCGATTTGAAGCGGGTGTTGCCGAGACCGTGAAAGCCGCCCTGCGCGACAAGCATCTTCTGATTCGCTTCGGTGATATCACCGATCAGCTCCTGGGTGTCGTCATCGTAGACCAGCGTTCCCACCGGTACCGGAATATACAGGTCTTCACCGCCTTTGCCGGTCATTTGCCGTCCCTGACCCTTCTGGCCCGACTCGGCGGTATAGGTGCGTACATGGCGAAAATCAGACAGCGTATTCAGGTTGTTGTCGCCCAGCAGGTAAACGCTGCCGCCATCACCACCGTCGCCACCATCAGGCCCGCCCCGGGGGATGTATTTTTCGCGACGAAAGTGAACCACGCCGTTACCGCCGTCGCCCGCAATGGCCCTGATTGTCACCTCGTCAACGAATCGCATTAATAAACTGTATACCTGTTGTGCGCAACGCAAAGGGCGCAAAGAAAATTCTTATTGATGTTGTCATTTCAATTAAAGACGCTGTTTATCCGGAGGAAATTTTGACACCGGCGATTAACAACCACATCCCTCTGCGTTCATTGCACCCTGGCGTCTTTGCGTTAATCAAGCCTTCAACAAAAAAGCCCCGGCTGGCGGGGCTTTTTGATACTCGTTCAGGAACGTCGCCTCATGCCGCAACTACGCTGATCGTTCTGCGCTTTCTGGGGCCGCGTACTTCAAATTTGACGCTGCCGTCGGCGGTCGCGAACAGGGTGTGGTCACGGCCCATGCCGACATTGTCTCCGGCATGAAACTTGGTGCCGCGCTGACGCACGAGAATATTGCCCGCGATCACGGTCTGGCCGCCAAACTTCTTTACACCGAGGCGCTTGGATTCTGATTCGCGACCGTTGCGCGTACTGCCCGCTGCTTTTTTATGTGCCATTGTGGATTCTCCTAGCCTTTGATACCGGTAATTTCGATTTCAGTATAGTGCTGACGGTGGCCGGTTCTTTTCTGGTGGTGTTTACGGCGTCTGAACTTCATGATTTCGACCTTTTTCGCGCGGCCGTGGGCCTTGACGGTCGCAGTCACCTTGCCGCCTTCGACGAACGGGGTGCCAATATTGATCTTGTCACCATCGGCGATCATCAAAACCTTGTCGATTTCGACCGCAGCGCCTTCATCGGCATCCAGTTTTTCAACGCGACACAGATCACCTTCGGCTACCCTGTATTGCTTTCCACCTGTACTGACTACAGCGTACATGGCGTATTCTCCAAGTCGTTGACAGAAAAGGCGCGAATTTTAACGATAATGGCGGTTCGTGGCAAGCATTTACGCCCATATTCGGTCAGTTTCGGCGTCGCTTGCTTGACCATTATGGTCTGCGCCCATAGGATGCGCACTTTGTTTACTCGTCCCCTGCAAACTGTGTCAGAAACCCTGTTCAGCACTGAAGCGATCAATACCCTCTGTTATCAGGACATGGGACAGGTTAACCATGTCATTCGTAAGCGTTTGCAGTCTGATGTCGTCCTGATCAACCAGCTCGGACACTATATCGTCGACTCCGGCGGCAAGCGTTTCCGACCGCTGCTGGTACTGCTTTCGGCCCGTGCGCATGGTTATGACGGTCATCTGCACCATATCGTGGCCGCGATCATTGAATTTATCCACACGGCAACGCTGCTGCACGACGATGTTGTCGATGAGTCCAGCCTGCGTCGGGGCAAGGAAACCGCCAACGAGCTGTTTGGTAATGCCGCCAGTGTACTCGTCGGCGATTTTCTGTACTCACGCGCATTCGAGATGATGGTCGATGTCGACAGTATGAAGGTTATGGCCATACTCGCCAATACCACCAACGTGATCGCGGAAGGCGAGGTCATGCAGCTGATGAACGTGCACGATGCCGATACCACCGAGGCCCGCTATATCAATGTCATTCACTGTAAAACGGCCAAGTTGTTCGAAGCGGCTACCCGGCTGGGTGCGGTGCTTGCCGGTCGCGGTGAGCAGGAGGAAATGGCGATGGCGCGTTATGGCATGCATCTGGGGACTGCATTCCAGCTGATCGATGATGTGCTCGATTACACCTCCAGCAGTGATGATATGGGCAAGAATGTCGGTGATGATCTGGCCGAAGGTAAGCCCACATTACCGTTGATCTATGCGATCAGCGAGGGAACCCCGGAGCAGGTTGAATTGATACGGACCGCCATCGAGAAGGGTGGGTACGACCATATCGATGATGTACAGGCCATCATCCAATCGACCGGCGCACTGGGCTACACGGCCTCGGTTGCCAGCAGGGAGGCCGAACTGGCACTGAGTGAACTGGCTCATCTCGAAGATTCCGATTACAAACAGGCGCTTGTTTCGCTTGCGCATCACTCGGTTGATCGCAACAGCTGACAAAACAGGCTAGAATATGGTTTTTCGGAGTGTAGCTCAGCTTGGTAGAGCACTACGTTCGGGACGTAGGGGTCGGAGGTTCAAATCCTCTCACTCCGACCAATCAGAACTGCACTCATAAACGGCTGGAATTTCTGTGACCACGGGCACTCTATACATCATATCGGCGCCTTCCGGTGCGGGCAAAACCAGTCTGGTGCACGCGATCGTTGCAGCGCTGACTGATGTGGTGATCTCGGTGTCGCATACCACGCGCCAGATGCGTGACGGTGAGATCGATGGAAAGGACTACCATTTTGTCGATCAGCCGCTGTTCCAGGAGATGGTCGAAAAGGGCGATTTTCTGGAATATGCCAACGTGTTCGGCAACAGCTACGGTACCTCAGGGCAGCATATTCAGGAGCAGCTGGGTTCCGGCAAGGACGTGATCCTGGAAATCGACTGGCAGGGCGCCAGGCAGATACGGCAGTTGTTGAGTGATTGCAGGAGTATCTTCATTTTACCACCGTCGATACAGGCGTTGAGACAGCGCCTTCAGGGCAGGGAACAGGACAGCGAGGATGTGATCGACTCACGTATGCGTGAAGCTGTCAGCGAAATGACACATTACCCGGAATTCGATTATATTGTTATAAATGATGATTTTGAGCAGGCCCGTGAAGAACTGGCCGCAATTTTTGTCTGCAACCGCATGCGGCTGGACCGTCAGCAGCAAAACCATACGGATTTACTGGCAGACCTGTTAAAACCGAACACATAGAGTGTGAGTACTGGAGATATAGATGGCACGATTAACCGTAGAAGATTGTCTTGATAAAGTAGAAAACCGTTTTGAGCTCGTATTAGTGGCTGCAAAACGTGCACGTCAACTGTCCATGGGCGCCGATCCGCTGGTTGAGCTTGAAAATGACAAGCCGACCGTGCTGGCATTGCGTGAAATCGCAGAAAACAAGATAGACCGGTCAGTACTGGAAGAAGAAGTCATTCCCCAGGATGATATTGAAGCCATGATCGAAGGGGAATTGCTGCAAAGCCCGATGCCAATGGGTGATGACCAGACCGGGATCTGAATCCTTCCGATGCCGTCACATTGATGTCAGAGCAGGCCGATACAGAAGTCGTTAAAGACGATAAAGCTTCAGATCGGTTTCTGATATCAGACCTGTGTGACCTGGTCGGAACCTATATGGACAAGGACCAGGTCAAGCAGGTATACGATGCCTACCTTTTCGGCGCCCAGGCGCACGAAGGCCAGATGCGCATATCCGGCGAACCCTACATTTATCATCCGATCGCTGTGGCAAGGATCCTTGCCGAAATGCACATGGATGTAAAAAGCATCGTCGCCAGCATTCTGCATGATGTGCTGGAAGACACCTCGGCCACGCGCAAGCTGATCGCCCGAGAGTTTGGCGATGATGTCGCCGCGCTGGTCGACGGCGTCAGCAAGATGACGCACATCAAGTTCAAGAACAAGATCGAAGAGCAGGCTGAGAATACACAGAAAGTTCTGCTGGCGATGTCACAGGATATTCGCGTCATCCTGATCAAGCTTGCAGACCGTTTGCACAATATGCGCACGCTCGATGCATTAAGGCCGGAAAAGCGCCGTCGCATCGCCAAGGAAACCCTGGAAATCTATATTCCGATTGCCAACCGCCTTGGCATCTACACCATACGCCATGAACTCGAGGACCGCGTACTCAGGGCCTTGCACCCGAGACGTTATGAAGTGCTGGAGCACGCGGTCAACAAGGCCAGCGGTCATCGCAAGGAGGTGATTCGCAAGATCGACAAGGCGCTGGTATCACGGCTTGGCCAGCTGGGTATTAATGCAGAAGTGCAGTCGCGCAAAAAGCATTTATTCAGCCTCTACAACAAGATGAAAGACAAGCACCTGTCGTTCAACAAGGTACTCGATGTCTATGCGATGCGGGTCATCGTCGACAGCGTGGATGACTGCTACCGGGTGCTCGGCGCGGTACATAACCTGTTCAAACCCATTCCGGGTCGTTTCAAGGATTACATCGCCATCCCCAAGAGCAACGGTTACCAGTCACTGCATACCGCGTTGTACGGCCCGCACGGGATCCCGATGGAAGTGCAGGTCAGAACCGAGGAGATGGATATCTTCGCTGAAAGCGGTATCGCTGCCCACTGGCTCTACAAGTCACCGGACGACTCGGGCATGATCAGTGCGCACGCGCGTGCACGCGACTGGCTCACCGGCATACTCGAAATGCAGCAGTCGGCCGGTGATTCGATCGAGTTTCTCGAGAACGTCAAGGTCGACCTGTTCCACGACGAAGTTTATGTCTATACGCCGGAAGGAGATATCATCAAGTTGCCGCGTAATGCGACACCGGTCGATTTTGCCTACTCGGTACACACCGATATCGGTAACACCTGCGTAGCGGCAAAACTGGACCACAGTTTTGCGCCGTTGAATACGCCATTATACAGCGGTCAGACCGTCGAGATCATCACCTCACCATCGGCGCGTCCGAACCCGGCCTGGCTGAACTACGTGGTCACTTCGAAAGCGCGCAGCAACATCCGTAATTTTCTGAAGAACCTGCAGGCTGACGAAGCCATGTCGCAGGGCCGGCGCCTGCTCGACCGTTGTCTCAAAGGACTGGGGATGCGGCTCGATGATGTCCCGGAAGAGGCGATAAGGAGTACGCTCGAAGAATACGGATTTGAATCGATCGCCGATCTGCTCGAGGACGTCGGTATGGGTAACCGTCCGCCGTCACTGGTCGTGCGCCGGCTGGTGCCCGAGCGTATACCGCATGGCGATTCCGAAGAGACCCGGGAAATGAAGTCACAGGCACCGCTCGCTATTCATGGCACCGAAGGTATGGTGGTGTCCTATGGCAAGTGCTGCAGTCCGATTCCCGGCGACCAGATTATTGGTGTGCTGAGCAAGGGCCGCGGCATCGTTGTTCATCGGGAAGGCTGCCGCAACATCGATTCGGTCAGGTCGCAGACGGACAAGATCATTGATGTAAACTGGGCGGGTGATGCCGAGGGTGAATTTAACTGCATGGTTCGACTCGATGTGTCCAACAAGCCGGGCGTGCTGGCGCGTTCTGCGACAGTCATCTCGGATGAAGGTGCGAATATAGAAAACGTCGAGGTCGAAGACCGCGATGGATTGAGTACTTTTATTCTGTACCAGATCACGGTGCAAAACAGGAAACATCTGGCAAGCATCATCAAACGCTTGCGTAAACTGCCGAATATTATGATGATTCAACGCATATGACGGAACAGTGGCGAGGCAAGAGTGGCCACGAACGCAATTCATGGAATTTCAGACACGATCAAAGAGTACGAATAAATGGCACATGAAATAATTTCTACAGATAAGGCGCCACAGGCGATCGGGACGTATTCGCAGGCGGTGAAGACCGGTAAAACCGTTTATATGTCCGGGCAGATTCCGCTGCTGCCTGAAACCATGGAAATCATCGAAGGGGATATCGGAGCGCAGATCAGAAGAGTGTTCGACAATCTCGGCGCAGTTGCTGAAGCAGCCGGCGGTTCACTGGCGGATATTGCCAAGCTGAATATCTTCCTGGTCGACCTCGCCAACTTCGCGACCGTTAATGAAGTCATGGCGGAGTATTTCGCCGAGCCCTACCCGGCACGTGCGGCCATCGGCGTTGCCTCGTTACCGAAAGGGGCGGGAGTGGAGATGGATGCGGTGATGGAGCTCGGGTAGTATATGTTGAATTAACAGTTCAGGCATGGAGCCGTAGCAGCGGCTTCGGCCGCGAATATCACTTGATCGAGAATAGCTGTTTATCTTTACCAGGCTGACAGGCATGGCGACCAATTATTATCACCGTCATTACACGCGATAATAAATATCCACGGCATTGATTAACTTGCAAGCGGGATAAAATACCGGAATAACAGGATCAGCCAGATCTAATGCGACAATTAAATATAAAACAGAATATGCGAAGCTAGCCCGCATATGACATCAACAGTATCCACGCGGACATCAAATACATCGGATGAGCCTTTCGAGTATCAGTCTGTCGAGGTACTCAAGGGTGTAGGTGCGGGTGTTGCAGCGAAGCTGGAGAAGCTCGGTATTTATCGAGTACAGGATCTGCTGTTTCATCTACCTTTGCGCTATGAAGACCGGACCCGGGTGGTACCCATCGGGTCCTTGCGGCATGGCCAACAGGCAGTGATTGAAGGCGTGATCGATCATGCCGAGGTGCGTTATGGTGGCAAACGTCGTGGCGGCAGGGGCGGTCGCTCATTGTTGTGTCATGTATCAGACGGCACCGGCTCTGTTTTGCTGCGATTCTTTTATTTCAATGCTTCACAACAGGCCAGCCTGATTAAGGGTGTACGATTACGATGCTTCGGTGAAGCACGTTCAAACAACCACCGCATTGAAATGGTCCATCCCGAATATCGCCGACTTTTCGATCACCAGGAAACGGTGGTCGAGGAAACCATGACACCGGTCTATCCCAAAACCGAGGGCGTCAATCAGGCGCTATTGAGAAACCTGATTGACCAGGTGTTGAACAGGCTGGATACGAAGAAGCTCAACGAATATGTACCCTCGGCGTTGATGAGGCAGCATGGCTTCCCTGATCTGCAGCGAGCGATACAGACCCTGCATCATCCTTCGTCCGATACATCGCTGGAGCAGCTTGAACAATGCAGCCACCCGGCACAACAACGCATGATATTCGAAGAATTACTGGCGCATCAGTTGAGCCTGATGCGTTTGCGCCAGCGTATACAAAAGGAAAAAGCCGAAGCACTCAAACTTGACGAAAAACAACTCGATCATTTCAGGCGGAAACTCGCTTTTGATCTGACATCTGCTCAGCAGACAGTCATTGCCGAGATCCTTGAAGATCTCAACAGTGTTTCACCGATGATGCGCTTATTGCAGGGCGATGTGGGCTCGGGCAAAACCGTCGTTGCCGCGTGTGCGGTTCTCGCCGCGATTGCTTGCGGGAAGCAGGCCGCAATAATGGCACCGACTGAAATACTTGCAGAGCAGCTGTATGACAATTTCAGCGCCTGGTTTTCTGCCCATGACTGTGTGCTGCTTACCGGTAAAGACAAGGGGCGTCTACGAAAGAGCAAGCTTGATGCTATCAGGAATGCAGACGTGCATGTCATCGCAGGCACGCATGCGTTATTTCAGGATGATGTTGAATTCAACAGGCTTGCATTGATCATCATTGACGAACAGCATCGTTTTGGTGTGCATCAGCGACTGGCGCTGAAGGATAAAGGAGGCTTCAATGGCTGCATCCCTCACCAGCTGATTATGACGGCGACACCCATTCCTCGAAGCCTGGCGATGACGGCTTATGCTGACCTGGATTATTCTGTTATCGATGCCTTGCCATCCGGTCGCAAGCCTGTATCGACCGTAGTGGTTTCCGAGCAGCGTCGTCAGGAAGTGCTCGACAGGGTGGCCAATGCCTGTGCCAACGGTGAGCAGGCGTACTGGGTCTGTACGCTGGTCGAGGAATCTGAAGTATTGCAATGCCAGGCGGCTGAAGACACGTCCGCCGCATTACAGACGGTATTGCCCGAATTGAGTATCGGTCTGGTGCATGGCCGCATGAAACAGGAACAGAAAAACGCTGTCGTTGATCAGTTCAAGCAGGGTGCTGTCAATCTGCTGGTCGCGACAACGGTCATCGAGGTTGGTGTTGATGTGCCCAATGCGTCACTGATGGTCATCGAAAACGCGGAACGTCTGGGCCTTGCTCAGCTGCACCAGTTACGCGGTCGTGTAGGGCGCGGTTTTAAGCAGAGTGCCTGTGTGCTCATGTACAGCTCACCGCTGTCGGAACGCGCCAGGCAAAGGCTGGCGATAATGCGTGAAACCGGCAGCGGTTTTGTTATTGCACAAAGAGACCTCGAGATGCGCGGTCCCGGTGAGGTGCTGGGGACGCGACAGACAGGCTTGATGGAAATGCGGATCGCTGACATCGTCAGGGACGAGCGCTGGCTAACCGAAGTCAATGCTGCATCCCGATACCTGTTGATGAATCATCCAGAAGCGGTTAGGCCGCTGATCCGTCGCTGGCTGGGAAGGGCGGAGCGTTTCGGCGCTGTTTAATGCTTTATTAGCATGATGAATGCTGGTATTTATCGGTGCTGTCGACTATTTATAGTATTGATATTCCAGTATTTAAATCCAGATGATCGAACAAGTGTTCAACAATGGCGTAATCGCTACTGAAATGCACTCGGCTTACAAGGCGAGCGATTTTAGCGACCGCGTTATGCAAACCCAGGTGACACGCCTGATCGAAGGTTCGGGTTTCGGTGGTCTTGTCGGTTTCATCATGGCCATACTCTGGGTCGTTCTGTTATGGAACAAGCTGCCACATGTGGTACTCAGCGTGTGGCTGGGCTTCATGGCATTGCTGTTCGTTGTACGCACTATTATTACCTATTCAAGAATGTACGATCAGGCACGCAAGCGCGCGTACGTCGATATCGCGAGGCGCTGGTATTTGCTCGCAGTATTGATCACCGGGGCGGGCTGGGGTGTTACCTCGATGCTGATGTTCCCCTATGATCGCGTCGAACAAATCGTCCTTGCCTTCATTCTGGCCGGTGTCGCAGCAAGCGGTGTCACGCTGTCGAACGTGGCCTGGGTGTATTCGGGTTTTGTCGGTCTTGCGCTGGTGCCATTAATGGTGCGCCTGTTCTATATTGGTGGTGAAGTCTATTACGCACTATCGGCCATGACCGGCCTGTTCATGGTCGTCATGATACTGGCGGTCTATCGTATGTATCTCGCATCGTCTGATGCGCTCAGGCTTGAATATACCAACGAGGAACTGATTCAGAATCTGACACTGGCCGGCGTCGAGCTCGAAAATATGAACAAAGAACTCACGGATGAAATCGAGTACGTCAAACGCATGGAAAAGGAGCTGAAACAGGCAAAAGACAAGGCGGAAGAAATGAGCCAGGCCAAGGGCGAGTTTCTGGCAAATATGAGCCACGAAATTCGCACACCGATGAACGGTGTTATCGGAACCCTGCAGTTGCTCGCCGACACGGACCTGGGCACAACGCAACAGGAGTACGTCGATACCGCGCACAAGTCCGCACATTCATTATTGACAATCCTCAATGACATACTGGATCTGTCCAAAATCGAAGCCGGCAAATTAAATATCGAACGGATACCGCTGGATTTGCGCGAAATCATCAGTGAACTGATTACACTGCACACAATGACCGCCGAAGAGAAGTGCATCCAGATCTATGCCGAGATAGACGATCAGTTACCAAATGCCGTGACGGGTGATCCTACACGTATTCGTCAGATACTGGCCAACCTGATTTCGAATGCGCTCAAATTCACAGAAAAAGGTCACGTGCTGTTGAAAGCCGATGTTGTTTCGGCTGATGATGAACAGGCTGTTATTCGATTTGAAGTCGAGGATACCGGGGTCGGTATTGAAGAGGAAGTCAAAGACAAGTTATTCAATGAATTTACCCAGGCTGATGGTTCGACTACGCGCAAATACGGGGGCACCGGCCTTGGGCTGGCTATTGTCAAACAGCTGGTGGAAATGATGCACGGCGAGTTCGGTGTTGATAGCGCCCCCGGTGAAGGCTCAACTTTCTGGTTCATACTGCCGCTTGCTATCAGTGCGGAACAATCCTTACAGCAGCTGCATGAGCAGGAGGCGGAGCTGCCAGGCAAGCTCAGCGGACATGTATTGCTGGTCGAAGATAATCCGATCAACCAGATGGTTGCACAAAAGATGCTGGAAAAAATAGGGATCGAGTCCACACTCGCGGGTGACGGACAGCAGGCATTAAACATGCTGGAACAGGAGACTTATGATGCGGTATTGATGGATTGTCAGATGCCGGTTATGGATGGATTCGAGGCGGCTCAACGCATCAGGGAGCAGGATGCTTTAAACAAGCTGCCGGTCATAGCGATGACAGCCAATGTGATGGAAGGGGACCGGGAGAAGTGTATCGCCGCCGGAATGAATGATTATATCGGTAAACCTGTCGTAGAGGCGGACCTCAAGAAAACACTCGCACGCTGGTTGTGCTGACGACTGCTGCACGCACACACTTTTCGCAACCTCAACCGATTAGCGGTAAGATTCAGTGATCTGGCTCCACTCTGGACTTATCAGTCGTTCATGTACGCACTCACCCTTCAACAGCGCTGGTTTCAGCGACGTCAGCTTATTTCCAAGCACGTGCCTGTAGAAATACAGGCGTGGTTGTTTGATCCTGCTTCACTGACAGCGCGACTGAAGCAACGATGTGCCGCCGGGTTTCGTGTTGAAGTGCTGTCACAGACCGTACAAAAGCCGCGTCTGGATGAGTTCAGGGTACTGGGTATGGAGACCGGATGCTATGCTCTGGTGCGGCAGGTCAGATTGTGTTGCGGGCGGGCCTGTTGGGTCTATGCGAGAACAGTCATACCTTTTTCAACGTTGAAAGGAAGGCAACGCATTTACGCCAATCTGGGTACGCGCCCACTGGGTGCAATGCTGTTCACGGACAGGACGATGCAGCGAGATCAGGTCATGGTGACTTGCCTGGCCGGCAGCCAGCTGCCCGCCGGACTCGGGCTCGAACTGGACGATACGGTATGGGGCCGACGCTCGGTATTCAGGGTGGGCGGCAAGCCGTTGCTGGTGAGCGAGTATTTCTTGCCGGCTTTATTTAAAGATTGATACGCAATCATCGTTTCGTTTATCCCCATATACGTCGAACGCAGCAGCTTTGTTATTCCGGTGGAAGTGGGGTCCAGTTCGATATGCGAAGAAAAAGTTTAAACGATACGGGCGCTGATTATTCCTTTTTCTCAGTCTCAACCACGCTCACCTTCTGGATAAGAATCTCTTCCTGCGGAACATCCTTCTGGAAACGACCGCCGGGTCCTGTAGGCACTTTGGCGATACGGTCCATTACATCCATGCCGTCGACGACGGTGCCGAACACACAATAGCCCCAGCCGCGAGACGTTTTGCTGG
>CAJIBR010000450.1_pt1 | contig 11616 bp, 10 predicted proteins | sample 9199401 | NCBI WGS metagenome assembly CAJIBR01 (sample SAMEA7708310, study PRJEB35096) | sediment metagenome | biome: marine neritic benthic zone biome [ENVO:01000025]; feature: sediment [ENVO:00002007]; material: shallow marine sediment [ENVO:03000034] sea grass bed [ENVO_01000059] ... | reverse complement strand
CTTCCGCATTCCTGATCTACATACATAACGGGCTCGGATATCTCCTAATGGGGCCGGAATAAGTGGGATCAAAGAATTAAAGGCGTGACAAATGAGATACATTCGCATCACTGATATGATAGCGAACTATATAAAGTCTAAATACTTATTGTGACAAGGAGCTGTCATGCCTCGAAAACCAAGGATGTACCTGCCCGGCGTGCCGAGCAGTATGTAACGGGGTCAGGCCTTACATTTGACATCCGAAAAAATGGGGGTGGATTTATTTTTCATCATAAGAGTATGCCTAATGGTGGATGCTCGACTATATAAACCGGTTCCTTTGTGTTATGCGCCAATAATGTAAAAATGAATAATAACTTCACAATAGATAGGCGTGAAGCATTAGCTCGCCGTATAGGGTTATTGATCGCGATAGTAGCTTCGCTTGTGTTGCTTGCATTAGCGGCGTACAAGGTGCCGCTATTTCATAATGAGCTGCATGGGGTAATTGTAGGTATTTCTGAAGTTCACCAGGAAGCAGGTTCGGAACTGATTGCCGCTGTCCAGCTAGACACTGGAGTCCAGGTCCTTGTTTCCATGCCCAGGGACTTGCTAAAAAGCGAAAGCAGCAGTGTCAAGATAAATGAGGGGCGCACGCTTTCTGGACGCAAATCATACAGAATTATTACACGTAACGAGTGAGCGAATAATATTTGGGATCTGAAGTTCTGGGGACAATACTTAATTGCAGACAATCAGAAGAGAATAAGTGGGGTCGCGAGCAAGAGGGATCTGAACCCTTTGCATTTTACATCAAACGAAAATGGTTGTGATAAAGGAGAACGACATTAAAAGATTCAAGAACATTCTTCTGGTGCTGGAACCTGATCTACAGGAAACGGCCGCCCTGGATAAGGCGGTTACGTTGGTCAGGCAAAACGGAGGACGGCTGACACTTTTTTCGGTATTGAAGAAGCCCCCAGGTATACAAGGTTATGGTGAATCGGTTGCACAAGCTCAGCAAGCCTCGGCTGTTGCTGAGCGTAGAGAATGGCTGCGAGGTCAAATGGTACCCTTGCATCATGATGATATTGACGTGGTGATCAATGTGGCGGAGGGTATCTCCTTCCTGGAAATCATCCGCCAGGTGCTGCGAGAACAACATGATCTGGTTATCACCACGGCGGAGGAGATAAAAGGCATACGCGCACGTGTGTTCGGAGCAACCTCCATGCACTTACTGCGAAAATGTCCCTGTCCCATTTGGGTGGTCAAGCGGGCGCAGACGCGACCTTATGGCCGCATCCTTGCGGCGGTCGATCCTTCCGTGTATGACCCGAAACGGGATTCGCTCAATCCGCTGATTCTGCAACTGGCTGGCAGCATGGCTCGAAAGGACGCGTCAGAGTTGCACATCGTCCACGTGTGGAGTCTGTTTGGCGAACTTTATTTGCACAACAGTGGCATGACTGAGAAAGAGTTTCAGGAAGCGAAGGCTTATGAGAAGGAGCAGCACAAACAGCACTTTGATAGCCTTTTAAATCGGGTTGGCGTTACTGATCTGAAACCCCATGTCTATCTGATTGAGGGTGATCCCGTTGAATATATACCGAAACTGGTGACGGAGCTGGGTATCGACCTGCTGGTCATGGGTTCGGTCGGCCGCGTGGGAATAGCCGGTTTTCTAATCGGTAACACAGCGGAAGAGGTGTTCAATCAGGTGGCCTGCTCCTTGTTGACGTTCAAGCCGGAAGGTTTCGTTACACCGGTGACCCTTGAATAACCAGATGACCGGCTTCAAATATTTGGGGTCAGGCTGAACCTCCCCCAGTTTAACGAACACTTTTAATCAGAGACAATGGTCTCTCAGAGGCCCCCACTTATTTTGACTAAGATTCTTCATAAATCCAGTCTATGTTAGCGTTTTGTAACTGTAAGCGTCCGGCGATCACAGGTTACTTTCCGGCAGCCAGTTAGGCGGGAGCAATTCATTGATCCGGTTGGCACTGTGCGTCGGTAATTTCGTTAGCACATCCTTCAGATAGGCATACGGATCATGCCCATTCAGTTTCGCCGACTGGATCAGGCTCATGACATTGGCCGCTCGCTGGCCACTGCGCAGGCTGCCGGCAAACAACCCGTTGGAACGGCCGAGCGCCCAGGGCCGGATCTGGTTTTCCACCCGGTTATTGTCGATGGGCACCGCGCCATCCTCACAGTAACGGATGAGCGCATGCCAACGCTTCAGGGTGTAATCGATAGCTCTCGCTGTCGCCGAACCATCCGGTACCTTCTGCCGTTGCGCCAATAACCAACGATGCCATAAATCCAGGATCGGTTTGGCTTGCTCTTGCCGCAGTTGTAATCGTTGTTGATGGTTCAGGTCTCTTGCCTGCCGTTCGATGTCGTATAACTGCGCGATCTGCGCCAAGGCATCCGCAGCGATCTGGCTCTGATTGGCGGCATGCAGATCATAGAACTTGCGCCTTGCATGCGCCATGCAGCCGATTTCGGTGATGCCGTGGTTGAAGCTCGCCTTGTAACCGGCAAAGTCATCGCACACCAGCTTGCCCTGCCAGCCGTTGAGGAAGGCGCGGGCATGTTCACCGGAACGGCTCGGGGCAAAATCGTAGACCACGCTATTGAGTTCGCAGAACGGTGTGCTGGTATAGGCCCACACATAGGCGCGGTGGGTTTTCTTGTTGCCGGGCTTGAGCATCGCCACCGGCGTCTCATCCGCATGCAGTACGTTCTGTTGGTGCAGGGCTTTTCTGAGTTCATCCACCAGTGGTTGCAACGCCACGCCACAACGGCCCACCCAATCAGCCAGGGTTGAACGGGGCAACTCAAGACCGGCCCGGGCAAAGATCTTTTGCTGGCGATACAGTGGCAGATGATCACCGTACTTGGCGACCAGCACCTGGGCCAGCAGACCGGCTGCAGGAACCCCTTTATCGATGACCTGTGCCGGCACCGGCGCCTGGGTCAGTGTCTCACAGTCTGCGCATACCCATTTACCGCGCACATGCCGTTCGACCCTGAAGGTGCCGGGGATATAGTCGAGCTTCTCACTGATGTCTTCACCGATGCGCGTCATCCGGCAGCCACAGGAACAGATCGTCTTTTCGGGTTCATGCTCAACAACGGTTCGGGGCAACTCCGGTGGCAACGGCCTGCGCCTGGGGTGTTGTTTGGACTCAGCCTTGGGTTGGGGCGTTGACTGCCGCTCCATTTCCTCTTCAATGCCCGCCAGGTCTTCATCGACCAGGTCATCGAGCAGACTGCGCTGGTGGGCATTGAGGACTTCGCTCTTGCGCGCAAACCGGTGACGCTTCAGAAGCGCCAGCTCGTGCTTGTACTGCTCGTTTTGCAACTGAACGCGCTGGAGGGTCCGGTTTTTTTGCTCGACCTCAACGAGCAGCTGTGCCGCGAGTTGACGGACCTGCTGGTCGGAGAGTTGATTGAGGTCTGGCGCCTGATCCATAGCGGCCACTGTGCCAGATAGGGGCCCAAGGGTCGATATGAACAGTGGGGTATTGCCATCGGCGCGATGGCTTCGACTTAGAGGGTTGTGATTTTTTTATCTGGACCAACCTGATACCAGGGCAGGCCGATGACCAGGGCGTCGAGTTGTTCGCGGCACAGTTCAATCTGTTCAGGCTGCCAGATTTTGGGTGAGGCAAATCGACCCTGGTGCAAACGCCGCGCGGCCAGCCACAGGCCGAAGCCATCGTGCACCAGCACCTTCATCCGGTTGGCCCGTTTGTTCAAAAACACGTACGCGCACCGCGGCTCGGCTGCACCGAAGCGTTGCACCACGCGTGCCAGGCAGGTCTCTGGTCCGGCGCGCATGTCCAACGGCTCTTTCGACAGCCAGATCTGTTCAATACGGATCATGACTGCAGGGCTTTCAACCAGGTCACGGCTTGATTGATGTGACTCAGCGGCCACTGTATCGTTAACTCACCGATGGTTAAGGTCACCCTGACATCCGGGTCAGCTGGCGCCGCCATCGCCAGCGGTATAGACACAAACGCGGGAGACTGGGTAGCTGAACCAACACGATCCCTGGCGGCCTTGCGCCACTTGTGCACCAGGTTGGCGTTGACCTGATAACGCTGTGCGACCGCGGCTATTGATGCGCCGGGCTCATCACAGGCTGCGAGCACTTCGGCCTTGAACGTTGGTGAGTGTCGGCGGCGATGACGCTTAACTGAAGAAAGTTCGGGGAGTGTGTTGTTGCTGATCGATTCCATCGTAGTGTCCACTTGGATTTAGGTGGACACCATGGTGAACTTTTTCGATGGCTGAAAACAGATGTCTTTACCGGACGCCTACTTGTAACTTACCCACCGGGGAGTATATTGGTGTTAACCAGCGCAAGATATAAATACAAGACTGGTATTCACTAACACTGAATGGAGGGCTCACAATGATGAAATCACGCCTATTGGGCGCTGTCAGCGCCTGTTTCTTCACGCTTGTTACTATCACTGCGCATCGAAACGCTGTTACCAGATCAATGTCGCTAATAATTGTAGGCTTGCTGGTTCTTTTACTTCCGAACGGAGCATCCGCAGATGATGAAAATAAGAAATCATTCTCACTGCCGGCACCGGCACTCGACTCCGAGTTCCGACACCCTAGTGCCGAACAGGTCGAGCTCGGCCGCATGCTGTTCTTCGACAAAGAGTTGAGTGGCAACCGCAACATTTCTTGCGCAACTTGTCATTCCCCGATCCTGGCAACGGTTGATCACCTCTCGATCAACATCGGAACGGGTGGTCAGGGGCTTGGCCCTCTGCGGAACGCCGGCAACTACCCGCCGACACCCCACGATCCCCAGTCGAGGGGCTCGCGAAACATGACGCCGTTGTTCAATCTGGGACATGAACAGTTCCAGAAGCTGTTCTGGGACGGTCGGGTGCAAGTGGATGATAGCTTGCCACAGGGATTCGCCACGCCTGCCGGTTCGGATCTGCCGTTCGGTTTCGAATTTGCACTTGATGCCTTATCGATATTCGCTGAAACCGATCTTCAGGAGATGACCGGCCAGCCGGGGACCAACGAACTTGCCGACGCTTCGTTGAATCATCCTCAAATTGGGGTGTGGAACGGATTGGTGCTCCGACTCGGCGCAATCCCCGAGTACGTCGATCTCTTCACCCAGGCATTTCCCGAGGTCGCCGGTAATCCGGCAAACATCACAATCGTTCACATTGGGACGGCGATCGGTGCGTTTCAGGCCGCGGCTTTCCGCGCCGACAACAGCGCGTTCGACCGTTTCCTGCGCGGCCAACGCGACGCCATGAGTAAGGCCGCCAGGCGTGGCATGCGGATGTTCTATGGATCCGCTGGCTGCTCGAGTTGTCATGCTGGTGTGTTTCAGACGGATCATGACTTTCACGCCATCGGAATGCCGCAGGTCGGTCCGGGATTCGGTGATGGGATCGGCGGCCACGAAGATTTTGGCCGGGAAGGATTCACGGGAAACCTGCCAGACCGTTACCGTTTCCGCACACCATCCTTGCGCAACGTCGTTCTGACCGCACCTTGGGGTCATAACGGTTTCTTCAACACGCTGGAGGGCGTGATCCGCCATCATATGGATCCACTGAACTCGTTGCAAAACGCCGATCCAACTCAGATCGTGCTACCACCGCGCCCGGACCTTGATGCGCTCGATCTGATTGCATTCAACGATCCATACGTCACTGCAGCGATCGGCGACGCGATCGAAATCGATCTGCCGGACCTTTCCGATGAAGATATCTCCGACCTGATCGCTTTTTTGGAGGCGCTGACGGACTTCTCTGCCGAGGACGGACGGAAGACGGTTCCTACGCGTGTGCCGAGTGGTTTGCCGCTCGCGGAGACAAAGTAATTAAAGGGGACCTGGCGATTATTTTTTGACCAATGCGAGCTGTTGCTTAACCATGTGTCTATGAAATGCGGGGTGCTTAATAAAAAGTAAACATAAAAAGGTGTTGGAGTGATTAAATTTTGATCAATGCGGAGATTTGATTAAAGAATAAAACCTCAGTAAATCAGCAAATAATAGGGGACACCAAATAATAATAGAAAAAGGGTTAAAGGGGTCACCCATAAGTCGTCTCCTGGTTGGGGGGTAAGCCCATCTGAGTATATCTCTGGATGCCTCCGGCCGGGAGGCGACGACTTATGATTTTCAAGATTAAAGGGGGCACTGAATCCAAATATAAAAGAGCACATCCCGCAAAAATCTCAGGCGTACGATGATTCACATCTAAATCAGCACTTTACTGATCAAGCGCTGCCTGGAAAGTTTTGCTTGACTTAAAATAAAAAATGGGATAATTTTCCCATTTATGGGGCATCTGCCGATTCCGTATCAGGCGATCGAGGCGGTGACAACTCCACTCAAGAGACAACTGAGTTATCCAATATAGTCAAAATGGGAGGCTGAAATGAAATTACACACGGTTATCAATTCGCTGGCAGTCGCTATGGCGATAATCGGTCTTACCGCCTGTAGCAGCGGCGGAGATTCCACCGGAACTACAGGCACGAGCGGTACTGTAGTCGGTGCTATCGCTGGTTTTGGCAGCATTATTTTGAACAACGGTATCGAGTACGATACCAGTGGACTCACCGATTGCGAGGTGGACGATTCGAACGTAGCCGGGACCTGTGAGGACAGCCTTGACGTTGGTATGAAAATCAGCATGCAGGTTGATGCCAACGGCTCGGTCACATCACTGCATTATGATGACGACCTCGAAGGGCCGGTAACAGATGTTACCGGAACAGATGGCAACTACAGTTTCAAGATCTTCGGTGTCGAGGTAGTGACGAAAGCACCCGGCACACAATGGCAGGATTTCAATACTGATCCACCGCTGCCGGCTGAACTCGATGGCGTCATCGTCGAAGTCAGCGGTGAGTGGCAGAACGACAAACTCTTTGCCAGCTACGTCGAAAAGCAGAACAGCAGCGATATGACCTACGAAGTTGAAGGGACGGTAGATACTGTTACCGGTACTACTTTCACGATGGCTCTCAGAAACGGCACGATCATTACTGTTGATGCGGACAACGCAAACCTGGTTCCACAGGCTGGCGATTATGTCGAGGTAGAGGGTACCTATAATGGAATCATCTTTACCGCCATCAGGATCGAAATCGAGGATGAAGATGATTTCGAGGATAACGGTGAAGCAGAAATAACCGGAACCCTTTTGGCGGATACCACCAGTTCTACCGGCTACTCCATCGGCAGTACGGCTGTTGATATCAGCAATGCACCCAGCTGCACAAGCCTGATTGGATCGATTGTTGAAGCTGAAGGCAGCTACGATCAGACAACAGGCATTCTCGTGGTCAGAGAATGTGAGAACGAGGATAATGAGCTGGAGATGAAGTGCCAGGTAAGCAATGTTATGGTCGATACTGAGCTGCCCAAGGTCGGTACGATTGAGTGCACATTCCCCAACACGACAGGCGGCCCATTACCAGTTGAATTCCGCGACTCGCCAGAACTTGCGGTTTTTGCAGACGACGATTCCATCGATCACTTCGACCTTACAGATATACGTGCGGGTGATTGTGTCGAGATTGAAGCCAGCAAGGACAATTCGGGAGCGCTTGTTGCCGGCCTTGTAGAGCTGGAAGACATTGGAAGCGGCTGCGATGCCTACGAGCTGAAAGGCCAGGTTGACAATCTTACCGCCAACACTATTACCGTGCTGGGTATTACATATAATACTACTAACGTCAGCACATCCTACCCTGAAGGTGCACCAGTGGTAGGCAACAGTGCCGAGATTGTCGATAACAACGGGGACGGCATTGCCGATATTGTTGAGAATGAAGATTCCTCATCTGGCGATAGTGATGACTCATCTGATGATTAGCACCACCCTCGGTGAATTAAAGGTGCCGGAGGGATTAAATTTTTGATCAACTTATCTATATGGTTAAATAATAATCCTTCCGTCACCTTTTCTCGTCGTCACGAGGCACGTGGTTTTCGGAGTGAAACTGTGCCTCGCACCACTCATCGATTATCTCACGCACAATTTCGGGTTGCTCGGTCAACGGCCAGTGATCGCAGTCCACGATCTTGATGATAGCACTGGGCATGCGCCTGACTTGCGCTTCATTACGGTGTCGATCACTCAGACTGGAGCCCCTGGACATCAGCACCAGCACCGGCTGGTCGATGGCTTCCAGTTCTGGCACAGGTTGCACGACCGCCAAAACATCCTGCAAGTAATTGGCCAGGGGAATGTATGAAAGGTCTGCCAGCGGATTAATATACAGATCGGCGATCTTCGTGTCTGGGGTGGACTGCAGGGTGGTGCGGGTCTTCAGGTCCAGGGCATACATATCACGCGGTGGAAGACGTCGCCGCTTCAAGCCCATTGCATTCGCCAGCCGGAGCAAACCGACCGGCAACCAGAACACAAGTTGCAAACGTCGCACCCATCCCAGCGCGCCATGCAGGTTTTGATGGAAGACCGGATCGATCAGAATCAAGCCCGCTACGCTGTCAGGATAGGCGGCGGAGAAGTCGAGGGCGATTTCGGCCCCGAGGCTGTGGCCCAACAAGATCACCTGGGGTAAGGCTTCATGTTCGATGATTGCCTTGAGATCCGCAACCCAGCGGCTTCGATTGATACGGCCATGAAACATGGAATCCCCGTGTCCCCGCAAATCAGGCCGCAGGAGATTCCACTTCGCTGCCAGGGTGGAATGACCGACGAACTCTGACCAGCGCGTATGGTTACTCGCAACGCCATGCAGCATAACCAGGCTTCGTTCGGCGCCGTCAGGGCGGCTCAACCAGTAGCTCAGGTGGGCACCGTCATGGTGTAGTATCTGTCTCGTTTCCATAGATAAGTTAGAGGGGAAATAGGGGACGCTACCCTTTTATACATGGATAAATGCAGGTATAAAAGGTATCGGGGGGATTAAATCTTGATCTGTCGTGGCAGTCGGTTGAATAATAATCCCTTCGGCACCACTGCTGTCCCACATAATCGTTATACAACTGCGTTTAGAACTATAATTACGTTTATTTATTGCGTGCTAAATCCAATGGACATGAAAATTAAGAATAGAATTAAAGTCATAGCCGCGGACAAATATGCCGGGAGCATATTTGAACGCACGAAGTGCGGCCAGAAGGGTGAAAGGCAGGAAGCCTGAAGTAACCGGGTATCCAGTAAGTTATTGAAAAAAATCACAAGTATTTGATAACAGATTCCCGCTTTCGCGGGAATGACGAGTCAGTGAGACAGCGGTGCCTCCGGCGCCTTTTTCGATTGAGTGTCTTTGATTCCGCCACAGGATGCTTGGCGTGGCAGTTGTCGCATTGCACATGCACGAAGCCATGTTCCAAGGCTCTGACATCACATCTCCCATGCAAACTATTCGACAACTTCACAAGGTTGCGTAGAAGCACCGCCATAGTCCACTGAAATACCCCTGCAGTTCTTTTAAAACTCACAGAACAGAGAGGCGTTTCAGAGAAAGCTACGATTCGTCCGGTTTATCAAGGGATCCACCCTCGTTGCCGCATCACTGCATCGAGATTGGGAACGGGCCGAACCGTTTGCGCTCGCGTGTGTCGAGATCAGCTATACTAACCTTGATATTTAGCGCTCCCTTGCGATATAAGGTCTTTACATTGAAGAAGCGACCGTTTTTTCCTTTTTCCGATCGATCTGCCAGATAAAACAATACGCCCTGGTAGACCTGATTCGGCATGAGCACTATCTCTTGCAATGTAAGTTCATCCAGGTAATCGTTTATTTTATCGGCCGTTACAAAATCGAGATGCGAATAGTCTCGCCCCACCATATTTGTGACGCTCTGAATCGGGATTGGATCAACGACCGTCTGTCTGCCGCGTAGCAATAGTATGTCAGAGGGGTTGACCAGCTGCCGTCGGTCAGTGTCGTTCGAAATCACGACATTTACCGGTACGATCCCGTATTTGAACATATCAACACCAAAATACTGCTTGGACCGGTCTGAATTGGTGATTTCGTCCACCGCAACCGTGATACCATCTATTGTCTGTGACAGTGGGTAAAGGCCGGCATCGCGTACGGGCATTTCGACAACTTCATAAGGAGATGGAGAACAGGCGCTAAGTCCTAGCATCAATATTCCAATAATAAGTGATTGTTTTGACATAACATTTTCCTCTATTCCGTAGAGACTACAACAGAGTCACTTCATAGTACCGTGACTCGCACCGTTATGACAGGGGCTTCCGACGAACGGTGTCTGGGCCTTTCTATCGAAAAAACGCTCCGTGTGCCCTCCAAAGACGTGGTGGCGAAAGCATGTCGGTTATCGTGTTTTCCGACAGCTTCGGCCAAAAGCGGAAGTAGGCTACCAGCGAATAATCAACGGCAGATCCGAATATAGAAGGGGGCGCAGCGAATATTATTTGACAGGTATGAAGGCGACAGATTTATTTTCCTAGTGCACCAGCAAACGGGGGAAGTCCAGAGAGAAACTGTTCCTGATATTAGAGTATATTGCTCTCTGATCCGAATGGAATTAAATGGGTCGGTGACAAATGAGAAACATTTACATAAGCTAATGATGCTTACTTGTCACCGGCCCCTTTTTGATGAATTATGATTTATGGGTGTCCATAAATTGGTTGTTCATAATTCAGGCTTATGCACAATGAAAGACCTGACTCCGTTCATTTGTTGGACCTTGTATCAATATGGTCAGTCAAGTATGGTGTTGAGTAGCGTATCCAGGGAACAATGACCGCAGCCGGTCGGCGCACAAAAGAGTTTGATGTGTCTGCTTTTTTCAGGGGATTGAAATGAAAAGAATACTTATATTTGCCTTGATGGCGCTTGTTATATCTCCCGCATATGCTGCTTCACCTTACAGCGGTATCATTGTGTTTGGTGACAGTCTGTCGGATCCCGGCAATGTGTTCGTGGTTACCGGTGAAAACAGTGTGCGGCCTTTCAGTGCTGATAATATACCCGATGCGCCCTATGCCAGGGGCGGGCATCATTTCAGCAATGGTGCAACCTGGATCGAACAAGCTTCCGCTGATCTGAAACTGAACGGTGGTACCGGCCCCGCTCTGAGAACCGCTGCATTTACCAATTATGCTTTCGGTGGTGCACGTGCGCGGATGACAGGAGTCATGGACCTGTCGTCACAGGCCGGTCTGTTTCTGTCAACAATACCGGGGAGTGTGCCTTCAGACGCTCTGTACAGCGTTTATGTCGGCGGTAACGACGTACGTGATGCGACATTCACCTTTTTTGAAGTCTTCGCCAATACTGGTGATCCGGACGCGGCTCAGTTTGCAGCAGAGGCTGTAGTTGCTGAAGCGGTGCAATCGATAGCTGACAATATCATGCTGCTAGCTGGCAGCGGAGCTATACACTTTCTGGTGCCGAATGTAGCTGATATCGGAAAAACGCCTGCGGTTCAGGCATTAGGCCCGCAGGCGGCTGCTGTTGCGACAGATTTTTCGACCGGATTCAACGCTGACCTGGAAGCTGCCCTGATAGGCCTGGAGGCCGGTTACCGCATACAGGTCACGCGCTTGAATGTATTCCAGCTGATCAATGATGTCATCAACGACCCGTCAGTTGCTGGTCT
>CAJIBR010000226.1_pt1 | contig 11688 bp, 14 predicted proteins | sample 9199401 | NCBI WGS metagenome assembly CAJIBR01 (sample SAMEA7708310, study PRJEB35096) | sediment metagenome | biome: marine neritic benthic zone biome [ENVO:01000025]; feature: sediment [ENVO:00002007]; material: shallow marine sediment [ENVO:03000034] sea grass bed [ENVO_01000059] ... | reverse complement strand
TTTCACAGGGCCTTCCGTCAGGTAGGCCCTTGTTATTTAACTTGCCTCGAACGCTGGCTCGTGTAATTCTTGTGACTCGTCAAGCCGATCTCGACACACACTGATTTATGCCAGATACAGCCACATTTCCCACCACAGCACATCAGGATAATCTGAGAGTACCACCGCACTCGGTTGAAGCGGAGCAGGCTGTCATCGGCGGCCTGTTGCTCGATAACCGTGCCTGGGAACAGATTGCCGATCGCATTAGCGAAGCTGATTTTTACCGCACCGATCATCGTATTATTTTTACTGCGATTCGAAATCTGGAAGAAAAATCACAGCCATTCGATGCGGTGACGCTGTCTGAATGGATGGAAAAAAACGGCCAGCTCGAAGACGCGGGCGGTCTGGCCTACCTCGGTCGTCTGGCAAAAGAGACGCCGACCGCGGCGAACATCGTTGCCTATGCCGATATCGTGCGTGAGCGTTCGGTGCTGCGCCAGCTGATCGCGGTCGGCACCGACATCGCCGGCAGTGGTTTCAAATCCGAAGGCCGCAGCAGCCGTGAGTTGCTGGAAGAAGCGGAAAAACGCGTGTTTGAAATCGCCGAGCAGGACATGCGCGGCCGGGGCGGTTTCCAGGACATCAAGGACCTGCTGACCAAGACCGTCGAAACGATCGATTTCCTGTTCCAGTCGGAAGGCAATGTGACCGGTGTCTCGACCGGTTTTGACAAGTTTGATGAAGCCACGACCGGTCTGCATCCAGGGGAGCTGATCATCGTTGCCGGGCGTCCCTCGATGGGCAAAACCACCTTCGCGATGAATATCGCCGAGAATGCGGCTATCGGATCGAGGACGCCGGTGGCCGTATTCAGTATGGAAATGCCGGGCGAGCAGCTGGCGATGCGTATGATCTCGTCGCTGGGGCGTATCGACCAGCATCATATACGCACCGGCCAGCTCACCGATGAGGACTGGCCGCGCATCACCTCTGCGGTACACATGTTATCCGAGGCAAGCCTGTTTATTGACGATACACCGGCGATGTCGCCGGGCGAAGTGCGTGCGCGGGCGAGACGAATGAAGCGTAAACACGGCCTCGGTTTGATCGTGGTCGATTATCTTCAGCTGATGCAGGTCGCCGGTGGCAGCGAGAACAGGGCAACGGAAATATCCGAAATTTCGCGTGGCCTGAAGGCGCTGGCGAAAGAGCTGGGTGTGCCGGTGATCGCGCTGTCCCAGTTGAACCGCTCACTCGAGCAGCGTACCGACAAGCGGCCGATCATGTCTGACTTGCGTGAATCGGGTGCGATCGAGCAGGACGCCGACCTGATTGTGTTCATCTACCGCGATGAGGTCTACAACGAAGACAGCCCGGACAAGGGTATGGCGGAAATCATCATCGCCAAGCAACGTAACGGACCGATCGGCAAGTCGGTGCTGACCTTCCTCGGTAAATACACCAAGTTCGAGAACTACATCCCGGAAATGTATATCAACGACGGGCCATGACCAGCGCATGAGTCACGGATACATACGCCACAGGGAACGTACGGCGATGATTGATATCGATGCCGAGGCTCTGAGGCATAATCCGGGTATAGTCAGGGAGCATGCGCCATCCAGCAAGGTCATGGCCGTGATCGAGGCGAATGCCTATGGCCATGATGTGTTCACGGCTGCTTCCAGACTGGACAGTGCTGACGCGTTTGCAGTGGCGATGCCGGCGGAGGCAGAGCTGTTGTATACCGCAAGCCGATTCGCGATCGATGCCCGACACGGCGACCCCGAAGGGGTGAAATACAGGGATGTATTTCATCAATCCAGATCTCTGCGCGATCATCTCGCCCCCCGGTGAGAAATACGGGCTAATCCGTTCGAAAAATCGGCCAAAATCTAGCGTTTTCGGCTCTGTGGACTATTCTTTCAGACAATAAATCTAAAATTTTCTTCGGGCTATAAGACTATAAAGAAAAGAATTCCAGGAGTTAACCATGTCTGACAGACACCTGTTTATCGCCTCGCTGGCGATGCTATCTCTATTGTTAACATCGTGCGGTACAGGCACAACATCGATGTTTCGCGTCGATCCGACACGCAGCGGAACCGTGAGCGAATCAGGACCCACATCGCTGGATACGTTGAAGTGGAAGTATACCGCTCCCGACAAGGTTTATTCATCACCGGTTGCAGGTGACGAAGAAATCTATCTGGGCTGTAATGACGGTTACCTCTATGCGGTGAACGCTGATACAGGCATACTCAACTGGAAGTTCCGCACCAACGGTAACGTTGAGTCAACACCCGCACTGGTCGGGGATACCCTCTATGTCGGCAGCTGGGACAACAGCCTGTATGCGATCAATACCAGGACACATGGTACCAAATGGAAATTTCCGACCAAGGGTCCGGTCTCATCATCGCCTGTAGTCGTCAAAGATATCGTTTACTTCGGCAGTGAAGATGGCAAGGTTTACGCTGTCGAAGCGGATACCGGGTACGAGGTATGGAGCTTCGATGCCAAGGGTGGTGTCTACAGTTCTCCTGCTGTTTACGGCGATCATATTTTCTTTGGCACCATGGCCGGTTATCTGTTCGCGGTTGATATCCAGTCGGGCCAGGAATTCTGGCGTTTCAATGCGCACCAGAAAATTCATTCATCGCCCGCCGTCGATGGTGACAAAGTTTATATCGGCACTGATGCCAAATTGGTACACGCTATCAATATTAAAACCGGCCAGGAGCTGTGGAAGAAGAAAACAGCCGGTCAGGTACTGTCATCACCGGCGATCGATGGTGACAGAATCATCGTCGGCAGCAAGGATGGCTACGTTTACTCGTTCGATGCGGGTAATGGCTCACGTCAGTGGGAGTTCAGGACGGAAGGACCGGTATTCTCGGCCCCGGTGGTTGCATCCGATACCGTGTACATAGGCAGTACCGATATGCACCTGTACGCGCTTACGACCAGTCGCGGAAACTTGCGCTGGAAATACCGCAGCGATAACAAGATATACTCATCACCGACCGTGAAAGACGGTGCCGTTTACTTCTCAAGCGTGAACGGCTCGCTCTACGCGATACAGTAGTAATCCATCCATCTGATAAAGCCGCTGAGTCAGTATGATCAGCGGCTTTATTGTGCCTTGCTCCAGACTTTTCTTCGGCACAGCCCGATAAAATCGCAGTAGCTGCAGGTCTGCTCATCACCCCAGGCAGGCATCGGCCTGCCTTCGCGCTGCATCTGCATCACGTTCTGCAGACGTTCACGGATATCGTGTGTGAGTGAGCGCAGGCTTTCACCTTCAAGGCTGGCTCGGGTTCTGACCACGCCTTTGGCTTCATCCAGGGACAGGTATTTGACCGAACGGGTATCACCGGCAAGCAGTGCATAGGAAGCGAGCTGAACATCTTCTCCGCTGTCAACATCCGCCTGCCGCGCAGTTGAGCCTGTCTTGTAATCGATGATCGAATGATGGTTGTCTTGTTCCCGATGGACATCAATACGGTCAAGCCGGCCATACAGTGTAAGGTCGATATCATTCAGAGTGGCTTCGCACTGTTTTTCGGTTTCGCTGACGGTCCAGTCTTGCTGCTGATTGATCTGCCAGTCGATATACGCAGGAATATGCTGCATCCATCGATGCAGCCAGCTGCGGTGAAGGGTATTGTCTTCCATGTCCTGCTTGAAAACGGCTTCTGATATCACGGTCAGGTGTTTGATCGCCTCGTCCCTGTTGTCATTGGTTAGCGGTTCTGTAAAAGGCGCGGGCAGGTTTCTAACAGCCTGGTGAAAGGCGTTGAGTATTTTGTGTACCCGTTCACCATAGTCGGATTTCTGCAGCTCTTCCCTTATCTCATCCGGTGGTTTTAAACGCATACCATCACCGGCAAAGTATCTGTAAGGACAGTCGATCAGTCGCTGGTGTGCGCTGGCTGACATCCTCGGTGGTATCGACTCGGCAGACAGCGAAGGTTCTGGCCGCACGGGTATATCCGGTAATCGCTCGGTATCGCAAATGAATACTGCGGAATTCTGATCGAGCAGCTGTTGAAGCCGGGTATTTTCCAGCGAATCATCGTGAGTCAAGGCATGAAACGTCTTCAGTGTTTCGATCCACGGCGACAGCGGTACAGGCTCTCCATTTTCTTCGTGCTTGCAGGTAATAAGAATGTCATCGGCTGTATGCAGCAGGCGTTTGAACTGCAGTAATTTATGTTCATGCTGTTGCTGCCATTCGGGCAAACCCAGCGACTGGCGAACCGATTGATTGAAGAAAGGTGAGATCTCCGGTTTTCCCGGCAAATGTTGCCTGTCTGCTGCGGCTAAAATCAGCGCATCGAAATGCAGGCATTCCGCCTGTGCAAGGCTCATCAGTCTGACGGGAGAAGAGGCTGTCTGAGGACTGAACAGCTGCTGTTCCAGTGTCATTCCCAGCCATGTCCGGAAATCAGTCCAGTGCATCTCTATGTTCGATTGTGACAGGGCATCGCGCATGTCATCGAGCGCATGGAGTATTTGCGTGCCCGCCGCATCATCTGCGAACGAAGCAGTTATACCCAGTTGTTGCAGACTGGCGATCAGGGCATCCAGAAATTTGTCCAGCTTGAATGTTCTGTTTGAGCGATAGAGCTGATGTAAATAATGGGACGATTTTTCCAGTGCGTTCAGCAATTGCACAATATTGTTGTAGGTGTTCGCAGGCCAGTTCTGCAGTCGATGCAGGCGATATTCGAGCTGTTTTCTGTAGCGCTTGATGCCATGACTGATATTTTCATGCAGGATGACATCATTCTCCAGACGGTAGATGGTCTCCAGCTGTTCTTCGGCATCCAGGCCCGAATTGAAGAAGTGGGACTTGATCAAATCCAGCATCGGCCGGTAGTCGAAATCCTCTTCAATACACTGAAGCCAGCGTTCGAGTACAGCCGCCGCGCTGGTGGTCGACAGCGACCAGCCGGCAAGGTCCTGAATATAAATACCGGCCCGTTCCAGCAAGGCGCGGACGCGTCGTGACAGCTTGCGGTCTTCGGAGATGATGCCGATATTGTTCTTGCCTTCGAGCAGCCACAAGCGGACCTGCAGATCGACAGCGCGTGCTTCCGATTCTGCATCGCCGGAATAGAAGATCGAAAAGGGTAGTGAGGGTTGATCAGCCTGTCTGAAAGTTTCTGCGCGTTGTTTCAGCGGCGCAGTCCTGAAGTCAAAGGCTGTGCTTATGAATACCGATGTCGGTGTTGGCTCTGGATCGATACTGATGTCGTGGGCGCTGGAATACGCGATAGTCGTACACATACCCTTAGCGGCGATCGACGCGATGAAATGTTGTTCACATGGCGTGAGTCGTTCCGGAGCAATCAGGTAAAAATGCCGGTCAGGCTCCAACGTCTGCTGTGCACGTTTCAGGCGCTCGATATAAGCTGCGGGTGCATCGAGCAGATGACTGGCAGCCAGTTGTTGCTGCCAGGCCTGCCATAAGGTCTGGACCAGTACAGCCTCCTGCTGCAAGTGCTGGTTTGAAGCGTCACACTCATAGGCCTTGCCCAGAGTGGACTGCCAGTCTTCCTGGTTTTGATCGAGAACGCTGAGTTCGCTCAGCGCCAGTTCGTCGAACAATCGCAACAGCGCGGCACTGACCTGCCATTTGTTTTCCTGCTTGAACAAGCCGGGATTTTCAGCCAGTGCTTCGACAAACAGCAGCTGACGCGCCTGATCAGAAAGTATGTTGATATCGGTATCAGGCAGGTCAATATTCTCGCTGATCCAGTGTTTCAGTGTTCCGACAAACGGCGGAATAACCGCCGTGTGCTTCCGGGGAAGCTCGTCCAGCAGGCATTGTCTGCAATGTGTGGACAGGTTCTGATGAGGCGTGATGATACAGACAGACGACAGATCAGGTAGTTTATCCTGCTGGGTCTGTAACAGGCTCAGGGTCGTTTGTTTTACGATGTCCTCATGATCCGCAACCAGTATGTCAGCGGACAGCGACATGGGCTGATTATCGCTCGAGATACTGGAGTTTGTCTTCGACGCCGTCCCAGTCTGTGGCATCGGGTGGCGGGTCCTTGCTGACGTTGATCACCGGCCATTCAGCGGTCAGTTCAGCATTCAGTTCGATAAAGTGTTCCTGGCCAGCAGGGACATCGTCGTCAGCAAAAATAGCTTCGGCGGGACATTCAGGCTCACACAAGGTGCAGTCAATGCATTCTTCGGGATCGATGACCAGAAAGTTGGGGCCTTCGTGGAAGCAGTCGACCGGGCATACGTCTACACAGTCTGTGTACTTGCACTTGATACAGTTTTCTACAACAACGTAAGTCATGATAATTTCGGGTTTTTCCTGAAAGCGCGAAATATAACACAGCTGCTCCAACACGGGCATGCCGAATAGGCTAAAATTGTATTCAAAATGATAATAATCAAGGCCTTAACATGTCATCAGTAAAAACAGCCGTATTCCCGGTCGCGGGACTGGGTACCCGCTTTCTGCCTGCAACCAAGTCGGTTGCCAAGGAAATGCTTTCCATCGTCGACAAGCCCCTGATCCAGTACGGCGCAGAGGAAGCCTTCGAAGCCGGCATCAACAAGCTGGTCTTCATCGTTGGCCGTACCAAGAACTCCATTATCGATCATTTCGATAAAGCCTATGAACTGGAAAATGAACTGTCGATCCGTGGCAAGGACGACCTGCTGAAGATCGTCAAGGACGTGATCCCCGATGGTGTTTCCTGCGTCTTTATCCGGCAATCGGAAGCGCTGGGGCTGGGCCATGCGGTTCTGTGTGCAGAGGCCGCTGTCGGCCACCACCCGTTTGCGGTGATCCTGCCGGATGATCTGATCAAAAATACCGGCCATGGCTGTATTAAACAAATGGTGCAGGTATTCGACGCGTACCAGGCTTCGATCATCGGCACGCAGACGGTCGCGATCGAGGAAAGTGATAAATACGGTATGGTTGCAGGGCCACAGATTGCCGACAGGATCGCGAAAGTGGAGGAGATCGTTGAAAAGCCATCGCCTGCTGAAGCACCTTCGGACCAGGCCATCGTCGGGCGTTATATACTGACACCCGCGATTTTCGACCAGCTCAGAACAACACAGCGCGGCGCCGGTAATGAGATCCAGCTGACCGACGCGATCGCTGCACTGCGTGATCATGAGCAGGTCCTGTCATACAGTTTCGAGGGAAAACGCTACGATTGTGGCAGCAAGCTCGGTTACCTGCAAGCGACTGTTGATTTTGCGCTGCAGCATGATGAGCTTGCGGTCGATTTCAGGAATTACCTGAAGTCACTGGAACTGTAAGCAGGAACGCATTGCCTGAAATATAAGATACTGCTAATATTTGGGCATTCCTGTTCCAGCAGAGATTCTGTAATGCATGACGAAACCGGCAAGAAGAAGAGCGGTATAACACCGCTGAGTTTTATCGGCAGCCTGTTCGCCGGCTGGTTTGGCGTTCAGTCGGAAGCCACCCGGCCGCGTGACTTCGAGCATGGCAAGTTTTCACACTTCATCATCGGCGGCATCATCTTTGCGATCCTGTTTGTTCTGGTTGTGTTTATGATCGTGCAGATCGTATTAAAAACAGCCGGCAGCTGATCCAGTATTATTCCAGATAAAAAAGGCGGTCACTGACCGCCTTTTTTAGTTTGAATGATGAGATGTTAACCAAGTATCAGTGAGATCAGGAAGCATAAGCCGCGCAGATAGCTGGAATCAACGGGAGAACTTTTAGTGTCAACGAATGGCCAAGAACCGACGGTGAATTATCGATAGTGTGTTGGCCGGGGGATAGCAATAAAACGGCCCCGCTATATGCGGGGCCAGTTATTACCTGATTGATATGTGGTTATGCGCGTGTTTTCATTTTCCGTAGAAAACCAAAGCCCAAGAGTCCCAGACCTAACAGAGCAAGGATGGATGGTTCTGATACTGGAACTCTATCAGGTGCATAGATTGATAAATGCGACAGATCCCTATTCCAGGCAACTAACCAGTCACCAGAAAAAGAGTCAGCGTCGCTGCCAGTAAACAGCCAGGCAGCATAGCCCGGGTTATTTGCTGCTTTCAGAACGATGAGAAACTCTGATGGATTAAATTTACTGGAATCAAAGTTCCATGTTCCAGAAAGTGCGCCACCGCCTGGTGATACACTCAAGCCAATATCCAATCCCTCCAGGCTACCGGGAGTATCCTTTTTGGCCACAAAATCAAATGTCGTTGTGCCAATAATAAACCCGTCACCACTTGGGCCAGGATCGTTGCCATCGAAAGTTCCCCAGCAATCACTCGCGCCACCATTATTTCCAGAGACGTCACTAATAGCTATTCCATTTGACTGGTTTCCAGCACTGCATTGAGATGAGCTATTCAGTGCAATAGGTACAGCACCTGCAGTCGATGCTACAAAGCCCAAAATGTTTACCAGTAAAAAAGTCAGCGCGATTCTAATATTCATTTTTTCACCTCTAACCTATATCAAGCAATTCGTATACCAATCTCTCGGTTCGGTAAAAAATACGATTACTAACAGTTACTTACCATTATGTATGCATATATTGCCAATTGCTAATATGTAAAGAATTTGAGAATTAGATGCATTTCACAGCGTTGAAACGTCATTAAACTTAACAATTGCGGGAATCAATTGTTAAATAATCAAAGGTGCCGGAGGGATTATTTATTGACCGATTAAAGGTGCCGGAGGGATTAAATTATGATCAGTTGTGGCAGTTGGTTAAATAATAATCCCTCCGGCACCTTTTTTTGCGCCGCGAGCATCCAGCAAACCCTTCAGCGTGACCGCATCCCAGTTGAGCATACGTTTAAGTCCATTGATGGCATACTTCGTTCCCATCTCCGGTGTTGCACCGCTTGGCCCCCAAACACGCAGCGGAAAAGTTCGGTTCATCTTAACACCACCGATCCACAGTGCATCCAGGTCGCCAAAGTGGTCCATATGCAGATGGCCAATAAAAACCTTATCCAGATAATCCATCGGAATCTTCATAGCCGACAGGCGCTCAACGGAGCCGTAACCGATGTCAAAAAGGAACTTGTCACCATTGCCTAGCTCGACGAGGAAGCATGCAGCAGCCTGTTTAGGGCGAATTGAAGGCATACCGGTGCCAAGAGCCGCGACTCGCATCTCATTCGAGCCCAAATCTTCGGTGCCAGGGTAGTAAACATCACGATCAGCGATTGCTTTCACCGGCGACGGATCAACAACGGGCTCCTTGTTGGTGGCTAGTGCCGCGGATAGCAGCGTATCGTCACTAGCGTACAACCCGATAGCGATACCCACAGTAAGCGTAATAACCAAACTAATAGCGGTGAGGAAGCTGGCCTTTATTGATACACCCTCCTGTATGATTAATTGCACTTATGCATTTCTGTCAAGCTGGCTTTAACACAATTGGTCTTGTTGTCAGCCTGGAGTTGGAAGCGGCCATTCTTTTAAATAAATAACGCCCGAATGAAGGGGTGCTGTGCGTCTTTAGCGCAGCGTCCAGTACGTGCTATTTGCAGGAGACCTTGAATGAATGGTTATATTTCTTTTTCACTCATTTTCCCAAGGTAGCTCAGGAAGTGCTTTTAAATTGTTAATATAGCGTTCATTATTGTATGGCTCATTATTTTTCAGCGCGCCGTATATTTCAACCGACAATGCGCATGCGATATAACGTATCGCGTTCTCTCTTGATTCTCCGGTTTTCATGAGCCTTTCTAATGTTTGTTTTGTTTCAGGCGGATTATTCTCAGCTATTTGATTCTCTACAGCCTCAACAATAGCTTCACCGGCTATTTGGCCATCTTCACTATCCGCATTAACAATTGTTTCTTTCTTGTTATTCATGTTTTGTAAATATAACGGTTGAATTGTGGGTTTGGAAAAAGCCGCGCGGCGTTTTTGTGCCTCTCCATTGACTTGTTATGCTTTTTAAAATGGTTCAACAAATATTCTGCATCCACCAATGTAGGACTTCGCATATATTCTATATTTTTTACCACCTTCAAAAGTATGGTCAATGGTTTGAGTACGGAACTGATAGGTTTTGTTGCTGTTATCATCTATATCACGATTCCAACTATCAACTTTTTCTCTGCATTCAGCTACTATTATACGTGGTCCAGGTTCAACTGCCACCTCTTCATCGGCTGTATACCATTTCTCAACTTCTTTTCCATCGACTGTTATTATGTCGATCCAAATATGTTCGCCACGTATCTCGTCGAGTAGTTGGGGTATTCCTGTTAGATAATATACTGGATCGATATTTTCTGTTACAAGCAGGCTCTTTTCGCCTTCGCTGACAAGTTTTCTATCTGCTTCACTTATGGTTAAGGTGCCGCACGAGGAAAGTGCAGCAATAAACAGTGTAGTGAGTAGTATATATTTCATAATATTTGAAATTCTACGCATAACGTGCCACGTGATCTGACAAGGGACGCGCAGCGTGCCTCAGTCACTCTCGACGCGGTTGTTATGTTGCATGGTTAAGGATTCCACCTTCTCGTGATTGTCTCCTCGATTACCGCGTCTGGATCAACACCCAACTGACGAAGCTTTTCTTCGAGTATGTCAATGTGCTGCCAGGGACAGCCTGGATCACCACATGCCTTATCGGGGTCGCCCTCGTGTTCATACTCAAGATGAAAACATAGCCAATGCATTTGCTCAAAGACATCGTAGTTACTGGCGTTTACAGTGACCGGTAGTTTGCATCGCTTACAGATCTTTTTCTCAGTCATGGGCCAAAGTGTTCGCGGTTCTCATAAGTCTGCTCTTGGAACATAATGCTTGTGCTAACGGGCGCAAGGCGTCCGTAGATGAGTTGTTATGGTTTTGTATATAAAGATACTAGTACAAAATATTTGAGTAGGAAAACTGTAAAAAATATAGCAGCAGATGCTTGTACATAACCAACCCGGCGATTTTGTACAAAAAGAAGGGAGCGACAAGATTGAGCTGGATGCTGGTGATTCCTCGCCCATAGCTGTGTTTATGATCGAGCAGATCGTATTAAAAACAGCCGGCAGCTGATCCAGTATTATTCCGGATAAAAGAGGCGGTCACTGACCGCCTTTTTTAGTTTGAATGTGTGGCTCCCGATCATAGACGCATACAACCATACAACCATCTGCATGGTTCCTTCTGCAGAAATAAAAGCTCTTTTCGATGAAAAGTCGATTCTATCGAATGTGTGGTTTTAACACAGTCTCCCACTGTGTCAGGACCCTTTTCGGACTGTCGCAATTCCTGGCAGAAATCGACTGGTCTAAAGATAGCATGGCGCCACCGAAGAATGACTTGTTCAGCTAAGGCAGGGAAGCCGGTCATTCAACACACCTATGGCCGCGACCCTGACAGACGTAGCAGGGTACCGTCTGGCCAGCGGCCTGGAAATCGCCTGGAGGCGGTTGAATCGGGGACCGGCCAGCCACAGCTTTTATGGGATCAGGATGGAATTCGTCTTTGGGGTCGGGTCAGTGGCTATGACTGGCGGGGTAAAAACAGTTGATTTTCGGAAAACAGGTCGTTTATTCTTCCTATACACCAGCGTCGAAATGCGGGCAATCTCCAATTGAACATCTAAGGCGAGATTATTTTCGAGTGGTGGTGAAGGACTACGAATAAATTTAATTCGAAACATTACCCGCTTATTCAGGGGAAATAATCATCACACCAAGATTAAAAGG
>CAJIBR010000061.1_pt1 | contig 11767 bp, 11 predicted proteins | sample 9199401 | NCBI WGS metagenome assembly CAJIBR01 (sample SAMEA7708310, study PRJEB35096) | sediment metagenome | biome: marine neritic benthic zone biome [ENVO:01000025]; feature: sediment [ENVO:00002007]; material: shallow marine sediment [ENVO:03000034] sea grass bed [ENVO_01000059] ... | reverse complement strand
CAGTTTTTTTGTAGTTTCATCCATTTGAAATCTCCTTTTTTATTTGTCTCATTTATGCAAACTTGAATCAAATCTAAATCAGTTAGATTCATGCTGCGATACCCTGCTGTGCAACTGATATCACAGCACATCAAGAGCGGGTTACCAATAGCTGATTCCAGCCTGCATTATCTGATATGCCAGTTCCGTGCCAACAATAGTCCAATCATAAAACACCTATATAAATGAGCCACTTAGATTATTTAACCCTGTATAAATTAAGTCAAAATACAAGCACATTATGTAAATTACGCCGACATCGATTCTGGTATACTTTACACATTCGGAAAGAAGAACTGGAACAAAATCGTATTAGCTATCGCCAACCTGGCTAACTCTTACTCAAACACGTATCGTTTATGTAATTTTTCTCGGCTGTGTGCCAAAAAATTAACGAAATCGTCATTAGCGCCATCTAATTCTGTAAAGTTTTCCGAACGCCATTAACACGTTTTTTTCCAATTTCCCTGCCTTTTCCTGTATCCAAATTCCCACGCCCGTGGTTAACTATATACCCATCGTATTAACATTGTTTTACAGAGGTAGTAGTCATGCAAAGGATTCGTTCAAGGTTCGTGTTTACATCAGTTCTTGTTTCATCATTCACACTGTTCGGTTGCAGCAGCGATGGCGATAGCGGTACCCCGCGGTTAACGATCACGGAAGCCAATGCAAAACAGGCGGTCGTTGACGCCATCGAGGGCGGCGCAGTTTTGCTGGATGTGGGAGATACTCTTCCTACCGCTGTCGCTATTGATCAAGCCCCGTCGCCCCGGGACATCACCAACCTGGCCATCGACAAGGCGATGAGCATGCAGGACTCAGGCCTGGCGGGCTTGCCGACGGGTGTTGTGATTGAACCAATCCCCTGCACGGGCGGCGGCACGATTACAGGCGATGTTACTGATACCAGCGCAGGCCCCGTCCTCAGTGTCACCGGTACCGCCACATTCAACCAGTGCACCGAAGCCGGTATCACATTAAATGGTACCGTCACTTTCAGCCAGAGCATTGATAGCAGTGATAGTACCTACGCAATAACGATGGCGGGCAACCTGAGCGGTTCCGATGGCGTGGATTCGGTTACACTCAACAACCTGTCATTTGATCAAACTGGAGACCTAGACACTGGAGCAAGCACTATCAATACCTTTACTTTCTCAGTCGACTTCAGCGACGGTGGCGGCTTCAGTGCAGAACTGCTGGCGGCCATAGTCAGCAATGAAGGTCTAAGCTGTCCAGTCAGCCCAAGCAGCGGCGTCGTACTGGTCACAGGGGCCAGCAATACCCAGGCCAAAGGCACCGTCAATGGCGACGGCACGGTCACAGTCGAATTCAACCCCGGCAGCGGAACATTCATACCGGTAACGACGCCAGGAGACGGTAGCCCATACCCCTGCTCTGATTTCTTTCTTTAAACAGCGATTTGGTGGTTTGATATCAGGGAGCGAAGCTCCGGCTCCGCTCTTTCAGCCAAAAAAAAGAGCATGGATACAAAACGCGGACATATGTCCGCGTTTTGTATGTATACCAAGACCATCATCTTGCACTCCAGATGCATCAACCCCCGGTCTGGCCAGGCACCTCGCTGCGCGTGTCCACTGAACAAACGGTCAGCGCTCGCCCCCCACGATGTCAAGGTACAGTGAGGATGGCCCGGCTAAGCAACTGAACTACAAGCCTGTCAAAGCGCGAACAGTATCGATCCGATAAGATCCAACAGGAATTGAAACCTCTGCTTCCCAGCGGCTCGTTATTGCCGAGAAAGAACATCATCCCCGAATGTATCTAGCGCTGTGATATCCGGTGTCTTTCCTGGCAGTGTCTTTGCTGGCTGTCGATGTTAGCCGGCTTCCCGCTTCCAGGCCAATCACGTTAGCTACGTCTCGACCGGTTGCCGTACAAAACCGGATATCACGGCAATGAAAGCGATTCCAGAGCGGCATAGGGGCGAGCGGCGGTTGAATCACTATTTACTATCTTTCAGTAAAATTTTCCGATCATTAACTATACTCCTTCAGAATTCATTTTATTTTGGAGAAAACGTCATGTCGAATATGGTTTCGCGACTATTAAATGTATCAATTCTAATCCCTTTACTGACGATGTTCGGCTGCAGCAGCGGTGGTGATGGCGGCGTTGCCGCCCCACTGTATTCCGGCGCCACGACACCGGCTGCGATCACCCAGGCCAACGCCGATGAGGTCGCGCAAAAGTCGACAGAAGGCGTCAATGAAGCCGTGAACCTGTTGAGTACCGGTGGAGGCATTCCACTCATCCCGCTTGCTGTCGATATTTCCTCGAACAGCGCGGCTGAGGCACAGTTGCTAAAAGACATAGCGCTGAAAGTTCTGCAGGATTCAACCGGGCTCGATTTACCGGTCGGCGCAGTGCTGACATCCGATCAGTTGGGATACCCGTTTTGCGGCGGCAGCATTAGTGTTCCGGATAACTTTGACCAGAATTCTTCTCTGAACTTCACCATGGCGTTCACCAACCTGTGCTATGATGATGGCACGACGCCACCACTGCTGATGAATGGCGTTCTGACCTTTTCTGAGACGGACACCTCGTTCTCGATAGCGTTTACCAACTTCAGCGTAACCATCGACGGCACGGCTGAAACCTTCAGCGGCAGCTTCACCTGTGACCTCTCCCTGTTCCAGTGCACCATCGCAACGGATTTTACAGGCTCTGATGGAAACGTTTACCGTCTTGCAGATGTAGACATCGACGGTGACTCATTTTTCGGTTACACAATCGACGCAACGTTCTATCACTACGAGTTAGGTCAGGTCACGATAGCAACAACGTCACCGGTTAACTATGGGGGATGTGGCATCTATCCGAGCAGTGGTGTGATTACTGTATCGAGCAGCGACGGATCAAGCATCACTATTACCTTCAGTGGCTGTTCATATTCGATCACCGGTATCGATGCGGATTCCGTCTCGATTTCGGTTAGTGGCATCTGGACCTGATATTAAGTGATTATAGAAACTAAAAACGCGGGCCTGGCCCGCGTTTTTTACGTCCCCGCGAAAAACAACGATGCACGTAAACAACCATACAAAATACCTGTTACCGCTGTGCATGCTGGCAGCATCTACAACCAGTCTTGCAATAGACCTGAGTGTCGCTGCCGAGCTGATGTACTTCGACTACGAGGAGACGGAAGATGGCATCAGCCTGAATCATGAAACCGGGTTTATCCCCGGCGTCAGCATCGCCGCATCACGCCCTTATCGCAGCATCGAACACAGCCTGGAGTTCAGCGCCTACGGTGGCGAGGTTGATCACGATGGCAACACCCAGCAATTGCAGCCGCACCAGACGACGACCGAGCAACGCATATACCGCCTGCTGTACAAACTCAGCTGGTCCCTGCAGAACACCGATGCCGACCTGTACGGCAAAGTCTACTGGCAGCAATGGGACAGGGATATACAGCCGAATAATCGCGTTCTCGGACTGTTCGAACGTTATCAGTGGTGGAGCATCGAAGCCGGCACAGAAGTGCCGCTGATGCGTAAAGACAGACAGGACCTGTTACTGGGACTGGGCATTCTGACAACACTCAACGGCACCATCATGATCGATCTGAGCGATTTTGGAACCGGAGAGCCGGTACTCGAACTCGGCGACGGCATCGGCTTCTTCGGTGAACTGAAATATGAGATCAAACAGAACAACAACAGCCGCTTTAAATTCGGCCTTCAGCTCAGAACCTGGGAATTCGGCAGAAGCAATACACTAATCGTGCCTAATGGATTCGCATTATGCGGGCAGCCAACTTGTGAAATCCATGAGCCCGAAAGCACGACGATTCAGACCACCTTATCAGCGAGCTATATTCATCATTTTTAGACTATCGATATAAACTGATCATTGTATAAAACAATGTAGAATCAACCGGGTCTGATAACCAGAGAATGCTGTGTCATTGAAAAACAAACGCTTTCGCAGCCTCGCCACCCGGTTGAGTCTCGGCATCATCATGATCGGCACAGCCGTATTCATTGCCGTTCTCGCTGCGAATTATTTTCTGTCGCGCAACCTGCTCGAAGAATATATCGGTTACCTGGCGCGCTCGACGGCAACCTCCACTGTAAAAGAAATAGAAACCGTTTTCAGCTCTGTTGCGACCAGTGCCGACTCGCTGGCGACCATCGTCACCAAGGCGGATATCAACGAGGAACAGATCAAGGACTCGATACGCGCCTTCATGAAAATCAACCGCAATATTTTTGGCATGACGGTCGCACTTGAACCCCAGGTTCTACACGAAGGTATTGGTGAATTCGCGCCCTATTATTACAGGAAGGACGACACGCTTGGCTACTCCAGCCTGGCTACAGACGATTATCGCTATTTACTGTGGGACTGGTACAAGCTGCCCAAATCGAACAACAGCGCGGTATGGACGGAACCGTATTATGACCAGGGCGGCGGCAATGCGCTGATGACCACCTATTCGACGCCACTGAAGATGGCTGCAGACGGCAGATTTGCCGGCGTTGCGACAGCGGATATCGCGCTCGACTGGCTGCAGCAGCTGACCGAGAGCATACGGATACTCGACACCGGTTTCGGACTGATTGTTTCGAAAGAAGATATCATCGTTGCGCACCCTGATGCGTCACGCGTGATGAAAAAACTGAAATCCACGATGGATGCGGGTTTCATCGAGAACTACTGGGACATTTACCTGAAAAGCAAACAGGCCCATGATGCTACCTACTTCAATGCACCGTGCCGCCACAAGACGGGTGGCTGCTGGGTCGCGATCAAGCCTTTGCTCGATACCGGATGGAAGGTCGTCATCGTTATCCCCGAATCGGAACTGATAGCGGACATCGTGCTGCTGACCGGAGAAATCGCACTACTGGCCATCATCGGCCTGCTGATTCTTGCGCTGGTGATCGTGTCGATTACACGCAGGATGATCAATCCACTCGGACGACTCGCCAGAGTCACCGGCGATATCGGTAACGGCAAGCTGGACATACCGCTGCCCAGCGCGAAACGAAATGACGAAATAGGCGCGCTGACGAATGACTTTCGCAACATGCGCGACTCATTACAGACCTATCTGGAAAAGCTCAAGGAAACAACCGCTAAACAGCAAAAGCTTGAAAGCGAAATCCAGATAGCCAAAGGCATCCAGATGTCGATGGTACCCGGCGGCGGCACGGTTTCCATCAGGGAGCACGCTTATCAGCTGTATTCGTTGCTGCGCCCGGCCCGTTCCGTTGGCGGCGACCTTTATTATTTCCAGCAGAATGCCGACAGACTTGACTTCATCATTGGTGATGTTTCCGACAAGGGTGTGCCCGCTGCATTGTTCATGGCAAAAACGGTCACGCTGTATACCGGCGCAGTCAATGAAGCATTGTCGCCGGGTGAAATCCTGACCCGCATGAACCAGGCACTATCGCTGAATAACGAGGCCTGCATGTTCGTCACCGCACTCTGCGGCACACTCGATCTTAATACCGGCCGGCTCGTCATGGCCAATGCCGGGCATATGCACCCTGTTCAGAGAACACATACCGCCAGCGGTGAACTGGTTGTTGATGGCTCAATCGCACTCGGACTGGTGGAGGATGCCGGGTATCCAGACGTTGAATACGAGCTGGCGCCACAAACCAGCCTGTTTATGTACACCGACGGCATCTCGGAGGCATTCAATCCTGAAAGAGAACAGTACGAAGAAGAGCGACTACTGGCCCTGGTAGCACAGGCTGACGACATATCTGCGGAAGCACTGGGTACGTTATCACTGGCTGATGTAGAGAAGTTCGTCGATAGTGCAGAGCAGTCGGACGATATTACGCTAATGGTTATTCATTATGGACAACGATGACAACTTGCTGTTGTCCAGACATATTACACTGCGCAGCAACAGCAGCGAATGCAGCAGCTTATATCAGTTTCTGGCTGACAGCCTGGAACAACTGCCACTGACACTGGAATTCAGACAAGACCTCAAGCTGACAGCCGAGGAACTGCTGGCAAATATCATAAACCATGGCTATGCTAAAGATTCGGAAGAGAATATCGAATTAGAACTCACCGTTGACAACCACAGCGTGCATTTAACCTTTACCGACTCCGGCACAGCGTTCAATCCGCTGCAGAGCGAATCACCCGGGGCGCTCAATGATTTATCAGAAGGCGGTATGGGCATATTACTGGTGAAGTCCCTGACCGATGAGCAGCGCTATAGACGCATGAACAATCAAAATGTATTCACCGTCACAAAGCACTATAATAATGAAAAAACAGAGTAACGGAGATCCGGCATGTCCCTTGAAATAGAAATCCACGCAGAACCGCATGAAGGGAAACGCATATCGCTGGCAGGTAATCTTGATACCGATACTGCGCCCCAGCTGCAGGAAAAGATAGATCAGGAGATTAACTCCACGGTACACATGGTGATCATGGACCTGAAGCGATTGCAGTTTCTGAGCAGCGCAGGCCTGCGTGTCATTTTCAAAACCAAAAAGCTGATGGATGAACACCATGGTAAATTCATGCTGCTGAACCTTCAGCCCCAGGTACGCAAGGTATTCGATATTATCAAGGCACTGGATGGTATGAACGTATTTAAAAGCCAGGAGGAGATGGATGAATACCTGACCGCCATGCAGAACAAGGTTCTTGACGGCGACGCTTGATAATTTGAATCATGCCGTATAGATCAATAACAGCCGGTTTTACCGGCTGTTTTTTAATACAAGCCTGCAGACCTCAGTACACTGCTTCCGCAGCCATACTGAAATCCTTGAATACAGAATAAATATCGTTTTCCCATCTGTCGAATATCTGTTTATCCTTGTCGTCATCAATCATTTCCCTGTAGATGGCAGGATTGGCAGTCACGATAACCGTATCACCCTCTTCCGCAAAAATTGAGACCTTGGGCGGCATATAGGGCGTCAGCTGCGGATACTTTTTGGTGAGATACTGGATTTCTTCTTTCTTGCCGACGAATACCACACGATATTTATCCGTTTTGTAACCCATACCGGTAAGCCCGATATCGATACGCTGTACACGCGCGACCGTATATCCGTGATCCTTGATCGATGTTTGCAGCGTCAGCATGGCTTCGGGAAATTTCTCATGAGAACGCGCCATAATCAGGTCGGTTGCAATCACTGCAGCCAATGGTGATGACCATGCGCTTATCGACGGCACAACCAGTCCCAGCAGCAGTAGTAATCGCAAGATCATAACACCGCATCCTCTATAATGGTTTCGTAAATCCCGGTCATCTCCTCACATGCTTCCTTCAACTCATCGTTGTTGAACAGGGTACTCAAGCGCATTGGATTGATCGTGGCAACCTCAACCTTGCCCTCGGTCCTTGTCACTGTCACTCGGCAGGGTAAAAAAATACCGACCCTGGGATCGATGGCCAGTGCCTGGTACAGGAAGTTGAAATTACAGAAGTGCAAAACTACCTGATTTTTATTTTCCTTACCCTCTTCCACGAAGCCGTGCTCGACATAATCGGTTCTGATCAAGGTGAAGTTCTGGTCAGTAATTGCATTCTTCAGATTTTCGATGGTTTCTTCGATCGTATAGGGTGACTCGGCAGTTATTATCGCATCGACGACCTCGGCATCATCGGCAGCATCATGTTGAGATTCAAAAGAGCGGATATAACTCACCAGATCATCGATATCCTGTTCAGACAGACCGGTCACCAGCATCGATGTCATCGGTGTACCTTCACGCCCGTATATCAATGTGTCCCTGATCATGGAATCTGTCGCCGATGCGAGAAAACCGGGATTGTTCAGTGCCGGCGCAATGATTGGCAATTCACGCTTTCTGGAGAATGTGACACCGGTACCGGTTTCGCCCTTCCCATCCTCACCGTGGCATTGTACGCAATGGCTGGCGAACAGCTCGGCCCCGTGTTTCGCATCGCCTTTGACAGGCTCGGTATTGTGCGTAACCGCAGGTTTATCAGACCAGGCGCGCATGTGTTCGACGATGGCATTGACCTGGGCATCGCTCAGTTTGGGAAACGCCGGCATGATTCGGCCGGGCCGGCCCAGCCTGATCGTGTTCTTCAGATATTCGTCAGTGACCGTGTCAATAAATGAGGGCAAGGACAGAGGCACACCCACGCCGCCCTTGCCATCATCACCGTGACAGACCGCGCAGTGCTTGTGAAACAGCTCTCCGCCGTCAGGCGCTGCCTGAACTACAGATGCAGTCATCAGCAAAATTAGCGTAAGTATCTGTTTTTTCATGTGTAACCCTGCGCTTTTTGATAACTATGCCAAAATTACAGCACAATTTATATGATCCTGGTCAATCGAATTTAAGTATATTAGTTACAATTAATAATACAAAAGTCCGAAACGTCAAGGCATTTACACCGTTTCCATATTAATTCAGCGATATCAATGGATTACAATCAATCTAGCCCGCATTTCTCACCGGATGGACGCGCCCTCAACGGGCTAGCCGGGCGGCCAGCTCAGCCGGCGCCCCCCCAGCAGGTGCATATGGATGTGAAATACGGCCTGGCCGGCGCCCTCTTTGCAATTCATCACCAGTCGGTAGCCGTCTTCGTCGATACCCTCCTCGGCAGCGATCTGTTTGGCCACCAGCATGATCTTGCCGGCTAAAGCCTGATCCTCGTCCTCAAAATCATTCACGGTCGCGATATGCTTCCTGGGTATGATCAGGATATGACTCGGTGCTTGCGGATTCACGTCCCTGAAGGCGACAACCTCATCGTCCTCATACACCTTGTCGCAAGGTATTTCACCATCGATGATCTTGCAGAACAGGCAGTCTGTCATAATTGTTCCCCTCCCCGGTTATTGCTGTCAATTGATATGAACAGGTCATGGCTGCAGCACCGGTGATGTTCGCGGCTAATGCCGCTCCTCCCTGGCCGCCATCACCCGGAAAAAACATCTGCAGGGGCGGCTTTAGCCGCGAATGCATCTATAGCGCTACAACGCTGATTCAATACACGATTGTAACAACGTCAGCAATCGATATATCAATACCACGCTCCGTCCCTTCACGCCTTGATACGCTGCCTGCCGGAAAACGCATGCGCCAGTGTACCGGCATCGATATATTCGAGTTCACCCCCCAGAGGCACGCCATGGGCGATGCGGGTCGCCTCGACATTGTGCTCCGCCGCCATCTCCGAGATGTAGTGCGCGGTGGTTTCACCTTCGACGGTCGGGTTGGTTGCGAGTATCAGTTCCCTGATATCACCGTTCGCCAGTTTCTGTTCGAGCAGGTCGAGGCCAAGCTCGTCGGGGCCGATACCGTCCAGCGGTGACAGATGTCCCATCAGCACAAAATACTTGCCGCGGTAGTCAGCAATGTGTTCGATCGCCAGCACATCGGCAGGTGTCTCGACAACACACAGCGCGCTGTTATCCCGCGAGGTACTTTTACAAATACTGCAGATATCGGTTTCGCTCAAGGTACGACAGGATTTGCAGCGACCGATATGTTCTACAGCCTCGGTCAATGCACTGGCCAGGTTCATCGCCCCGGACCGGTCACGCTCCAGCAAATGAAACGCCATACGCTGCGCCGACTTGGGCCCGACACCGGGCAGGCATTTAAGCGCATCGATGAGTTGTTGTAACAGCGGCGACATGGTCTCTTAAATAATTAAAATAGTCCACAGATGAACACAGATGAACACGGATAAACCAAATTAAATGTAAAAGGTCTCAAATAATGCAAATAACGCGATTCATTTTAGTAGTGTCAATATAACCAGGTTATTCACCATTCTGGTCTCTGATTGCACTGCTACACACGCGGACTACTTACGTATCTCAAAGGATATAATTTTATATTTCAGATAATTTTCGCAGACATAATTTTTAATCTGTGTTTATCTGCGTTCATCTGTGGACTCAAAAAGGCAGCTTCATGCCACCCGGCAGATTCAGTCCCGCAGTTACGCCCGCCATCTTTTCCTGTGTCTGCTGCTCGACACGGCGTACGGCATCATTGACGGCGGCCGCGAGCAGGTCTTCGATCATTTCCTTGTCGTCCTGCATCAGGCTCTGATCCAGTTCAACCTTGCGGATTTCATGGCGGCCATTCATGACCACTTTAACCATGCCGCCGCCGGCCTGGCCTTCGACTTCCATGTTAGCGACTTCTGCCTGCGCTTTCTGCATATCTTCCTGCATCTTCTGCGCCTGTTTCATCAGGTTGCCCATTGCACCTTTCATAGCGTTACCTCTTGTTATTTGTCATCAGCAGCCGGCCTTACCGAACCCGGTATGACTTCTGCATTGAATGTTTCTTTCATCGCCTGCACAAAACCGTCCTCTTCGATCGACTTTTCAGCCTGCTGCTGGCGCTCATCCTTTTCCCGCGCTTCGGCCTGTGCCGGCGTTTCATTACGACTTTCAGCGCTGGTTTCGATTTCGAGACGGATGTTGGCATCGAAATACTCACCCAGCGCCTGTTGCAGCCTCTTTTCGGCTTTCGGACTCAACAGCTGCCTGTGCCCCGCATCGAGCCCGAGACGGATGGTATTACCATCCTGTTCCAGCAGCACGCAATTGGCAGCGAGCTGTTTCACCATGCCGCTGACAGACAGACCCTCCAGTATCTGTCGCCAGTCCTGGGTGACCTTGTTGCCGCTGCTTTGACCTGCTTTTGCATTCGCTTCCGTCTTCGGCGGCTGTTGTACCGGCCTGGTCCGTTCTTTCACAATCGGTGCAGGCACAGCAGGCTGCTGATCAGTAACCCTGTCCGCTGCGACAGCCTGCGCTGAAACCTGTGCCGGACGGAATGCCAGCATGCGAAGCAGCACCATTTCAAAGCCACCGCGGTGACTGGGCGCGAGTGGCAGATCACGGCGACCGATCAAACCAATCTGGTAATACAGCTGCAGGTCTTCAGCACTGATTTGCCCGCACAGCTCGAGCAGCGCCTCACGGTCACTGACGTATTCATCCAGTGCTTCCGGCACCGTTTTGGCCAGTACCATGTGGTGCAGCATGCTCAACAGCTCCGCCAGCACGTTTTCATAGTCGGGGGTGAACTCCGACAGTGCCGCCACTTCTGCCAGCACGGCCCTGGCATCGCGTATCAGCAATGCCTTCAGAATGTTGAGTACCCGATCACGGGCCACGGTACCGAGCATATCGCGCACTTCCTGCTCCCTGACGGCGCCGGCACCAAAAGCCAGTGCCTGGTCGAGCAGACTGAGGCCGTCGCGCATACTGCCGTCTGCACCTTCCGCCAGCAGTTGCAGTGCAAGCAGATCGTATTCAACCTTCTCCGCATCCAGTATGTGCTGCAGGTGCGAAACAATCAGGCTGACAGGCAGGCGTTTGAGATTGAACTGCAGGCATCGCGACAGGATAGTCACCGGCAGTTTCTGAGGATCGGTCGTCGCCAGCAGGAATTTGACATGCGGTGGCGGTTCTTCCAGCGTTTTCAGCAGCGCATTGAAACTGTGCTTTGAAAACATGTGCACCTCATCGATCAGGTACACCTTGTAGCGGCCCCGGCTGGGTGCATACTGCACGTTTTCCAGCAGCTCACGGGTATCATCGACACCGGTGCGCGAGGCGGCATCAACTTCGATTAAATCAATAAAGCGGCCTTCGGCGATTTCCTGGCAGGCCGCACAGTCACCACAAGGGGTCGAAGTCACGCCCTGTTCACAATTGAGTGATTTGGCGACAATTCTGGCAATTGT
>CAJIBR010000165.1_pt1 | contig 11890 bp, 9 predicted proteins | sample 9199401 | NCBI WGS metagenome assembly CAJIBR01 (sample SAMEA7708310, study PRJEB35096) | sediment metagenome | biome: marine neritic benthic zone biome [ENVO:01000025]; feature: sediment [ENVO:00002007]; material: shallow marine sediment [ENVO:03000034] sea grass bed [ENVO_01000059] ... | reverse complement strand
GGCCACGATAATGCCTAGGATGGAAAACGCCTTATAAAGTTCGTTATGGTGTGAGCGTTGCAGTTATTACTTGAATTAATGCTTTAGAAGTTGTGAGACGGCGGAAGGAGTTGAGGATGGTTTATTTGACTTGAATTGGGAAAGCTGTTTATATTTCTACACTTTTTCCATATCCTTTCAACAACACCAATCGAGATTCAATGCCTGACTTACATACCCCTATTCACCTGAACATGTTGAGTCATTTCAAGGACGTTGCTTCGAAGACTGCTCTGCCAGCGAAATTTATATATGGCCTTCATTGGGGTGACCCGGAGAACGTGTCTCCATTGATGTATGTGAGGCACCAATATGTTCTGCCGTATGTAAATTCGAACGATACAGCAGTGGAGATTGGTCCGGGCGGAGGCAGATGGACCAGGTATCTTCTACCGTTTAAGAAATTGTATGCGGTTGACTACCATGCCGAGTTACTTGATGAGCTGAAAAAAAATTTCGATACTCCGAATATGATGTTCATCAAGAACAATGGGGTTGATTTCCCGGGTATCGAGGATAACTCAATTGATTTCATATTCAGTTTCGATGTGTTTGTGCACCTCGATACCGACTTGATCAGTCAGTATCTAAAGAGTATGAAGCGCATTGCGAAACAAGGCGCGAATATTGTCATTCACTATTCGGACAAGAATAAGGTCATGGCGCAGCTCGACCAGACCTTTTCCAAGAACACACCAGATCAGATGAGAGCATTGGTATTGGAGGCTGGTTTTAAGATCCTGGAAGAAGATCTGACCACGATGTGGCACAGTAGTATCATCCGTTTTACGCACTGAGTAGTCACGCAACATAGGGATCAGGCGCCAGTAATTGACGCCTGCTTAGACACTGAGTCCAGGCGCTCATTTGCGCAGGATTTACTTTATTTATAGTAGTCAGGTGTCAGATCAAGTCGAAACTATTTCACCTAATGATTAATTAAGGTCAGCTGTGACTGTCGGCAGTGTGCCTGGATCCTCTAAACCATTAAGAATTGATTCAATAATAATGTTTTTTTCTTCATCAAGACTGTAAAGAAGTGCGTACTCACGATTATCCAACATAATATTTCTAATGGTTGCTTGGGATCACATAATTTCATCACTGCCAAGCAACCTCTCATGGTTCAGAATCTCGTACATGGGAGCCAGCTCCTGCCGATATTTAAGCCATCTGCCCACCGAGCGGGTGTGAACCTGCTCGCGTACCTGCATGGCGCTGGCGGTGGTAACCGCGGCATGCTGCTGATGAAAATCAAGACATGCGTCCTCCCAGGGCAGCTCCAGGAAATCGATGATGCGACGGGCGTTGGGTTCCAGTTGGGTGGCTACATCTTCATAGCGAACGTCAAGGAATTTGCCTGGCATTCGCTGTCGCCAAAGGGCCATAGTCTTATGATAGCGGACAAAGTGCCTGGCCATCTCCTCCTGATCATAGGAATGATAGTATGCCTCGGCGAACAGTTGCTTGAAGTTGGAGAAGCAAGTGTCCATTGGATTACGTATCAGGTGAATGATTTTTGCGTTGGGCAGGGCTTTGACTATCAAGGGTATATGCAAGAAGTTGGCAGGCTGCTTATCCACGAATCGCGGCAGGGAGCCTTTCATCTTCGCACTGGCCTGAATATAAGCGCGTCCCAGTTGCTCGGGATCAAGCGCTGCTGATGCATGGACCTGTTCTGCCGAGAAGCGTTGAGATGAAGCGACATCTACCAGGCGTTTTATGGAGAACTCGAATTGCAGTAACTCTCCGGCGGAATGGACCTGGGAGTGGCTGGTGATGATCCGCTCCACCAGGGTTGTCCCGGTTCTTGGCTGGCCGACAATGAAGATGGGTGAAGGGTCATCACAACCGGCCTGTCTTGCCTGCAACCAGTCTTCATTGAATGCCTGATCCAGGGCTTTATACATCTCAATTTCATTCTCTTCATCGAACTTGACAAGCTGTCGGCGTGCCCGGGCGCCTCGCGAAAAAGCCTTGAAGGCAGCCGGCCAATCCTTCAGGTCCTCGTACTCCTTTCCTGCAGCATAGCTGAGAAAAGCTACAGCCTGGGGGTTCTGCTTGACCTTTGCTTCGCAGGCAGCCATGGCTTGGATATGGCTTCTGTCTTTGGCTTTTTGTAAGCCGGATAACAGCCAGTGGGCATGGGGATTCCACGACTGAACTTTCAATGCTTGACCACAGGCTGCCAGCGAGTCAGTGACGCGACCGAGATTTCTGAGTACAAGAGCGCATAGATTATAGGCCGCCATGAACTTTGGATTGAGGTTCATTGCGTGTTCGCAGCTAGCCAGAGCGTCCTCGAGACGGCCTATTTCATTCAGTGCCAATGCTCGGTTGTAGTGTGCGCTGGAATTTTGTGGGTTCAGTTCGATAGCTTTGTCACAGCTAGTTAGAGCTTCCTCAGGTCGACCTAGTTCTCTCAGCAGGAGAGAACGATTAATGAGTGTGTCAAGAGAATGCGGTTTCTGCTTGAGTAACTTATCGCAGACAAGTAATGCGTCATCAAGACGGCCTTCCTCATGCAAGGCAAAACTGAGGGTATTGTAATAAATTGCCGGTTGTGGATTAAGCTGGGTGGCACGTTCGATAAATTTTACTGCATCAGCATACTGCCCACACTGGATAGCAATTAGACCTAATAGATGATTAGCATCTGGGTGATTTGAATTCTGTATAAGAACATTTCGTGTAAGTGTTTCTGCTTTAGTATAATCGCCGCGATTAAAATGATCTGTCGCCTGCTGGTATAGCAAATCTATATTGGATTGATTGCTCTCATTAGGTTGAGTCATTGGCTGTTTTTCCTGCCTTTGTTAGTTGTTGGCGATTTGGCATTTTTCGTTAATTTACTAGTATTTACTAATTCAGCTAAAGTAGAAAGGCTCAACACATATTACAGTCTTTACATTACATTTATACTGTGAATTTTGACGATTATTGCATTGCGGGATTATATAAATCTTTACGAAGCTTCTATCGCTGTCAGCTCGGTAAGAATTTCTGCTAATAGTTTTTGTTCCTGCTCCGAAATATCTGCTGTTAATTTAGCAAGATCACGCTCTCCGTCAATCATCGATTTGATAGCTTCGGCTATGTTTGAATAATAACCACCCGAATCCTGCATTTTTTTAGTCAGGTTGGATATTATTCTAAGAGACTCAGTGTTGCCCTGCATGGACGCATGAATCAAACTGGCGATACCGGGCGCAGCCAGTGCTGAATTAAGGTCAGCTGTGACTGTCGGCAGTGTGCCTGGATCCTCTAGACCATTAAGAATTGATTCAATAATAATGCTTTCTTCTTCATCAAGATCGTGAAGAAGTGCGCGCTCACGATTACCCGACATAATATTTCTAATGGATGCCACCAGTTTTTGCCAGTCGTTCCCTTCTGCTAATTGCAGGATTTGTTCCAGATCTGCGACTGATCCCGGTTCGTTGCAGTGCATCACGACTCGGTGTATCAGTGTGCTGTGATCCTGAAGTATTTCTTCTTTGTTAATATCGTTCAAATCAGTCATAACATTCTTGTCCTGTAAAAAACTTAATTATAATTATTATTCTGTCTTTAGTCTGTTTCTGTTAAACACAAAACGATGATACTTCCAGGAATAGGCAAACCTTTTTCCATTCGTATTGTTACTGGTTCGCGGCACAGTTGTTTAAAGCCGTAGCTCGCTGAGAGTCGCTGGATATAGTCGAGTGATTGAGCGTAGCGCCCGGAACTGGTAAGTCGATAGTCTTCCCCGGTTTCATTGTCTTCAATTGAGAATGCAAACAGGCCGCCAGGATTTAATTTTTTACTGGAAAGGGCGAATATCTCATCCAGCATACCGATATACACAAAAACATCAGCCGACAGAATAAGGTCAAATGGCTGCGTTGATTGTTGCAATGCCTCGGTGGCATCTGACTCAATTAATTCAGTGTACAGGCTGCGTTCTTTGCTCTTGGTGAGCATGCGTGGCGAAAGGTCAACGCCTACCATGCGTTTCGCATTAGCGGCGAACTCTACTGCACAAAGACCAGTACCACAACCCAGATCAAGAATGTCCAATTTTTGTGATGGATCATCCAGAAGCGGTATAATCGCGTGGAAAAGTTGCTGAGGTCCACGGTATCCAAGATGATTGATCAGGTGGTTATCGAAACGGTTTGCGTAATTATCAAACAGTGAAACGACATAGTCTGTGGGTGATTGCACAGGCATTTCATTATGACCCAGGCTTGATAGTAAGTAATTGGCTGTGGACTGATCCGGATCCAGTTGTTGTGCAGTGTCCAGAGCAGCTTTTGCCTCATCTTTACGGTCAAGAGAAATTAAGACAAGTCCCAGCAACAGGTGTGCGTTAGCAGACTGAGGATCAAGCTCAATAGATTTTTTACAGTTCTGTAATGCATCTGAATCACGACCCATGTCCATATAAATAGATCCAATATTAAGCCAGGCTTCAGCTGAATCTGGATCTATTTCAGTAGCGCGTTCACACGCAGCCAGGGCTTCGTCATGACGCATCTCATTTTTCAGAGCCAGTCCGAGATTATAGTGTGCGGGAGCATGTTGAGGATTAAGTTTGATTGCCTGCTGACATTGCTCAATAGCCTCATCCGAACGCCCCAGGTTTATCAGCACAAGTCCGCGATTGTATTGTGCAATGGCTGAGTTTGGGTTGATCTGTACCGCCTGTGAGCTCGCCATCAGGGCTTCCTCCTTTCGGTTCAGGTCAAGCAACGCGACTGTTCGATTGTTATAGGCTTCTACATACTGAGAATTGAGCTTGATCGCTCGATCACAGGCGGCCAGTGAGTCTTCAGCGCGACCGAGATTTTTGAGAACAACAGCACAAAGGTTATGAGCCTCGATAAAGCCTGGATTGAGATCCGTTGCGCGCTTGCAGCTTGTAAGAGAATCCTCGAAACGACCCATATCTTTAAGTGCCAATGCACGGTTGTAGTGCGCCCTGGGGTTTTGCGGCTTTATTTTGATGGCTTTTTCACTGGCAGCCAGCGCTTCTTCTGGGCGGCCAAGTTCTCTCAAAAGGAGAGAACGATTAATATGTGCGTCAATTGAACGCGGTTTCTGCTTGAGTAATTTATCGCAGGTTGCCAATGCTTCGTCGAGACGCCCCTCTTTGTGTAATGCTAAACCGAGCGCATTGAAGTAAATCACCTGAAGTGGTTTGAGCTGGATAGCGCGCTCGATGAGTTGCACCGCGTGAGCATACTTACCATACTGAATAGCAATCAGGCCTAACAGATGGTTGGCATCAGGATGATCGGCATTATGCATCAGAACTCTGCGTGTGAGTGCTTCAGCTTCCTTATAATCACCGCGATTAAAATGATCTGATGCCTGTTGGTATAATGGCTCAACACGGGGTTGAATGGTTTTGCCGGCTTGTTTCATCTGTTGTTTTCTGCTTTTACTGGATATTCGTGAGTTGCTGAAATTATTGGGCTTTTAGCACTTTGGGCAGTTCAGAGTGTTCACTACTACCGGAATAATTAAACCCGTCCTCTAGCGGCTGAAGATGTTTTTCATAACGTTTCCAGCGGCCTATAGAACTCGTGTAGATTGGCTTGGTAACTTGCTTGGAGCTCGCCGTATATACCAGGCGCTTTTTCTTATAAAAATCAAGGCAGGCATCATCCCATTCCAGGCCAATGAAATCGACCAGTCGCCGACTCTGCGCTTCTTGATTTGCCACCAGTTCTTCATAATCGACCTCGATCATAGTGCTGGCCGGCAAGACGGCCCGCCAATGAGTCATCAAGCGCAGATATTGTTTATAAAAAACACCGAGTTTGAATAAATCGTGTGATATGGCATGACCGTGAGGAAAATACTGGCAAAACATTGATGTACACGCGTCTCTTGGCTCACGCCTGCAATGGATAATACGGGCGTTTGGAAACAGGATATGAATCAGTCCCAGATGTATAAAATTGTTGGGCATCTTGTCAGTAATCCGGCTCTCTTTACCTGCCAGGGTGTGCAGATACCGGTGGTATTTCCCCGCCAGTTCTTGTATGTTAGATTTACTCAACGCATGTGTGCACTCTGGATAAGGTGTGTCTGTCTTCAGGTAACCCGGAATTGAACGTGCCGCTATACCCACCCATTCTAATTCACCTGCACCAAATATATCGTGATGACTTGATAAAATCTGTTCGACTAGCGTAGTCCCTGAGCGGGGTGTTCCTACAATCAATAACGGTGAGGTACTCGGGTTGCCAAAATGACGCTTTTCCGCAAACAGTTCCTCAGTATGGAATTTAATTATTGAAGATACATAGTCGGTGAATTCTTCTATTGAAAACGGATATTTTTTAGCCTGAAGAGCATTACCGCGTTCAAAATAACTAAAAGCTTCATCATGTAATTTACAGTCCTGATAAATTTTTGCCAGGGAAAAAAACACCGAAGCACGACCTTCATCATTGAGATGTTTTTGTTTTTCCAATACCTTGAGCCGATGTAAGTCTTCGTGGTCTGTAGTACTGTAGCGGGTAGAATTGACCATGCTATAGAGCGCTAAATAATTCTCAGGTTCGAGCTGAAATACGCCTGAATAACACTGTTTGGCCTTTTCAAGTTCATTGCGGCCGTAATAGGCATTGCCAAGTCCAAACAGTAATTCAGGACTATTCGGTGACAATTGCGAAGCTTTTAAATGATGTTTGTAGGAAGATTCAAAATCCTTCCAGCCATGATAGGCCAGCGCCAGATGAAAGTGCGCATTGGCATGATCAGGCGCCTGAAACACTGCCTTTTTTCCTGCTTCAATGGCTGCTTCAAAGTTGTTCGCACGTACAAGTGCAAAACATAAATCGCTGTATAAACCGGCTAAATTCGGGTCAAGTTCTGTCGCACGTATAAGGGACTTGATGGCTGACTCAAACTGTTCCGTATGTATATAAGCGATACCGAGGTTGTAATGATAGGCAGGATTATCCGGGTAGGTCTTCAGTGCTTTCGAATAATATTGCTGTGTGCGCTCATACTGTCCGTTACGTAGAGCTATAAGCCCCAGCAAATGTAGTGTATCTGGCTGGTCAGGTATTTTTTTTAAAATCTTGCGGCATGTCTCTTCAGCCCTGGCCAGTTTACCGGCATTGATTAAATTTTGCGCCTTTTGAATCGCCGCTGCAATTGCGGGTGTTATTTTCTGTCCCATTGCATAATTGTATAACAAATACTCACAAAAAAACGGGTACCAAAAAAGCGGTACCCGTTTTTGTCATCTTAAACATCGCTACTGCTTTGAACTGGTATTTCCTGCTCTCGGCTAATCAGAAGCGAATGTTTACGAAGTTCAGCTAGGTTCAACTGCTCTTTCGTCGACGTGCAACACCAACCAGGCCTAGCAGACCAGATCCGAACAACCATGCTGCTGCCGGAATTGGAATTACTGGAGCATCAGCTGTAATGGTTACATTAAACTGTTCTGTATACAGGGTATTGTTAAAGCCAGCCCAGTATTGACCGTTGACGTTACCAGCAGAAACCAGAACACCTGTCCACGTGCCGGCACCAGCGTCCTGCAGTGCAGAACCGGTCAACGAGACCGAACTTTTGCCCTTGACTGCACTTTCAGTACCAGTAGTAAAGAAGTCATATGCGGTTTCAGTAGTTACGGAGTCATCAGGGATGATGTTCCATGGTTGAACACCCAAAGTAGAGAAGAACAAATACGCCATGCCTTCACGGCCGGTAGGTGTAAACACCACATTACCTCCGACATCGATACTACCAGACATGAGACTTGTGCCATTCGGGCCCAGAGCATCAACAAAGAACGTGCCGCCTGCAGTATTCAGGTAAGAATCCTGACGATACGAGTTTACAGTGAAGTTACCAGCACCATCGAGTGTGATTCCAATTTCACCATTGTCGCCACCTACGGTGCCGCTACCGATGGTTGAACCGTTCGCACGTGTAGTGACAACGGCTGGCGTAACAGTTGTTGTAGCTTCGCCAGCAGTGTTATCAGTGAATGCGCCTGCGCCCACGTCCGAACACGTACCAAAAGCAAAACAACCACCGTTGATGGTCATGGTGTAGTTGCCGGGCGCGAGTGGTGTGAAAGCGGCTTGTGCTGCTGGTGCAACGACTCCCAGCGAGAGCGCAATGCTGCCTGCGAGTAAAGTCTTGTTCATATTTAACATCTCCAAAAATCTGTTGGTTAATTTGCAAATTATTTTTATGTAACTTAATCGGGCTCTTAACAGTCCATTGTAGGTGCTTGCAATCGTTTATTGAAGGCGGATGTCGTAATCCAAATTTGCCAAACTAAGTTATCAGTCAATAAACCAAGCAAACATCGGGCCAAGATTTAAAAAGTGTTATAAAAACATATGCTTAAAAGTTAATTAGCGCTAAAATCCTGTATGAGGATATGTTAATATGTAAGATAACTCGACATGCTTATGCGCTTAGATAGGTAAGACATTAGTTAATTTGGTGATTTATCAATCAGATAGATTCTTACAGTAAAGGTCTATCTAAGCGAGAGGGGTGTGTAATATATTTCGACAGAAGTGCAAATAATTTGCATGTACGGATTACTATAGCGCCGAACAAGTTTTGTGAAGGTGGTGTTGGAGCTTTCGTCGAAGTGATGGAGAAGTCAAGCTTTACATTTCTTAACGAAAATCAGGTGCACACCATGATACTGTCAAAGTTTAAATTCCGGCAGTTTTGTCGTCGATCTAGAATCTCATAGTCGATATGGTTTACATTTGATATCTAATAAAAATATATATTTTTCAAGTGGTTTGTCTATACTATTGAAATAATAAGAACAATAATTTCTGGCATAACATATGCATGATTATGTAAAATCTCGCGATTTTTCATAAATTGAGCAAAAATTCAAACAAATGGCGTCAAACGACAATAAATATAATAGTCCTGAGCGGCGAGCAAAGGACCGCAGAAAGGGGAAGGACCGGCGCACCACTGTACGATTTGGGGATATTCTGGGGAGGCGTTCCGGGATTGAGCGAAGGGTAGGGTGGATGCCTGTCGGAGAAGAGAGGGCTGAATCTCGTTGATTTCTAGCCTTCGGTTCAGTATTGGACTCTTCTGGTATTGACTGGATTTAGCTTCGCGATATCCAGGATGTGTTTCTGATTCTCCAGGCATATCCCGGATTCGGCTGCGCGGTATCCGGGCTGCACTGCTGTCGAACTGAGCCGCTGTGCGACTTCGGCTGCGCCTCTAATTTTCCGGGTATATTCCGGATGACACTTTACCTTCATCTGGTCTACGCTACGCGCCTTTTTCCTGTTTTTTTACCGGCATCGCCATTACCAGGATTCCCACCATCGGGTGGTCGAGGTAGTGCAGTTCTTTGCTGCGCATGCGTCGATGAAAGTTGATCGGGTACTGTTTGTAGGGTTGTGAAGCTTCGCCATACAGGGCTGGATTGAAGTCCCTGTTCGGCTGCTGGTAAATCATGTCGGTATAGATATGTAGATACCTCCCGAGTACGATCTTGATGCTTCCGTATAATTTGTTTCGATCGCCATACTGAGTTGACTGCGTTCCCGGGCTGGCTGCTGGATGACTGTTGACGGGAATGTCTATCGCGGTATCATCGGCGAAGCCGGTCTGGCGCCAGGCTTTGTGAACCAGTACATTGTAGCGTTTGTTGGCTTTCAACTTGTTTGCGTATTTTTTCAGTCCGATGCCCGAGATCTGGCTGATGATTATGTCTGCGTTATCCTTGGCCGGCGTCCCCGGATTACGCTGCGCTTCGTCCGGGCTGCTTTGCAGTTCGCGCAATTCGTATTGCCATTGCTCGCTGTTGGCGTAGCGGCCTGATTTGTCTTCGAAGATGATGAGTTCGAAGTCGTACTCGGTGACGTCCGCAAATGCCGGCTTCAAGATTACGCTTAAGAGAAGGAGAGTCGTTACCTGTAATTGCATGCATTATATTATACATGATGTCACAGGAACTGGGTTCGGGGTCTCGGAAGTCGAATTGATGATAAATTCCTCGATTTTGCTTCACATCATCCAGGCTGCGGACTACGATTCAGACCCGATGATATGATAAAGATATTTTATCTCATTGCTATATTTGCAGTAGTTATGGCGGCGGTGATTGCTTGGGCCGTTATCGAGAATAATAAAACAGTTGCTTATCCATCTGAAGCAAGGCTGCTGATGAGTCTGGACAACAGCGTAAACTGGTTGATTGAAAATCAGGCTACACTGGTGAGCCAGCATAATCCGATATTGTGGTGGATGCTGAAAAAAGCTGGTGAAAATACCGGTCACAAGGAATTGAAGGATTTTTACCTTAATTACAAAAAGAAACACATCGACAAGGCAAGACCTGATGTTTGGACACCGATGTTCAGCGAGCACGCGCGTCCGTTTGTACCCGATATTACACTGTTGGATTACCAGCCCTATCAACATTTTATGGTTTATAGCCTCAACTGCGACAAAGACTACGAGCACGAAACCACCATACAGGCACAGATGCGTCCCGGATTTTGTTCCCTTCATTACCTGAAGCCAAGGTGTATCACCCACCAGATGTTCGGTTTGCGCTTCATGCAGCGTTATAACTGTGGCCACGAACAGTTGGTTTCTGGCACGATTGCAGATTTGCAGGATACAATCGTCGATGAATTAACCTGGGACTTTCGTGTCGGCGATGCCTACATCCAGCGGGTACTAATGCTTACCGACAGTGGTGCTTTCCACCAGGTCAAACCAGTATGGGTCGATCGCATACTCAAGGCGCAGAATTTGGATGGCGGTTGGGACGATATACACCCCCTGCTGTCATTACCTGATGGACGTGTATTCGGACTGGGTACGACAAGGCTCAAGCTGAGCGAACCGGTCAGTAACTTCCACGCTACCGCACAGGCTGTCTGGTTACTGAGCATGTTGCTTAGTAGTGAGCACCATTAGCCACCCATTATTGCAAAACAGTATCCTGGCGAAGAGAATCCCCTGATGCTCAATTCTCACAACAAAGCGTTGAAACAATGACGCAGCAAGGCAGCGCTGCATAATTTGGTGCTGAACGTTCGCTACTGGTTGTCGGCTCAACGGGTCGACGTTTTTGCATTTTCTCGTGAGATGCGGTTAGGCGGCTTTTTGTTCGCTCAGGCTTTGCAGTAAATCATTTATTTCGCTGATGCGGGTTGCATCCTGTGGCAGATCTTTGGTGATGTGAAGGGTGTCGGTGCCGTTGAATTTATAGTACTTCGCCGATGTCTGGATCAGTTCGATCAGCTTGCCGGGATTGATGTTGGGTTTTTCGCTGAACAGGATTCTTGCGCCGTTGTCGCCGGCGTCGATTTTCTCCAGGCCGATGTGTTCGGCCAGCAGTCTGAGTTCGGTGATCTGGAACAGGTTCTTGGTGGCTTCCGGCAGCAGACCGAAGCGGTCGATGAATTCGACCTTGAGTTCGTCCAGTTCGGTGCCGGACTTGGCGCTGGCGATGCGCTTGTACAGGATCAGGCGAAGGTGGACGTCGTAGACGTAGTCGTCGGGGATAACGGCCGGGATGCCGAGGTCGATTTCGATGCCGGCGCCCAGCGGTTCGTTCGGATCGGGGATTTCACCGGCCTTGAGCGATGCGACGGCTTTTTCCAGGATCTCGGTATACAGGCTGAAGCCGATTTCCGAGATCTGGCCGCTCTGGTTTTCACCGAGCAGTTCGCCGGCGCCGCGGATCTCGAGGTCGTGGGTGGCCAGGGTGAAGCCGACGCCGAGGTCTTCGAGGGATTCGATCGCCTCAAGGCGTTTCTTTGCATCGGCGGTCAGTACCGACGGTGGCGGTGTGATCATGTAGGCGTAGGCGCGGTGGTGCGAGCGG
>CAJIBR010000265.1_pt1 | contig 11912 bp, 11 predicted proteins | sample 9199401 | NCBI WGS metagenome assembly CAJIBR01 (sample SAMEA7708310, study PRJEB35096) | sediment metagenome | biome: marine neritic benthic zone biome [ENVO:01000025]; feature: sediment [ENVO:00002007]; material: shallow marine sediment [ENVO:03000034] sea grass bed [ENVO_01000059] ... | reverse complement strand
TCTTCATCGTTGACCTTGCTGAAGTTGCCATCCATGATATGTAACAATGCATCACTCAACATATCTTCGTCGGGTATCTCCTTGACTGCCTTCAGTATGCGATCGTCATAGTAATCAAATACCTGGGCATCGTCTCTGCTGATCCCCTCACTCAAGGCGTTGTCGGCGCGTATGCATAACATGTCGAAACTCAGGCCACTGTTATTAAAACCTGTTCCTGTGAGGCCGGCGATCATGTTCAGGTGAATTTTGACATCCCCTCTGTTGAACACCATCGCGTTGACCTGATTTTGAACCCTGCTGACTGCGCTTTGTGCTTTGACGCGGTTCGTCATCGGCATTAACAGTGCAAATTTCGCTTCTCCGATGCGGGCGATGATTTCTTCATTGCGCAGATAAAGCTTGAGTTTCTCAGCGACCGAGATGATGATTGTATCGGCCGCCTTTTTGCCGATGTCGTTTTTCATTTCATTAAAAGACTTGAGCTCCAGGTATGCAATCGATAAATCGAGAGTATGCCTCAACGATATCGACAGGGTTTTTCTTCCGTGTTCTTCGAAGTTGGTGAAATTGCTCAGCCCGGTGAGTCGGTCGACACCCTTGAGTTTCTCCAGTTGTTCCATTTTCCGGGTCAGGTCCAGGTACGAGTGGGCTCTGCTGATCAGGTCAATGTCACTGAATGGTTTGGAAATGAAGCCGGTGGCACCCATCTCAAACACAGCGCGCATAGCGGCGTGTGAATCGCTGTGTCCGGTGATCATAATGACCGGGAGTTTGGCAGTTCGGTAATCATCGATGGATCGTATTTTTTTCAGGAATTGCAGACCGTTCATTTCCGGCATCTGCAAATCTGCGAAAATAACGTCAAAAGTCTGATCTTTCTGAATCAGATCCCATGCTTCTTTGCCATTGCTCGCTTCGAACACAGAGTAATCTTCAGACAAGATCTTCTCCGCGCTCTTACGCACTGTTTTCGAATCATCGACGAACAGTATTTTTGGTTTGTTCTTTATGTTTTTCAGCATTTCAGTTTCCTTCTGGGCCGTGCGGAAAACCACCATCGCAATTTCGCTACGCGTCGTAACGGTATTTTTCTTACATGGAATATAGAATAAATACAGCCATGTTCAAGCAAGTGCTTGAATTTCACAAAATTAACAAAAGTGATTCAGACCCTGTCGATCAGGGTCTGTGCGTGTCAGCGCGTTCCTTTCTGTAGCTGTTTAAGATTGTCTTGCAGGCTGTGCTGCTTTCCGGGCTGCAGTCCGGATGGGCTGTTGCGGATACGATCGCGAATTTCCTGTTTTCTCTCGGGTGACAGATTCTGCCAGCGGTTGCGCAGTTGATCCCTGTCTTCTGCGGGCAGCTCTTTAAACCACTGATATTTTTTCCTCATCGCCTGTTTCAGCTCCAGAGGCAGATCGCGAAATTCTTTCATGCGTTGACGCATGATTTCTTTCTCTTCGGGTGAGGCTTTCTTCCATTGCACAAGCCGTTTCTTTGCCTGTTCCCTCTGTTCGGTTGTCATCTCGTTCCAGCGTGTTGCACCTGTTAAAAGACGCTGTCTGCGCTCTTCCGGAATGTTCTCCCAGCGCTGCTCCAGGTTTTTCAGTACGGTCTGCTGCTCGTTACTCAGCTGGTTCCAGCCAGTCGTATTTTCAGCATAAGCGGACATCGCGACTGCAATGTACAGTAACAATGTAACAGTAAAATTAGTCGTCACTTTATTCATTTTCATCACCATTGCGGTTCTTCGCAAATATCGTGTTCAGTTGTATGGGATCGATCCACTGCCCATCCAGCGGCTCGAATTCGGCAATAAATTCGAGCAACTCAGCATCCGGCTGTTCTTCGGCGGTCGGTTGTTTGTTCGAGTGCTTGCTGCTGGTAAAGGCGGCTTGTGGCAACAGCAAAAGCAGTAATAGCGTTGCTGTTCTAACTCGCATGTTCTTCCTCGATCATCCATGCGACAAAATCAAGCTCCTGGAGGAGTTCGAAATCTTCATTAGCGAGCAACAGTTCAATGTCATCCGTGTTCATATGTTGAACATCCGGGGTCGTGAACAGCAGCCAGCCATTGATGACTGTAACGAGTAAAACGGCAAATGTCGCTGCTTTTAACCATTGTGAGCCGAACAGGCGAGGCCGTCTGGCCTGATCCAGTGCGCGATGCCTGGCCTGGTTCAGGCGTGACAATGTGTTCGCATCGAGATGTTCAACACTGTGTTCAAGAGACTCGACCAGAATGTTATGCAGGGTTTCGTCCCTGCCGGTACCCTGTTTATTGCTCATTTCATGTATACCTCAAGATTCTGTTTGAGTGCCCTGGTTGCTCGCGAATAATGCGTCTTTACGCTGCCCTGACTGCAGCCCATTGCCCGGGCTGTTTCCTTGACATCCAGACCTTCCCATGCGCGCAGCATAAACGCCTGTTGCTGTCGAAGTGGTAATTGTCTGATTGCATTCAGTGCAATGCTCATTAACTGTTCGTTACTCGCGCTGCTGTCAGGCTTCAGTGTAACGGTGTCAGCCGCCCTTTGTATCGGGTCATCGGTATCGTCACCGTTATCATCTTTGATGCTACGCAACCAGCTGAATACACTGTTGCGTGTGCGGGAGCGCCGATACCAGTCTCTGATCTTGCTTTGTAGAATCCTGTGAAACAGTGGACCCCACTCGGCCTCGTCCTTATGGCTGTAATTCTTTACCAGTGACAGCATCGCGTCCTGGACAATATCCAGGGCATGGTCGTGGTCGCCGGTCGCGATTTCAGCCATGCGAAATGCGCGTTTCTCGACACTGGCCAGAAATCGGTTCAATGCCTCACGGTTATCCAGTGTATTAACCACGTTGTGCTCGTAGAAGGTGTTGCGCTTGAAGCCCGGGGCCGGGCTCACGGTCATGCTCAGAGAGCCGGCTTGTTCGCAAAAAGCCCATTTTAGCATCTGCCACGATTTCAACATGCCTAAACGCAACCTTCCTTATTACCGACGATAGCATTCAATAGTCAAAAAACCCCACTTCCCTGCTTACCACAAAGAAGAGGGTCCAAACAGGAGTCATCTACTTGTATGTATTATTTAAACGCGCGGGCAGGGGATTGGTTGACAGGCCAGCCCAAGTTTTTGAAAAATATAATTTTTATTGAATCGACTTTCTGACGCTATATCGGGTGACTGATACACTCCGAAGACTGCCCGGGTATCTGGTTTTGGCTGGGCGAATCAAGCAGGCCTGCAGGCAAAGGCGAAAGCCGGGGGTATGCCGAAGGGTGGGGCGCTCGGACGTGCCAGGCCACGAAAAGGAATCCGCCATTAAAGCGAAATACCGAGACACGGAAGCTAGGCTGCAGAGACCTCATCGAGCAGCTTCGCATAGCTCTCAACCGACAGCCTGGGGCCGAATTGTTGCACGACATGGGAGGATGCAAGGCTTGCCAGCTTGCCCGCGGCCGGTATCGAATAGCCATGGGTAATGCCATACAGATAAGCGCCTGCAAACATATCACCGGCGCCGTTGGTGTCTACCGCCTTGATCGGGTACGGACTGATTGCATGTATTTGTGTTCCATCATAAATCAGCGCACCTTTTGAGCCCAGTGTAATGGCAAAATTACCGGCAAAGGTTTTAATGACCTCGATCGCATCATCGATCCTGTCTTTCCCTGTATAGGCGAGGGCCTCGGATTCATTGCAGAACAGCAGGTCGATACCATCACCGATCGTATCTGTTAATTCGTTGTGAAAATGCTGCACGATCGCAGGATCTGAAAAGGTAAATGCTGTTTTGACCCCGTTGGCTTCGGCAATTTTACGAGCATGTATATTGGCTTCCTTTGCAGAAGGGGATGTTACCAGGTAGCCTTCCATATAAAGATACTCTGAATCTTTTATGTGATCATCGTAGATTTCATTCACCGACAGTTCGGAAGAGATGCCGAGGTAGGTCTGCATGGTGCGTTCTGCGTCCGGTGTGACCATGACCAGGCACTTACCCGTGATGCCGTCAGCGTGTGTGCCGTTGATATTGGTGTCGACGCCGGCTTCCTTGAGATCGTGAAGATAGAAGTGTCCAAGATCGTCATCGGCGACCTTGCAGGCATAGTAAGATGAGCCACCCATTGCGCTCACCGCAATCAAGGTGTTTGCTGCAGAACCTCCACTGGCCTTGTTCCCCTCAAAAGCGTCCAGATGTGTCATCAGCCGGTGCTGTTCCTCTTCATCGACCAGCGTCATTACACCCTTGTCGACTTCCATTAGATTCAAAAAGCCGTCTTCGACTTCAAATTCCATATCAACCAGGGCGTTACCGAGCCCGTACACGTTGTATTGCTTCATCAATTTGACCTTGCGTTGATTATTGCCTGGGGCGTATTGTCACATACATGGAACCCGAGGTCATGTATTCTGCTATGTATATGGCAGTTTGGTTCATTTCAGACCTCGAGGCCATGATACCGAAAGGAGGACTATGGAAAGCACAATAACAGTACCCTACTGGTTGTTTATCCTGATCACCGTGTTTGCCGCGGTCATGGTGCTGGACCGGTTTTTGATGCCCGGTATGCGCTGGTATTTCCGGCGGCGTGTCAATCGCGTGATCGATGAAATCAATACGCGGCTGGATGTTGAAATTCGCCCGTTGCAGATAACACAACGCAGGGCTCTGATTGACAGGCTGGTATACGATGAAAAAGTTCTTGAGGCTGTAAAGCAGACAGCCCGGGAAAAAGGCATGCCTACATCGGTGGCACAGGACAAGGCAAGGCAATATGCCAATGAGATTGCGCCGGCATTCAATGCCTATATGTATTTTCGCATCGGTTACTGGATATCAAAAAAACTGGCCAGGTTGATTTACAGGATTCGAGTCGGCTTCTTTGATAACCACGAGTTGAGCAAGGTCGATCCCGAGTCGGCCGTGGTGTTTGTAATGAACCACCGCAGCAACATGGATTATGTTCTGGTTTCGTTTCTGGTGGCGGAGAAGACGGCGCTTTCGTATGCGGTCGGCGAGTGGGCGCGCATCTGGCCACTGCAGACGTTGATCAAATCAATGGGGGCGTTTTTTGTGCGCAGGAATTCGGGTAATCCGCTCTACCGCCGTGTGCTCGAACGCTATGTGAATATGGCCACCCGTGCCGGTGTCTGCCAGGCCGTATTCCTGGAAGGCGGTTTGAGTAGAGACGGGGCACTACGCAAGCCAAAACTGGGATTTCTCGATTACATGCTGCGTGATTACCACTCAGATACAGACAGGGACATTACTTTTATACCTGTTGGAATTAACTATGACCGCGTGATCGAGGACAGAAGCCTGGTGCGTAAACTTGATCCCGCAGCGGAAAAGCGCAGTGCATGGTTTGTCGTTAAGACCACAGTTCGGTTCGTAACCAAAACATTACTGTTATCGAAGACCATGCGACTTCGCCGTTTTGGTTATACGAATGTTAATTTCGGTCATCCGGTTTCAGCCAGGGCGTATTGTGAAGAGAATAATATAGAATTCGTTCATCTCGCTCAGGAGCCGAGATTTCAGCACGTTGCCATGCTGGCTGACAGGTTGATGGCGGAGATCAGGCAGGCTGTGCCGATTACGCCGGTCGCATTAATGTCGGAAATTGTTCTTACGAACAAACACGTCTGGAAAAGCGAGCTCGAGTTCAAGGCGCAGGCATTGAAGAGGATGAAGGTGTTGAAACAACAGGGTGCGCCCATCCGAATATCATCCAATACCACGGATAATGTTCTCAGCGGCGCTCTCGATATTATCGAAGGAAGAGGCTGGCTCGCGATGCAGGACAACCTGTATAAGGCAAAAGAAGATTCGGTCGTGATGCTCGAGTACTATGCCAATTCGATTGCACACTGGCATGAGTGAAACCAGTAACTGGTTACTAGCTACTGGTGGTTATACACCCGATGAAAATGACCGGCTGGTCGATACGGCAACATGCTCGATAAGCTGGATTCAGCCAAAGGTGTCATAATTATATGTGTTGGTTGATTTGTTGATGTTATCTGCGTCTCAGCGGTTAAAAATCATGTCATGGCCGGTCACTCCCTGTTGTCGAACAGGGTGAAGTCGATATCGGTTTCGGATTGCTGCATGAACAGGGTCCACAGCGCGCCTCTGTCGGTACCGCCGTCATCGTCGAGTTTTGCGCCTGCGACGATATCGTTAACGCCATCGAGGTCCAGGTCACCGAGTTCGGCGAGGGCGCTGCCGAATAATACACCGTCAGTGAGCGGGCCGGCGAAGTTGCCGGCTGTGCTGGAGACTTTGGTTTTCGAGATCAGCTCGCCATTACTGTCCATGAACATGATCCAGACCGCGCCCCGGTCGGTGCCGCCGTCATTGTCACCCTCGGCGCCCGCAGCGATGTCGATGATGCCATCACCATTATAATCGCCGATGCCTGTCAGGGAACTGCCGAAATGGTCGTTATCATTCAGGCCGCCGCCAAAATTACCGCTTGTATCGGAAAGCTTCCGTTCAAGCCTGACTGTACCGTCGGCATTCATGAACAGCAGCCATACGGCGCCGCGGTCGGTACCACCGTCATCGTCGCCGATCGCCCCTACAGCGATGTCTTCGATGCCGTCTGCATCGAGGTCGCCGATGCCGGCTATCGAGCTGCCGAAGAAGTCGCCGTCCTGCAGCGTGCCGGCAAAATCACCATCCGTATCCGATATTTTCTGGCCGCTAATCACCGTGCCGTCTCGTGCCAGAAACAGTATCCAGATCGAGCCACGGTCGCCGCCGCCGTCGTCGGACAGGCGTGAACCGACCGCAATTTCCTGAACGCGGTCATTATTCAGGTCGCCGATGTTGGCGATGGCGCCGCCGAACTGGTCATTGTCTTCCAGGATATCGATGAAGCCGATATTGGTGTCTGATATTTTCTGCCTGGACTGCACGGTACCATCCGCATTCAGGAACAGTATCCATACGGCGCCGCGGTCGGTACCGCCGTCATCATCCAGCGGCGCGCCTACGGCGATGTCGAGAATACCGTCGCCGTTAAGGTCGCCCAGTTCGGCGACGGCGCTGCCGAATTGATCATCATCATCGAGTACATCGAACAGCGCGAGGCCGCCTTCGGTCTCGGATATCTTCTGCTCGATATCGACAGTTCCGTCATCGTTCATGAACAGAACCCATACGGCGCCGCGATCGGTGCCGCCGTCATCATCCTGAGGGGCGCCGACAGCCAGGTCGATGACGCCGTCGGCTTCCAGGTCACCGATGTTGGCAACGCTGCTGCCGAAGCGGTCATTGTCATCCAGCACACCTTCGAAATTGCCCGCGGTGTCTGAAATTTTCTGTGCAGATTCAACACCGGAGGTGATCGTCGTTTCCGTGCAGCTGCGGCCTGACAGCATCAACCAGGCGAGCACGACGAAAACGAATGTTAATGGTTTGTTCGGGCGCATTGACTACGGTTTTATGGCGTTAAGGGCTGATACCAGTTTATCAATATGAGTATGCTTGTGTGTAGCGGACAGCGTGATACGCAGGCGGGCTGTCCCTTCGGGTACCGTAGGCGGCCGGATCGCTGTGATCAGAATGCCTTTTTCGAGCAGCAGCTCACTGATGTTCACGGCGGCCTGCGCGTCTCCGATCATGACCGGCTGTATCGCCGTCTGGCTGTCTGCAAGTTTGACATTCAGTTCGTTACAGCAGTTCCTGAAATAACGAATGTTGTCATTCAGCTGCTGACGCAGTTGCGGTTGTGAGATGATGATATTCAGACTGGCGCGGGTTGCTTCCGCCACAGCGGGCGGTGATGCGGTTGTATAGATATAGGTGCGGGCTTTTTGGATCAGAATTTCGATCAGTTCTTCACTGCCTGCGATAAAGGCGCCGGATACGCCCACGGCCTTGCCCAGTGTCGCCATATAGACAGGTATCGCGTCAGTCGACAGGCCAAGGTGTTCCGGCGTGCCTCTGCCATTGTCACCGAGCACGCCGAAGCCATGGGCATCGTCGAGCATGAGTACGGCATCGTGTTTGTCACAGCTGTTCACCAGTGCGGCGACATCGGCAATATCGCCATCCATGCTGAACACGCCATCGCTGAGCACCAGCTTTTCCCCCTGTGTTCTGGTAGCGAGTTTTGTATCCAGGTCATCCGCGCTGATATGCGGGTAACGCATCAGGCGCGCACCCGAGAGCAGACCGCCATCGAGCAGCGATGCGTGGTTCAGACGATCTTCGAAGACGGTATCCCCCTTGCCGACGAGGGCCTGGGCCAGGCCAAGATTCGCCATATAACCGGTGGAGAACAGCAACGCACGTGGATAAGCGGTGAAATCGGCGAGTTCCTCCTCGAGGGCATGGTGCGCGCGCGAGTGGCCATTGATCAGATGGGCGGCACCGCTGCCGGCACCATAGTGTTCGATACCTTTAATGAACGCCGCTTTAACATCCGGATGGTTGGCCAGGCCGAGATAGTCATTGCTGCAAAAACAGATGACCTCCTTGCCATCGATGATCATCTCGGGCTGCTGCGGCCCGTCACTGATCCGGCGTGTACGATACAGATGCTGCGCCTTGCGTTCCTGTAATTCTGCTTCGAGGTTTTTCAAATGTAAAAGCGAATGAATATTGTAAAAACGTTTATAACCGCAGAGGCGCGGAGGCGCAGAGAAGATTTTTAAGTGTTAAAGCCATGAATTTTCTCTGCGCTTCTGCGGTGAATGATTAAGTTACGCTGTGGCGATTGTGTCCAGATCCTGTGCGGTAGTATCAGCGGTATTGATGCCCAGCTTGTCGAACAGAATACGATCGTGGTTTTCGTCCGGGTTGGTCGTGGTCAGCAGCTTGTCGCCGTAGAATATGGAATTGGCGCCGGCGAAGAAACACAGGGCCTGCATTTCATCGCTCATCTCGGTACGACCGGCGGACAGCCTGACCCACGAAGCAGGCATCAGGATGCGGGCGACGGCGATTGTTCTGACAAAGTCGAGCGTATCGAGTTTTTCCACACCGTGCAGCGGTGTGCCTTCTACCTGTACCAGCATGTTGATCGGTACGCTCTCCGGGTGGCTGCGCAGGTTGGCGAGTTGCTGCAACAGGGAGACGCGGTCCTCCGCCTGTTCGCCCATGCCGACGATGCCCCCACAGCAGACACTGATGCCGGCATCGCGTACATGCGACAGTGTATCGAGCCGGTCCTGGTAGGTGCGGGTGGAGATGATATCGCCGTAATATTCCGGCGAGGTATCGAGGTTGTGATTGTAGTAATCCAGCCCGGCCTGTTTCAGGCGTTGTGTCTGTTGTTGCGTGAGCATACCCAGGGTGACACAGGTCTCCAGCCCCAGCGCGTGCACCGCTTCGACCATCTCGATAACCCGGTCCAGGTTTTTATCGGTCGGGTTGCGCCAGGCCGCGCCCATGCAGAAGCGGCTGGCACCGCTATATTTTGCGGTCCTGGCTTTTTCTATGACTTCCTCCAGTGGCAGCAGGCGCTCGCGTTCCAGCCCGGCATCATTACGCGCGCTCTGTGAGCAATAGGCGCAGTCTTCGGGGCAGGCACCGGTTTTGATGCTGAGCAGGGTGCTGACCTGTACCTGGTTCGGGTCAAAATGCCGGCGGTGCAGACTGTGTGCCTGGAACAGCAGATCGTTGAACGGCAGCTCCATCAGGGCGGTGATTTCGGATGTCGTCCAGTCGTGGCGAAGTGAATTCATACGTTGCGGCTAATTGGGTAGAATGGGTTTCTATTCTACATGACATGGAGTTATCGTGAATATGGACGTTAGCCGCCTTTCCGCCAGCCTGCTGCGGCGCCTGATCAGTACGGTTTATCCGCCGTACTGCGTGTTATGCACCGCCCCGGGCTTTGATGACATGGATATCTGTCCAGACTGCTACCGGAATCTGCCCTGGATCGGGTCAGCCTGTGTGCAATGTGGGATCCCGTTACCCGAAAACACGGACGAGCCGCTCAAGTGTGGTCACTGTCTGCAAAAACCGCCAGCGTTTGATCGCAGCCTGAGTCTATTCAGCTATGACAAGGAGGCGATCAGACTCGTCCATCAACTCAAGTTCGAGCAGAAGCTGGCGAACTCGAGATTGCTCGGCAATATGCTGGCCGAAACAATATTCGTGCAGGCTGTTGCATTGCCCGACTGCATACTGCCGGTTCCGCTTCATCGCAAACGCTTGCGGCAACGCGGTTTCAATCAGTCGGCGGAACTGACCCGTTATGTCGCCGGAAGATTCAACATCGCACTGAATGTTCAATCTGTTGTGCGTGTACGTAATACGCAAACACAAACAGGGCTGGATAAAAAACAACGGCGCAAAAATATGCGTGGCGCATTCGAAATCGTTCAGCCATTGAATGCGCATCATGTAGCCATAGTCGATGATGTGGTTACCACCCAGTCGACGGTGAATGAGCTGGCACACAGGCTGAAACGGGCCGGGGTCAAGCGTGTGGATGTATGGAGTATTGCACGTGCTGTTTAACTGCTTCCCCTGCAATTCGGCATGCGAAAATATGTTGAATCGCTTTCTGTTTGTAATTCAATCGATACAGTTGTTTTTCATGGTTTTCTCGAATAGAACATAGTTATGCGATGCGGATAATGATTTCGCCTGTTCAATAAGATCGCGCGCAGGTCCATCCTCCAGTTCTTCCACTACGGCTGGATAGACAGTGTCCTGGTAGAACCACTCCGGCTCGATATCGATACGAAACTTGACCGCGCTCGTACAACGACCGCCATTCTGCCGCGGAATGCCCAGTATGACTGATTCACCAGGTTCGAGCCGGGTGTCGCTGTGTTCGATCCAGCGTCCATCATCGACTGACACTCGCCGTTGAAGAACCGTTTCACGGTAAGTGCCAGGTACCGGGCGACCGTTCGAGTCAAGAGGCATGGCCGTCAGGCGAACACGCGGTACGCTATAGGTTGGAAATCGGTGGCCTATGTGTGTCGATCGGACAATAAGTTCTATCGATGTTTCAGAGGTCTGTGTTGTGATCGTCAGCCCCTGGCGGACCATTTCAGGGTCATGAATACCACGAAACAGATGTGCCTGGTCGGGCATGTGGCAGTGCTGGCAGGTTTTACCCTGTTCGGCATACGGGCTGTCGAGCCATTCGCGGTAGGTGTTCTGTAATGGTTTTCCGTTCACGGCAGTCGTTTCGTCGAATTGGTGGCAGCTGGCGCAAAAACGACTGTCACGCAGCAGGGGTTCGAGTTTCACAGACGGATGGGCCCTTGAATCGGATTTATACGGTGTAATGGATGGGGCATTCAATACGCCGTTGCGAAGATGACAGGCGGCGCAGAATACGCCGTGTTGTGCCAGCAGCTCGGGCCGTCGTTCTTTCATGTTTGCGGCCAGCGTCTCGAGATCACTCTGCAACAGGGGTTCTTGCTGTTCGGCCAGTGGCGCATGGCAGTTGAGACAGTCACTCGCATCTGCCTGGTGATAATCGATGATTTGGCCGAGCAGTCCCGGCGAGAACGCTTGAGCATGGCGGCTGCCGGACCATTCTGAATATTTATCATGATGGCAAGCAGCGCAGGTCTCGGGTGCAGGTGGTGCCGGATTCTGATGCGGAACCGGGGTATTCCAGTAAGTCGTCGTGACCTGGCTTTGGGTGGTCCGGCACAGGGGGCTGGCGGGCAGAAGGGTGATCGATACAAGCAGTAGATGACGGTAATTAATCATCGAATATGCGTTTATTCTTTGAGTATGTCCGCGAGTGGCCGGATGGCAACCAACAGACAGCCGGTCGGTTGACTCTAGCTCGCATTTCTCACCAGGATCACGGGAGCAGGCTTACGGGCACGAAGACTAGCCTGAACCGTGATAGGCATGCTCGAATAACACACTGTTTTTTTGATGATCCTAACTTTTCTCCAAATAACCAATACTTGTCAGTATTC
>CAJIBR010000340.1_pt1 | contig 11957 bp, 12 predicted proteins | sample 9199401 | NCBI WGS metagenome assembly CAJIBR01 (sample SAMEA7708310, study PRJEB35096) | sediment metagenome | biome: marine neritic benthic zone biome [ENVO:01000025]; feature: sediment [ENVO:00002007]; material: shallow marine sediment [ENVO:03000034] sea grass bed [ENVO_01000059] ... | reverse complement strand
TGTAGGCTGCGGGTTTACGCTTGATCAACCGAAGCCTGTAGTTCTCCAGCACCGAACGTTTTTCTTCATGCGTGAGGCGGCAATCGAAATAATCATCACCGAGATCGGGTGGAAGATGCAATGTTGCCAGACACAGATACACAGCCTCATCCAGCGCATTCGGCATGCCATGAGCAAAGCACAGACCCGCTTTGTTGAACTGGCTCATTCCCCAGCGCACCAGATCACGGATGGTGTGCAATTCACTCGCGATAGCTCGAATATTCATAGTCAGCTGATTTTAACGGGATTAACTCAAAGGTGCATGTCTCGGTTATAATCCCGTGTTTTATAGATAGCCTGTGACTGCCATGAAATTATTTACTCTACAGCTACCCGTGTTTGTTCTTGCGGCACACATCGGTACGCACGCGATTGCCGATGACAGTCTCGAAATCGACGACGCCTGGACGCCTGAAGCACCACCGGTGAGCAAGGTCATGGCCGCGTACATGGAGATAGAAAATGAAACGCCTCAGGACCGGAAGGCAGTCGCGCTGCAATGCAGCGCGTTCGAACGCGCGGAATTCCATCGCAGCGTCGATAAAGACGGTATGGCGAGCATGGAACATCTAACGGCTCTGGACATACCCGCCAACTCGGAACTGCAACTGGAACCGGGCGGTTTTCATATTATGCTGTACAATCCTGCACGCCGCTTGCTCGCCGGTGACAAAACAGACTGCAGCATGGAATTCGATGACGGTACGACGATAAGTTTTGAACTCGAAGTCAAAAAGGCTTCAACCGACGACCACTCACACCATCATCACCACTAACCCGTGAAAGCGACTCCAGGTGAACGTCTGCGCGCGCTGCTGTTTTATATACTGCCGCACCATGCCGTTTCCTGGTGTATCTTCCGGGTCGCGCGAATTCGCTGGCGGCCATTCAAAAACCTCGCAATTCGCATTTATACGCAGTTGCACAGTGTCGATCTGGAAGAAGCCGTCGTTACAGACCGGTACGGCTATGAAAGTCTGAACGCTTTTTTCACCCGTGCGCTGAAGCCTGAGTCCCGTCCGTTGCATAACGACAACGGTAACTGGATCTGCCCCGTTGACGGCACCGTGAGTCAGGCAGGCCTTATCGATAACGGGTGCATCTTCCAGGCCAAGGGGCGTGATTTCAGCCTGCAGGAACTGCTCGGTGGGGACGCCGCAATGGCTTCACCTTTCATTAATGGCAATTTCGCCACCCTGTATCTGTCGCCACGCGATTATCACCGCATCCATATGCCGATCGATGCCGGGCTGAAAAGCATGACCTATATTCCCGGGCGCCTGTTCAGCGTTGCCGCCTATACGGTGAAGGTCATACCTCGCTTGTTCGCACGTAATGAACGCGTCGTTTGCCAGTTTGACACAAAACATGGCCCGATGATCATGGTACTCGTCGGCGCGATCAACGTCTCGGCAACCGAGACCGTATGGCACGGCCTGGTTACGGGTAATGGCGGAGGCGTAAAAAAATACAGCTATACAGCCGGTGATGTCAGTTTAAGCCAGGGCGATGAAATGGGACGTTTTAATCTGGGCTCGACGGTGATTCTGATAACGACTGAAAATTTCGAACTGGATGCGTCAATCCAGGCCGGCGCGACCGTCTGTATGGGCAGCACCATCGGCACAGCGAAATACGTGTAAGCCTGATTCAGCAGCCTTGTTCAGTTCGCCTGATCAGCTGCCGATTTAGGCGTGTCGGCTTCAGACTCGTCAATCGCCTCGACGACCTTCAGCATCTCGGCCTGCGGTGACTCTTCGATGATGCCGGACGGATTGGTAAACCGGTCGTTCATGGTCTGCACGAAGCCACTGGCATCACGAATAACGCCGGCGAGGATGCGTCGGGAGCGGGCTGTCCAGCCCACCGGCGCCGGATGAAACAGACTTCTCAATGTACGGGTATTACGCAGGAAGGTGTTATGGAGATTGCCGGCCAGCGACTCGGTTTCAAGTTTCCGTGCCATGCGTCTGGCGATGAACTTGCGCACACTGAAATGAACCGCCAGTACCACGATCACAATGCCAGTGGCTTTCAATGTTGATACCACCGGTTGAGCCGTGAAGTCCAGACTGAACAGACCCCACAGGTTGATCCAGTTACTGATAATCGCTATAGCAATCAGCATACTGCCGAACACGGCCGCATCAGCGATCAGTACCGCTTTCATCCAGCGATTCAATGCATCGGTCAATTTGGGGATAACGACGTTTTCAATATCGCTGGCAATATGGTCAAGCGCCCCGATGATTCGATAGGAACGTTCGACTTCGACCTGGTGGATGCGTTCGTAAATTTCAGCCAGATCGGCATCACGTTTTGTCTCGAAGCGTTGACGCACCGTGTCATCATCGATCGGTACGGCGACTTCTTCATTGTAAATCGCGTAGAACCTTCCGGCCGTCAGGCCTTTTTGCGCCAGTGCTCTCTGCCAGGCGGCAACGACAGCTTCGGGATTGTCTTCTCTTGCAGCGGTGTCGTTCTGATTCAGATTGCAAAGAGCTTTTTCCGAGTCATAACGCCTGATCGTATCGCCGACCAGGTGGTCCAGGGTATCGTGCATAGCGCCCGGTTCTGGATGGCGAGCATCGAAGAAAACCAGCACCAGATCAGAGATATCGATGATGTGGTCGGTTAAACGCAGTATTTCGTTGCGCTGGTCATCCGCATCGAATCCCGGTGAATCAATGATGATCTTGCCGCTGACCTTTTCGGAATCCGAGGTTTTCATCTGCAGGTAGGCATCGATCCGCCGCCCCTCGCCTTCTGAAACCTTGTCGATTTCGGCACTCATATTGAAGAACGGAAAACGGGGATCGGAATCGAGCGCAATGCCGGGCAGCACCCTGCTCTCCTTTTGAGCCGAATAACAGATGACCGAAAACTTGTCATCAACGGCCTGGTTACCCGTCAGCTGTAACGGCTGACCCAGAAAATGATTGATAAATGAAGATTTACCCGCAGAAAATGTACCCAGCACGGTAACCAGCGGCCACCAGGGAATGCGCGTAGCGTAGGACTCACCGGGCTTGATCAGCCCCATGCGATAGGCCACACGGTCAAGCTTTTTAAAGCGAATCACCGCATCCAGCAACAGCGGATTCTCGTTTTCCAGATGAGACTCCAGCTTGGCCAGCCGTTCGCGTATCGCTTTATCAGGCCTTGCCAGCATGTCTAGTTCCCTGTTTGCCTGATTTCAGATTCAACCGGATAAGCTTGTGGTGCCAGTGGAGACGGCATCGGCTGAACATAAACCGGCTGACCTGAATTCATCGGTAGCGGCGGCAACGGATTCGAATATGTGTCCGCTGAGAACGGCATCGCATCTTTCATGAAGCCGAATGGACCACCGGAGATGGTGCGGTTGAGCCCTCCCATGTCACGCTGCATGCCATAGACGGCCCGGTTAAGATTGTTCATGGTATGGGTCATGTTGGCGATGTTATTGCTCATCGGTTTCATCGTTTCCATCTGGTATGACATGGTACGGATCTCGCCAGACATCACGCGCATATCCTGTGACATATCACGCATATCGGATGTTACCCTCGGTGTCGCATCGGACACGATCGTTGCCATACGGGTCACACTGTGCGACAGCACGGCAATATCATGGGTCAGGTGGTAAATCAGATAGAAGCCGTAACCTGCAAGCAAAATAAACGCGAACATGGTCGGATATACCACCATTTCCCAGCGGCGCGCGCTTTTATCGAACGTGTCGGCCAGGCGAGACAGCGCAACATCGGCGTCTGCGACATAACCCTGACTCAGGATCTTCTCCGACGCAGCATGCCGGGCTGCCGATGCCTTCTGCTTGATTTCCTGGACACCTTCAGGCGTTTCATGTGCCCGTTTTTTGATAATGTCATCAGCAACGTGCAGCTTTCTCAGCTCATCAATGGCTTTTTTCTTATCCGCAGCGGTCGTGGCGCCGGTGATAATTGCATCGAGCGCACGTTTTTCTTCCTCGACGCTCATCTTTTTCTTCAGAATCGTCGTTGCTGCTCTTTTCTCCGTGTCCGACAGGACATCAGTAGCACTGGGTTCAACCTTTTCAGTCTTGGCCGCCTTCCTGGGCGGGGCTGCCTTCTTGGGCGGTGCCGCCTTTTTCTCAGGCGCAGCAGGGCCAGCCGGCTTTTCTGTAGCCTGCTTATCTTCTGGCTTCCCAGTTTTACTGTTTCCAGAAGCCGGTGGCTTCTTTTCGTCAGCCATATCAGAATTCGCCGGTAGCGCCTCTATTCATGATGTCGAGAATAATTTCTTTCACATTTTCAGCTTCTTCCTTGAGTTCTGCGGGTAGCGGTTTGCCGCCATAAATCATGCCATCCATGTTCAGCGTATACAGCCATAATTTGCCTTGCAGGTCCTCGATCAGAGTGATGCGGCAAGGCAGATAGCTGGAGAATGCATCATTGTAGTCCAACATACGCGATGCGGTAAGTGCATTACAAAACATGAATATTTTAACATACCGATATGGCTGTCCGCTCATGGCCTCGACTTCCTTGTACAGCGGCATTTCGCCGACGTTCTTGAAATTGTGCTCATTGGCGACAAATTTCATCGTTTCTTCGACGTCGGCAGCCGTCATGCCCTCGTCCACCGGCACTTTCCAGATACTCGCCTCGGCCATATTACCGGTTTCAATCACCCTGGCACCCATGTCTGCGAATACATCCAGCGCGCTGTCTTCAAACTCACCCAGAGTCATGAGCGCCGGCTGGAATTTAACCATCGCATAAACCGCGGCGACGATCACGATCAGACCGGTGATGGCGAGTAGATTTCTCAGTAGATAGAACATGTATCCGTCTCTTGTTTACTAATCATTTGAATTTATTAACTGCGTGGTGCACTCATTAATTGATTTAACTCTTCTGCCCTGGCCCTGTCCAGTCGTTCCAGCATCGGCAACAAGGTTCTGGCACGGCCCAACTGGCCCTGCTTGACCAGAATGACGGCAGCCTGATAATACGCCCCGGCAGCTTCCCTGTATCGCCCCCTGCTCAGATAAACGTTGCCCAATTCACCATACGCATCGTAGTTATCGTTGGAGTTCGCAATCACCTGCTGGTAATTTGTGATTGACTGATCAATATTGCCGCGATGGTACTCCTCACGCGCGCTGATCCACAGCTTGCGTAAATCCGATTCCGCATCGCCGGCCGGCGAGGCTGTATCAGCCTGTGCAGACGGCTGTGCAGCGGCGGTTGGTGGCTGCATCATTGCTGTGTCCTGTACGGGCGGCCTGTCCGGCTGTCTCATCGGTGGCAGTTGCATCATCGCCTGCGGCGGTGGCTGTTGTTGATACGACTGCTGTGTTACCGGCTGCTGTTGATACGGTTGAGGCGGCATGGCCTGCTGCTGGGGTGGTTGCGGTGGCCATGACCGGGGTGGCGGCTGCATCATCGCCTGTGGTGGATACGGCTGCGGCTGCTGTACCGGCTGTTGGGCTTGTGGCGGCTGCTGAAGCGGCTGTGGTGGGTACGACTGCGGCTGTTGTACCGGCTGTTGGGCTTGTGGCGGCTGTTGTAGCGGCTGTGGCGGCACGTCTTGCTGCCGGGATGGTTGCGGTGGCCGTGACCGCGGTGGCGGCGTCACCTGGGGAACCGATGCTGTTTCCCTGGCCTGTACAACAGGCCTGGGCTCACCGATGACATCGGCTTCACCATCACCAAAGTCGTAACCATCGAGGAACTCGCGAACTTCATCATATTCAACTGACAGATAGGCTATCGCCTTGCCGGCAGGTGTATCCTCACCCGTCAGATCATCCCAGTAGACGTAGGCGTACGTTATCGCCAGCACGAAAGCTATGAGAATAATGTTACTAAATATCCACCTGATAAACTTCATAATCATCTCCAAAAACAGCTATACACTTCAGGCAACTCTGATCCTTTCAAGACTGCCGTATTATTGATAAAGCAATTTAGCGAGTTTCTTCATTTCCCTGGCTGCCTTGCCCATCGGGTCCTGTTCAAATACCGCGAGCCCCTCACTAAAGGACCGCCGGTAAGCGGTACGCTGATACAGCCTTGTGTCCAGCGCTTCTATGTTCGGCAGCAGTTGCAGCGCTTCTTCAGCTTCGCCGGTTTCACGCACGCCTATATGTGTATCCGCGCGATTGATGAATCCCAGTATTTCCGGCTTTTTCTTCCTGTCGACTGCCGACAGCACGATCTTCAGAAAACGCTGCGTCGACCAGATATCCGCCTGACTGGGCTGCACCGGTATAATAATCCGCCGTGCCAGTGAAATAGCCTTCTCCAGATCGGGCATATTGGTGGCACTCACATCAGCCAGCAACTGCGGCGCCTTCTTCTTTGCCTTGCTGCTGACCAGCTTTTCAAGCTCTTCTATATCGTCAGAAACCTCAAACACGGGCTCATAACCATCCTCCTCCCTGATTTCGGCCGTATCCATCAATGTCGCCTGTGGATCAAGGTCAAATACGCGCACACCCGCTTTGTCATGCGCCAGCCAAACAGCAAGGTTGAACGCAACTGTACTCTTGCCTGTGCCACCTTTCAGATTGCCGATGACGGTCAACATTTATTTTTATAACCTCTCAGTTATCCGTTGTACCGAAAATATTTTCTGATTCAGAGCTCAGATCAGTGAGCTGTGATTCGACAGTCCTGTTGCCCCCGGGTAGTGCAAACAGTTCCGGTTGAATCTTTTCAAGCTTGCTGGTGCGCAGCTCATCGACAGCGCCATAATCTGCCTGTCGCGTGGTCACCGGCGAGGCCCGCTGTTCTGTGAGTTCGCGCTGTAAATAGACCTTTTTTTCCGTATCAAGCCTGATCACCTGATTGTTCCTGATATCAAATAGTTCGTACTATCGGCGCACCCTTATCCATGTATTCGAGTCGATCATAGCCTTCATCCCGGTACATGCTGGCAGGGCTGATCTCAGCGCCATGCAGCTTCACAGCGTCTGCGGTGATAGAAACCGCAAGCACGTTGAATGACATCAATGTACATAGCGATATCTGAACTGACTTAATGCCGTAATTCATCCCTCTTCATCCAGTGGCTGGCAGCCTTGATGAATTTGACTGCCAGCCTGACGAAACCCGCTATTACTTGGCAGGTGCAGCCGGTGCTGTCGGTGCCGCTGGAGCCGGTGCACGATAAGGCGCGTAACCGCGATACGGTCCACCCCAGCCTCTATAGCCATAGGGGCCACGACCATAGCCGTCACCGCCGTAGTAATTGCCATAGTAGTCACCATAGTAATCACCACGGTAATCACCGCGGTAACGGTTGTAACCGCGGCCACGACCACGCCCTGAACCACGACCGCTACCACTCATGCCGAATGAGAAATCACCGTCGAAATCACCATCGGCATCGCCATAGCCATCACCATAGCCATCACCATAGCCTCGACCGTGGCCATAACCACGACCATCGCTTCGACCATAACCGTCATCACCCCACCAAGCATTTGCTGATGTAGATACTGCCAGTACTGCCGCAGCAGCAATAATTTTCAATGTATTCATTGAATCTCCTGTTGTGACCCCCCAAAGAGTCTTCACGGCATTGAACTGAGGGAAAGATCCAATACCAACTTCTACCGTTGAATACAGTTCGTTTCCGCAAGGTATTCAACAGATCCTTTGATCCATGCTCGTCTCTATTCGTCCGAGGATGGCTTTGTTTCCTGGTATGGCACTCCAGTGCCATATATGTTCCCGTATGGAGTGAGCAAGGGATTGCCGCCAAACCCGGTATCACCCATATGAGGCGTGCCCAGTCCCGGCAGTGTCCCCATTCCCGGGTATACCGGGTATCCGGGTTGATAGCCATAAGGCACGCCGTAATGGGGCGCATAGATATGAGGCACTGCCGGTAAACCTAGTGGGGCCCCGTATCCCTGTGGGATCGGCTGTTGTGCTGGTTGACCGCTGTTACGCTGTTCCTTTTTGCCATAATTCAGTTTTGTTTCTCTATCTTCTTGCGTCGCATATTTCGGGTTCGTTATATAGTCCGGCAATCCGCCCCTGCTTCCCCTTTGATCAGGCAGCGCCCATGGATTGTCTCCCGAGCCCGCCAGGATGACCTGGCCGGTGCCTCTATGTCGTACAGCATTATCTGTACGTGTATAACTGTCTGATATCGCATTGCCTGAAAAGACCATCAGTACGAATGCAACACCGACACTAACCCCGTTCATTTCAATCACATACTTATAGTTGTCTGCCCTCTACTTGATGTTAGTTTAATTTTGAACAGTTAGTGGTCTTATCGGTAATAGCCGAAAGATGGTTGCCTGACCGGTGGCGGAGGCGGAAACCGCGGAAAGTGTTGATGCACAGGATATTGTTGCCTGTATACAGGCGAAGTTGATTCAAGCTGGCGTACTATGTCATCTGGAACGTAGTTATATTCGCCGCTATCCGGAATCCAGGGTCGCGGACGGTCTCTTTCAGGTGTTTCCGGCCAGGGCATATCCTCTGTAAAAAAAGGGGATTCCATCTGCTGTTCGTTGCTTTCATAACGCAGGCCGCCGGTGTCATGCGGAAACACATCGATTCCGGACATCGCTGACGACATGTAGGGACCCGCGGGCGGTGGTGGGACGATCTCGCTCCTGAATGATCGCTCGGGCCACTCAGGATAGGCGGGCGGCAGATGACTCGGAAGCGCGGGTTGCGGCAGTCCCCCTGACCCGGGAAATGAATTCGGCAGTGAAATGACTGCAGGCTCTGCCGACACCATTGCGGCCCGAGCCAGCAGTGTTATCAGCAAAACAGACAATATTTTTTTCATTTGTTGCATAAAGCACCTCTAATCAGTATCAACTTTCAGGCGAATGCCCCGCCTGCTGCGTGGTGATGTTTTCTTCGATGGTGCCTTCTTTGTCAGTGCCGACTTACCTGCCGGCTCAGCTTTTTGTTTTTTTTCAGTTTCCTTGGCCGGTTTGGACTCTTTAGCCGAGGCAGACGCATTGTCCGACTCGGCTTTCTTCGCCGGTGCCTTCTTCTTGGCCGGTGCCCTCTTCACTGCGGAAGCTTCTTTTTTACCAACGGCGGACTTGCTGCTCCTGGCCGTATCTTTCTTCTGCGTAACTTTCTTTTTCTCAGCTTCCGGTTCCGGGGCCGTTTTTCTCTCGGCGACGGTCGCCGCTTTGGAGGCCGCCTTACTCCTGGCAGCAGTGCTGCTTTTTTCTGTTGCAGTTGCAGCCTGTCCGGTCCCGCTTCCAGCGGGGGGCGTCGGCGCCGGAGGTGGCGGTGGACTCGATGGCGGCGACGTAGCCGGAGGCGGCGATGGGGGCTGACCGGAACCGCCAAACTTCTCCAGTATCGCGCCAACGGCCATCTTCAGCATGATAAAAATCGAACGCAGGATCAGGAAAATCCAGCCAAACAGCGCGATAACACCACTGTAGAGTCTCATCCATAAAGGCGTCTTGTACTCGTCGATCGTTTCCCGGGACACTTCCGCGATGGTCTCGCCTTCGATCTCTTCATATTTGGGGCTCAGTACCATCTCTGCGGAATCTGTCGCTTCTTCCATATAGAAGCGCTTACGCAGACTGATGCAACCGAGAGGAATAATCAGCACCGCCATCAGCGTCGCCACACCGGCACCGAATAACAGACTCACGGCCATGCCCTGGAAGATCGGATCGAATATGATGGCCCAGGCACCCGCCATCAATGTCAACGAGGTGATAATGATCGGGCGCATACGGATTTCGGCGCCTGCGACCGCAGCTTCCCTGACGGGACGCCCTTTGGCGACCTCGATCTTGACGAACTCGACAATCAGAATGGACTGGCGCACGATAATACCACCGAGCGCAATCATGCCGATCATCGAGGTCGCAGTGAATTCAGCACCCATGATCCAGTGACCGGGCACAATGCCGATCATCGTACACGGAATCGGCGACATGATCAGGCCCGCAATGGCGAAATCACGGAATTCCCACACGATCAGGCCATAGATCAGTACCAGTGCAGCCATGAAGGCGATACCCATATCGCGGAAAGTCTCGAAGGTAACCGTCCATTCTCCGGTCCACTCAAAACCGGATATATTGTCATCCGAAGGCGGCCCGATCAGATTCATCGGCATACCCTGCATGATCACACCGTCAGGCGTGGTGTATTCATCGGTAAACGCCTCGATGTTGAACATGCCATAGATTGGTGCACCCAGACGCCCTTCCATCTCACCGACCACGTATTCGATCGCGCAAGTCCTTGTGGTAAATGATTGGTTCCTCCTGCTGCAGCACGAAATCACCCAGCTCACCCAGTGGCACGGTGTGACCGGCGGTACTCATCACCGGTAGATTGCTCAGCTGGCTGACCTGCGAGCGCGTCGCCAGCGGCACCTGGATGACGATAAAGGTCGGTTCGATCACCGAAGCAAGCTTGACATCACCCAGACGATAGCCGCCCATCGCCATTGCCAGTGTTTCGTTGATACTCTCAACCGAAATACCGCGACGTGCCGCCTTGTCGATATTGATTTCAAAACGCCAGTAATTGGACGGTTCGGCCATGTAGTTATCAACATCGACAACGCCTTCGGCCTGTTCGAAGAACTCGGTCATCTTTTGTGCAACTTCACGCCGTGTTTCCTCATCAGGGCCGTGGATCTCGGTCACGACGGTTTGCAGCACGGGCGGGCCCGGCGGCATTTCGACGACAGCGATTTTCGCACCCAGCCTGTCGGCGATCGGCGTCAGTAACCGGCGCGCTTCGACCGCGATCGCATGACTGCCGCGCTCACGCTCCTTCTTGTCTTTGAGCAGCACCAGCAGGTCGCCTTCCCAGGGCCTGTTGCGCAAATAATAATGGCGCACCATACCGTTGAAGTTGAAAGGCTGGGCGGCGCCGGCAAAGGACTGCACCGCGGTCACTTCCGGGATCTGTTTTACCGTCTCCGCGAGTTCATGCGCGACGTTGGCCGTGACCGGCATTGCGGTACCTTCCGGCATGTTGATGATCACGCTGAACTCGGGCTTGTTATCGAACGGCAGCATTTTCACCGGCACCCACTGCGTCGGATAGAACAGCAGGCAGGTCGCAGCAGTCACGCCGATTACACCAATCAGGAACATTATGCCGAGCTTGCGGTTGTTGACCAGCGGCATGATGATCGGGCGGTAAAACTTGCCGATAATCTGGTGGGTGCGCATTTCCCGCCGTTCGGCGGCTTCCAGTGCAGACAGCTTGGGTCGTACTTTCAACGCGAACCAGGGGGTGAAGACGAAGGCTGCGATCAGCGAGAAGAACATCGCCGATGAACCCAGCACCGGGATCGGGCGCATGTATGGTCCCATCAAACCACTGACGAAGCCCATCGGCAGCAGTGCGGCGATAATAGTAAAGGTTGCCAGAATGGTCGGATTACCGACCTCGCGCACAGCATCGACGGCATCAGAAACGGTGGTTCGGCCCTTCATCAGCCAGTGCCGAAAGATGTTCTCGACGACGACCGTCGCATCATCGACCAGGATACCGATGGAGAAAATCAGCGCGAACAGGCTGACGCGGTCAATCGTGTACTCCACCATCATCGCCCACCAGATGGTCAGCAGAATCACCACCGGGATCACGGTGATAACGACGAAGGCAGCGCGCGCACCCAGGCCAACCAGGCACAGCACCGATACGATAGCCGCAGCTTCAAACATCGCCTGCAGCAATTCGTTGACCTTGTCGTTGGCGGTCTTGCCGTAATCACGCGTGACCTCGACAAACACATTGTCCGGAATCAGCCTGCCTTTGAGCTCCTCGACCTTTCTCAGTATCGCCCTGGAAACGGTCACACCATTGGTGTCTTCTTTCTTCGCAATCGCGATGGTAACAGCCGCGTCACCGTTGGCTCTGTTTTCGCCCTGAAATGACGGGCCGGCATAGTAATAGGAGACCTGCTTGGCATCT
>CAJIBR010000309.1_pt1 | contig 12004 bp, 10 predicted proteins | sample 9199401 | NCBI WGS metagenome assembly CAJIBR01 (sample SAMEA7708310, study PRJEB35096) | sediment metagenome | biome: marine neritic benthic zone biome [ENVO:01000025]; feature: sediment [ENVO:00002007]; material: shallow marine sediment [ENVO:03000034] sea grass bed [ENVO_01000059] ... | reverse complement strand
GGAGCCGGTCTGAAACACGTCCACCGGGAACTGATCGTCCAGTACACCGTTGATGACATCATCGCAGACCGCGCTGATGGCATCGCATCTTTCATTATCCAGCGCTCCAAGGTCACGGTTGGCCCTGGCGCAGGCCTGCTTGACCAGGCCGAGTGCACTCAGGAAGGCTCTTGGCATGCAGAGGCCACTGACGGGGAAATTCAGGATCGCGCGCTGCGTCTGTGCACCATAGCTGGCATCTTCCGGTACCTGCAGTTCTCCCATGCTGTCAGATTCGGTACGGAAACGGGTCATGGTTTGCTCCAAAGCCAAATTTATAAGTCGATGATATAATACGCCATTTCGCACGACCGTAGACCCGCAACAGAAGATAAATATGAAGCTAACTGAACTGACTGCCATCTCCCCCACCGACGGCCGCTATGGCGAAAAAACCATCGACCTGCGTCCGTTGTTCAGCGAATACGGCCTGATCCATCACCGCGTCATGGTCGAAGTGCGCTGGCTGCAGGCACTGGCAAATCATGATGCGATCACCGAAGTGCCCGCTTTCGATCAGAAAACCACGAACCTGCTCAATGGCATTGTTGAACGTTTCAATATCGAAGATGCACAGCGGATCAAGAACATCGAAAAGACCACCAATCATGACGTCAAGGCCGTCGAGTATTTCCTGAAAGAAAAGATCCAGGGCAATGCGACACTGGAAGCCGCTAGTGAATTCTTCCACTTCGCCTGCACATCCGAAGACATCAACAATCTGTCGTATGCGCTGATGCTGAAGTCGGCGCGTGCCACCGTGATGATCCCGGTGATGGATGACATCATTCATAACCTGGCAGCACGCGCACACGAACTCGCCGATCAACCGATGCTGAGCCGCACCCACGGGCAGACAGCCAGCCCGACGACGGTTGGCAAGGAACTGGCTAACGTCGTTCACCGCTTGCGCAAGCAGCGCAACGAGGTGGCCGATGTTGCCATTCTCGGCAAGATCAATGGCGCGGTCGGCAACTATAATGCGCACCTGGTCGCCTATCCCGAAATCGACTGGCCGGCGTTTGCCCGGCAGTTCATCGACTCCCTGGGGATAACAATGAATCCCTACACGATCCAGATCGAACCGCATGATTACATCGCAGAGCTGTTCGATGCCATGGCCCGATTCAATACCATCCTGATCGACCTGTGCCGCGATATCTGGTCGTATATCTCGCTGGGCTACTTCAAACAGAAAACCGTCGCCGGAGAAGTCGGTTCGTCCACGATGCCGCATAAAATCAACCCGATCGACTTCGAAAACGCCGAGGGCAATCTCGGCGTTGCCAACGCGCTGTTCACTCATCTGGCCGGCAAGCTGCCGATCTCGCGCTGGCAGCGCGACCTGACCGATTCGACGGTACTGAGAACGCTGGGCACAGGACTGGCACACAGCCTGATCGCCTACCAGTCACTGCAAAAAGGCCTGGGCAAGCTCGAAGTCAACGCTGATCGACTGGACCAGGACCTCGAGTCGAGCTGGGAAGTACTGGCGGAGCCGATACAGACCGTCATGCGCCGTTACGGCATCGAAAACCCGTACGAGAAGTTGAAGGAAATGACACGCGGTAAAGCCACCACCCGCGAAGACCTGCACCGCTTGATCAACAGCGTTGACCTGCCCGAAGACGCGCGCAACCGTTTGCTGCAATTAACACCACAGAGTTACATCGGCAATGCCGACGCGCAGGCGAAAGACATCTGAGGGCGACGGTCACCCGCCATTTCAGGGTGACCTGTCTGCTGAAATCTTTCTGCAGGACTACTGGCAGAAAAAACCCCTGCTGATCCGAAACGCTTTTCCCGATATAAAGAGCCCGTTGACGCCCGATGAAATCGCAGGACTCGCCTGCGAAGAGGACGCCAATTCGCGTCTCGTGTTCGAACGACACGAACGGGGACCCTGGCATGTCGTGCACGGCCCGTTGAATGAAAATGACTTCAGCGAGCTGCCCGAAACCAACTGGACCCTGCTGGTGACCGACGTTGAAAAACATGTACCGGAAGCCAGGCAGTTGCTCGACCGTTTTCGGTTCATACCCGACTGGCGCATCGATGATCTGATGATCTCGTACGCACCCGAAGGCGGTTCGGTCGGTCCGCACATCGATGCCTATGATGTGTTTCTGATACAGGTGCACGGCCAGCGACGCTGGATGATCAATCAGGAATATGATGATGCCTGCATCGATGGTCCCGAGCTCAGGATCCTGAAACAGTTCGAAGCTGCAAGGGCCTGGATACTCGATCCGGGTGACATGCTCTATCTGCCACCCAATGTTGCCCATCACGGCATCGCAGTGAACGAATGCATGACCTGTTCGGTCGGCTTCAGGGCACCTTCGTATAGCAGCATGGTCAGCGAGTATGCTGAAAATATGGCTACGCATATCGATCCGTCGTTGCATTATCAGGATCCTGACCTCGTATGTCAGCAAAGCCCCGCGGAAATAACGGCTGATGCACTGGTGCGAATCAGGACAGTCATTACTGAACAGCTGACCGTCGATGATGACAGCTTTATGCGCTGGTTTGGTGAGTACTGTAGCGAATCACGTGCCGGCACCCATGCGCACCCGCCTGACAAGCCGATCGCGAGTTATCATGAACTCACGGTTTCATTGAGAACCGAGAATGTTATCGAGCAGTCACCCGCTGTTAAATTTCTTTTCGCCGATACCGATGATTCCAGCCTGCTTTTCGTCGACGGCAATAGCTATATAACCAGTCAGCCATTCGCCAGGGCGATCACCGATAATCGCAGCCTCACTGCACAACAGCTGATTGAATCGATAAACAGCGATGCCGACCAGCAGGCCGTTCTCGAACTCTATAATTGTGGCTGCCTGCTGATCCAATGAATGATGCGCCGGCAATAGAGGTCGTTGACTGGCACGAGCGGCAGGACGTGTTGAAAGCGATCCGTAAATCTGTATTCATCGATGAGCAGCATGTACCCAAAGAACTCGAATGGGACGGTCTCGATAGCACCTGTACCCAGTTTCTGGCCGTGATTGATTCAACACCGGTGGCAACGGCTCGCCTCACACCCGAAGGACAGATTGGCCGCATGGCCGTACTCAAGGCATATCGCTGCAAAGGCATTGGTTCACGACTGCTGGATGCCGTATTAGTACAGGCACAACGTCAGGGACACACACAGGTTTTCCTGCATGCCCAGGTCAGCGTGATCGAATTCTATCAACGCCATGGCTTTATTGCAGAAGGCGATGTATTCATCGACGCGGGCATCGAGCATCGGACCATGAGACTACTATTCCCTGCTGAATCCAGGGAAGTCTAGAATCTGATAAATTTTTATCGGGAATAACGATATTTTTGGGCGTGACAATATTTTGGTAAAAATCTTATTTCGGGAATGATGACGTTTAATTAAACATTAAGAGCATCGATTGTTGAATAGACTGGGCGAACACAACGAAGATATTCTGATAGACACTGCAAGCGAAAATCGCGAAGCCGTGATCTCACTGGCCGATCAGACGCGCTTCAGCCTCAACCTGTTCACACGCGACCTCGACCCGCGCGTGTTCGATAACGCCGAGTTCGAACGCTGCATCTTCAATCTTGCCAGGAAGCAGCAGAGCCCCGACATCCGCATTATTGTGACCGACTCAACCAGGGCCGTGAATCAGGGTCACTGCCTGATCAGGCTGGCACAGAAACTGACCAGCTCGGTATTGATTCATAATCCCGCAAGAGAACACAGCGGCGAGCTGGCGACATTCATGGTCGTTGACAATACAGGCATACTGCATCGACCGCGCACGACCAGCAACAATTACGACGCCGTAGTCAACTACAGCACACCACAGCGCGCCGGCGAGCTGAACGATTACTTCAATGAAATCTGGGAAAGAAGCACACCGGATTCGCAGATCCGGCGTTTGTATATCTGACTCCAGCAGATAAAACTTGTTAGTCCGCTAATGAACGCTAATCAACGGCTGTTCGTGCCGTATCGCTTCCGGGCGTCCCAGATGATAGCCCTGGACATAATCGACACCGATTTCCCTGAGCGTGATCAGAGTCTCTTCATCTTCGACCCATTCAGCGATCGTATGCAGCTTCAACACGCTACCCAACTGCTGGATGGAAACGACCATTGCCCGGTCGACAGGATCCCTGCTGACGTCCTTGACGAAAGAGCCATCGATCTTGATGTAGTTCACCGGCAGGTTCTTCAGGTATGCAAACGAGCTCAGGCCGCTGCCGAAATCGTCCAGCGAGAAGCGGCAACCGTGCTGTTTTAATCCATTGATCAGCGAAGTTGCTTTGACAAGGTTTGATATGGCCACGGTTTCTGTGATCTCGAAACAGATGTTGTTCAGCGAAATACTGTATTCATTTTTCAGTGCGAGAATGTATTCATACAGCCCTTCATCGCTCAGGGAATTCCCTGACAGGTTGATGGAAACCACGTTGTGCGGGTCGCTTTCAGGATCGGTTTTCTCGTTGCCGGAAATCAGCCTGAACACTTTCCTGATGACCCAGCGGTCTATAGCCGCCATCAGGTTATAGCGCTCCGCTGCCGGGATGAAGGCTCCGGGCGGTACAATATCGCCTTTCTCATCAATCATCCTGATCAGGACTTCATAATGCTCATTACTGTCGTCGGCCACGCCAATAATCGGCTGACGGTACAGCACGAAACGCTCTTCTTCCATCGCCTTGGTGATGCGCGCTGTCCAGTGCATTTCACCATGCCGTTCTGAGACCCGTTCATCGGAACGCTCGTAAACATGGACACGGTTTCGGCCGGAATCCTTGGCCATATAGCAGGACAGATCGGCTGAACTCATTACCCTGGAAATATCCGTCGTATTCTGATCAATACCCACAACACCTATGCTGGCACCAATGGTGAATACCTTTTCTTCCCATACGAAGCGGAATTCCTTGATCTCCTGCCTGATCTTATCCGCCAGCAGCGTCGCCTGCTCGAGCTCACAGTTTTCCAGCAGGATTCCGAACTCATCGCCGCCCAGTCGGGCTACGATATCCCCGCTGCGTAATACCTTGTGAAACAGGTCCGGCAACTGGCGTAACAGTTCGTCCCCCGCCACGTGCCCGCAGGTATCATTGACCAGCTTGAACTGATCGAGATCGAGGTAACAAAGCGAATGCGTGCGCTGCTCCTCCCTGACATTCAACAGGGCTTCTTCGAGGTACTCCTCGAACTTGAGGCGGTTATACAGACCGGTGAGCATGTCGTGGCTGGCCTGGTACGACAACTGCCGTGTCAGTTTCCGGGTATGACTGACATCCTGGATAACCATGACAGCACCGATCAGTGCGCCTTCATTATTTTTCATCGGTGCAACAGACGCTTCCACTGCCACCATCCTGTTATTAGCGGCAACCAGGGAAGAGTGCTCGGGCAAACAGACCGTTTTAAGCTTGTTGAAACACTCGGCCAGAGGATCAACGATTTTTTCCCCTGATGAATCACTCACAATTCTGACCAGATCAGCCAGGTGCCGACCGCATGTATCTTTCTTGCTGATATCAAAAAGCAGTTCCGCGGCAGGATTGATATACTGTATGACACCATTGAGGTCCACAGTTATGACCGTATCCGATATCGAATGAAGCGTTACTTCCGCTTTTTCCTTCTGATGCGACAGGGCTATTTCAGACTTCTCCGCCCGCTTCAATGCTTCCCTCAACTGCGTCTGCGTGCTTAATATCGACTCGATCGCATTGTTGATGAATCCCGCCAGATAGCCGAACTCATCGTTACGATCGTCATTGAAACGAACACTGTCATCGCCGTTGGAAAATGCACGTGCCGTGTTAACCATCTTCAGAAACGGGCCGGACAGTACATGATGTAATATTTGTTGCAATACGAAACCGAATACAAAAACAGACACGCCGATAGTCAACAGCATGTTCTTGCGAATTTGTGCAACTTCCTTTCTCTGGTTCGGATAATAGACCAGCGTCGATATGGTCTCCAGATGATGCGCACCTTGCGGGTAGTAATTGATGGAGTATGGAAACACATCATCATCAAAGCCTCGATTCCCATACACGTAATCATAACCGTTATCAGAAAGCATAACCGACGTAAAACCCATCTCGTCACGCAGGCGGTTCAGCCTCAGTTTGATGGTTGATTCAGCCGTTTCCAGTACCGGCGAACCAGTATGCTTCTTGACGATGCCTTCGAGCGCGTAGGCCACCATATGAGAGTGAGTTTTATTTTCCGTATAGAGATTGTTTTCCGCATCTTCCAGTATGAATACCGAAATCAACAGCCCGATGAATACCAGTCCCCAGAAAACCATGCCGGTAATTCGCGCCGGCAATTTGGCCTGAAATGAGTCTGCGTGTTGTTCCATCCATCCCCCCTGTTTATTTGAAACCAACCCGGTGAAGTCCCAGCAGTATCGGACAGATACCACTGGCGCCGGCACCCACAATAGCAAAGCCCATGAACCACGGAATAAACCACAGCACCTTGTAACCGTATTCATTAATCAATACATAGGACACTGCGAGCATTAAAGCTACAAATACCCGCCATGCACTCAAGCCTTCAATCGCGAAGCGCTTTTTTGTGATGGAAACCGCGAGGCCATGGTCCAGGGAGACCTTTCTCGCGTTCTGAACGATCGTGGTCAGGCGAACACCACTGATACCCTCATACACCAAGATCAATGACAGGCCATAAATCATCATGTTGTTGTCGAAATACAGCGCCAGCAGGATACAGGCCCCGACGAAAAACAGATAGGATCGCTCGGTCACAGGATCACCTTTGTCTGCAGGCCTGGTCCTGAAACCGGGGGATGACACGCGCTAGCGGACTGCATCCGCGCTGCCGGGCGACGGGCGGATGCAATATTATCGACTTGCCTGAGCAGCAGGTTCACGCTAGAGACATCTCGCCGTGCCCCGCCGCAGGTGCCGTTAACGATAAAAACGTGGGCATAAAATGCACTGAACACAAAAATCAACCCGTCAATCCATATGGCAACGCCCGCACACCGCAGCGCACGCCATGAAACAGTTATCGGAATTAATATCTTATTGAATAATAAGATTTTTTTTGATCAGTTGGCTCATCCCCGTTGCGGATCAGCACTGGCATTATGACACAAGACGGAGAAAAGTCTCTAACTATTTACATTTCTTTCACAAATATCTGCGACCAGTTTCGGCCCGGCATAGATGAAGCCTGTATAGACCTGCACCAGCGCTGCGCCGGCCTGTATTTTGCGTTCCGCATCCGCAGCCGACATGATACCGCCGACTGCAATCACCGGAATCCTGCCATCGAGCTCATCCACCAGCACACTGAGTACGTGATCGGACTGTTGCTGAATCGGCCTTCCGCTGAGGCCCCCCTGCTCGGACGCGTAGCGGGTGGATTTGAGATCAGGACGCTGGTTACTGGTGTTGGTGGCGATAACGCCGTCGATGTTGTTTTCGAGCAGTGTACGCACGAGCTGCTTTATTTCATCATCGCTCAAATCGGGTGCTATTTTGACCAGCAGCGGTTTATAGCTGTTATATTCTTCGCCGAGCTCGTGCTGACGCCGCTTGAGTGACTTCAGTAAACGATCCAGTTCCTCACCGTGCTGCAGATCGCGTAGTCCCGGTGTATTCGGCGAAGAGATGTTCACGGTAATGTAGTCTGCATGCCGGTATACCTGTTCGAATGCAGCCAGGTAATCATCCACGGCGTGTTGCAGCGAAGTATCACGGTTCTTGCCGATATTGATTCCGATGATGCAATCGCGTTTACTCGCCTTGACCTTATCAACAAGGTGTTCAACACCTTTGTTGTTGAACCCCATGCGGTTGATGATGGCTTCATCTTCTTCCAGCCGGAACAGCCGCGGTTGCGGATTACCCGGCTGCGGCCTGGGCGTTACCGTTCCAATTTCGACAAAGCCGAAGCCGCACGCCGCCAGTGCATCGATATGATCGCCGTTTTTGTCCAGGCCCGCAGCAAGACCGACAACATTCGGGAACTCGAGTCCGAACAGTTTTACTGGTGCATACTTTCTTCTGCCAAACAGCACACCGGATAATTTCAATTGGTAAGCGATCTCCAGCAAGGCCATCGAGATCGCATGCGCCCGTTCCGGATCGAACCTGAACAGGATTGAACGCAGTAGAGGGTACGGGTTCATTGTGCAGCCGCATCCATACAGTCAACGATCAACTGCAGGTTTCTGACATTTCTGAATTCGTTCACGTTCATCCGGTAGGCGAGGTGTATTTTTTCGAATGATGGCAGATCATCCGCAACGGTGTTGAATGCAATAGCATCCACCGTGTTGCCGCCTGCATCGTGCCGCAACTGCATTTTCAGGTGTTTTTCACCGACGATTTTCCAGTTGACGATCTCGAACTGGTTGTCGAACACCGGTTCCGGGAATTGCTGCCCCCACGGGCCGGCGGATACGATCACTTCCGCCGTTTCCAGCGACATCAGGTCCGGCTCGATACTGCCGTCGGTTTCGACAACCTCTTCCAGCGCATCCTCGGACAGCAGTGACTCCACTTCCTGCTCGAAAGCCCGTTTGAAGGCTTCGAAATTATCCTTGCTGAGGCTCAGGCCGGCCGCCATCGCATGACCGCCGAATTTCTGTATCAACCCCGGATGCCGGGTGGCGATGGAATCCAGTACATCACGGATATGCAGCCCCTGGATCGAACGCGCCGAGCCCTTGATCTCGTCGCTGCCGGCATCATCATTCGCATCGGCGAAGGCAACCACCGGTCGATGAAAGCGTTCCTTGATCCTCGAAGCAAGCAGGCCGATCACGCCCTGATGCCATTCGTTGTTGTACAGACACAGGCCGGCATGCAACTGATCCGTTTCCAGTGTCGCCAGCAGTGCATCCATATCTTCGAGCGCCTGGCTGAGCATGCCCTGCTCTATCTGTTTTCGCTGGTTATTCAGCGTGTTCAATTCATTCGCAATAGCTTCGGCCGTCGTGGCTGAATCGGTAATCAGGCATTCGATACCTGCCGACATATCCTCGAGCCGCCCGGCCGCATTGAGTCTGGGTCCGATAAAGAACCCGAGATCCGTGCTGCAGCAGATTCCAGGGTCCTTGCCCGCCGCCTGAAACAGGGCCCTGATACCGGCTTTGGTTTTACCCGCGCGTATGCGCCTGATGCCCTGCTCGACCAGGATGCGGTTGTTCACGTCCAGCGGCACCACATCGGCAACCGTACCCAATGCGACCAGATCGAGCAGACCGGCCATATTGGGTTCGAGCCGGTCGTTATCGAACCAGCCCTGCGCCCTCAATACCGCCCTGACCGCCAGCATCAGGTAGAAGGCAACACCGACACCGGCGATCGATTTACTGCTGAATTCACAACCGGGCTGGTTGGGATTGACGATGGCATCGGCGTCGGGCAGCTGCTGTCCCGGTAAATGATGATCTGTCACAACGACCCTGATACCGTGCTTGTGTGCGGCTTTGACGCCGTCGATACTCGAAATGCCGTTATCAACGGTGATCAACAGATCCGGTGCGTACTGACTCGCGACATCGACGATTTCCGGCGTCAGTCCATAACCGTATTCGAAACGGTTGGGCACGAGGTAATTGACATTCGTCGCACCGAAGCCGGTCAGTGCCCGAACAACCAGTGCAGTGCTGGTCGCACCGTCGGCATCATAATCGCCGATGATCAGAATGCGTTGATCGGCCGTTATCGCATCGGCAACGATCTTCGCTGCAGCATCGATACCCTTGAGTTCGTTGTAACTGACCAGGCGTTCGAGTGAATAATCGACCTGTTCAAGACGGCTGATATGCCGATTGGCGTATATTCGCTTCAACACCGGATGCAGGGAAGCATGTTCAAGCTCATCCGATATGGATTGTTTACGGCGGTGTATTTTACGTACTCTATTGTGTATCGACATAGTCGCGAAGATGATCCTTTTTCCAGAACATCAGCTTGCTGATGTTGAATTTATTGTTATTGCTGAAATGATAACGCACACCATTGCACGGATAAATGCAGACCTCGGCGCCGAGGCTCTTTGCCGTTGCCAGCAGCGGATTCAACCAGTCTGCAACCAGGTCCAGCATTTCATCCAGCCATGCTGTTGTATCACCGTAGTTACACGGCCCGTCCAGTTGTTTGATGACGGCAACAGAGTGGCCTGCATTCCGCATGGCGTAGGCAAGCGCGATCGGATCGATCAGGGTCGAATGCCTGACAGCACCGAGTTTTGCTATACCGGTTGCAGCAGCATCATCGGTGTACACATGCGTCACATCCGTACTACCCGGCTGCGGCAACAGGCCTTCACCCCACAGCCACAGGCTGTTAACGGCTGCCAGTCCGCGCTGTTCACGCGCCTGATTGACTTCGCTGATGTGAAGCAGCATCTGGATCTCGTTGAGCAGGCGCTTCCAGTCCCCGGCAGCGGCGCCCTTCGGCAGCAGGTGATTGACATTGCGCCCGACCGCAAGGCTCAACGGTGTCGTTATAAGGTCACACGCGTCCAGCCTGATCAACCAGTTGTTTTCGTCCGCCATGACGACGGATAGGCCGTCTGCGGCGAAATGGGCATTGAGCTCATCGACCAGTCGTTCGGCCTCATCCCGGCCGATATCCAGCGTCTGGCTGTCGCTCAACACGGCGCGGTCCATATCGGCCTGCAGATTGACCGGGTCCGCATGTATCCAGCAGTGTTCGCCCGGCGCCCCGTCAAATGCCAGCAGCGTCAGGGCCGCATCCGGAAAGCCACCTTCTATGTTCAGGCCAAACAACCCGGCCAGCTGACTCGAATAATCCCGGCCTGATGTACGAAACCTGGTGAATTGTTTGAGCAGCTCGATCAGCGGTGTCGCAGCAGTCTCTATGATTTCCGGCCCGGGTATCGGGCCGCACAGTCCGGGTACGACCAGGCTGAGCTTATGGGGCATGCTGTTGTGCCTGCTTACGCCGGTACTCGAACAGGCAGATACCGGTTGCCACCGAGACATTCAGACTCTCGACATGTCCCTGCATCGGGATGTATACCAGTTCATCACAGTGTTCACGCGTCAGTCGCCGCATGCCCTGTCCTTCCGAACCCATCACCAGCGCGAGTCGATTGCTCACGCCGGTATCATAAAGACTGGTCGTGGACTCACCCGCGGTACCAGCGATCCAGACGTCATGATCGTGCAACTGCTGTAACGCCCGGGCCAGGTTCGAAACCTGAATAAAGGGTGTTGTCTCCGCCGCACCGCTGGCAACATTACGCACGACCGGTGTTAAACCGGGTGAACGGTTTTTCGACACAATCACGGCATCGACACCGCTGGCATCGGCAGAGCGCAGGCAGGCCCCCAGGTTGTGTGGATCCTGCACGCCATCGAGCACCAGCAGCAGCAAATCCGGCTTTGCCAGAATATCTTTCAGTGTGGATTGCGATTGTTTCTGTGCACGTATTCTTGCCGCCACACCCTGATGCTTGTGGTCAGCACTCTTCTTCTGCAAGGCATCGCGCGAAACCGACTCAACCGAGACGCCCTGTTTGCCGGCAAGGCCGAGTATCGTCTGTATGCGATTATCCTTCCTGCCTGCCTGCACCCATAGCTGCAGCACCTGTTCAGGATGTTGCCGGAGCACAGACTCGACCGCATGAATACCGTATACGATTTCCGATTTATGTTTGGCCATATCACAGATCCGGAATTTTCAAACTTCGAAGAAAACGCCTGCAACGCCGGGCTTAAGCAGGCCTGCGCTCCGACAGCCGTGTAAAAACATTTGCGTGTATTTGCGTTCATTTGCGGACATGATTTCTCTGCGCCTCTGCGGTTCAAATCATTTAATCAATTCAAAATCGATTCTGCGTTCATCCATGTCCACATTGGCCAGACGCACATTCACCTTGTCGGACAGGCGGAACACCATGCCCCTGTTCTCGCCCACCAGCCGATGCGTGATCGGGTCGAAGTCATAG
>CAJIBR010000211.1_pt1 | contig 12016 bp, 10 predicted proteins | sample 9199401 | NCBI WGS metagenome assembly CAJIBR01 (sample SAMEA7708310, study PRJEB35096) | sediment metagenome | biome: marine neritic benthic zone biome [ENVO:01000025]; feature: sediment [ENVO:00002007]; material: shallow marine sediment [ENVO:03000034] sea grass bed [ENVO_01000059] ... | reverse complement strand
TATGAAGACAAACGCACCATACAGCGACGCATTAAAGCAATGGAGTCCTGGCTGGAAGATCCACAGTTGCTCGAGCCGGATGCGGATGTCGAATACGCAGAAATTATCGAAATCGATCTGCATGAGATCACGGAACCGCTGCTGGCGTGCCCGAATGATCCGGATGATATCAAACCATTATCCGAAGTCAGCGGCGATAAGGTTGATGAGGTCTTCATCGGTTCGTGCATGACCAACATCGGGCATTATCGTGCCGCCAGTAAGGTACTGGATGGTATTACCAGCCTGCCTACACGTATGTGGATAGTGCCACCGACGAAAATGGATGCGCACCAGTTGATGGAGGAAGGTCACTACAGCGTCTTCGGCAAGGCCGGTGCACGTACCGAAGTGCCGGGTTGTTCTTTATGCATGGGTAACCAGGCGCGTGTGGCCGACAATGCCACGGTATTGTCGACATCAACACGCAACTTTCCGAATCGTCTGGGTAACGGTGCCGATGTCTACCTTGCGTCAGCCGAGTTGAGCGCGATCACTGCGACACTGGGTTATATTCCGACGATGGCTGAATACACGGAGCGCATGCAGTCATTTGAAGCCTCATCAGCCGATATCTACCGTTACCTCAATTTTGACCAGATACCGGATTACAGCGAAATTGCTGATACAGTGACAGTAGAGCTCGCCTAGGATCACAGATTGAAGGCGTTGATATTTATTGCGATGGGTGGCGCATTCGGTGCGGTACTTCGTTATGGCGCCTCACTCAGTGTCTATTCGCTACTTGGCAGGGGTTTTCCTTATGGTACCCTGTTCGTCAACGTATCGGGCTCGTTATTGGTGGGACTGTTCAGTGTGATCATGCTGGAACGCTTCGATCCCGGTCCGGAATGGCGGGCGGCTGTACTGGTCGGCGTACTGGGTTCGTTCACAACCTTCTCAACATTTTCAATTGAAACACTCAACCTGCTCGAGCAGGGCGAGATGCTGCGTGCCATGGCCAACATCGTCCTGAGTGTTCTGCTGTGCCTGGCTGCTGTCTGGTTTGGTGTATTGATAGGTCGTCAACTATGAAAGTTATTGTTGCAAGAATTTATGTTACCGAGGGTAAACACGTACACGAAAAGATTTTTCAGCGTATGCACGATGAGCACAAGGTACAGGGTGTGACCGTTTATCGAGGTATTACCGGTTTTGGAAAGTCAGGCGAAACGCATTCTTCCACCTTACTCGATGTATCATTTGATCTTCCGGTCGTCGTGGAATTTTTTGATACAGAAGATAAGGTAAACACTGCATTGCAGTCCATTTCCGACCTGATTCCACCCGGTCATGTGTTAACATTTGCCGCTGATTTTTCCTGAGTGGTTGTAAGCCGATATGCTTGATCCAAGACTGATTCGTGCCGATATTTCTGCTGTTGCCACGCAACTGAAAAGACGTGGTTATGATCTTGATGTGACAGCCATCGAGGCGCTGGAATCGAAACGCAAGCAGCACCAGGTCCATACGGAACAATTGCAAAGCGAGCGCAATACCAAGTCGAAATCCATCGGCAAGGCCAAAGCCGCCGGCGAAGACATCCAGCCCTTGCTGGATGAAGTTGCAGGGCTGGGTGAATCACTGGATAAGGCAAAAGCCGAACTGAGTGACATCCAGGCACAGATGGATGCGATATTGATGGGTATCCCGAATCTTCCGCACGAATCCGTACCTCCGGGAAAGGACGAATCCGACAATGTCGAAATTCGCCGCTGGGGTGAGCCGCGCGAGTTTGATTTTGAAATTAAAGACCACGTTGATGTCGGCGCAGGCCTGGGTCAGCTTGATTTTGAAACAGCCAGCAAACTCACCGGTTCGCGCTTCGTCGTGATGCGTGGACAGGTCGCAAGGCTGCACCGCGCACTGATACAGTTCATGCTGGATCTGCATACCGGCACTCATGGCTATACCGAAGTGTATGTACCGTATATTGCCAACAGCGACAGTCTCCGCGGTACTGGCCAGTTACCCAAATTCGAAGAAGACCTGTTCTGTGTCGATCAGGAGGCGGGTTATTATCTGATTCCAACGGCCGAAGTGCCGGTAACCAACCTGGCACGCGGTGAAATACTCAATGCGGACGATCTGCCGTTGAGGTTAACCAGCCACACGCCCTGTTTCCGTTCTGAAGCAGGTTCGTACGGTAAGGATACGCGCGGCATGATACGCCAGCACCAGTTCGAGAAAGTCGAGTTGGTGCAACTGGTGAAGCCGGACCAGGCCTGGGATGCGCTGGAAGAACTGACCGGTCACGCAGAAACGGTGCTGCAACGACTCGAACTGCCGCATCGCGTCGTCACGCTCTGTAGTGGCGACATCGGTTTTTCTGCGGCCAAGACCTATGACCTCGAAGTCTGGTTGCCGGGCCAGCAGGCCTATCGTGAAATTTCCTCATGTAGCTGTTTCACTGATTTTCAGGCACGACGTATGCAGGCGCGCTGGCGTAATCCCGAAACCGGCAAGCCCGAGCTGGTCAACACCGTCAACGGTTCCGGCCTTGCCGTCGGACGTACACTGGTCGCAATACTGGAAAACTACCAGCAGGCCGATGGCAGTGTCGTCGTCCCGGATGCGTTGAGGCCTTATATGAACGGCCTCGAGGTAATGAAGTAATAATTTCACCGCAGAGGCGCAGAGCACACAAAGAAAACGATATGTTTTAATGAAATAAATAACAGATATTACCTTTGCGACCTCTGCGTCTTGGCGAGAGTAAAATTCTTCTGAGTTTGAGTTGGTATGACACTGACTGTCAGATTGAATCATTACACTATTTCATATAAATTTTTATCTGTAGAAACTTGTTACTTTTCGATCAGGTTCATAAGCAGAGCTGATTTGCGTTAATGTAGCGATCTTTAGACTATCCTCATATGTGCTTTATAACAAACAATAACTCTGCGTTCTTTGCGCCTTTGCGGTGAATAATCTTCCAACAAAGCTTTATAGTGCCGAAGCGGTCGCACGTCTTGATCAGGTCGCGATCAAGCAATACGGTATCCCCGGTTATACGCTGATGCGCAGGGCGGGGCAGGCTGTGCTTGATGCGCTGCAACTTCATTATGCTGATGCAAAATCGGTCCTGGTGTTATGCGGTGCAGGTAATAATGCAGGTGATGGTTATGTGGTCGCACGCCTGGCGCAGGCTAAGGGCTTCGATGTTCGTGTCGTCAGTATGATTGATCCGGAAAGGTTGAAAGGCGATGCCAGACAGGCCTGGCAGCACTGGCAGGAATGTGGTGAAACCGCACGTTACAAGGACGCTGTTATTGCCGATGCCGATGTTATTGTTGATGCCCTGCTCGGAACGGGTTTGACGCGGGATGTCGAAGATGACTGGAAGAAGATAATCATGACGCTCAACCACACGGGCATACCCGTGATAGCGGTTGATATTCCTTCGGGACTCGATGCCGATACCGGTGCGATGTCATGCACCGCAGTGACTGCCAGTCAGACCGTCACTTTTATCGGACTCAAGAAAGGGATGTTCACAGCCAGTGGCAAGGCCTGTTGTGGTGAAATCAGTTTCAATGATCTCGGCTTGCCGGAAGACGCTTATGCAACTGTCGAACCGGATGCGGAGTTGTTATGTCATGCGTCGCAATGGTCATTACCAGCACGACGACATGATATTCACAAGGGCAGTAACGGCCATGTACTCATCATCGGCGGCAATTACGGCATGCCCGGTGCCGTTGTGCTGGCAGCGCGCGCCACACTGCGATCCGGCGCCGGTCTGGTGTCTGTTGTTACCCGGCCGGAACATATCGATGCCGTAGCAGCGGCATGTCCTGAATGCATGGTACACGGCAGTCGTAACGGCGAGGTCAGGCAGGGGCTGCTGGATAAGGCGGACTATATCGCCATTGGTTGCGGACTCGGGCAGGATGCATGGGCTCAGCGTCTGCTCTATATCGCACTGGACTCGACAATACCGATGGTAGTGGATGCGGATGCTTTGAATTTGATGGCGGCAAGGGATTATCTGGGCCTGACCGAGGAATGCATTATCACGCCGCATCCCGGTGAAGCGTCGCGCTGTCTGAATTCGGTAAAGCGTGAAATACAACATGATCGATTTCAGACCGCACGATTACTCAAACAGAAATGCAGTGCACATGTCGTGCTAAAAGGCTCGGGTACGATTATTCAACAGGACGGACCGCCACGGGTGTGTGCATTTGGCAATCCGGCGATGGCGACAGCGGGTATGGGTGATGTGCTGACCGGGATGGTGGCTTCACTGGCAGCGCAGCAGACAGTGCTTGGGCGTGAGCTGGACAGGGCGGTGATCGCTGCGGTCTGCCTGCATGCCATTGCCGGTGATCTGGCCGCGGATGGCGACGATCGCGGCGTACTCGCGACTGATGTGATTGAACATATCCGCGAGGCTGCCAGGTATCGCGGAGAATGAAGCGGACGCTTGTAGAAGTTCTGCATTCACAAAGCGCGCTCGAAGATTTTGCTGCGCAGTTGGCGGCACATGCAACTGCAAACCTGATCATTTATCTTCGGGGTTCTCTGGGTGCCGGCAAGACAACATTCGCGCGTGGTTTTCTTCGGGGTCTGGGATTCAATGGCGTGGTAAAGAGTCCAACCTACACACTGGTTGAACCCTATGACTTCGACGCAGGTCTGATGTGCTATCACTTCGATTTGTACCGTCTGGCTGATCCGGAGGAACTGGAATTCACCGGAGTGCGCGACTATTTCAATGCTTCATCCATCTGCCTGATAGAATGGCCGGAGAAGGCTGCGGGCTTTCTGGTTGAAGCGGATATAGACTGTACGCTGGAGCATCACCCGCGGGGCAGGAAATTGACGCTAACTGCCTGTTCTACAAAGGGAGAGCGACTGATGCTGCAGTTATAACCTGATGAATTACTCTAGCTTAATGCGCTATGTAGTTAAAAAATAAATAAATAAAATTCGAAAAAACTTGAAATTCTGATAAAAATAGCCAAACTATATCTACTGGCATGGCAACGATGATCGCTTTCTGGGGCTATGGGAAATAATCGTCGACAATTTCTAAGACATCTTGCAGGACTCGGTGGAGCAGCTACCGTGTCCGCGGTGCCTTTTGTTGCCAGAGCGGCTGCCCAGGTCCATGTTAAAGATATGCGCTTATCCAGTCACAAAGATTATGTTCGACTGGTGTTCGATCTCGATAAGCGGGTTGATCATTCCATCTTCACACTGAATAAGCCCGACCGTATTGTCCTTGACCTCAAGAACACAAAAATGACACATGGAATGGTCGATCGTGTCGGTGCGAATGCGATGATTCGCCGCATTCGCAGTGGTGTCAGGAATGGCGATGATCTTCGTGTTGTTTTTGATTTGCAGCAGGAAGTGAAGCCGAGAAGCTTTGTACTGGGTCCGTCAGGAAAATCGGGCCATCGTCTGGTGCTCGACCTGCATGATACGAAGGCAGGGTCCAGCAAGGTGACCAGGACTGTCACCCGCAAGAAAGAATTACGCGATGTGATAATCGCAATCGATGCCGGACACGGCGGCAAGGACCCGGGCGCTACCGGTAAAAGAGGGACCAAGGAAAAGACGGTCACACTGCAGATGGCGAAAAGACTGGAGAAAAAGATCAATCGGCAAAAAGGCATGAAAGCCGTACTGACCAGGAAAAACGATCGGTTCATGCGTCTGCGTTCCCGCATCGACAAGGCGCGCGAATACCATGCCGACATGATGATTTCACTGCATGCCGATTCATTCCCGGACCCGCGTGCGCGCGGCTCATCCGTGTATGCGCTTTCGGTTGACGGTGCATCATCCGAAACGGCGAAACTACTGGCTGAGAAAGAGAATGCTGCAGATCTGTTGTTCGGTGATGTCAGCCTCGCAGTCGAAGACGAAATGGTAAAAGAAGTGCTGTTTGACCTGTCTCTGACCGGTACAATCCAGTCAAGCCTGGACATCGGCGATGAAGTTCTGCGACAGATCAAACATGTCAATCGTGTGCATAAAAAACAGGTACAGCAGGCGGGCTTTGCCGTATTGAAAGCGCCCAATATTCCTTCCATCCTGTTGGAAACCGCTTTCATATCCAATCCACGTGAAGAAAGAAATCTGAAAAGCACCGCCCATCAGAAAAAAGTTGCAAGCGCTATCAGCAAAGGTGTCACGAACTATTTTGCGCGCAAGGCGCCACCCGGCACCTGGTTGTCTGCCAGCGCCGCTGAATACAAGGTGAAATCAGGCGACACCCTGGGCAGTATCGCTGAAAAATACAAAACCAGTGTAGAGAATTTGCGTGCACGCAACGCGATGCACACAAGTAGCCTGAATGCAGGTCAGGTGATTAAAATCCCGGTGAGTTAATAAGCCAGTTATCTGGTAACAATAATAAAATACTCACGTATTCCCTGCTTGATGGCCCTGTAACAAGGGCCATTTTTTTTGTCTGTGTACCAGCTGGAAGGCCAGGAGCTGCTATTAATCGATTTGCGTCAGAGTGAAATCCATACCGCTGACGAACGGGTCATCAGTACTGATCACAAGCGTCGGCTCGGACTCAACGCTCAGATTCAGCTCGGACATCTGCTGCGGGGAAATCCTGAGATGGTATCTGCCGAGCGGGATTTTGCTGATTACGTAGAAGCCGTCATATTCTGTCGTTGTCGTTTTGATAACACGATTTCGTTCATCGACAAGCTCAACAGTCACCCGTCCCGCCGGAACGGTTTTTCCATTGCGTGACAGAAACACCGTGCCATCGATTTCTCCACTGGTGAAAATCGGGAAATCGAGCAGCATGGCCTGGCCCGGCCTCGGGACAATACGCATGCCTTCGAGGGCGGGTGACCATAACGGGTCCTCAAGTGTCGATATTGCAATCGCCAGATTTACTGGCACGTGTTCTGCGATACCGGTGATGAATGCAATACCCGATGCGTTGGTGCGTACCTGTTGATAGCCGTTATTGATCGTGAAACCGATATTCTCCAGAGGTTCGTCGCCTTCGTTGTAAAGACCGTCCTCATTGTTGTCGAGGAATACCCGTGCTGACGCGCTGCCCCTGCCGGCAATGGACAGGGCATGGGGTACCCATTTGTTTTCTCGGGGCTCTCTGCCCAGACCAATGGAGAATCTTGCATCAAGGCTGACAACGCTGTCGGTATTATAGCGGGCACCCAGGGAAAGGTTAAAGCTGCCAACTGATTTTGATGCAGATGCACTCAGTTCTGTCAGATCAATACGCAGCGAGTGATTCAGGCCAAAGGTGAGCTGGTAATTTCGATACAGTGGCGGCCGCAACGTAAGATCAACGCTTGTAATATCTGACTCCGGTTTGAATTCGTAATTAACGGTACCACGTAAACCATAACGGTTTATGTTGCTGCTGATACCGAATGTGCCGGTGAATATATTCTGGACATCGGAGTTTTGTACATAGGTGAGCTGATTGCTCAACGACAAACCATAGGTCTGTAGCGAGATCAGGTTGCTTAGTTCATTACGATCATTGCCGGCTTCGAAGTCCGACATGATGAGTTCGAGAGTAAACGGTATCCGCGGAAGTAGCGTTGGTGGAATCGATGTGTCTATTCTGAATTCTGTTTTATCCTTGAATTCCTGTTGTGTCGGTTTGTACTCCTCACTGAAGAAGCTGTTCATAATAATGTGGTTAAATTTTATAACCGTGTTGCCAATACCAGTCTGAAAATCCAGGTATACAGCCTCACCGCCGTCGATATCATCGATGACATTCATCGTCGCAAAAAACGATTTCCAGAAACCGAGCACGCCTGCCTGCAAATATCGATGCTGTTCGACCGTGTCTACGCTGATATCCAGAGGTATATCTGCAACGATAAACGAAGCTGAGATTCTGTTGCTGAGGCCAACATCATATTGCGCCGTTGCACGGTAGCCACCACGCTCATTATCCGATGCCAGTGTCCGATAGTAATGTTCGCCTTTTTTTGTCAAAGCCTGTCCGAGCTGGAAGAACTGTTCCTGTTCACGTACCTGTCCCTGGGGGCCATAGAAAACCAGACGAAAATAGTTACGGCCAAAGAGTAAGGCCACGTCCTGGAAATCATACTGTCCGTCTACAGCTGTGGACTGATAACCAATCAGCTGGTCATTGCGGTAGAGCTCGACTTCCCAGCCGGGTAGCAGGTTGCCACGAAACCGCTGAGTGTCGTACACATCCTGCCTGCTCAGCTTGAAATTGCCGATCAAGGCACCGGGTTCCTGGTTGCCGGGTATGGTTATGTTCTTTATCCGTGGCTCTGTAATATGGCCCAGGGCGTATTCGGTTGAGCTGGCAAAGCCGAGTAACTCTCCTTCTGGATCCTTTTTTCCAAGGGTAAAACGGTAATCGTTCAGACGGTTGTCATCGGAGAGGAACATATAGAGTGAAGAAGACATGCCCAGCAGGTCAGCGGTAGCAAACGTGGTCGATCTGAATGTATTGGTCGACTGGCTTTCGCCCTGTCTGCGTGTGGCGTCAAAGGTCTGGTCGACAAATGGAATATTCCATATGTCGTAAGGTTCATAATGGTGGGGGTAATAGGGCTGCTCCGACGCCAGGCGGGTTCGGGTCCTGGCAATTCTCTCCTCGCGTTGCATCTTGACGATAAAAGGGAAGGGCTGGCTCGAACGTATTTTAACGATCGATGAAAACAGATCGATATCCAGTGAAATATCAAACCATTTGGGGAACAGGCTGGCAGCCAGGTAAATATCATCATCTAGTACAAATACAAGGTTCGGGTCATATGATTGAGTAACACCCTTCAGGGTTATTTCGTTTCTGGATGTATCGAGATAAACAGTATTGCTCTCATTAAATACAAAACCCTGTGCTGTACCATCTCCCGGGTTTACATCCAGGGCGATATCAAGAATTTCCGCTATTGCACCCAAAGGGATGATCATGATGTCCTTGTATTGATAAGCGGCAAGAACATCTTCGAGCCGGTATTGATCGACACGTATTTCCAGAATTCGAAGATCATCATCACGAGGCGTCCAGTGTCCGGCGGGAACTTCTGCGGCTGCGGATAGTGTCGCCAGAGAGAACGGCAGTATTGATTGAATGAGAAATCGAACGAAGTACACCGACTTTCGCTCCTGGGACAGCTCAGGGAACTGCCAGTCGCGATTCGGCCAACAAGCCGGTATGTTCGTCTTCACCCGGTTTCAGATAAGTGATATAAAGTTCGCCATTCGACAGGCTGAAACCTGAAGGCGTTTGCAGATTGATTTCGACCGTCCTGCTGTTAAGTGGCGTATAAACGGCGACTCCGTTCATCTGTCCAACGGCGACAGCCGTGCCGCCTTTGGGCGTAAAGTAGACACGAAAATCACCATAGGCAGAACGGTTGCCCACTCTATTGATTTTCAGTGAAAGTAAGGAGTTGGCGCGAACAGTATTGGCCTGCCTGATTTGAAAATTACTGAGAGAAACACTCGATTTGAGCTCACCTTGCCGGACAATGACCGGGATGGTAATGCCGATCACAGGAATCAGTTGTACCGACAGCCCCTTGCTGTTGTCTCCGGCCAATTCGCTGATATCCGATGTCGCAGCATCTGGCAATGACTGGAACAGCATGTGGGAACGGTATTCACCATCAGCCATGCCGCGTTTTTTACGCAGCATCAGCCTGACCGTCTGCGATTGTCCAGACTGTAAGGTAACCTGCCTGGGTGAGAAACGGACGAATTCGTCCGAGAACATGCCGGATTCGTCTTCAGCGATTTCTTCGAATTTCCCATCTTCGGTCATCGTCCTGCGCACAAACGAGATCCTGAAACGTCCGGTCTCGGAACCGTTATTGATCAGGTTGACCTGTTTCGTCTTTTCACCGCCTTCGAACACGATCCGGGTCGGTGATACCATCAACTGTCCGGCTGCGTGTACGTGGCTTGTCAGGCAGGCGCATGTCAATATCAGCAGACACCATAGCATAACTATAAAAGTCTGCCGCGTGGACAGAGGACGAGCTGCCCTGACGGTCCGAGATGGCTTGTAGACGCCTGTATAATTGTTACTATGTTTCATTGTGGTATAGAAACAGTTACAGTGAAATATCTCCAGCACTGATATTAAATGGGGGCTCATACATCAAAGCCCCCATAATCCAGCGCATACACCGGCAACGGTTATTGATAATTAACCGTCAGTGTATAAGTGCCGGTATAGGCGCCAGCTGGCTGGGACGGATTTATATTCAAACGGGCACCGACATTGAATGTATCAGCACCACCCGATAATGCCGGCGTAACACCCGCATCGTGTGTGAAGTTGTCTACAGTCATGTTGTTGCCGGCTGACGAAATGGTTGCGTTAGCTGGAAAGCTGATCGAATAGGCTTTCGTGCCGGAGCCGGTCACGTTATAGACACCGGCAGCTTGCGTACCGCCGGTGACCGCTTCAGCATCACCGGTAACGCTGCGTCCACCGGTAGTGTCCAGTACGATAGTACCGCCAGCCGTGCCAACCGAAACATCGCCGAAATCCATACCGTTGCTTTCTGCTATGGCTAGGGGTGTTATCACATTGGCCAATGCATTTGCGGTCACACTCGCTGCAGATGCAACTGCTGAATAGAGACCGGTTGACAGGACTGCCAGGCTTGCAGCCGTTAAGAGTTTGTTGTTTTTCATCGTATTCTCCACAAATCTATGTGTTGATTGAAATGCGTTTTGGTCAATATTGGTCTCAATTCTCGGATTTTTTGAATTTCTGACAGATGTGTATATTTCATCCGTGCGCTTTATTAATTCATTGATCCCTCTAATGGTCTAGTTGTATTCCACGGTAGTTGCCATAACACCGGTGTATGCGCCGAATGGCTGAAAGCTGCGTATACGCATGGTCGCGCCAACGGTTAGATTCTGTCTTCCACCTGAATCCAGCTGTCCGCTTGTCGACGGTGAACTGATGAAGCTGTCGACGATCATGCTGTCTCCGGCTGAGCTGGTAATCACGACCGATTCCGGCAGGGTGATGCTGTAGAGTGCGTTTGGGTCACCGCTCACTTCATACCGTGCGGGTCTACCTGAAGTATTCGAATTGACTGTTGTGCCACCGGTGGTGGTTCTGGAACCGTCGACATCGATCGTGACACTGCCGGCGACAGAGCTGGCGGCAATATCACCAAATACGATGCCATTCTGCGACACCAGGTTGATGGTTGACACGATGTTGGCATCCACGGACGTCGATGTGGTAGCGGCAAAAGCGCTGTTCATGTTCCAGGAACCCGGAACGGTGAACGCGGCAACCACGGAAGATAGCATCAGCGCCGCTCGACCGGCCAGTAATGTAAACTTATGTAAACACATACCAGTAATGTAGTTGATTTTTAAAGAAATTTAATAAAATTTTACAAACTTGAGCGATTTCTGATGAAGTGATGCTTTATCAGGATAAGTGGTGTGATCAGACAAGAGGCTCGACAGTGACGGTATTTTGTCATTCTCTAATGACCCTGAGGTCGATCAGCACAGACACTCAATGTCCGGCTTGCGTGCTATAGCCGGCTGAGTCAGTCTGATGATGTTTTTCGAGCCTGCCTGAGCACGGTCGCTGTCATACACGCAGGCTACTATGCCGTGTTGTTGACGGTAATCCCGATTGTGAGCAGGGCAGGGTGCATGTACTGCGGCCTGGGAACATCGATACTATCAACCCATTGAAGCATGGCCTCCGGGCAGAGCTGTGATAAATACTTCAGGGACGTCGATGATTGAAACGAACCTGGAACGGTGTTGCCGTTGTATAGCCACCACCTGCCTGGTTGTTGTTTGAATTCAGATCCGCTCCAACATAAACACGTGTGGGTACACCGGGTGTGGCGCTGAGCGTGAACAGGCTGGCGGGGTTGTTGGTGAAATTATCCGCGGTCATTGCGGCTGGTCCGGACAGGGTCACCGTGGCAGGTAGTCTGATCCTGATCGGATAGTAGTCACAGCCTGCCAGTGTGTTCGAAACATC
>CAJIBR010000060.1_pt1 | contig 12056 bp, 10 predicted proteins | sample 9199401 | NCBI WGS metagenome assembly CAJIBR01 (sample SAMEA7708310, study PRJEB35096) | sediment metagenome | biome: marine neritic benthic zone biome [ENVO:01000025]; feature: sediment [ENVO:00002007]; material: shallow marine sediment [ENVO:03000034] sea grass bed [ENVO_01000059] ... | reverse complement strand
TTTCCGGTGTGGCTGCAGAATCGACTGGAGTATCAATATCCGGAACACCGGCCTGACTCGATTGCCAGCCTGAAAGTGCTCTCGAAGCATTCTCCATAGCGTTGCTGTCACTACTTCCGGTTTCAAGACCTGCGGCTGCGGCGCTACCCATATCATCCATAGTCATATCCAGATGCGGTGAATCCACAGCCTCCAGCTGAGCATCGACCCTGTCAAAATTTGGCGCTAGTCCTTCAGAAGGATGATGAGCATAAACGCCAGTCGTCGCCACCGCCATAAATATTGCAGTTGTATAAGTCAATTTCTTCATGATTATCACCCCCGTGTCTATTATTAATAACGCGCAGGCTCATATTTGGTTGACGCAAATCAGGGATTATTCAACTCGGGATTGAAGCCAGCGGCTGCAGTGATTATTATTTAACCATTGATCAAGCTTGCGATGGCAACAGGCGCAATGTGGCTTCTAGAAATCGGTACGGAAACACGACTGTTCGATTTGTTGTAATTGAAATGTATTGAACATCTTTTATTACAGTGATCGTAGATATTGATTTACAGAAAAGAAATCACGTCATATCCTCAGACTGATATGCCGTAAGCATACTTGAACGCGCACTTTAAGGACGCAGGCTGAAAGACAGGATGTCTGTAATAACCGGATATCGATCTAGTCATTCATTTGAATATGCACCGATGCCGCTGGATTGCACAATACATCCCTGTATTCTATCCTGCGGGCCAGCCGCAGACTGTTCAAATCTGCTCCTGCAGATGTATCCCGCTTCCGCGGGAATGACGCACAAGCGGGACAACGGCGTGGCGGGCGGACAAAAATTGAATCACGCGATGCTGTATTGACCATAACCGTGATCAGCCCACGGCTTCTAAGCTGCATCATCGCCACTCAGCACACGACCGGTAAAGTCACTGTCCGTATGCACGTGGTCCTCACCAAGCAAGTCCTGCTTGAATGCCAGCTCATCGATACTCGCTCCGAGATGCTCTGCGATGATACGCAGGTCGATTTCAGCGTTTTCCAGACAGGAAGTACCGCCCGGCGATGGCGTCATATTAAATATGGCGCCGATGCCCGTGTCGATTTTCGCCTCGCCCATCAGCAGCTTGCGGTGATCTTTGTCAATCAACTGAGGCCGTATGCCACCGACGTTGTGCGCAAACTTCAGGTCACGCAGCCGCAATGAAGGGACAATCTTTCGCGCATCTTTCAGGAACAGCCATTTTCGAACGAAGGGGATTTCAAACAGGATATTTTTCAGCATGTAATTGCGTATATCGCGATTACGAACAAGGTCGAGTAAAACTTTTGCAACGCGCCTGTCGAAACGAAACACCTGCAGAAAGTCCGGCAGCGTGCTGATGTTATAACGTTCCAGAATCGGCAGTACCACCGCGGTCGGTCCAAAACGTGTTTTGCCCGGAACCAGCACATCCGGGTCGCCGTGTATAGCGGCAAAAGGCAGTGCATCGTTTTGCACGGTATAAACCTTGCCCTCGAGCACAGCAGGCGTGAAGTAATAACTGCCTGCAACCGGCAGACAGGAATAATGCAGGCCGTAGCCCAGGTCATGGGCGAGCTTCAGACTGTGGCCACCCGCGCAGACGACGATCGCACGTGCCTGATAACAGGTATGGCGGGTTTCGACAAGAAAACGCCGGTGGTCGACCTTGATGTGGGTGACATATTCATCGAAATGCATATCGATCTGCTTGTTGGCAATCGCCTTCGCCTGGCGGACAAATGAGCGTGACAATGCTTCATAATTCACCGCGGTGTATTCGTCAGTGGCTCCGAGAGCAACGATTTCATCTTCGCGAAATCCACCGTCCAGCGTCGCAACCGAGGGTTCGATACGCGCAATGGCTTTCTTGTCGAGCAGTTTCAGCTTCGGATAGTGAGGACTGAATATCTCGAAGCGTTCGCGCAGTTGACGACATTCGTCCTCGCCAACACCGAGCACCATTTTGGGGTATTTGAATATAATATGGTGTGAGTCCGCCTGTCGTACAGCGTAGTTCCTCAGCATGTTGGCCGCACGCTGAACCTTGAGCGCTTTCTCCAGTGTATAGTTGGTTTCTATGTCACCACAGTGCAGCGTCTGGCTGTTATTGCTCGACAGCGAGTTGACCCGTGCCGGTGCTGCATATTTATCGATGATGCCGACATGTCTCAAATCGGTGTACCGCGATGCGAGATACAACAATGCGGTACCGGACACACCTGCGCCTATGACCAACAAATCGTACTGGTGTGTGCTCATCGGGCTTCGGGTCCTGCTGGAGTGTTACTGGGGCGTTCACTATAACGCCAGATGTTCCTGCACAGCCGCCTAATGACCTGCGTAAACGCGGCTATCATCGTTAGATCGGATTCTGAACAGTATTTTGATAGTAGCGAATATTGCGTACGAATCCACTGCCATCCCGGGTAATTGTCAAGAGTGTATTCAACACAATATCTACGGTGATCTGATGTCATTGGGCTGTAAATGGACTCCAAATTCCAGCACAGGATGTAGGTCATTCCCGCGGTCACGGGACTAAACTCAACTGGATTGAATTTGAACAGCCTGAGGCTGGCCCGCAGGACAGTATACATGGATGTATCCTGTAATCCGGTGTTTTTATCACTGTTACTGAAATCATGACTTTCTGTATTCCCGCATTTGCGGGAATGACAACCCAGCGGGACAGCTGAGGCTCTAAGCCCAATTATTCCAGCAACTTACAGCTTTTTTCAATATACGCTGGCAGTTCCGCTTGTTTCATTGAACTGTTTGATCGCGTCAGACGAATATAAACATGCGGCTTCTGATGGTGGAAGACGCGAATATCCACATTCGGCTCGGCCAGGGTCACCGATAAGGTCAACAGGCGTAATTCCGGTGCATGGAAGCGGATCGTGTTCGCTTCTGTGCTGCTGACGACCAGCTGTGTCGGCTCCCGGTTGCCGCGAAATGTAGAAAGAAAGGTCAGGCGAAGCTCACCATCCGAGCGCCAGAATCGCCAGTGATGGTCTGAGACATTCAGCTCAGCGACACCCGCGATCACACCCTGATCACAAACATGAAAATTGATCGCGTAATCCACTGGCCCCACGGGTGTTTCAATGGCTCGTCCGTCCCAGTGTCCAGGCAAAGCGGCGAAGAATCCATCAACAATGTTCTCAGGTCGTGGTGTAACGGAATCAGCAGCGCATCCAGATACACTGCATACCATCAGCAACTGCAGAATGAGAAATCGGAGAAGTGACATAGTCGCCTGCGATAGTAGCCGAACGCCGATAACTAATAGGACCAGCACAGATCAACTTTGTTCGAAGGCGTAATTCCCAATGGTAAAGATTGTTCACACAGTCGCGGGTGAAATAATCAGTAACAGAACAGCCACTTTATAGCATTTTGACTCAGTGCTGCCCCACTAATTCGTCCTTTTCGCGGAAGCGGGATTAAATTTATTTGGATTGAATTTACTCGTCAATTCTAGTGGGCAGCCGCAGGCTGGCCCGACAATTTGACAGGATCAAATCGGTTGTACAGGCAGAATCGGATTTGAATACCCCACAATTTTAATGACATTAATATCCCGTGATAGTCTATTTACTGTAAGTATCGATGATGAAGCTCGGTTAAACGGGCAAACCGCCTTTGGAATGACTGGACCTCATTGAATCAATATCATTTACATTTGCGACTTAGTCACACTATTACGTTGAAAATTCGACAAATATCTTTACATATGGCCCGGTCTTTGACAGAATCTGCGCGGCATTCTGAACGCCTGCTGATCAGGCATATTACGACTGAGGAAATACCGAATGAAAAAACTGACTGCAACCACACTATTGGCCGGCTTGATTATGGCTGCTTCCGGTACTGTTATGGCCGATGGCGCGGAAACATATACCAAAGCATGCGCCGCCTGCCACGCAACCGGCGCGGCTAACGCACCCAAACTTGAAGACAAGGCCGCTTGGGGACCTCGTATTGCTCAGGGAACAGATGCTCTTTATAACGCTGCGCTGAAAGGCAAAGGCGCAATGCCGCCCAAGGGCGGGCAGGTACAACTGTCTGACGATGTTGTTAAGGCTGCCGTCGATTACATGATTTCCAAATCCAAGTAATCTGATTAGTTATAAAGCCATAAAGAAACCCGCTTTACGCGGGTTTTTTTATGCATTGTGTTATCGTCCGCTCCACCAGATACTATCGCTGTTCAGGATACTCCTGATACCCGCGGAGTCTGATCCCGACTGAATTCAACCTGATGATATCAATCAACAATCTGCAATTTTCACTGAAGTCCGCACGTGGTTTTCGCTAAAATACGAGATCGATTACCGTGCCCGCTTTGATGTCTAATCCGGGATCCATACTTGCACATAACAACAACAGAGCAGGTGTCTGATGAGTATCGAAGAACTCGAAGAGAATCTCGAACAAATCGGTCTGAAAAATATCGACACGATTCGCTGGAACCTTACAACCGCCCAGCTGTATGAAGAAGCCATTCGGCGCAGGGAAGGCTTTTTTGCACACCTCGGACCCCTGGTAACTCGTACCGGCAGTTTTACAGGGCGCGCACCTAACGACAAGTTCATCGTTGATTCACCCGGCAGTCATAATAATGTCTGGTGGGGCAGCGTCAATCACTCCTTTTCAGAACAGGCCTTCGATCGGTTATACAACAAAGTCTGCGTTTTCCTCGAGGGTAAGGATCTGTTTGTGCAGGATCTGCTGGCTGGCGCGGAAGAAAGTTGCGAACTGCCAATTCGTATTATCACCCAGATGGCCTGGCACTCCATGTTCTCCCGTAACCTGTTTATTCGTCCATCGAATTTCAATCGACGCATCGAAGTTGACGAACCTGAATTCACGAGATTGCCCGCAGCCCACTTCCAGGCGCAGCCGAGTATCGATGGTACGAATTCGGAAGCCTTCATCATCATCAACTTTGCCAGAAAAACCGTATTGATCGGCGGCACGCAGTACGCCGGTGAAATCAAGAAATCAATATTCTCCGTGATGAACTATCTGTTGCCACAACAAGGGATATTGTCGATGCATGCTTCAGCCAACATCGGCGACGATGATGATGTTGCGGTCTTTTTCGGACTGTCAGGTACGGGCAAAACCACACTGTCTGCCGATCCTCATCGGCGGCTGATTGGTGATGATGAACATGGCTGGGGTGATGAAGGCGTATTCAATCTTGAAGGTGGTTGTTACGCGAAGGTGATTCATCTTTCAAAAGAAAAAGAACCGCTTATTTATGACACCACCCGCCGTTTTGGTACTGTGATCGAAAATGTCGGCATAGATTTTCGCCACCGGAAACTGGACCTGGACGATGACAGCCTCACCGAGAACACACGTGCCGCTTACCCGATAACGTATATTCCTGGTGCGATCTACCCCGGTAAAGCGGGCCATCCCAGCCACATCATCATGCTGACAGCAGATGCTTTTGGCGTCATGCCGCCGATTGCGAAACTCACTGCCGATCAGGCCATGTATTATTTTCTTTCCGGTTACACCGCCAAAGTGGCCGGCACTGAAGCGGGCATCATCGAACCACAGGCAACATTCAGCACCTGCTTCGGGGCTCCTTTCATGACACTGCACCCCAGTGTTTATGATGCCCTGCTGGGAAAAAAAATTCGCGAGCATAATGTCGATTGCTGGCTGCTCAATACCGGCTGGAGTGGCGGGCCCTATGGTATCGGGGAACGCATGGACATCAATCACACACGTGCCATGTTGAATGCCGCACTGTCAGGCGAACTGGACGATGTAGACATGCGTGAGGATCCGGTATTCAATCTGATGATACCGAAAACCTGCCCCGGCATACCCGAGGATGTGCTGCGACCTGAGAGTACATGGTCAGACAAAGCCGCCTACCAGGTCAAGGCCCGTGAGCTTGCGCAGGCCTTCAAGGAAAATTTCAACCAGTTCGAAAGCATGGTATCGGAACAGGTAAGAAACGCAGGGCCGCAGGCTTAAGTTAAAAATTGTCGTAAGTTCAGAATAGGCCGTTCAAAAGAGATTTAAAGCATCCGAATCTCGGCTGACTCACTTGCGCGTCATTTCAGCGGACACGGGCATGACGTAGTCTGCCTTGGTATTCCATGTTCGAAAAAGGTTGTTTTCGGAGTGATTCCTGTTATTCAGCGATCAGGCAGTAAGGGTGCAGGACGTATTTTGCGTAGTAGCCATATTTCTTCCTGGCATCAATGCAGTGTTTGGCTATTAACGGACATTCAACGTCAGGATCAACATTGTTTATTCGTGCGGTGACTTTTTCTTCGATAATCGGATCTGCATAGCTGTTACAGTTATTACCTTCATCCCAGGCACCATCGATGTAATCGGACAGATCAAAACGGGTATTGAACGCCCAGGCCCTGATTATTTTCCGGTTCCTGATTGATTGAATAATCTGAATGTCACACGTGACGTATGGACGGTCGAAGAAATTTGCGATGACGCCTTTGAAAATATCATCCCTCTTGAGCAGAACCTTGTTCCAGAAACGCCAGCCATTGAGATTAGCCGCAAGATCTGAATAGGAAAAGATTCCCGTCGAAGTATAACCGTACATCCCTGCTTCTTTCTCTCTCCCCCACTCAATAGCGCTGTCAATCGTCTCCCCGTCATCCTCGATCATTTCAAAATATCGCCAGCCTTCTGCAAAAAAATGGCCTACTTTGTCCAGACCCACGAGGTGGCCGTTGACATTGACGACATCACTCAACTCTTTGAGCTTCAGTGAAAATCCTTCGATATAGTCAATATCGCGATAAATAGAGTCATTGAGTGATAGCGAGTAGCTTTGCCTGGCAAGTAATTCACGCAATTGCCTGTCCAGATCGAAGCCCTTCAGGCCCCAGGATGCCGTATAGGATTGAAATATCGCTTTTCTGAGTTCGGTATAGAGCGCGTTTTCATCACAATACAAATCTTCTTCCATATCATCAATATCGACCATATCGTCAATATACATCAGATCCTCGCCATACTCCTGCTGTGCATTAGCCTTGCTGATACCCTCCTCAATGCGTTGATTCACAATCTCATTGATACGATGGATACTGTTTTCGAGCTTGAGTTTTCTCGGAGTCACGCTGTCTATTTCAGCCGCAAAACAATTTTCGACCGCAAGGACACCAACTAGAAGAAAGATTGATTTAACCATACAATAAGTATGTCTTTTTCTTTTATACTTTTCCATTGTCAGGCATAGCAATTATTTCCCACCGAGATTACGACTGTACCCAGTCTTTGCTCAGTCTCCACTCTACGATGAGCTTCGGCAGCCTGCTCAAACGAATAGACCTTATCAACAATCGGTTTAATTTTGCCTTCCTCGATCATTGCCTTCAGCGCGAGCAGTTCTTCTTCCTTTTCCCCGGCGAACACAAATATCGCGGTCTTATCAGTCAACCTTGACGTCAGAACCGACCTCAGCATATCGGACATGCGGGGATTTGCCATCAGATAACGCCCTCCGGGCTTGAGTGCCTTGATACATCCTGAATATGAACTCCTGGCAACCGTGCTAAAAATCACGTCGTAGGTATTGCCGCTATTCTTGAAGTCTGCTCTGGTATAATCGATGAAATGATCGGCACCGATCAGGTGTAGCATTGCCTGCTTTATGCCGCTGTCAACCGCCGTCACCTTGGCCCCCATAGATTTGGCAATCTGCACCGCAAATATACCGATACTTCCACCCGCTCCATTGACCAGAACCTTTTCTCCATTCCGGATTTTCGCCTTTCTGATGAAGTGAAGTGCATTCAGCCCACCCAGTGGTACGGCTGCAGCCTCTTCAAAGCTCACATTGTGCGGTTTTGGCACGAGCGTGTAGCTATCCGGCAGGCACAGGTATTCTCCGTATGCGCCCAGCCTCAGCCGGGCGGCACCAAAAAGCCGATCGCCTTTGTTGTATTTTGAAACGTCTTTGCCGACGGATTCGACTTCCCCTGAAAAATAACCTCCAAGTATTTGTTTCTTAGGCCTCGAAAGCCCCAGAGCAATACGCAGAGGCAGCCAGAACCACTTTACCTGGAAATTGAAACTTCGCATTTCACAGTCGGCTTTCGTCACCTCGGCCGCATGAACTTTAATCAAAACTTCATCGTTGCCGGGCGTTGGTTTTTCGACCTCTTTGACTTGAAGAACATCCGGTGATCCATACTGTGTATATACGATCGCTTTCATGTGTCTCCTTCGGGATTACCCTGACGCTAAATAAATGAGTGGCCTATATACTATTTACAGTCGTTCACAATCGCCGTCACGACGGCGCGCATACCTTGATATTCCCTGATACGTTTCCACAAGGCTTCAGGCCTGTTGTCGATAACGTCGAGTAACTCGTCCGCAGACCGCCATAACAGCTCACGCCGCTTTTTGAACCGGCCGGTTGAATCGGATGCCCACGCTGTGTTCATATCAGCCAGATCCCTGTATTCCACCCTGACGAAATACGTCTTCCAGTTCCTGGGTCGGTCGCCTTTTTTACTTCGTCGACTGCAAAACCAGCCTGGATGACGATGCTGCGAGCTTGCGATCAGTTGCAGCATCAGTTTATATTGAGTTGGGAACACTGACCTGAGTTCGGTATTAGAGTTCTCAGCGAAGAACATGGCCTCGGTCTCTTCAACAAATTCTCGAGCCGCCGTCTGGACTTGCGATTCACCCGTGTGGCTGCCGCCACCGAAATCCACCAGCAGCCCGGCCCTTCTGCCGGAAAATGTTTTATGGAACAGGAAACAGACCGTCCCTTGTTTGATGGCAAATGGTATTACGCCTGCGCCTGTTTTTACTTCCATTTTGACTCAATTTAATGGGATAAGGGATGTTGCTGGTTCAACACTATCACTAAATCAGAAGCCGTAAAGAGAGCAGACGATATTAGTCTGCAACTCCGAATGCACCACATAAATCACCGATCATTTAATCACCTGGCCATATTGATCGATATTGACACCTCCCGTTCCCTATATATTTAAGGTTACTCGGTTCGAATCTGGTATATACCGTGGCAGGATACACAAACGGACAAGGTTTCCGCCAGTTGCGACAGGGTATGACTGCTATCGCCCAGCGCTTCGGCATCCAGTGCAATTTGATCGAAGCTGCTGTGTACCGAATGACCCAGTTTGCGGAATCCCTGAGGTAATGCCTGTTTCAGTCCCGCGGGCATATGCTGTGACATTGAACTGCCCAGGGAACGCGCTACACTCGCCACGGCATCCATGTCCTCGCGCGACAGGGCGTCAGAGATCTGTTGCAGCCCGGAAAGAAACTGACCCATCTCGGTAAGCACCAGTGCGCGATGTTGTGACGACAGCCGAATATCGGTACGTGTATCAGCCGCCTCAACGCCGGCTTTTGTGTTGAAGACTGACAGCACGGCAAACAGAATCATCAATTTCCGCATATTTCACCCTGAATATGGTAGATATAGGAATCGTTATTTAAGCACATAGTCGATTTGATAAAAATTCGACGCCTGGGCCTCCTGGGAGGACATTAACTGAAAGCCAAAATATCCTGAGTCTATAGACCAGGGTCTTTATAGATCATCGTTTCTGCACGCCTGAATCTGCGAATATCAAATCAGCGAATGGAGTGACTGCTACAGGACACAAGGACAGGCAATGACGGGAGTAGAACACAATAGCTTCGAATTTGAGAAATAACTGTGAGCCTCTCCCGTTACCTGGTAAATATTAATCTGCAGTACTTCAGACCTGTTCCATGGACATTCAGTTGGCAGGTCTAGATCGTTCCAGACGATGTTGTCGCGGGATTGACACGCACGTGGGACAACATTGGCTTAACTGGCCGCTTAGCTGGCTTCAGCAGGAATCATGAAGCGTGACATGTCTTTATGCGTGTCGGATTCCTTTAAGCCCATCTTGATAAAGACCAGTATTTTATGGGCCATTTCACTTCCCGGATTCAGTACGTAAACCATATTTTCAACGTCTGCAATAAACACTTCGCTTTGAATCAACATCGCCATCAATATTTTCATGTCTTTTTTCTCGTCCACAACTGAAAATGGAATACCCACGCCACGAGGGTCATTTTCCAGTTTCAATGGTTCGATGTGGCTGATCAGATTCTGTAGCGGTGCAACTGCATCTTCTTCATCAGTTGCACTGAGCTGGCTGCCCGCCATGATATAAGTTGCGAATGACTGCATTTCGGACGAGTTGAGTGGAGTTCCATGGCTCTGGTTCTGTAGTTCCAGGTTGTATTTCTGACGCGCGTCTTTTTTGACGTAGCCCAAACGTATAATAAAGGTCACAAAGCCAGCTATGGCATCGTAAATGCCTGACAGAATAGAATAGTTGGGGCGCATAATATAATAACGAATGATACCCAGGAACAGCGCCAGCAAATCAAACACCGCGGCCCATACAATGCTCACGACAAGTTGCACAGAATAGGAATCCCGATCGAGTATCACATTCATGGCGGTCTCGACAGGGCTCAGGATGACCGCCAGCTTTCCCTGACTGATCTCCGTCACGATCACCCTGGCCTCATCGGTGTTGACCACTGATTTAAATTGAGACAGTAACAGGATCAGTTTTTCACGTTGATCATCGGATCTGGTTTTTAAAGTGGCATCCATTTCCGCATAAATCTGCCTGGCTTCATCGTATTTACGCTGCTGACCTTCGAATCGAACTTCATCGGCTGCCAGCGCTTCCAGCTTTTTGTAATATTCAGGGCCCTTGCCGGCGCCTAATCCCGAGCGGAAGCCACGCAGCGCTTCCTCTTCAGCCTGCCGTTTGAGAAAGGCCAGTCGTTCTGTCTGTGTATCTATATAGTTTTGCTCGATCAGGATCGCTTCGCTGAGCTGGTCGGCTACACGCGCTTTCAACCAAGTATTAACGGCAGCACTATCGACCAGTGAGCCCGGTAGTCCGGCATTATAGATATAGGTATACGCGGACAGCGTCGACAGCGTCAATGCGGCCGTATACACCACCAGCAAGACCAGCTTGCCCAGACCTCTCACGTAGGGTAAGGCGATCAGACTGACGGCGATTGAAAACTGCACGGCAACCGCGAACAGGGCGGCGAAAACCACCTCTTCTATAAAAAGATTTGCGCCTGAAAAAGTGAAGATACCGTTAATTGAGGCCAGTACAAATATAACAACACTAATTAACTTGGCAATTCGCCCGGCATGTACTGAATCCGCAGTGGATGCTGTCATATCTGCTTTCTCGCGTGGATAAAAAAATCTTATTATTATATTAGCTTTTTCTTATATATGCAAGATTTGCTGTCTCCCTTGACGACAATATTGACTGCTTGATTCTCGATAAAAAAAGACCCTCGATCAGCCAGTTTCAGCAGGCTTTCGTCTCGATTACCCCTTTGGTTAAAATTCCTCACAAGCGGTGAATCCACCGATAGATCATCGGATCTGACACGATGAAAAATGCCCTGTTGAATCCTGTATTTCCACTGAGAATTAAGCAACATTAAACAGCCCGTTCAAGCTTCTCCCGGCTCGATGTCTATATTATGCATCTTAAAGGTTGCTCGCACGCTGCCGATATTCATATTGATGATATTTCCAAAATAATAATAGATTCAATCAATAATTATCAAATCCTGTACATAAATTGAACAATGCGAATTAAATCCAAACTCGTTACTTATTTGCTGGCAATCAGCCTGACACCGTTGCTAATCACGATGGGATTATCCCTTGGCTATACAAGTAATGTAGTTGAAAAACTGACACTGCAGGCGGCGCGAGAGCGGGTCGACACCAGTGCGGAACAGCTGTCCGCATATTTTTCTTCGCGCATATCAGAAGTGCAGGCGTATGCTCAAACTCCGTTACTCACTTCGATGGACTGGCAGCCAGTACGAGACTTCTTGAGAAGCGAAGTCACACGGCATCAGGGCATATATGAGAAATTTATACTGAGTGATCCGAGTTCTCATTTCAGAAATACAAAAGTAGGCAACCCGGCCAAAGATGATTTCGCG
>CAJIBR010000022.1_pt1 | contig 12062 bp, 12 predicted proteins | sample 9199401 | NCBI WGS metagenome assembly CAJIBR01 (sample SAMEA7708310, study PRJEB35096) | sediment metagenome | biome: marine neritic benthic zone biome [ENVO:01000025]; feature: sediment [ENVO:00002007]; material: shallow marine sediment [ENVO:03000034] sea grass bed [ENVO_01000059] ... | reverse complement strand
CCGTGATCCTGGTGAGAAATGCGGGCTAGTCCCTTGTTTTGCGCAGCAGAACGTAGACGGCGCCGGTGCCGCCGTCTTTGGGCCGGGCGCTGCAAAACGCCAGCACTTCATCGGCCTGTTGCAGCCAGCGGTTGACCATCGGTTTGATCACCGGTTTGTTTTGTGAGCGCAAGCCCTTGCCGTGTACGATGATGACATGACGGTAGCCGTACTGCCGGCAGTCGGCCAGAAAATCGATCAGCCGCAGACGGGCTTCCTCGACGTTGAGACCGTGCAGGTCCAGCGTACTGTCGATATCCAGTTTGCCGGCACGCAGTTTTTTCAATACCGATTTCTGCGCACCGCCGGCACGCACGAAATAGAGCTGACCCGGGCATGCCTCATCGGGCATGCTGTCAGAGAAGCGCTGCTGCAGCTCATCGTCACCCTGTTGCTGTCGGTGCAGGGGTGGTTTTTTCGGTGACGGCCGATGCCTGACCCTGTTATCCGGTTTCAGCGGCGTGACATCACGCATCGCCTGTTTGAACAGATCCCCGTCATCGTGATTATCTTTATCTGATTCGTCGTTCATGGCTCACTATGCTGTAAAATCAGCCTGTTGTATTTCATGGTCCAAGTTTAACGTGCATATTCTGCTGAGCAATGACGACGGTTACCGTGCGCCCGGCCTGGGTGCCATGGCCGAAGCCCTGTCTGAATCCTATTCTGTCACCGTGGTCGCACCCGAGCGCGATCGCAGTGGTTCCAGTAACTCCCTGACACTGGAACGGCCGTTGCGTGTCCACACGGATGAAAAAGGTTTTTATTTCGTCAACGGTACGCCGACCGACTGTGTGCATCTGGCGATTACCGGTCTGCTGGACGCAGAACCGGACATGGTGGTATCCGGTATTAACGCCGGCGCCAATATGGGAGATGATGTACTCTATTCCGGTACGGTCGCGGCGGCCATGGAAGGTCGATTCCTGGGCCTGCCGGCTATAGCGGTGTCGATGACCTCGTATGATCCGCAGCATTATGCAACCGGCGTCAAGGCCATCGCCAGTATTATCGAACGTCTACGCAACGAACCCCTGCAGCAGACGAGCATCCTCAACGTGAATGTACCTGATGTATTCTGGGATGATATCCGCGGTTTCAGAATCACCCGGCTGGGTAATCGCCACAAGTCCGAAGGCGTGATCAGGCAGACAGATCCGCGCGGTGATCCGATGTACTGGGTGGGTCCACCGGGGGCAGCCCAGGACGCGGGCGAGGGCACCGATTTTCATGCCGTCGAGCACAATTTTATTTCAATAACACCTTTGCAAATTGATCTGACCCGTTATGATAGTCTGCAATATCTTGAGAACTGGCTTCATGGTCATTCTTCAGCATCGCAATAAGCAGTAACGGGCACACTACACATAATATGAATAATCACTTACAGGGCATCGGTATGACCTCTCAGCGTACGCGCGACCGTCTGGTTGAGCGCCTGCGCGCGGATGGCATCCAGAATCAGCGTGTACTCGAGGTTATCCGTACGACGCCGCGTCATCTGTTCATCGATGAGGCACTGGCACACCGGGCCTACGAGGATACGGCTTTACCCATTGGCATGGGGCAGACCATATCCCAGCCTTACATCGTAGCGCGCATGACAGAAATCATGATCGAACATGGCATTCCTGACAAAGTGCTCGAAGTGGGTACCGGCTCGGGCTACCAGTCTGCAGTGCTGGCCAGGCTGGTGCCCAAGGTATACACGGTTGAACGCATCAACGTCCTGTTGACGAAAGCGCGTGAATGTCACCGCGCCCTCAGGTTGAACAATATTTTTGCCAAGCACAGCGATGGTTCCTGGGGCTGGCCGGAAAATGCACCCTATCCGGCGATTATGGTGACCGCTGCGCCCGAACATATCCCGGAGACGCTGCTCGAGCAGTTGAGTGTCGGCGGGCGCATGGTGATACCGGTGGGCACCACGTCGGGCGTGCAAATACTGAAGTTGATTACCCGAACTGTCGATGGATTTGAAGAACGGACACTGAATGCCGTACATTTTGTACCCCTGCTGGATGGATCTGTCAGATGATATTCAAGGGACTGTATGAATGGTGCATGCGCTGTGCAGCACATCGCCATGCTGAGCGTTACCTCGCGGGCGTCAGTATTATCGAATCCATTTTCTTCCCGGTACCCACGGCCCTGATGGTAGCGCCAATGGCCGTTGCACGGCCCGAGCGAGCGATACGTATCGCGCTGATTGCGACGGTCACCTCGGTCCTGGGTGGCCTGTTCGGGTATGCGCTGGGTTATTATGCGATTGCTGCGGTTGAGCCGGTCATCGAGTCGGCAGGTTACTGGGATAAATACATGACGGCGCAGGACTGGTTTACGCGCTGGGGTTTCTGGGCAGTCGTTGTAGCCGGTTTTTCACCCATTCCGTTCAAACTGTTCACGATATCAGCCGGTGCGATGGCGATGGCGATTCCACCTTTCCTGTTCGCGGCTCTGATCGGAAGGTCAGGCCACTTTTTCCTGGTGTCCCTGTCCATGGCCTGGGCCGGGCCAAAACTTGAACCGGTGGTGCGCAAGTACATCGAGTGGCTTGGATGGGCGACCGTAATAGCCTTGCTTGCCTATATTCTGGTGAAGTCGAATCAGGGATGATGATTCGGGTACTGATCGCCACTGTACTCGCGATCGCGGTGAACGGCTGTTCCAATCAGCGCTGGGATCCGGATGACTATCCCGTGAGTTCGGGCGATACCATCTATTCCATCGCCTGGAAGTACGAACTCGATCCTTTCGAACTGGCCCGGTGGAACAATATTTCCCGTCCTTACAGAATTTATCCCGGTCAGCGATTGAGAATGAAGCCGGGGGCCGGTACCCGCCAGTCGTCACAGCAGTCAAAAAGTACCAGCGCAGGGCCGCGGCCGGATTCCATAACGGTCAGTAAAGGCGATACCCTGTATGCGCTGGCACAACAATACAAGCTCAGCGCCCGCGATCTGGCCTCGATCAACGGGCTCAAATCGCCCTACACCATAACACCGGGTCAGAAATTAAAGTTAACAGCACCAAAGGCCGATAAACCAGTAAAGGCCCCGCCGGCTAAAACGAGCACGGCGGCACTGCCGAACGACAACAGAAAGATCGCCTGGCAATGGCCGGTAAACGGCAAGTTGATTACGACCTTCAAGAGTAACAAGTCGAGTAGGAAGGGTATCGATATCGCCGGGAAAGAGGGCAAGGACATCAAGGCGGCGGCGCCTGGAAAAGTGGTCTACAGTGGCAACGGTTTGATCAGTTACGGTAACCTGGTCATTATCAAACATAACCGTACGTATCTGAGTGCGTATGCTCACAACCGTAAGTTACTGGTCAGGGAAGGGGACAGTATAAAAGCCGGGCAGAAGATAGCCGAACTGGGCAAGACCGGAGCCGATTCGCCTCGACTGCATTTTGAAATCAGGAAAAATGGCAAGCCGGTTAACCCGTTGAAATATTTACCGAGTAGTTGATTGCTACCGTTCGAACCACTAGATGATGTGGTTTATCAGATTTATTTAAAATAATTGTAAATATATGTTAAAAAATACTTGATTCGTAAAGAGAATTAATGCTATAAGTTTTCCTAACTTAAGGATCAAGTTAGGAAGGGGCTGTAAGTACATGGAAATTAAGGGATAATAATAATACGTTTGAGAGCGCATTATCAGACGTCACAAATACAAAAATAATAATAAGTGATTCGGGTGAGGGTACAATTATGAGAGAAGCCATTGCAGACTCAGACTCAGGTGAGAGTATTGAAGGACTCAACGTCGTGACACAGAGTGATCTTGAACAAGATGACGATGTCAATTTGAACGATGCTGATATCGAAATCGAAGAGGAGCCGGAAGCTCTGACAAAACCTAAAACCAAGGCAACCAGCGGTAAGACTGGCGATGACGATATCGATGCCAAGGTGAACCGTAAGGAGCTTGATGCCACGCGCCTTTATCTCAGAGAGATCGAAGGCTCTCCTTTATTAACAGCCGAAGAAGAAGTTTTTTATTCGCGTCTTGCGCTCAAGGGAGATATGGAAGCGCGTAAAAAGATGATCGAATGCAATCTTCGCCTGGTTGTAAAGATTTCACGGCGCTATATGAACCGGGGTCTGGCGCTGCTCGATCTGATCGAAGAGGGCAACCTGGGTTTGATCAGGGCGGTCGAAAAATTTGATCCGGAAAAAGGTTTCCGCTTCTCGACCTATGCGACCTGGTGGATCCGTCAGACTATCGAACGTGCACTGATGAATCAAACCCGCACGATCCGCCTTCCGATTCACGTTATCAAAGAATTGAATGTCTATCTGCGTGCAGCCCGCAAGCTGGAGCAGGAGATGGACAGAGAGCCGACCGCTGAAGACATCGCCAAGATGGTTAACAAGCCTGTTGCCGGTGTTGAAAAAATGCTGGGTCTGCGTGACCGCGTGACTTCCGTCGACGTACCGGTAGGTAAAGAAAATGATCGACCGCTGCTCGAAATCGTTGCAGATGAGCGTATTCCCGCGCCGCCGGAGATGCTGCAGAATGAAGATGTCATGTCGAATCTCGAGGTCTGGCTGGATCAGCTCGAAGAAAAACAGCGCGAAGTACTGATACGCCGCTTCGGCCTGTATAACCATGAACGCACCACGCTGGAAGATGTCGGCCGCGAACTCGGTGTCACCCGTGAGCGTGTTCGCCAGATTCAGATGGATGCCTTGAAACAGCTGCGCAAGATTCTGGAAAACCAGGGCTTTACCGAGCAGCTGCTGTTCCAGGAAGAATAAGCACTATTCTGCAAATGCTTCTCGACCGGCCTGCCTGTGCAGGCCGGTTTTTTTGTGCTAACGCAGAGGCGCGCAGACGCAGAGGTGTCTCGTGTCTGTGCGGAGTGGCTTCAGCCGCGAATTCAGTTTCGCATATTCGGGCAGTTACGCAGAATTATTTACAGGCTCATAGTTCGCGGCTGAAGCCGCTCCTGCTAACACATAAACTTAACTCTGCGTCCTCTGCGTCTCTGCGGTAAATCCTTTCCTCGTCCCTCGCTACTCGCCCCTCGTCCCCAGAATGATTCCGGCGGCTACCTTGCGGCCTTCACCCAGCAATATATTGTAGGTGCGACAGGCAGCGGCGCTGTCCATGATTTCAACACCGATATTCTGCTGGATCAGGCAGGCGTAGTGTTCCACTGAGGGGAACTTCAGTATCTCACCTGTGCCGATCAGCACCAGTTCGGGTTTAAGTTCCAGCAAGGGTTGCATATGGTGGGTACGCAGCTGGTCGATATGGGTGGGCGCCCAGTGCTCGATCAGCTGTTCGAATGAAATAATGAAGCTGGATGTTTTGGGGCTTCCACTGACAATGATCGTGTCCTGATTGTAGCCGGTGATATGGTATCCCTGGTCGATTTTGTCTTCGCTGAATTTCATGACTCCATTATACGTCAGCAGGGATATGCAGTAGAATGCGCTGCTTTATTGAACCTGATAATGGAGATCCCGTTGGAAGCAGCAAAGGTTGGCCTGCTGGGCCTCGGTACAGTCGGCGGTGGTACCGCTACCGTATTACTCCGGAATGCAGATGAGATACAGCGTCGTCTTGGCCGCAAGATTGCAATTACACATGCTGCCGGTCTGGGTATTGCCAGTCAGACAATTCTGGACGCCGGAAAAGTGAAGCTGACTGAAGATGCGTTCGAGGTCGTCAATGATCCGGATGTCGATATCATCGTCGAATTGATCGGTGGCTACACGCTCGCCAAAGATCTCGTGATGAAGGCAATCGAGAACGGCAAGCACGTGGTGACCGCCAACAAGGCACTGATCGCCACTCACGGCCCGGAGATCGTGCAGGCTGCACTGGCGAAGGGTGTCAACGTCGCTTACGAGGCAGCCGTTGCCGGCGGCGTGCCTATTATCAAGGCTGTGCGCGAAGGCCTCGCGGCCAACAGAATCAAATGGATTGCCGGCATCATCAATGGTACCGGAAATTTCATTCTGACTGAAATGCGCGACAAGGGCCGCAATTTCGACGATGTACTCAAGGAAGCCCAGTCGCTGGGTTATGCTGAAGCCGATCCGACCTTCGATGTCGAGGGTATCGATGCGGCCCACAAGCTGACAATACTGGCATCGCTGGCGTTTGGAATCGAGCTGCAGTTCGATAAATGCTATACCGAGGGCATCAGCAAGATCACGACCGAAGATGTGATCTATGCCGGCGAACTGGGCTACCGTATCAAGCATCTCGGTATCACACGAAAAACCGATGACGGTATCGAACTGCGTGTGCATCCGACCCTGATACCTGAAAAACGTCTGATCGCCAATGTCGATGGTGTCATGAACGCGGTACTGGTCCAGGGTGATGCCGTGGGACCGACGCTGTATTACGGGGCAGGGGCGGGCTCCGAACCCACAGCCTCGGCCGTCGTCGCAGATATCATCGATACGGTGCGCACCCTCGACATCGACGCCGCATATAAAGTGCCGTTACTGGGCTTCAAACCGGATGCAATGTCTGAAATTACGATCATGCCGATCGAGGATGTGGAGACGGCCTGTTATTTGCGAATGACAGCACTGGACAAACCCGGCGTACTCGCCGAAGTGTCCGAAGTCTTTGCAAAACACAAAATCAGCCTTGAGGCGGTATTGCAGAAAGAACCGGCCGTAGGTGCCGACAAGGTGCACCTGGTGCTGCTGACACAAAAAGTCAAAGAGAGTGATATCAATGTGGCGATCGCCGAAGTTGAGGCATTTGACGAAATCGAAGGCAGCGTGGCGAGGATTCGTCTCGAGCATTTAGGGTAGCGAGTTACTCCTTACTGGTCACCAGGGTGGAGCATTTTGCAGGTGCGGCTTCAGCCGCTCCTGCAATATTAATAACCCTCTGCGTCATTGCGCATCTGCGTTAAAAAAAGATTTACAAAAACGCAAGAATCTCTTGTTCGATATCTTCTTTTTCAATTTCAGTCGTCTGTGCGATTTCCCTGTCGAACAGCTTGCTGATCATGCCTGGTATTTCAATGCCGGCTTCACCGGCGATGGATTTAAGAGCATCGATATCGTGGGTATCGACTTCACCCGTCAGTGCATTGGCAACGACCGGCGAAAATTTGGTCCATTCAGCGGTCGAATACACTATGGTTTTAAGCGGCTGCTCTCGGCATCTGTGATAAGCCTTGAAGCATGTCGCAGTGTGCGGATCCATCAGGTAGCCGTTGGCAAATGTGTCCTTGATATACGCCTTGCCTTCATGGTCTTCACAAAAATCAGCAGCAAAAAATGACTGGATCTGTTCGTGTTCCTTTGCCGTCAGCTCATAGTATTTTTCATTTTCCAGTTGCTGCATTAATTTTTTCGTGCGTTCTGCACTAAACAGGTCAAACAGTATGCGTTCTACGTTGGACGATATCAGGATGTCCATTGCCGGTGAAGTCGTGGGTACCAGTTCCAGTGTTCTCAGGTCATATATTCCTGTCTTGATTAGCTGTGTCAGTATATTGTTCTTGTTAGAGGCTATCAGTATTTTTTCGACAGGCAGCCCCATTTTCATTGCGTAATAACCGCCCAGTGCGTTACCGAAGTTGCCACTCGGAACATCAAGGTACACTTTTTCGCCCATCTGAATGGCGTTCTGGCGAACCAGTTCCATATAGGAGTGCACATGATAAATAATCTGGAAGATGATGCGTCCGAAATTGACCGAGTTGGCTGCAGACAGGTGTATGCTCTTCTGTTTAAGTGTTTGTTTGAAGCTGGCCGAGCCCAGCAGGCGTTTCAATGCGCTTTGCGTATCATCAAAATCACCTTTAACGCCAATCACTTTCAGGTTGTCAGCATCTTCCGTTACCATCTGAAGGCGTTGTACATCGGAGGTGCCGCCGATGGGATACATGCAGGCCACCTGGACATTGGCCTTGTTTTTAAAGGTTTCGAGTGCCGCCGGACCCGTGTCGCCGGAGGTGGCTGTCAGGATCAGATAATTTTCATTGCGTTTTTGGGCGATCGAAGACAGTACGATGCCAAATGGCTGCAGCGCCATATCCTTAAAAGCTCTGGTCGGTCCATGGTAGAGCTCACTGACGTACAGATCGTCCAGCACCTTGACGACGGGCACCGGATTGGAAGGGTCGTCAAAATTATCGTACAGCTCGAGTGCCTGGTCGATGATCGCAGCATCGATATCGATCGCGAATGCGGCCAGAATATCACGTGCCAGGGTCTTGTAGTCGTATTGCAAATGCGCGCTTAAAAATGATTCATCCAGTTCAGGCAGCGATTCCGGTGAATAAAGTCCGCCAAAAGAAGAAATTGGCGTCAGAATGGCTTCGGAAAAACTGACTTTTTCAGGGTGATGGCCATCATTGCCGCGTGTTTCGATGAAGTTCATTATGAGTCCTGTAACATTTCGCTGAATTATAGCGAATTTGAGTTACTCGATACCAGAATCCAGTTCCCGGTTTCTGACCCGTGATTCAGGATTTTTCTCGCAACAATCGCCCCAGAGTAAAAATAGGGCTAGTGACTGGATACTATTTTCAATCCGACGATTCCACTGATGATCATCAACAGGCTGATGATTCTGAATACATCCCTGGATTCGCCGAACAGTATCATGCCCATGACGGCGACGCCCACGGCACCAATACCGGTCCACACCGCATAGGCGGTTCCTACCGGTATGGTTTTCATTGCCGTTGACAATAACCAGAAGCTGATAGCCATCGCCGCGACAGTCAGGATCGATGGCGTCAAGCGGGTGAAACCCACGGTATACTTGAGGCCGATTGCCCAGCCGCATTCAAACAGACCGGCAATGATCAGATAAATCCACGCCATAGTACTCTCCCGTTTATAGTAAGCTCATTAGTCTGATGGTGAGATGCCCCGATAATATATTGGGCGTGACTATTTGGCCATTGATCAGGCAGGTAATATCCGGGACCTATGGATAATATTATTTTTGAGATTGTGTTGATCTTTGCAGGAGCTGCGATTCTGGCAACGTTGTTCCTGTATTTGAAGCAGCCGATCATCCTTGCCTATATTGCTCTTGGCGTAGCGATCGGGCCGTCTGGCGCGGGGCTGATCGATAATCCGCACCATATCGAACAGCTGTCACACGTGGGCATCATACTCTTGCTGTTCCTGATCGGCCTGAACCTGAGACCTGACAGAATGGTTGGCCTGTTTGGTAAGGTCAGTGCCCTGACATTAATCACATCAACCATATTCATGTCGCTGATCATGCTCGCGGCATTCGCGCTGGGATTTCCATTGTTTCAAAGCCTGGTCATCGGGGCTGCGCTGATGTTCTCCAGCACCATCGTAGGACTCAAGCTTATACCGACGACAACACTGCATCACAAGCATCGCGGTGAAATGATGGTCAGTGTGCTGCTGCTGCAGGACATACTGGCAATCATCATCATTCTGTTGATCACCGGCGGACAGGAAAACAATATACCACTGACAGTGTCATTGCTTATATTGAAGCTGATCCTGCTGACCGTGATTTCGTTCTATGTGGTGAAATATGTCATCACAAACTTATACATCAAGTTCGATACCATACGTGAGCATACTTTCCTGATGTCACTCGGCTGGGGACTGACAGTGGCGGGGACCGCAGAATACGTTGGTCTCTCTTTTGAAATGGGCGCATTCGTTGCCGGGGTATCCATTGCGACGCTGCCGATAGCGCTGGTCATTGCAGAAGAGTTGAAACCGTTGAGAGACTTTTTTCTGATTCTTTTTTTCTTTTCGATCGGCGCCCAGTTTGACTTGATGGTGATGATGGATGTTGTATTACCAGGTATCGTGATTGCTGTGATCATCGTATTAGCCAAACCGCTGGTTTATCGATGGGGTTTCAACATGACCGGTGAAAAGAATTATATATCGACAGAACTGGGCATACGGCTGGGGCAGGCCAGCGAATTCTCGCTGCTGGTCGCCTACAGTGCTCTGTTGTCTGGTTTGATAGACCAGAGATCGTCTTACCTTATTCAGACCGTCGTCATCCTGACATTTGTCATTTCTACCTACTGGGTGATCAACAAATACCCGACGCCGATTTCGTCTCAAGCCAGCCAGCGGCGGGATTGACGCAGGACCGGCGGGTATTCAGCGATAAAGTCCGGGTGCCGGCTCAAAAGGACCCAGATAACGGCTCTTCCACCAGTGACCGGATAGTGCGTGCTCATCGAAATCAGTAAACGCGTATTCAAATGCCTGTACTCTGACAGCAACAGGGGGAGTATCGGGGAAAGGGTTGTGTTCAAGCTGAGCGGTCACGCTGGGTGAGTTTTCCAGCAGGGCGCCGAGGAAACTTTCGAACCAGCCGGTAAATATCGGGTTCAGCGGTACGAACCATACCATCCAGTCAAGACGGGGCTGATGCGGGATCACGACATGGAGGGGTTTGTTCAGTTCACCGGGTTTGTATCTGAATTGGTAAGGCAGCCATGTTCTGCCGTCGACAGTCCCCTCGATGACAAGCTCGATCCGCTGCTGGTTAACAGTGGGGAATACATGGTATTTATTGACCAGCGCCCATCGTTCGATGTAGTTGAGTGTCTGGCCAGGTCGACCACTGATGCGCGTACCCGAAACCATTTCCCATATCTGGATACTGCTGGTGAAAAGAATCAGGGAAGCGAACACATAGGATGGTATTCTCAGATAAGCCGAGATGGCTGACAGCTGCTTCTGTTCAAGCAACCAGTCACACAGGCTGTCTGGCAGAATGCGCTTGATGGCCTTGTCATCGAAAAGAAACAGGCACAGTATGATCGTGAGTATGTTAAACCAGTTATGATTGCTGGTCATGATGATCAATAGCTGCAGCGTAATCGTTACCCATGCGGCAATGAAGCGATACTTTCGCGACATGAACATCATAAAAGGAATGATCAGTTCTATGAACAGTGTTGCGGCAGTCGCCAGAATCAACACCCATTCCGGCAGTTGATGCGCATACCAGGCGCCAATATGCGGCAGAGGCTGTGTTTCAAAGTAGAAAGTAAGCGCTGACAGGCCTGCCCAGCCGGGGTCATTGCTGAGGATTTTGGATAAGCCGGATAGAAACCTTAATCGGAACAGCAGCCAGCGATACAGGAAAATAATGATGCGCGAATCTGGCGTTAAAAATATCGCCAGAAAGCCCGCTTCCAACAGCAGGTAGTCCCACTGGAAATTCATGAAAGTCTGGCCTGCGTGGTATAACGACAGGTAGAGCAGGTACAGAACTATCAGTGAAAAGCGTGTTTTATAGTTGAGCGCAAGCAACACTGAGAATGCACAGCCCAGCCAGGTTGCAGCGGTGAGCGCGGTGTCACCGGCGCTTATCCAGAACAGGGTCGGGTAGGCGAGAAAGCGCTTCCAGCCGAATTGAGCGCTTGCGTGCTCCAGCAACTCGGTAACCGGCAAGATGCCACTCTGTCCAGCGAGAGCGATGATCTGGCCGGAAAGGGATGCAAAGGCGATGAAATATACCAGCGCGAGTAGCTTGATAAACAGTGCCGAGACCAGTTCGTAGGTATTTTCCTGTTGCATGAATATCACCGGGTTACTGTCATTCAGACTATAGCAGCCGTATCAGAATCACCCAAATGTAAACTCTGGAAAATCCCGTTATATGTGCGCTAAGTACGGCTTTTCCCTGGATGGACTGTTCTGTACAGCAATGATAGTCACGAGACTTAAAACAAGCAGTGTGCGAACAAACGTATCCATCGGCTGGCAGTAGTCGCTGTGCCGGGTCCATTGCCGGTTTAATCAGGGGCAACAAAACCTGCGATGGCGATCAGTTTCTCGAAGCAGGCGCGCACATACAGCTGCAGTACAAGGTGGACGCGCCATCAGTCGGCTCAGGGAAAGATGATATTTTCTTTAGCCCGCATTTCTCACCAGGATCACGGGAGCAGGCGCAGGATTCGTGTTCGCAAGCGCCGCTCTGGAGCGAAAAGCGTAGCCATAGCTACGGTTTGAGTGAAGAGCAAGCTTGCGGACACGAAGACCAGCCTGAACCGTG
>CAJIBR010000431.1_pt1 | contig 12162 bp, 12 predicted proteins | sample 9199401 | NCBI WGS metagenome assembly CAJIBR01 (sample SAMEA7708310, study PRJEB35096) | sediment metagenome | biome: marine neritic benthic zone biome [ENVO:01000025]; feature: sediment [ENVO:00002007]; material: shallow marine sediment [ENVO:03000034] sea grass bed [ENVO_01000059] ... | reverse complement strand
GATGGTCCCGGCCGCGTTGTGAAACGGCAACAGCACACTGACAACAGGATGAATATCAGGCGGCATCATTCAGAACAGCCAGGCTCTCTTCGGCCACTTCACGCACTTCTATGTGCTCGTCATCCAGCAGAGGCTCGATGTATTGCACGACCGAAACATCGTGTGTCAGTGAAAGATAATGGCAGGCATCGCTGCGCACACGCGCATCGGCGTGGCGGGTCAGCTCGGCGAGCTCGGGTATCAGGGCCAGTAATTCAGTCGTGCCTTCGTATTCTTCGATGACCGCACCGGCACCGACTCGTGCATTGATTTTGGCATCGGCATCGCTGACCAGGCCGATCAATGCATGCAGCAGGCTGTGGTCATCGGCGATCATCGCGAGCACCTGTTTCACCTGACCCTCACCCAGCCGCTGCTCGAAATAGTGTGTCATGCCCCGTTCTGAACCCGCCTGTTCGGCCCAGGACTGCAATTCGGCCTTGCTGTGCAGTCCTGCGAGCTCGAACGGTCCGATTCTGACCCAGGGGACTGAACGCACACCCAGTTCCGTGGCGATCTCGGGCCGCTGTTCCAGGTTCACCACTTCCAGTTTCGAGATCACACCCTGCTTGACCAGGTCGGACAGACTGCCGAGCACAGACGGGCAATGCGGGCAGTGCGTACCCAGCATCATCAACGCTTCCGGAGAGGGCTTATTGCCTTGTGTATCTGTCATAGTGTCACATAATCAATATTTACTGGAAGTTATCTTAATGTAGACTGTCAGCTTCGGCATCTGATATTACAATTGACGGTATCTATTCTACCCAGTCGCAATAATGACATTTCGCTTATTTCATCCACAACGACGTGGACAACTCCGGGCTCTGCTGCTGGCTGTTTGCCTGCTGACACTGAATCACGTCCATGCCGATAAAGATGATCCTTACCTGGAATTCGACGACACCCTGCTCGAGGAGGAACTGGTTTATCCGGACTGGTTCAAACTCAGCCTCGGTGATCTGGAAGAAGACATCGAGGAAGCGGCCGCGGCCGGCAAATCCGGCATCATGGTGTATTTCGGACAGAAACGCTGCGCTTACTGCGAACAGTTCCTGACGGAAAATATCGGTGCTCCCGACATCGAGCATTACATCCGGGAGCACTATGACATCATCCCGGTCGACATCTGGGGCATCGAAGACATCGTTGACACGAACGGTGAAACCTACACCGAGCGCGACCTGTCGAAACGTTATAAAACCAACTTCACACCATCACTGGTGTTTTACGACCTCGATGGCAAACCGGTGTTCCGCCTGCGGGGTTACTACCCACCCTACAAGTTCAGAGCCGCATTGCAGTATGTGACCGAAGGTTTCTACAAGGACGAAACCTTCAAGGAATACCTGGAACGCGCCGAGCCCGGCACATTCTTCATGCTGGCCGGCCTGAATGAGCGCGATTTTTTTCTGGAGCCACCCTTCAATCTGAACAGAAGCACACAACCGGCTGACAAACACCTCGCGGTTTTTTTCGAACAGGGCGACTGCCATGCCTGCGACCTGCTGCACACCGGCCCGCTGAACGAACAGGAAGCGCTCGATGAAATCACCAAGATGGAAACCGTGCAACTCAATATGTGGTCGGATACGCCTGTGATTACACCCGATGGGCGCAAAACCACCGCGCGTGAATGGGCCAAGGCACTCGACCTGTTTTATTCGCCAACCATCATCTTTTTCGACTACAACGGCAAGGAAATCATACGCATCGACTCTGTCGTGCAGTATTACCGGCTCTGGGGTGTACTCGATTATGTCAACAAGAAAGCCTACCTGACCGAACCCGACTATCAGAGCTGGCGTTTGAAACAACGCGAGATCAGCGAAAACAGTTGATGACGCTAACGGCAATCATAAACGGGCTGAATACCCTGATCTGGGAGACCAGCCTGAGTACGATGCATCGATGGCAGGCGTGGCTGATAAAATTGCTGCGCATCCTGATCGCGACCGCTCGTGATCTTCGCGAAGGCCTGCCGACGCTTCGGGCTATGGGACTGGTCTATACCACCTTACTATCCCTGGTCCCGTTGCTGGCCGTCAGTTTCTCGGTGCTGAAAGGCTTCGGCGTACACAACCAGATCGAGCCGTTACTGCTGGGCCTGCTCGAGCCTCTCGGCGAACAGGGCGTTGAAATAACCAACAAGATCATCGAGTTCGTCGACAATGTCAACGTCAAGATGCTGGGATCACTCAGCCTGGTATTCCTTTTTTATACGGTCATCTCACTGCTGACCAAAATCGAACAGGCGCTGAACAATACCTGGCACATTCAGGAATACCGCGGCCTGATACAGCGTATCACCGAGTACATCAGCATCATCATGGTCGGGCCGGTACTGATCTTTGCCGGTATCGGCCTGACCACTTCGATAAGCACGTCTACCGTGGCCAGTGCGCTGGCATCGATGGAAGGTTTCGGTACACTGATCTGGCTGCTCAGCAAGCTCACCTCTTTCCTGCTGATTACCGGCGCAATCACCTTTATCTACATTCTGGTACCGAACGAACACGTCAAACTGAAATCGGCCTTCACCGGTGCCATCGTTGCCGCACTGCTATGGAAGATAACCGCCTGGCTGTTTTCTTCATTCGTTGCCGGATCGGCCAAATATTCGGCCATCTATTCGGGCTTTGCGGTCGCCATCATCTTCATGATCTGGCTGTATATCATCTGGCTGATATTGCTGGTCGGCGCCAGCGTGGCGTTCTATCATCAGCATCCCGAACGCACGTCATCCAGGCAGCAGGTGCTGAGGCTCAGCGCAAGGCTGCGGGAGAAAATCGGCCTGCTGTTAATGCTGCGCATCGGTCAGAGTTTTCACAACGACAGTGAAAAACTGACCAAACAGCAACTGAGCAGGAATCTGGATATCGCTTCAGAAGCCCTGTCGATGGTCATCAGCCCACTCGAAGAACACGGACTGATCACCGAGAGCTGCGACACGAAACGTGCCTACCTGCCCGGTCGATCGCTCGAACACATCAGGATCAGTGAAATCTGGGAGGCGGTCCGCAGTGCCCAGGAAAGTACGCATTTGAATCCCGCGAATGTCGCCTCCGATGAATCCGTTGACAGACTGCTGCAGACCATCAACGAGTCCGTCAGCACATCGATGGGTGATATGACGCTGCTCGATCTGGTCGAGCGAAGCTAGGGCCTGTTAACACTATGCGGATGCCCAGCGTTGGCTCTCCGATGAGGCCAGGCAAGGCGCGCAGAGTGCGGTTTGGTTTTGTGGAAATATATCGATACAGCTGGCATATACTCATCCATAGGTCACCGTTAACAGGAAATACTGAATACATGCAGGTTGGATCAGGCGTATGCCGTAATCCACCCTCCTATAATCCATAGTATGTCGATGTTCATGCACAAAAAGACTGCGATGCCCTCGCCTGAAGACGCCTTGCCGGGACGTGGTGAAACTATGCCGGTGGCCGCTACACATTTCGTCAATGGCAACCCGATGACGCCGCCATTCCCCGATGGCATGCAACAGATTGTATTCGGTCTCGGCTGTTTCTGGGGTGCCGAGCGCAAGTTCTGGCAGCTGGACGGTGTATACACGACGGCCGTTGGTTACGCTGCCGGCTATACACCCAATCCAAACTATCAGGAAGTGTGTAGCGGGGATACCGGACATAACGAAGTGGTACTCGTGGTCTACGATCCGACAGTCATCAGCCTCGATGAACTGCTGAAGGTTTTCTGGGAATCCCACGACCCGACACAGGGCATGCGCCAGGGCAACGATGTCGGTACGCAGTACCGCTCGGGCATCTATACCTTCACCGATGAACAGCACAGGCAGGCTGAAATCTCACGCGCGATGTACCAGGGCGAACTCGGCAAGGCCGGTTACGGTGCGATTACCACCGAGATTATCCCGGCCGGTGCGTTTTATTATGCAGAGGACTATCACCAGCAATACCTGGCCAAGAATCCCGGCGGCTATTGCGGCCTGGGCGGTACCGGTGTGGGCTGTCCCAACGGTCTGCCCGCCTGATCGATAAAGACAGGCTATAGTATTAATGACAAGCGATTTGGCGGTTCAGTATAATCAGCCCTTTTTGTGCGCGTGAGCTTCAGTTACCTGAACGATTGCACCATTTAAATCCCAGGTCACCCTCAATAATTGCAATGGGATTCCATATGAAATTATCCAGAATATACAGTCTCGCCTTTAATAAAAAGAGCGTCATCGCCCTCATTGGCCTGCTGTTTGCCGGCACGGCAGTCGCATCGGGCGCGGTATCGGCTGAGGTGCTCGACCTGACGGCTCACCCGGTCGGTTACCTGTCGCTGATTATTTTCGTCATCGCCTACGCCCTGGTCATGGGGGAAGAATTCACCCACCTGCGCAAGTCAAAGCCTGTGATCCTTGCCGCCGGCATCATGTGGCTGCTGGTGGCCGTGGCCTACGGCAAGTCTGGCAGTCCAGAGACGGTGGAGGAATTCATCCGTCACAACCTGATTGAATACGTGGAACTGTTCCTGTTCCTGCTCGCTGCGATGACCTATATCAATGCGATGGACGAACGCCAGGTGTTCGATGCGCTGCGTTCCTGGCTGGTCCGCAAGGGTTTCAATTACCGCGCACTGTTCTGGGTCACCGGCTGGCTGGCGTTTTTCATCTCACCGGTGGCTGACAACCTGACGACCGCGCTGCTGATGTGCGCCGTGATCATGGCTGTCGGCGCGGATAACCCGCGTTTTGTCGGCATCGGCTGCGTCAATGTCGTGGTCGCCGCCAATGCCGGTGGCGCCTTCAGCCCGTTCGGCGATATCACCACGCTGATGGTCTGGCAGGAAGACATCCAGACACCGCAGGGCCCAGTGGATTTCTTCAGCTTCTTCCTGCTGTTTGTTCCTTCGGTGGTCAACTACGTGATCCCAGCAGCGATCATGCAAATGGCGGTACCCAAAGTCAAACCGCCGCCCAGCAACGAGGTCATCCCGATGAAACGCGGGGCCAAGCGCATTATGCTGCTGTTCCTGGCCACGATCATCACCGCGGTCAGCTTCCACAACTTCTTCCATCTGCCGCCGATGCTCGGCATGATGACCGGGCTGGGCTATTTGCAGTTCTTCGGTTACTACCTGAAGAAGACCCATCTGCCGGCGCTGGACATGAGAGACGCCGATCAGGACAAAGGCGTACCCGGTGACTTCGTGCCCTTCGACGTGTTCAACAAGATCGCCCGCGCCGAGTAGGATACGCTGCTGTTCTTCTACGGCGTGATCATGTGCGTCGGCGCGCTGAGCATCATCGGCTACCTGGCGCTGGTCTCCCAGTTCATGTACGTGGAGATGGGACCGACCTTCGCCAACGTGATGGTGGGCATCCTCTCGGCCATCGTCGACAACATCCCGGTGATGTTCGCGGTGCTGACCATGGAACCGGAAATGTCGCAGGGCCAGTGGCTGCTGGCGACCCTGACCGCCGGTGTCGGCGGCAGCATGTTGTCCATCGGGTCCGCGGCCGGCGTCGCGCTGATGGGCCAGGCACGAGGCAAGTACACCTTCTTCGTTCACCTGAAATGGACCTGGGCGATCGCGCTGGGCTATGCAGCCAGCATATTCGTGCATATGTTCATAAACAAGAGTTTATTCTGAACTGAAACACACCGTATCTGTTGATCAATACCCGCATTTCATCCAGGCGACGTAACTTCGTATTAACGCTGTGGCGGCGGTCGTTCACGGACAGGATGACACGGACTCCGTTTATAACAGGGCCTGCCACGCCGGGTGACTCTCGATCAACGCCAGTGACTGTTTCAGTAAACTGACACCCGGTTCCATGCGGTGCCATGTAGAGGCTCCCGACGGGTGCGGCAGTGGAACCACATCGATGACATCGCCGCTCTCTTCGAGTTCGAATTCATGACCGATGACGTCGACGAGCCTGGCCACTTCCATGAACTGTTCGATCGCCAGCTTGCCCACGGGTATAATCAGTTGCGGACGCAAGATCTCGATTTCGGCATCCAGCCAGCGCGAGCAGTTCTGTATTTCCTGATAATCGGGTACACGGTCACCGCCCTTCGGGTTCTTGCCCGGGAAGCACCGGCAAACCGCCGCCATGTAAACACGCCGGCGGAAATCCTGCTCCGGCAGTCCGATAGCAGTAAACCACTTGAACAGTGTCTTGCCTGCAGTCCATGCAAACGGCCTGCCCATGATGCCCTCTTTAATCCCTGGAGCCTGGCCGACGAGTAATACTTTCGAAGCAACGGGCTGGCCCGTGACCACCGGCGGAATCATATCGGCGCATCGCCTGCATTGTCGGAGTGATTGCTGATGCCGTTGTATTTTGGCTTCAAGCTTCATATATATTGCTTGGACATGTCTGTAAAAGCCGTGATAATACCACTCGAACAATAGCCAGCGACCAACATGGAACTACTCGAAAGCCTGTACAATTTTTCACTCAAGTGGATCAAGGAATTCTCCACGATCCAGGGCGGCCTGCAGATAGCCAGTGTAGTGATCTGCGCCATACTGGCTGCACTCACGCATAAACACTGGCAGAAATTCATCACCCGGCTGGCCGGTGACCTCGAGGAAAAGGGCTTTATCCGTTTTCTGTTACGAGGCAGCAACCGCATCGCCTTTCCAATGAGCATGCTGGTGTACCTGATTCTTACACGCTTCGCGCTGGATCAGTTCGGCGTCAATACCGCGGTACTGGATATCTTTACCCCGCTGCTACTTTCCCTCGCCGGCATAAGACTGGGTGTCTATATTCTGCGTTCCGGCTTTTCACCAAGCCCGGCCCTGCGCGCCTGGGAAAACGTATTCAGCCTTTCTGTCTGGGGCGTACTTGCGCTGCATCTGCTCGGCTGGCTGCCCGAAGTGGTCAAAGCCATGGATGAGTTCGGATTCACCTTCGGCGAAACACGGTTTTCGATACTGTCATTAATCGAACTCACGATTTCGATTATCGTGTTTATCGTGCTGGCCATGTGGCTGTCGCACTTCATCGAGAAACGCGCGATGCGTTCGCAATACCTGAATCCGAGCATGCGCGTGGTATTGACGAAAACCAGCAAGTTCGTGGTGTTCGGGCTTGCGATCCTGCTCGCACTGAATATCGTTGGCATTGATTTCACCGCCTTCGCAGTATTCAGCGGCGCCGTCGGTGTCGGTATCGGTTTCGGCCTGCAAAAAATCTTCAGCAACTTCATCAGCGGCTTTATCCTGATATTCGACCGTTCGATCAAGCCGGGCGATGTGATCACCATCGGCAACCGTTTTGGCTGGGTACAGGAGCTGAACGCGCGTTATGTTGTCGTACGCGATCGTGACGGTGTGGAAGCGCTGATTCCGAACGAAAACCTGATCACCTCCGAGGTGACGAACTGGAGCTATTCAGACCGCAGCGTGCGCCAGCGCCTGCCGGTCTCGATCAGCTACGCCGACAATCCGGAGCTGGCGATGCAGCTGATGGTCGAATCCGCCGCTGAACACCCGCGCGTGTTGAAATCACCCGAACCGGTTTCACGGCTGCTCCGATTCGGCGACAACGGTATCGAGCTGGAACTGCGCATCTGGATCCAGGACCCGGAAAACGGTATCGCCAATGTCACGTCTGACATCAACCTGGCATTCTGGAAGCGCTTCAAGCAACACAGCATCACTATCCCGTTCCCGCAACGCGACGTATACCTGAAGGAGAATCCAGAATCTGCCTGAAATGCTGACGCCGGTCATCATGCGGAAGGGCCGTTTGAGGTATAATATTAGCGTTCTCTAATACGCTTGTTTTAGCGGGTCTATAAAAATGCGCACAATCATCACATCACTATTATTTCTCTTTATTTCGATAACCAACGTAAGCGCACGGGCCGATGTGCTGGTGTTGGTGCACGGTTACCTCTCCGGCGCGGACTCCTGGGAAGTCAGTGGTATCAACAGTATGCTCGATGCCAACGGCTGGAAACGCGGTGGCCTGATTACTTCCTCGCCAATGACCGTGACGCCGGTGTTTGTCGGCCCCGGCCATGATGCAGCCAACAAGGTCTACACGGTCGACCTGGCCGCTGAAGCACCGATTGCGGTCCAGACCGACCAGTTCCTCGGCATGCTGGCGACGATTCAGGCGATACATCCCGGTGAAAGCCTGATCATAGTCGGCCATTCGGCTGGCGGCATCGTCGCCCGCACCGCACTGGTGACCACCAGCATCCCGAACGTGAAGGCGCTGGTCACCATTGCCAGCCCGCACGTGGGTACAACCCTGGCGAACCGGGCAATCAATGCAACCGATGAGTCCGGAATGTTTGGCGGACTCAAAAGCTTGTTTGGCGGCAGCGGCTACGACACCCTGAGGCGTTCGCGCGGCTTGTTGTTCGACCTGGCACACCCGTACCCGGGCAGCCTGCTTTACTGGCTGAACGCGCAGCAGCACCCTGACATCAAGTATGTTTCCGTCATTCGCATCAACCCGGTCGGCTTCATCGGCGATGAACTGGTACCCGGATACAGCCAGGATATGAATAATGTACCGAGCATACAGGGCAACAGTTCGATCGTATTGACATTTGCCGGCCATACGCTGGTTGCCAAGGATGGCGCTATCCTGTTGCAGATATTGAATGAGCTGTACGAATCAGAGTCGGAACAGGACGATCTCGTTACCTGACAGGCGGGCCTGGATAGCGAACATTTCCGCTGTGGGTGGATTGTATTTACCGCAGCGTACGCAGAGAATTTATTGGTTATTTGCAGGGTATCCAGATGATCAAAAATACAGTGTGTTATTCAAGCATGCCTGTCACGGTTCAGGCTGGTCTTCGTGTCCGCAAGCTTGCTCTTCACTCAAACCCTAGCTATGGCTACGCTTTTCGCTCCAGAGCGGCGCTTACCAACACGAATCCTGCGCCTGCTCCCGTGATCCTGGTGAGAAATGCGGGTTAGCGAAGTTAGCGCCTCTGCGGTTAAAAATTAATCCTGCCTGAGCGTGCGCTTACGCCGCTTTATCTTTTTCCTCTTCTTCGTACAACTCGAAATCACAACGAAACAGGCTGCCTTCGCCAGGTACGCTCTGCACGTACAGGCTCGCGTTATGGCGATCGAGTACATGCTTTACGATAGCGAGCCCCAGCCCGGTGCCGCCCTGCTCTCTTGATCGGCCCGGATCCACCCGATAAAACCGTTCTGTCAGGCGGCTGATGTGTTCGGGCATGATACCGATACCGTTATCTTCAACGCTGATGTGGACACCGTCATTATCAGTGCTGTTGAATATCCTGATAACACCGCCTTCGGGTGTGTAACGAATCGCGTTTGTGACCAGATTTGTGACGGCCATTTGCAACTCGATACGGTTCCCCATAATACTCGAGGGCCGAGCAGTGATGACAATCTCATGGCGTCCCTGGTCCAGCATGATGGCATCATCATAGACCTGCTGAATCACCTCATCGAGGTCAACCCTGTCATGAAGCCGAGGCGAAGCCTTGGACTCGAGCCTTGCCAGGATAATCAGGTCTTCCAGTATCTGCTGCATCCTTTCGGTCTGTTGCTGTATTTTTTCAAGTGGCGCCTTGATCCTTTGATCACCCTGATCGCATAAGGCTTCAACGAAACCTGCGATCACAGTAATGGGTGTACGCAGCTCGTGTGATGCATTTGCAACAAAATCGCGCCGCATATCATCAAGCTGTCGCTGCTGGGTTACATCTCTTGCCGTGAGCAGAAACTGATTTTGACCATAGGGGGTAATACACAATGACAGCCGCTGATGATTGAACTCCAGCTCAATCGTGTCATTAAAGTCTCGTTTTAAAAGGTAATTGGTAAATACCGGCTGGCGAATCAGGTTGTTTATGCGGCTGCCCACATCCTTGGCATGCTGCAGATGAAATATTCGTTCTGCCGCATGATTGAACCACTCGATTTCATCGTCCATGTTCAACGCGATGGCAGCGATCGGCAACGCCTGAGTGGAACTCTGAAAGCGGTAGACAATATTTTTGAGCTTTTTCCTGGCTTTTCGCTGGCGCTGGTACAGATGATAAATCTGGTAATACAGCTCGTCCCATATACCGATTGATTCGGGGGGCACTTTTGTTGGCTTGCTCAGCCATCTGATCAACCTGGAAAGGTTGTAAAGATACCACGCAATGCAGGCGATCAATCCCGTTAGCAGAAGCTCAATAGTATATCCCGTCAGGCTGCCGAGTATCAGAATAAACACACCTGCGGCAACGAGATTGAGAATTTCCCTGCGCAGCCCGGAATTCATATCTGTTTAGAGAAACGGTATCCTCTACCATGCACTGTCTGTATCAGTGCATCTAGATTATAGGGTTCAAGGTTTTTTCGCAATCGCCTGATATGCACGTCCACAGTGCGTTCCTCGACATAGACCTGTGTACCCCAGGCCTGATCCAGCAGCTGTCCCCGCGTGAACACCCGGTCCGGGTGTCCCATAAAATAATGCAGCAGGCGGAATTCGGTTGGCGGCAGATTTACCCCCTGATCTTTTACCTTGACCCGTTGACTGACCGGATCAAGATACAGGTCACCGATCTGGATAGGCTGTTCATCCGGCATGGTGCGTCTGAGTACCGCCTGTATACGCGATTTCAGCTCACGCACTGAAAACGGCTTGGTGATGTAGTCATCCGCTCCGACGTCGAGACCGAGCACGCGGTCCTCTTCTTCAGCGCGCGCGGTAATCATGATGACCGGGAGCTGCGAATAATATTTCCTGATACGGTGAAGAAGATCAATACCCGATCTGTCAGGCAGCATCCAGTCGAGCAAAACAAGATCGATCTGCCTGCTCTCGATGACTTCCCAGCCATCTTTTACAGTATAAGCGGAATACAACTTGAAGCCGTCAGGCTCCAGCGAATAAGAAAGCATATCCTGTATACCCTGATCGTCCTCGATAACCAGAATCTCAGCATTATTCATAAGACAACATCTCTCTCAGCATCTTTGATTGATAAATGACGAATATCTTTACCCAGAACAAGATAAATCACGTATTCACCGATATTACTCGCATGATCACCGATTCGTTCAAGCGCTCGCGCCGCCTGCATGATATCGAGGCTCTCTGAAATGGTTCTTGGATCCTCCATCATGTACGTCAGCATCTGCCGCATGATCGACTGATACTCAAAATCAGCCTTCTCATCATCGCGCACGACATTGAATGCTGCGCTGGTATCAAGCCTTGCAAAGGAATCCAGCGCATCGTGCACCATCTTGATCACATGCCCGGACAAATGCGTTATTCCGAGATAACGATTGTGAAAAACGCCGTCCTGTTCAGCAATATGTATCGCCATCTTTGCGATCCTCTGTGCTTCATCGCCTATACGTTCAAGATCTGTAATAGTTTTGATCACTGCAACAACCATTCTCAGATCTGTAGCAGCCAACTGACGTCGTACCAGTATACGCGCACATTGTTCATCGATAGCGACTTCAAGCGCATTAATATAATGATCATTCTGCACAACGGTTTCTGCTTCATGACTATTCAGTTTTCGAAGTGCATCAGAGGCCTTGTGTATCTGCTGTTCGACAAAGCCGCCCATCTTCAACACATAATTCCTGAGGCTCTCCATCTCCTCGTCAAATTTCTGCGATATGTGCTGATTCGGCTTGATTGGCGCCATCTAAAAACCACTAATGATATCTGTGTATTGCTATAAGCCGTCGTACGACTGCCGAAAAAAATATCGGTAAAACCGCACATCCAGTCTAATCGCCCAATATGACGAAGTTGTTACATAATATGAACGTACTGTGACTTCTTTGACTGCTGAAATCCAGCTGTAATGCAGTCATGCCAGCTTCAAAGCAAAATGTTACCATCCAGGTTCGATCCGGAACCGGTATATCGCCATGCAAGTCACTATCGTACATGTCAATGTAAAACCCGGTCATATCGATGATTTTATCGAGGCATCGCGACTGAATCATGAATCTTCCGTACTGGAAGCGGGTAATCGGCGTTTCGACGTATTACAGTCTGCAGACGATCCGACACACTTTGTACTCTACGAGGCCTACGATAATGCGGCCGAAGCAGCCAAACACAAGGAGACGGCTCACTATCGACAGTGGCGTGAAACCGTCGCTGAATGG
>CAJIBR010000152.1_pt1 | contig 12210 bp, 8 predicted proteins | sample 9199401 | NCBI WGS metagenome assembly CAJIBR01 (sample SAMEA7708310, study PRJEB35096) | sediment metagenome | biome: marine neritic benthic zone biome [ENVO:01000025]; feature: sediment [ENVO:00002007]; material: shallow marine sediment [ENVO:03000034] sea grass bed [ENVO_01000059] ... | reverse complement strand
TTGTAACTGATCGCTGTAGTTGATGACCACCAGCTTGCTTTGATTGGGATCATAAGGAATAAACTTTGCCATGGCGTCAGGCTCCTTGTGAAGTCGCGCTATTTTATCAATGTTTTATGGTGTTTCCCGGGTTTTTCTACAGCCTCAACGCTTGAATTAAGTGGCGCTGCGCGCCATTTGCGCAGCGTCCAGCCCGCGTTTTTTGCGGGCATGCTTAAATGATTTGTTAGGTATTTTTGTCATTTGCTCTTACTTTCTGTGAGTAGCTAAAAAAGGACCATAAACTAAAAATAATAAAAGAGTATATTGCCCTATCAATTCTTAATATTACGCCTACTTCTGAGCTCTTGTAATTGCTATGTGGATTTATTTCACTTCCCCAAAGTGATAATGCTTGCTGTAGATTTAAATTGGCTAATTCAGAATATTGTTGTGCGACATATACCTCTTTTATAGTGACCAGTAGAAAAAACAAAGGACCGATCCATAAGGCAACTGTATGTATATATTTTTTATCCATTAACATACCTAACTTGTTAATAGGACGCCTGGATAGGCTACCTATTTTCTTATAATATAATACCCAGGTTGTCTACCTATTTGGATATTAGGGCAAAAAAGACGACATACATAAGGAAGTGTTAATATAGAAATGGATAACTCGAGCAAATCCAGTAAATTCAAACCAACGGCCTTGCGCTTGATGGACCAGGTTAGGGAAGTCCTCAGATTTCATCATTATGCTTACAGTACCGAAAAAGCTTATGTAGACTGGATCTTGAAATATATACGCTTCAATGGAAAACGGCATCCAAAGGATATGGGAAAAGCTGAAATCGAACGTTTTCTCAGCCACCTGGCAGTCAACAGGCAGGTATCCGCCTCAACTCAAAATCAAGCTTACAATGCTATTTTATTCTTGTACAAAGAGGTACTCGATTTATCTTTTGACTTCGATATACGTGCACGCAGATCAAGCAAGGCAAAACAACTACCGACGGTAATGAGCCGCGATGAAGTGGCCTGCTTGATTCAGGCGATGGATGGCACAACTCGATTGATGGCTGAATTGATGTATGGCAGCGGTATGCGATCGCAGGAGGTTATCCGTCTGCGCATTCATGATATTGATATCGACAACATGCAGATTTATATACGCAACAGTAAAGGCGGGAAAGACAGAAAAACGATACTTCCGTCAGTACTGTGTGAGCGATTGGAGGTACACATCTCGAGAGTCATTGATATTCATCAAAACGATCTGGCTTCCGGTTATGGCTCTGTCTACCTTCCACCTGCACTGGGACGTAAATATCCCAACGCAGCCATGTCACCCGGTTGGCAGTATGCGTTCCCGTCTATAGACCGCTCAACAGATCCGCGTACAGGTAAAGTTCGCCGCCACCATATTCACAAAACCGCCTTGCAAAAGGCTGTAAAAAAAGCCGCGACGAAAGCCGGCATCGTTAAGCGCGTATCACCACACACGCTGCGCCACACATTTGCCACACATTTGCTGGAAAACGGCGTAAACATACGAATCCTGCAGACACTGCTCGGTCACAAGGATGTCAGGACAACGGAAATATACACACATGTCATGCAGCGCAGTTACGACAACGTAAAGAGCCCACTGGAGGATTTACCGGAATAGTCTCAGGCCTGAATATGCCGTGTCCCAAACCGGGTGGCCCGGCATGCGGGTTACTACCCGTGTAGAGTCTTCGACCGCAGGATAAAAAACCTGAATCCCGAAGTCTACGGCTAATGCGAGGCCTGATCAGTTATCGCCACCCCACTGCTTTGCCAGGGGTACGGCGAAATTGACATTAACATAACGCTTTGGCACCGAAATACACCCACGATATTGATAATCGTCAATGACCTTGCTGTGTAATTGTATTAATTTGTCTTTATACAAACCGTGGCAGTATCAACAGTTATCGCGTAGAGATCTCCCGCTGAACTGACGGAGTCAGTTTTCTGATGAACAATCTGTATTTGATTGTCAGTTTATTCGTGGCCGTCGTCACCGGCCTGTCGTGTACACCCGAGCCGGAAACATCTATCCGCGATGAAGCCCGCGAGAGGCTGACCAAACAGACAGCACATACCGACCACAGCGGTTTCTTCCACGAACCGTTTGCGGATGGCCCTGCGGTTACACGCGCCTGCCTGGAGTGCCATGAAGATTCGGCTGAGGAGGTGATGAAGACCGCCCACTGGAACTGGCAGGGCGAAGAAGTGAGGCTACCCGGTCACGACGAACCCCTGCGCATCGGCAAGCGCAATGTCATCAACAACTTCTGCATCGGTGTTCAGTCCAACTGGCCTGCCTGCACCATGTGCCACATTGGCTACGGCTGGGAAGACGAAAATTTCGATTTCAGCGATGAAACGCGCGTCGATTGCCTGGTCTGCCACGACAACAGTGGCACCTATCTGAAAAAATTCCGGGGCGCCGGCATACCCGATGAATCCGTGGACCTGCTGGAGGTCGCCCGCAGCGTTGGCCTGCCAGGGCGCAAAAACTGCGGCACCTGCCACTTCCGGGGCGGCGGCGGTGATGCCGTCAAGCACGGTGACATGGATGACACGCTGCTGTTCCCCAGTGCGCGCATCGACGTCCACATGGGCAAATACGATATGCAGTGCATCGACTGTCATCGTACCGAACAACACCGCATTCGAGGACGCTCGATGGCCGTGAGTGTGGACAGCGAAAATTTTCTCGAGTGTACCGATTGCCATGTCGATCAACCCCATGAGGATGTCCGGCTCAATGCGCATACCGGTCGCCTGGCCTGTCAGTCCTGCCATGTACCCCACATGGGTGCCGATACCGGAACCAAGCTCAGCTGGGACTGGTCGCAGGCAGGCCAGGACCTCGACATCACCGACCAACATATCTACCTGAAAATCAAGGGCCGGTTCACATGGTCGAGAAAAAACCGGCCCGAGTACCACTGGTATAACCAGACGTCGTTACGCTATATCGTCGGCGACAAGATCGATCCGTCGAAACCGACAAGCATCAACAAGCCGCTCGGGGATCGTGACGACCCCAAGGCGAAAATATGGCCTTTCAAGGTGCACCGCGGTAAACAACCCTATGATACGGTCAACAGCTATTTCCTGATTCCTAACGTCCATGGTGACGTCGGTTTCTGGACCAAATTCGACTGGCCGACAGCACTCACGATGGGTTCGGAAGTGACCGGCCTGCCCTACAGCAGACAGTTTGATTTTGCCCCCACCGAAATGTACTTCCCGCTGTCGCACATGGTCACCAGCCTGGACCAGGCACTGCAGTGCAGGGACTGCCACGGCGAACGCGGACGCATCGACTGGATCGCCCTCGGCTATCCCGGCGACCCGTTGATGCACCAGATAGCGGAGCACGACCCCATCTACCTGATGGACGCGAACGGCGAGCCGGTCAGCCAGTCGGGCGAGCCCCTGTCAATGACGCAAACCTGTGGCATGTGCCACGAACTCGAGTTGCCCGACTTTCTCGATGCCCATGGTTACCACACCAGCGTACAGGATGAAAAACTGGTGCTCGAACGCAGACTGCTGATGACCGATGGTCCGCGCATTCCTGTGAACGATGATCAACAGATGAACTGTTTTCTCTGTCACATTCCGCAACCCGATCATGCTCGCAGGCTCGAAGCCATCCAGTCCGGCCAGCCGGAGTGGTCGGTGAGCGCAACGCTGGCGGAAACCGGCCTGGTATCGAAGACGGCTGACGGCTACGCGTGGAATACGCAGCAAGTGGCAGAAGATGGTGAGGCCGTACTGCCACTGAATCCGGTTTCCGAATCAAACTGTGGCGCCTGCCATGGCAGGGTACATGACGGCTCCAGCCCATTACGGGTTAAACTCGGCAGCGGCAAGGAATGGACCACGGAGAAGACCGGCCAGGTATTCTCGCCCCAGCGGGTACGCCTGTCAGCGATGAACCTGGCAACCAAGGACCAGCTCGATATGGCCTGGGATGTGCACGCTCAACGCCTGGTGTCATGCGGCGATTGCCACTATTCACGCGGCCGGCCTGAGCGCCTGGCGGGTGAGGTTGCTGTGACCCGCGAGGCCGCGACCGACGGCGTCCGGCGGCGTTGCGAATCCTGCCACAGCCTGGCTGGCACACATACCTGGCTGCCCGAACAGGATAAACACTTCAAAGCGGTTGCCTGCGAATCCTGCCACGTACCGAAACTGCAAATGGCGGCCCAGCAGTCCATCGATGCGACGGTGTTACGGCTCGATGGCACACCGCAGCCAAGTTACCGCGGCGTCGACGGTGATATACAGAATTCAAGCACGGCCTACATCCGTGGTTACAGACCGCTGTTGCGGGTGGGCACCGGTGTGCAGGGCGATCCCAAGGTGCTCCCCTACAACCTGGTGACACGCTGGTTCTGGGTAGACCAGGCAAGCGAAGAAGAGATTGCAACCGATATACTCGCCCGCAGCTTGATCACCGATGGCGCTTACGATGACGAAATCATGGCGGCATTTGATGCAAACCAGGACGGGAAACTGGAGGCTGCCGAGCTGCGTCTCGACAACCCCTGTAAAATTGTCCTGATCAAGGAGCGCCTGCGGGTCAACGGCGTGAAAAATCCCGAAATCAGGGGCACGGTTCGCGCCTACCACATTCACCACAACGTCCGACACGGCAGCCTGGTCAACCGCGATTGCACGCGCTGTCACCACGAAGACGAACCGGACGCGGTTGCTTTTTCGCTGTCCCCGTACCTGCCGCTGCATGTGGAACCCTTCGTCGTTACAGATACCACGGATATCGTGCTGGATGGCGAATTTATCAAAAACAGCGACGGCACCCTGCAATTTATTCCCGGCCTCGACGTGGTGCAGTCGTACCAGGCCCTGACACGCGAGGCTAAAACGGAGTGATAACATGAAAACGACGAAAGACGGCGAAAAATACTGGAACCCCTATATTTCGGGAATCCTTCTCGGCGTGGTGCTTTTTCTTTCCTTCTTCATTACCAGCCACGGACTGGGATCATCCGGCGGCGTCAACCGGATTGCCGTTGCCGTGCAGGACCTGGTCGCACCCGAGTACGTCGACAGCGTGCCTTATATTGCCCGCATGGCCGGTGGCGATCGGGATCCACTGGACCACTGGCTCGTGTGGGAGGTTGCAGGCATTCTGATCGGCGGTTTTGCTTCGGGCATGCTGCGCAAACGCGTCAGGCTGCAGACCTATCATGGACCACAGATAAGCCCCAGATCGCGATGGGGCTACGCCTTTCTCGGTGGCTTGATCATGGGCTACGGCGCACGGCTGGCACGCGGCTGCACTTCGGGGCAGGCACTCAGCGGTGGCGCGGTACTCTCGGTCGGTAGCTGGGCTTTCATGCTGGCCGTGTTTGCCGGTGGCTATGGCCTGGCCTGGTTCGTCAGGCGACTGTGGCAGGCGGAGGGATAGCACATGGCCCCTTTTGATCTTGTCGCTCTGCTCGGAGTCACCGGTTCCTATCTGGTCTACCTTGCTATCGGTTTTGCTTTTGGCTTTATTCTCGAATCCGCCGGTTTCGGCGATGCACGCCGACTCGCCGCCCAGTTTTACTTCAGTGAGCTGACCGTGCTGAAAGTGATGTTCACGGCCATTATCGTAGCCATGACGCTGATATTTCTGACCACAGCGCTGGGGCTGCTCGACTACGACGAGGTCTGGGTCAATCCGACCTACCTGTGGCCCGGTATCGTCGGCGGTCTCATCATGGGCGTCGGTTTTATTATCGGCGGCTACTGCCCGGGTACGTCCCTGGTCAGCATGGCCACGCTGAAAGTGGATGGCGCCTTTTTCGTACTCGGTGTGATCGCCGGCGTCCTGTTGTTCGGCGATACGGTCGAGTACTATAACGATTTCTGGCACTCGGGCTACATGGGACGCTTTACCGTGCCCGAGCTGTTCGGGCTGGACACCGGTGCGGTGGTGCTGCTGCTGGTGCTGATGGCACTGGCCATGTTCTGGGGTTTTGGCCTGATCAGCAGGCTGATATACGGTGAACCGGAAGACCGGAGCCCGCTCGGATTGCGCATGGTCGCCGCGTTCATGTTACTGCTGATCTCGTCCCTGCTTCTTTTCAATGAACAGCCCGGCCCGGAAAGAAAATGGGAGCTGCTCGCTGATGAGTATACACCCAGGCTGGATCAACGTACGGTATACATCGATCCGGCAGAGCTGCTCCACCTGATGAATGACGAGTATATAGACCTGGTCATCTTCGACGTACGCAAGGAGCAGGACTGGAACCAGTTCCACCTGGTGGATGCCGAGCGCGTGCCACTGCAGCAACTGGCTGCGCAACGCGATCGTATTCTGTCCTTGCCGGAAAATGGCGTCGTCGTACTGGTCAGCAATGACGAGATGCTGGCGACCCGTGCCTGGAAACAGCTGATGGCCATCGCAAAACCGAATGCCTATATCCTCGAAGGCGGCATCAATCACTGGCTGAACATCTATGGGGTCAGCCATGAAGAGGTCGACGATCACGGTGCAGCCAGCCTTGCCACCCAGGATGGAAGAATACGGCATCCATTCAAACTGGCACTCGGCGCGCGCCATGCAGCAGCCCGCCCGGACGAGCATCATGCACCACAGCGTGAGTACACGCCCAAGGTCAAACTACTCAAAAAAGTAGCCAAGGCGGGTGGCTGTGATTAAGCCGTAACGAAACTCGCCCGCATCCAGCGGTCGTTGGCCTGTACGCATTCGACCTGAGATCAAATCGATACAGAACGTTCGGCCTTCAGCGAAAAGAAGTTTGAATCCGGGACCCGCACCAGTGCTGATTTCAGCATTGCGTTACTGCAGATCACATCTGATTCGGTGGGCGACGTTTCGTGAAAACCACACAGCACCCCCACTGAGTGCTATATGCGCTCAATGGGGATGTAGAGGCCTGCTATTTTTTCTTTATGTGGCAGAGCTTGCACTTCTTGTCGGGGCCGGCGTGTTTGCCCTGCTCCATGGTGTACTTGTGACAACTGCGACAGCGGTAATGGAAGGCCTTCTTCAGGTCCGGCGCACCTTCAGTGATCATCTTTTTACTGCGTATATGGCAGTCGCTGCATGCTTTGACCTCGCCCTCGCCTTCATAGGTGTGATGGCAGGTGCTGCACTCCACTTTTTTGACACCGCCGACATCCGCCAGGCCGGAGTGCAGTTTGTGGTTGAAGGTGACATCCCCCAACTTACCCGGAAACACGATAATGTCCTTATCGGCCGGAATCTCGCCAGCGGCGACGCTAAATGAGACCAGCAACAGGAATACTGAAAAAATAACCGACATGCGCATAAACTTTCTCCATTTCAACTCATTTAATTAGATCGTGAGCACTCGATAACCTGGACCATGATACGTTCGCTTGCCGCCGGGCTGTGCTCGCCACCAGAGAATCCGTAGAATTTTACCATGAACATATCAAGGTTATGCGTGCGCCGGTTCACAGCAAGCGACAATGATGGACTCATCGAGTCTGCCGTTATAAACCGATGATGGCTGTTACGACGAAACCACACTTAACAGCAAATTCCCCCAGCGGTCCACCCGCGCCTGCCAGCCCTGATCGATCCACGTGGTCGAAGTGACTTCGGTGATCAACGCAGGCCCATCGATAGACTGACCAACCCGCAATGCATCGCGCGATAACACCCGAACCGGCTCATCAAAACCATGAACATCTGAAAACCGCCGCGATGGTTCGGCAGTCGGTCGCCATTCAGGTAAATAAAATTGGGGTTGCTCTCCGAGTAAACGCAGACGCAGATTCACCAGTTCGACATCGATAGCCATACGGTGACCATACTGCGATTCGTGCAGCTCATGAAACGCATACTCCAGCTCCTGCGGTGAATCCCAGAGCAGGTTCAGGGTATAGCTCTGCCCCTGGTAACGCAGGTCGACGCTGTATTGCGCCTGTATATCGCAATCCCCGGCGATCTCGCGCAGTTCCTGTTCTGCAATTTCGTGTATTTGCCTGAACTGCTCTTCGATGTCGACCCTGTTGCAATCCTTCAGCCGCAGCTTGATCGTGATCGAGCGCTCGCGGCTGGGATTTGCCGCGAGCATGCCCAGTGCCGACAGCACACCGGCATTCGCCGGCACCAGTGCACGTTGCATCTGAAGCGCATCGGCCAGTGCACAGACGTGCAAACCACCGGCACCACCGAACGACACCAGCGTATACTCTTTCGGGTCCTCGCCGCGCTGCACCGACATCACCCGCAATGCACGCACCATGTGATCATTGACTACCTCGATGATACCGGTCGCCGCTTCGAACAGGCTCATGTCCAGGTCTTTGGCCAGTGCAGCAATGGCCTGCTCGGACTTTTCCCTGTCGAGTGTCATGCGTCCACCGAGAAACGCATCCGGCAGCAAACGGCCCAGCACCACATTGGCATCGGTGACGGTCGCCTGCCCGCCGCCCTTGCAGTAACACGCCGGGCCGGGTTCGGCGCCTGCCGATTCCGGCCCGACCAGCAGCATGCCCCCGGCATCGACACTGGCAAGCGAACCGCCGCCGGCGCCTATCGTGTGCATGTCCACCATCGGCACGGCGACCGGGTAATCACCTATTCGTCCTTCGGTGGTGAAGCCGATTTCCCGGTCGATGATCGAGACATCGGTCGATGTACCGCCCATGTCAAATGACAGCAGGCGCTCAAAACCCGATCTGGCCGCCGCGAACTGTGCGCCCTTCAGGCCGCCCGCCGGGCCTGACAGCAGCAGCTGTACCGGGTAGCGTCCTGCCTGGTGGACACTGGCGGTGCCCGCGGAACTCTGCATCACAGCGAGCCGGCAGCCGGGTGCGTTTAATTCAAGCCGGCCCAGATAACCCTGCATCAATGGCCCGACGTAGGCATTGAGTGTTGTCGTGATACCGCGCTCGTATTCCTTGTATTCAGGCAGCACATCGGAAGAACGGCTGATGAAAACGTGTTCCATACCATGATCGAGCAGCGCAGTTTCGATACGTTTTTCTTCGCTGGCATCGACAAACGAGAACAGCAGGTTGATGGCAACGGCCCCGGGCGCCAGCGCTTCAAGCTGTATACACAATGCATGGAGATCGTCATCATCCATGCTGGCCAGGGTTTCGCCTTCCGCGCTCAACCGCGAGTTCACTTCCAGGCAAAGTTCCGGCGGTATTAAAGGCGCGGGTTTCTGCGGTTGCAGGTTATACAGTTCCTTGCGCGCCTGGCGTCCGATCGTGAGCACATCCGCCAGCCCCCGGTTGGCGATGTAGGCCGTGCGTACACCCTTGCCTTCCAGCACCGCATTGGTCGCGACGGTCGAGCCATGCACCAGCAGCAGATCACTGGTGTCGATACCGAGATCGGCAATACCCTGCAATATCGCATGCTCGGGCGCGGCGGGTGTCGACAGTACCTTGTGTATGGATAATTGCCCGCTGTTTTCATCAAACAACAGAAAGTCGGTGAAAGTACCGCCGGTGTCTACGCCGAGATATGCCATCAACGGATTTTACAGTATCCGATTCACCACAGTGACGCAGAGGTCATTACAGATTAGATCAATGCAACATTGTTACATTGTGTGCAAGCGGCTTCAGCCGCGAAATTCATGTACAGTAACACGAGCAATTCGGGGCTGAAGCCGCTGCTGCACGTTCACAACAGATCATTTGCGTGTTTGCGGTGAATTGAACTAATTTAACTTGCATAGCGCCTGAAATATAGAATAATACCGCGCATGTCTTCAAAGCCCCTGATTTCGGTGAACAACCTGGTGCGGTACTATGGTGATTACTGTGCCGTCGACAACATCAGCTTCGAACTGGCCGCCGGTGATATTCTCGGCTTTCTCGGACCCAACGGTGCCGGCAAGTCCACCACGATGCAAATGCTCAGCGGCAATCTTGCCCCGACCGAAGGCCAGATCCTGATTAACGGTGTCGATCTGCTGGACCAGCCAGGTGACGCAAAAGCCGCGCTCGGTTATCTGCCTGAAATCCCTCCTTTATATAAAGAGATGGGCGTCGACGAGTACCTGCATTACTGCGCCAGGCTCAGGCGCATCAACAAAGCCGGCATCAAAGATGCGATCGGACTCGCAAAGCAACGATGCGGACTCACCGACGTCGGAAAACGCCTGATCGGCAATCTCTCCAAGGGCTTTCAGCAGCGCGTTGGCATCGCCCAGGCCATCCTGCATTCGCCCCAGGTCATCATACTCGACGAACCTACCGTCGGCCTCGACCCGATCCAGATTCGCGAAATTCGTGAACTGATCACCGAACTCGGCAAGAGCCACGGCATCATCCTGTCGACCCACATCCTGCCCGAGGTGGAATCGGTGTGTAACCGGGTACAGATCATCAATGCCGGCAAACTGGTTTATGCGTCCGACATGCAAGGCTTGCTCGAACAGCAGATAACCGGCAAGTTTGAAATTTCACTGGGCAGACCGCCCTCTGTCGATGAAATGTGCGCGATCGACATGATCGACAGAGTCGAACAACAGGACGCGAATAACTTCATCGTTCATGTCAGCGGTCCAGCGGACAGGCTTGCCGCGTTTGCCGTCAACAACGACTGGGAATTACATAAACTGGCGCCGGTTGAACAATCTCTGGAGCACATCTTCGTCAACCTGACCCTGGGTGATGAGGCAAACCCATGATACTGACGATCGCACTGCGTGAACTACGCAGCATGTTTCTGTCCCCGCTGGCATGGTCTGTACTCGCGGTAACGCAGCTGATCATCGCATGGTCGTTTTTCACGCAGATCGATTTCTTCTTCAGCATACAGCCGCAACTGGCGACCTTGCCCAATGCACCCGGTGTAACAGACCTGGTCGTGATGCCGACCTTTGAAATCGCCAGCATCATACTATTGATGGTGACACCCCTGCTGACCATGCGACTGATCAGTGAAGAAAGACGGAATGGCTCGATCACCTTGCTGTTGTCCTCGCCGATCAGCATGACGGAAATTGTTCTGGGCAAATTTACCGGTATCGTGTTGTTCATGCTGATACTCATTTTCATGATCAGCATGATGCCGTTGTCACTGCTCGCCGGCACCGAGCTTGACATGGGCAAGCTTGCAGCCGGCGTGCTGGCGCTGTCATTGCTGCTCTCTGCATTCTCATCAGCGGGTTTATATCTGTCCTCGCTGACTGAAAATCCGACTGTCGCCGCGATCAGCTCTTTCGGCTTGCTGTTGCTGCTGTGGATCATCAGCAATAATTCCGGCGACGCTTCAGCTGCACTGACTCAGATATCATTACTGGGTCATTTCGCTCCGATGCTGCGTGGCATGATCGATACCGCCGATATCGCCTATTTCGTGCTTTTTATTGCAACTTTTCTGATATTGACGATCCGTCAACTGGACTCGAAACGGCTGCAGGGATGATGCGATGAGAATCACCAGGAACGTCCGTATACGCCTGCAACTGCAGAAAATGGTTTTTATCATTTTACTGCTGATCGCAGTCGGCCTGCTGGGCTGGCTGAGCAACAGGCACTCGCTCCAGTTTGACTGGACCAGCAACAAGCGCAACACCCTGTCTGCAAACAGTATCGATTTACTGAACACGCTCGAGCAGGCTGTGCAGGTCACTGTCTACGTGCAGGACGATGAAACCGTTCATGCCGCCATCGAAGAAATCCTGCAGCGTTATCAACGCGAAAAAGAGGACTTCGTCTTCACCTTGATCAATCCCGATGTTGATTTCGAATCCGCACAACGCGACGGCGTCGAGCGTTATGGACAAATCATTATTAGATACGGCGACAGCAAGGAATTCATATCTTCATTGAGCGAGCAGACGATCAGCAATGCGTTATTGAGGCTGAGCCGGGCTGACAACCGTAAAGTGGTTTTCCTGAAAGGCCACGGTGAACGCAGCATTTCCGCTGACGACAACACCAGCTACAACAAGCTCGTCGCTGAACTGAACTCGAAAGGCTTTTCCATCGAGGCACACAATCTGTTGCTGTCCGCCCTGCCTGCAAACACAACCGTGCTGGTGCTGGCGGCGCCGGACAGGGAACTGCTCGAAGGCGAGATGGACCATATAATGACTTTCGTCAACGATGGCGGCAACCTGTTGTGGATGATGGACCCTGGCGATATGCAGGGCACCGACAAGCTCGCCAACCGGCTCGGCATAAAATTTCAGCCCGGCGTTGTCG
>CAJIBR010000394.1_pt1 | contig 12457 bp, 9 predicted proteins | sample 9199401 | NCBI WGS metagenome assembly CAJIBR01 (sample SAMEA7708310, study PRJEB35096) | sediment metagenome | biome: marine neritic benthic zone biome [ENVO:01000025]; feature: sediment [ENVO:00002007]; material: shallow marine sediment [ENVO:03000034] sea grass bed [ENVO_01000059] ... | reverse complement strand
TTGTAGCAATGTTTCCATTTTTCCAAATACTATGGAGAGCTGACTGTTCTCTTGATACGCAATAAAAATCAGTTAATGTTGATGCCAACATATTATAAAACAGTGAGGTTCCGCTCCTGGGGTAACCGCAAATTATAATTTGAGAGTCTGCGTTTCTACATTTAAATAAATCCTTAATAAAAAATTTTTGCAGTATTTCTTTTTTAACTTGTAATTGAAAAAGAAGGTTTCGTATAGCTTTTTTTATTTTTTTCAGCATTAGCTGCGTGCTTTCTCCCAAAGGCAACCCAGTTTAATTGAGGGTATTTTCATCCTATCAATTCACCTGTGCTTCGTATACAGCAAGTAGTGTGTCGCCCAGTGAACTATGTGGCCAAACATCATTGTAACGGGCGCGCTAGTTATCGACGATAATGATTATTTAGAGTATTTAAAAGAATGGCATCAGGACACAATCACATCATCATATCGAGAGTTGACGGATGATGGATGGTAAAGGAAGTCTAGCTCCCTGATAGACTTATGGTGATGGGCCCCGTCTAAACCTTTGGAATATGGTGCCGGAAAGAGGAGTCGAACCTCCGACCTTCTCATTACGAATGAGCTGCTCTACCAACTGAGCTATTCCGGCAATGTTTGATTGATTCGCTGTACTGACGCTCGGACTGCTGTATTTCCCTGAGGGTGGGGAGTATATCAAATCAGTGCGCGGCATCTAATACATAAGGGCTTGGGTCGATCGAGGGTTCCTGTTCGAGCACTATTTCGGCCATCAGCCTGGCGGAGGCCGCGCCCAGTACGACGCCGTTGCGGTAGTGGCCGGCATTGATGTAGAGGCCTTCGATATCGGGATGTTTGCATATATAAGGTATACCCTGCTCGGTGCCCGGCCTCAGGCCGGCCCACTGCCGCTCTATTTCCATGTCGCCGAGCGCGGGTATGATCTCGACGGCGGCGCGTTTCAGTTCAACGGTGGCTTCTTCCGTGATGGTTTTGTCGAAGCCTGTGCGCTCGAGGGTGCTGCCGGCGAGTACGCGGCCGTCTTTCCTCGGAATGATGTAATGCCCTGATGACAGCACCATGCGCCTGACCAGGCCCGCCTCACCCTTGAACATGATCATCTGGCCCTTGACCGGTTCGACGACAACGTTCTTTTCGTGCCTGATGAAACCCGAGCTCCAGGCTCCGCTGGCAATAATAACTTTTTCAGCCGTGAACGTGTCATTGGCCGTTTGTACGCCCTTGATGACGTCCGAATCGATGATCAATTCAGTGACCGGCGTGTGCTCTCGATAGTTGAAAGCGAGCGCGTCGAAACTGCCTTTCATCGCCTTGACCAGTTTCGGATTCCTGATCTGCATGATGCCGGGCAGCCACAGCCCGCTATCGATGGACGTGCTCAGCTGTGGCTCGATCAGGTGGATCTGCGCTGCATCCGTGATCGTCTGCACATCGACAGACCACGCTTTTGCCCAGTCCTGTGCCTGTTGCCGCTCTTTCAGATCGGTGAACAACAGGCCGCTGCATAATAATTCACAATCAACGCCGCTCTCCTGCTGCAATTGCTGCGCCAGTCCGGGGTAGATTGTTTTACTGATTTCCGCCAGACGATTGACAGCGCTGCTGTAACGCCACGGGTACAGCGGTGAAATAATACCGCCACCTGCCCAGGACGACTCACCACCCAGCGGTCCGCGCTCGATCACGAGCACATCGACACCGGCAGCATGCAACTCACGCGCGGTCAGCATACCGATAATACCGCCGCCAATTATGATCACTTCGGGCAAAACATTCCCTATGGTCGATAACATTAAAGAGTTGACACTATACAACAGGCGAAACGTAAAATACCGGCTCCCTGACACATACCGAATATTTACGATGACGATATCCTTTATCCGCAGCCATAGCTATTTTCTGATGCTGTTGCTGATGCTGCCGGCATCGCTCCATGCGGTCGAAGAAACGCCGACCCTGAAGCAGATCGTTGAAACGAGTGATGTCGACAAGGTTGATGACAGTACCGAGACCAGCCCCGCCAAGGGGCCTCACGATGAGTACAGCCGTGGTACGCCCAGATCCAGCACCATGGGCCTGGCCGATGCGCTGTCGAAGCTGGACTTCGACACCGCGGTTCACTACATGGACCTGCGCAACCTGCCTTTCACGGTGGGCGATGCAGATGGTCCCGACCTCGCGCGCAAGCTACTGATCGTCGCTGACCGCAGCATGATCATCGATTACCAGGCAATCAGCGATGATCCAGAAGGGCAGCCCGATGACGGCCTGCCAGGCTACCGCGACCGCATCACCACGATCAAGACCAGCGAAGGGACGGTCGATATCCTGATGCAGAAGGTACCGCGCGGGGACGGGGTTTTTATCTGGAAGCTGTCGAATGCGACCGTGGCCAGAATCCCCGCTCTGAACGAGGAGTTCGGTTATGGCCCAATTGGCGACAGGCTGTCGCTGGTATTTCCCCACTATTATGTCTTTGGACTGGAGCTGTGGCAGTGGGCCATGTTGCTTGTGATGCTGGTGGCGGGTTATTTCATCGCCTATGTGATCACATGGACCCTGTTCAAGCTGATCACACTGTATACAAAGCAACACCTGGTGCGCGCCGAAAAGTTTATCAACGGCCCGCTGCGCATACTGCTGATGGTGCTGATCTTCCGCTCTACCTTCGATCTGATTGCCCCCACGCTGGTCGTGCGAGCCATTTTCGAGGCGCGCACCTTCCTGATCATCGCCGTGGTCTGGGTCTTGCTGGGCTTTGTCGACCTGGTGATGTACCGAATTGCCGAACGCATGAAAAAGCAGGGGCACCCCGATGCGGTCGTACTGCTCAGACCGGCCACCACCGTGATCAAGCTGACGCTGGTGTTCATCGGCATCGTTTCCTGGCTGGACAATGTCGGCTACCAGGTCACCACGCTGCTCGCCGGGCTTGGCATCGGCGGCATTGCTGTCGCCTTTGCAGCACAGCGGACCCTGGAAAATCTGATCGGTTCACTGACGATCTTCTCGTCGCAGCCGGTGCACGTTGGTGACTTCTGCCGTTTCGGCAATACACTCGGCGTAGTCGAGGAAATCGGCCTGCGCGCGACCCAGCTTCGCACGCTGGAACGCACCGTTGTACATATTCCCAACGCCAGGTTCTCCACCGACATCATCGAAAACCTGACCCAGCGCGACAAGATTCTCTATCGCACGCGTTTACGCCTGTCATTACAAACCAGCACCCGACAGATGCAGGATGTACTCGAAGGCATTCGTGGGCTGATCAACGATCACGACATGATCGATGAAGAATCATCCCGAGTACGCTTCCTGGAATTCGGTGAATACGCGCAGGAAGTTGAACTGTATGTTTATATCAATACAAAGGATTTTGTCGAATACCTGCAACAACGTGAAGATATCAACCTGCGCATCAGGGAGATTATCGAGAAATCCGGAAGCCAGCTGGTGGTACCAACACGGACCACCTACGTCGAAGGCCGGGCTTTGCCAGAAAACAGCTGAAATCGCCATTCATGCTCACGCTTTTATTCAGATTAGTCACCTATGCCCTGATCTTTATCGTCGGCGGCCTGGTCGTGTTCATACTCGGCGACCTGATCGTCAGCATGAATCTTCCAGAGCTGAAACCCTGGCATACGATCAGGCTGAATAACGAATTTACCGCAGACATGGAATCAGACCTTGACTGGAAGGGATACCTGGAACTGGAACAGGGCCTGTTCGACGAGCTGGATTCACACCGGCAGGCCATAGAAGACGCTATACAGCTGAGTAGCTCCCGTTTTGTTGACGGCGGTAACTCGTTTCAGCGCCGGGTCGCGGCAGACTGGAACCGGAGTTATAAACTCGATGCCAAAAACCCGCGCGGAGTTGCGCTGCTGGTACACGGTTTGTCGGACTCGCCCTACACTTTCAGAAGCATCGCACAATCGTTGAACGAAAACGGTGTCATCGTGTACGGTTTGCGTCTTCCGGGTCACGGCACGCTGCCATCGAGCCTGGACGATGTCGTCTGGCAGGACTGGCTCGCAGCGATTCGGCTTGTCGACCGCCATATACATCAGCACCACGCTGAGCTGCCCTATTTTTACGCCGGCTATTCAACCGGTGCCGCCCTCGGCGTGAAACTGGTGCTCGACGCCATTGCCCGGCAACAGCGACACCCCGATCAGATGTTGCTGTTTTCCCCCGCACTGGGTGTGAATCCATTAGCTCGATTTGCCAATCTGCACCGGGTGCTCAGCCACCTGGATCGATTTGAGAAGGCACGATGGCTGGATATCCTGCCTGAATACGACCCGTATAAATACAACTCGTTTCCTAAAAACGCCGGCAGGCAGATCTCGCTGCTGGTCAGTCATACCTATGCCGATATCGAAGCGCTGAAGCAGGCCGGTGAAATTAATCGACTCCCTCCGATCATCAGCTTTCAGTCGCTGGTCGATGCCACCGTGAGTACGCTCGATCTCGTCGACAGACTGTACGCTGTAATCGACGATAAAGATTCCGAGCTCGTACTGTTTGATCTCAACCAGATAAGCTATTACAGGGAACTGATAGCGTATGACCCGGCAGCGATAATCGAGGCTCTTAATACTGAGTCTGCGGGTGATTTTCGTCTGACGCTGATTACCAACCAGAACGCGGCAACACCGGCGGTCGCCGAAGCCGTATGGACATTGTCAGATCATGCCACCGAGAGGCCACTGGCACTGGAATGGCCCGAAGCTGTTTATTCATTGTCTCATACCTCGATCACGTTCCCGCCCGATGATCCGGTCTACGGTATTGATGCAAAAGACAGCGATGGCAACGAGATGCTGACCCTGGGTAACCTGAGTATACGCGGAGAAGAAGGTGTGCTGACGATGCCGGCAGGAAAGTTATTACGGCTTCGCTCCAATCCGTTTTATGCCTATATAGAACAGCGGATAACCGGGATCGTACTCGATCACCCGTCTGATCCGGCCGGACCGGACAGACGACCGGCACAATAATTATTTACAGCTTGAATCTGCCTTGATATCGGCCGGCGCGTATTCGATGTATTTTTGACAATAGCAGCGATGCTCGCCTTCGGCCCATTTTTTCTCGCATACCGCAATCATCTTTTTCGCGATATCAGAAGACAGCTCGGCCTGAACCGCGGCGCTCTCGGCCAGTGCCGCCTGCTCCTGCCTGAGCGCTTCTTCTTTAGCCAGGCGCGCCGCCTCGGCCTGTTTGCGTTTACGCTCGGCTTCTGCAGCGGCTTTCTTGCGCTGCTCTTGCGCCTCCTCAACCTTGAGGTCGATGCTGGCCTGTGCGTTGATCCTGGCGGCAACGTTATCGCAATCGTAGGCGATAGGCTGAATCTCTGAATACCCATCGGGAGGGCTTATCTTGCATCTGGCTTTGGGCTTGGGCGCCACAACAACGGATGCGGGTGTCGCTAAAGCCGCCGCAGCCTTGGCTTTGGCTTTGGCCTCGGCGATGGCCTGTTCCTCCTGGGCGCGGATTTCTGCAAGCCGCTTATCCTGCTGGCGTTTGAATTCTTTGTTGACACTGTCGAAATCAGCAATGCTGAATTTAACCTTGATCGTGGTTCTGTAAGGCTTGAGTTCATATTCGATCATGACGCCGTTTTCCAGAGACGCAATCGTCTCTTTTGTCAGGCGCATCACGAAAGTACCCTGCCCGCCCAGGTTCTGACAGATCTCCTTCCTGACTGTCAGGCCCTGTTCCAGATAGCGGCTGTGCTTGTCCTGGTTATTGAGGCACCACTGAAAAACATCCAGGCGTTTGCCATCGATGCTGACATCATTCACCGAAAAATCTTCGAACTGCCTGGCACCGTATTGTGAATCCTCCGCTGATCCGCTAAGGCGCAGACGCAGGCGAAGACCGTCGTAGAACAGGTGATACCAGGTACCATCCGAGCCTTTTACCGATTTGGTGGCAGTCTGCTCACCAAACTGCCAGCTGATATCATGGCCCGCAGTGACCGCAACGGCTTTGTTGAATGGATTATTGCTGTCGGCGATTACCTGGCTGTTTGTGATTAGTATCGCCAGGCAAATGAAGAATCTAGTAAATCTCATCACCCCAAAGACACCCTGAAATTCGCAAGTTATTAAAAATAATCAAAATTTTTTATCGATTTAACAATTTATAGCACATCGTCAGGATTTTTCCCCTCAGCGCGTCCGCTAAACCCCACATTATGTCCGCTCTGTGAGTACACGAACGCCCGTTCAGCACCGCAACGGGCACCAGATCGTGTAAAATTGCCGTTCTATGAACATTACGGTCAACGGCGAAATACGTTCACTGGAAGCTGATACCAGCCTGGTCCAGCTGCTTGAAACGCTGGGTCTGGAGGGCCAGCGCATTGCCGTCGAAGTCAACCGTGATATCGTGCCGCGCAGCGAGTACAGCGAGTTCAGGCTCAGTGAGAATGACACGATAGAAATTGTAAATGCGATTGGCGGCGGCTGACTGTATCCGACTGCACCCCATTCGATATCAACACCTGGCACGTACATAACTATGGCAACACCTGTAAAAGCTGTCCCGGTAGCCACTGACGATCCACTGGTCATCGCCGGTACTCATTATCAATCGCGCCTGCTGGTCGGCACCGGCAAGTACAGGGATAATGAAGAAACCCGACTGGCGATCGAAGCCAGCGGTGCTGAAATCATCACCGTCGCGATTCGCCGTACCAATATCGGACAGAACCCTGATCAACCCAACCTGCTCGATGTGATACCGGCTGACCAGTACACGCTGCTGCCGAATACCGCCGGTTGTTATACTGTCGACGATGCGGTACGGACCTGCAGGCTGGCTCGTGAACTGCTCGACGGCCACAAGCTGGTCAAACTCGAAGTGCTGGGCGATGAAAAGACCCTTTTTCCGGATGTGACTGCGACCATCGAAGCGGCAGAGATACTGGTCAATGACGGCTTTGACGTGATGGTCTACACCAATGATGATCCGCTGATCGCCAGGCGCCTCGAAGACATCGGTTGCGCGGCCGTGATGCCGCTGGCCGCCCCGATCGGATCGGGTCTGGGCATCCGCAACCCTTACAACATCCTGACGATCGTCGAGAACGCCAGTGTGCCGATCCTGGTCGATGCCGGCGTCGGCACGGCCTCCGATGCCGCGATTGCGATGGAGCTGGGCTGCGACGGTATCCTGATGAACACCGCGATCGCGGCAGCGAAAAATCCGGTGTTGATGGCATCTGCGATGAAGAAGGCCACCGAGGCCGGACGGGAAGCCTATCTCGCCGGTCGTATGCCCAAAAAACGCTTTGCCTCAGCCTCATCACCGCTCGACGGTCTGTTTTTTTAGTCAAGCCTCTACTGCGGTTCCAGACGGGCACCCGGCTGACCGCTTCCCGTTCGGCAGTGTCATATAAAGACTATGGAACAATCACGTCGCGTCATAAAAAGCTATGTACTGCGCCAGGGCCGCCTGACCCGGGGGCAACAGCAGGCGCTGGAACGGCTATCGGATATTTATGGTATCGACTACAGCCCGGAAATGCTCGAACTCGATACCCTGTACACGCACACGGCACCGGTCACGCTGGAAATAGGTTTTGGGAATGGTGAATCGCTGATACAGCAGGCGGCGGCCCGTCCGGATAACAACTATCTGGGTATAGAAGTGCACCGCCCCGGCGTAGGCCGCCTGCTCAGCCTTATCGAGAAGGCGGGACTCTCCAACCTGCGTGTCATCAACCATGACGCCGTGGAAGTGCTGCAGCAACAGATCCCGGACCAGAGTCTCGATTGCGTACAGCTGTTTTTCCCCGATCCCTGGCACAAGAAGCGCCATCATAAGCGCCGGATTGTTAACGATAATTTTGTACGCCTGGTTCAGCAGAAGCTCAAACCCGGCGGGTTGTTCCACCTGGCGACGGACTGGCAGGACTATGCCGAACACATGCTCACCGTGATGGAGCAGGCCGAGGGCTTCACCAACACGGCCGGCGAGGGCAGCTACGCCAAAAACACCGGCCGGCCGCTGACAAAATTCGAACAGCGGGGCCAGCAACTGGGCCATGGTGTCTGGGACCTGGTGTACAGAAAAAACTGAACGTACAGAACGTCGTGGATCTTTTTTAAACGCAAAGGCCGTACGTGCGGCTTTCGCCTACTTCGCGGCTTCGGCCTCGGCCTCTTTCAGTTCGATGGCTTCTTCGTCGCTGAGCGGCTGGGCCACTTTCAACGGACAGGTTTCGGCGTGATTTTCATCCAGCCTCGCCCAGGCGTATTCGAAGGCGTGTGTGCGCAGCCGGAAGAACCGTTCTGTCCCCATCGCCTCGACAAAACCGGTGCGCTTCAGGATATCCATGATCTGTTTCTTGGCACGTGCGATCAGCAACTCGATGCCCGCGGACTGCAGGCGCTTGTCGAGTTCGTGCAGCATTTCTTCACCGGTGGCATCGATCTCGTTGATGCCTTCGGCATCGATGATCACAAATCTGAGATCGGGCTTGCTCGCAACCCGGTCGAGAATGGTGTCGTTGAAATAACCCGTATTGGCGAAGAACAGCGGACCGTCAAAACGAATAACCGATATGTTGTCACAGGTCGCCAGCTGCCTCACCTTGGAATCGCGTAATGTACCATCCGGATCGCGTGACAGCACCGAGATGCGCGGGCGCATAGTGCGGAACATGAACAGACCCAGTGAGAGCAAGACGCCGGTGACGATACCTGTTTCCAGGTGCGGTGCCACGATCAGGGTCAATACGAAGGTGACGATCGCTACGATGCCGTCGTGCGGCTGGACCCGCCAGGCATAAATGATGGGCTCTATCTTGACCAGGTTGATCACGGCCATCATGATCACCGCGGCCAGTGTGGCCTGGGGCAGGTGATACAGCAACGGCGTCAGGAACAGCAGGGTAGCACCGACCGCCAGTCCGGTCACGACGGCCGAAAAGCCGGTGATCGCGCCCGCATTGATGTTGACCGCAGACCGGGAAAACGAGCCGGAAACGGCATAACCCTGGAACAGACCGGATACGAGGTTGCCGAAGCCCTGTCCGATCAGCTCCTGGTTAGGGTCCAGACGCTGACGGGTGCGTGCCGCCATCGCCTTGGCGATCGATATCGCTTCCATGAAGCCGATAATCGAGATGATCACGGCAGTTGTGATCAGCTGAACCAGTACATCCCAGCTCAGATCCGAAGGAATACCGGGCATGGTCACACCCGCGGGTACGACACCGACGACCTTGCCGCCTGCCTGTTCATACTGGAGAAAGTATGACAGCAGGGTTGTGATCACGACCGCGATCAGTACGTTCGGGGCCTTGGGTACAAATTTCTTCAACAGCGCCATAATCGCGATCGCGAGCAGCCCCATGGCTAGCGTCAATATATGGGTTTCCGTCGTCGCCGCGACGATAACGCGCCAGATGGTATCGTAATGATGCTCGCCTTTCTCGACAACAACACCGAAAATCTTGCTCAACTGTGAGGTGGCAATGATGATCGCCGCCGCATTGGTAAAACCGATTACAACCGGGTGCGACAGGAAGTCAACCAGAACACCGAGGCGCAGCACACCCAGCATCATCTGGAAAATACCCACCATCAACGCCAGCGCAATCGCATAGGCAACATACATATCCGGCGACAATGCCAGCGGCTCCAGAGCCGCAGCTGTCATCAACGAAACCACGGCCACCGGGCCCGTCGCCAGCTGACGCGATGAGCCGAACAGGGCGGCAACAATGCCTGGCAGGAAGGAGGCGTACAGGCCGTAGTACGGCGGCAGTCCTGCAAGCTGCGCATAGGCCATCGATTGCGGCACCAGTACCAGCGCAACCGTGATACCTGCAATCACATCGGCTGACAGTACCGATGGATCCCTGCATTTACCAATCCAGGATAAAAACGGTAGTAAACGCCACGAATTTGTAACTAATGCCTTGAAATCGTACATAAAGAACCTGTAAATCAGAAGTGTGGACGCTGAATCTGCCCGGAAAAAGCGAGCGCGAATATTACCATAACCTAAAGTTGATTCCCATTCAGCGATCGTATTGCCTGCTCCCGAGCCACTCGACAAATTCGAACCGAAATTGAATGAGGCTGCATAAAAACACGAAAACAATTACAATAGCGCCCTTTTTAGCGGCATAGTGGCAAAAAACCGGTATACAAGCCGGTACCAGCCTGAATCTCGAGGAGAACCCAAATGTCTCACAAACATCCTATCGTTGCTGTCACCGGCTCATCCGGAGCAGGCACTTCAACCGTAAAACATGCTTTCGAGGCGATTTTTCTTCGTGAAAAAATCACGCCCGTCATAATCGAAGGTGACAGCTTTCACCGTTATGACCGCGCCGCCATGAAAGAAGCCATGGCTCAGGCTGAAACCGAAGGCAACCTCAAATTCAGCCATTTCGGTCCGGATGCCAACGTATTCGACAAGCTGGAAGAGCTGTTCAAGACATACGGAGAGACCGGCGGCGGTCAAAAACGCCTGTACCTTCACAGCGATGAAGAAGCCGAGCCCTATGAAGGCCTGAGCCCGGGCCAGTTCACACCATGGGAAGACATACCCACGAGTACTGACCTGATGTTCTACGAAGGTCTGCACGGTGGCGTGTCCACGGACGATGTCGATGTTGCAGCACACGTCGATTTGCTGGTCGGTGTTGTTCCCAGTGTGAACCTCGAATGGATCCAGAAAATCCATCGCGACAATGCCGAGCGCGGCTATACCGCTGATGTGATCGTCGATACGATTCTGCGTCGTATGTATGATTACATACACTACATCACACCGCAGTTTTCCTGTACCGATATCAACTTCCAGCGTATTGCAACCGTTGACACTTCGAACCCGTTCATCGCGCGTGATATACCAACACCGGACGAAAGCTTCATCGTGATCCGCTTCCGGGATCCGAAAAAGTTCAACACCGACTTCCCTTATCTGCTAAACATGATTCCAAATTCTTTCATGTCTCGGCGCAACACGATTGTTGTACCTGGCGGCAAGATGGGAATGGCGATGGAACTGATCCTGACTCCGATCATTCACGACATGATCGAAAAAGCGAAGAAGTCACGCTAGCCCTTATTTCTCACCAGGCGGCGTTGAATACTGATAAGTATTGGTTATTTGGAGAAAAGTTAGGATCATCAAAAAAACAGTGTGTTATTCGAGCATGCCTGCCATGGTTCAGGCCGGTGAGATCCGGCCTTTTTCATGTCTTCCAGTGTGAAATGCTGTTACCTGTTGCAGTATTGATCGGGCAACGCTTCACTTATGCATGCCTGTTGTGGACCCGCCCCTTGCCACTTGTCCCTCGTTACTTTCACGACTCAGGCGATGCGTTTGACCCAGTGCGACTCGCTCAACCATTGTTTCAGCGCATCTTCGGGCATCGGCCGTGCAATATGATAACCCTGGCCGTAATCACAGCCCATTTCCGTCAGCATGTCCTGCATGCCCTGTTGCTCGATTCCCTCTGCAACAACATTGAGACCGAGGTTATGGGCCAGGTCGATAGCGGCCTTGACGATACTCTTGTCCTTCGGATCATCGAGCATATTCATCACGAACGATCGGTCTATTTTGATTTCCCTGGCGGGCAGGTTCTTCAAGTATGACAATGATGAGTAGCCTGTACCAAAATCATCGATTGATACACCAACCCCGATGGCATCCAGCTTTTGCAGAATATCCAGACTCAATGCCGGATTTCTCATCATCGCGCCCTCGGTCACTTCGAGCACAAGGCTGGCGGGATCGATATTCCAGATGTTTATCGAACTGGCAACCACATCGACAATATCATCGTCGGTCAGCAGCGCCGGTGACAAATTCACCGCGATGGTGAAGCCCTCGACTATTTTCTGAAATTCGAGGCACTTGCGCAGCGACATGTTCAGCACCCACTTGGTGACCGGCATCAGCAGACTGCTGTCTTCCAGCAGGTCGACAAAATACTGGGTATTAACCATGCCGTACTTGGAGCTATGCCAACGAATCAGCGCTTCAGCGCCGTCAAGCCGTTGACGCGCTATATCGATCTTGGGCTGGTAACACAGGCTGAACTCATCGTACTCGTAGGCATAATTCAATTCATTTTCAAGCACCAGCTTGGGCGGCATGGTGCGGTCGATTTCCGGCTCATACAGCCTGTATTTTTCATTATGCTTTTCCGCCTCCATCAGGGCGATCGTCGAATTCTGGATGAGCCCTTCAGGCGTCATGTGGTCTGTGGCAATCGATACGCCGACGACGAGGCTGGGTTCGATAAAATATGATTCGAACTCCAGCGGCTTTTCACACTCATGGACAAACTTGTTGGCCGCCAGCAAGGCATGCGATACATTATTCAGTGAGGGCAGCACCATTCCGAATTCACTGTCACCGGTACGCGACAGTACATCATTAGGCCGCATCA
>CAJIBR010000168.1_pt1 | contig 12550 bp, 11 predicted proteins | sample 9199401 | NCBI WGS metagenome assembly CAJIBR01 (sample SAMEA7708310, study PRJEB35096) | sediment metagenome | biome: marine neritic benthic zone biome [ENVO:01000025]; feature: sediment [ENVO:00002007]; material: shallow marine sediment [ENVO:03000034] sea grass bed [ENVO_01000059] ... | reverse complement strand
GGTTTTGTTTCTGCAGGGGGGGGCCAGCAGCCAGTTTGCGATGGTGCCGATCAATCTGCTCGATGGCAAAAAATCGGCTGACTACCTGTCGACCGGGCAATGGTCGAAGAAAGCCATTGCCGAAGGCAAGCGCTATTGTGATGTCAATGTCATCGCGGATACCAGTGACACGAATTTCACTACCGTGCCGGCTGCGGATAGCCTGAGTTTCGACAGCGATGCAGCCTATGTGCACTACACGCCGAATGAGACCATCGTTGGTGTAGAATTCCCCTATGTGCCGGATACCGGTGATGTCCCGCTGGTGGCCGATATGTCATCCACAATTCTGTCGCGCCCGATCGACGTCAGTCAGTACGGTGTGATTTATGCCGGCGCCCAGAAGAACATCGGGCCGGCGGGTGTGACCGTTGTTATCGTACGTGATGATCTGATCGGTCATGCGATGGACAACATGCCGGTCATGTTCGATTACAAAACGTACTCCGATAATGATTCCATGTATAACACGCCACCAACCTACAGCTGGTATCTGTCCGGGCTGGTGTTCGACTGGCTGCTGCAGAAAGGCGGTCTTGAAGGCATGGCAGAAATCAACAGGACCAAGGCCGGGAAGCTTTACGAGGCGATAGACGGTTCGGATTTCTATTCGAACCCGGTTACGGTCGAAAGCCGTTCGTGGATGAACGTACCGTTCATCCTCGCGGATGCTGAACTGGATTCAAAATTCCTCGAAGAAGCCGGTAACAACAATCTGAAAACACTCAAGGGGCATCGATCCGTTGGTGGTATGCGCGCGAGTATCTATAACGCGATGCCGGTGGAAGGTGTCGATGCCCTGATCGCGTTCATGGCCGACTTCGAAAAACGCTACGGCTAGCAATACGCGAATAAACCGGAACAAGACAGATGTACAAAATTAAAACCTTCAACAACATATCTGACAAAGGACTGAGTCGTCTGCCCGGTGACGCGTATGACATCGATCCGGATCATGAAACACCCGATGCGATCATCCTGCGCTCGTACAAGCTTCACGACTACCTGATCCCGGACAGCCTGCTTGCTGTTGGCCGGGCAGGTGCGGGTACGAACAATGTACCCGTGGTGAAAATGTCCGAGAAAGGCATCCCTGTCTTCAATGCGCCCGGCGCAAACGCCAATGCCGTTAAGGAGCTTGTCATCGCCGGTATGCTGCTGGCATGCAGGAACATCGTCCAGGCATGGGATTACGCCTGCCGTGTCGAAGGCACACCTGAAGAGCAGAACAAGGCGGTTGAAGATGGCAAGAAGAGATACGTCGGCTATGAACTGCCCGGCAGAACGCTGGGTGTTATCGGTCTCGGTGCCATCGGCGTCTATGTCGCCAATGCAGCCGTCGCGCTGGGTATGCGCGTCGTTGGATTCGATCCCACGATTACGGTTAAAAGCGCATGGAAGATGTCATCCGAGGTGGTGGAGATGACCAGTGTCGATGACCTTGTCAAGCAGTCGGACTTTGTCACCTTTCATGTACCCCTGCTCGACAGCACCAAAGGTCTGTTGAATGCTGAACGCATCGCCTCCATGAAGGACGGTGCGGTGGTGTTGAACTTCGCCCGTGATGGTATCGTCGACGATGAAGCCGTGTTGAATGCACTCGACAGTGGCAAGCTGAGTGCTTATGTCAGCGACTTCCCTGCACCGAGGCTTAAAGGTAACAGCAAGGTCATCACCTTGCCGCACCTGGGTGCATCGACAACCGAGGCCGAAGAAAACTGTGCAATCATGGTTGCAGACCAGCTCAAGGATTTTCTGGAAAACGGCAACATTCACAATTCAGTGAATTTCCCTGAAATCAAGCTCGCACGTATCGGTGATGTGCGTCTGGCGATTGCCAATCAAAACCGCCCGGACATGGTCGCGCAGATATCGCATGTACTTGGGCAGTCTGGTGTTAACATACATCACATGCGCAACGAATCCAGAGGTGATCTTGCCTATACACTTCTGGACCTGGATGAGGCGATCGATGATAGTACCTTGTCAAAAATCATCGCCATCGACGGTGTTCTGAGCGCGCGACAGATTTAATCACTTTTAACAATACGATTGACCTGTATGGCCGACAAAGATCCGCTCGCTGATATCCGCCAACGTATCGATGAAATTGATGCTGCTGTACAGCAGTTGGTGTCGGAGCGTGCGGAATGTGCGCGCAAAGTCGCCGAGATCAAACGTGAACAGGGCGATACCGAGCACTTCTATCGGCCCGAACGCGAAGCGCAGGTGCTAAGAAAAATCCAGCAACGAAACCAGGGCCCGTTATCAGACGAGGCTGTTTCCGGCATCTTTCGTGAGATCATGGCGGTATGCCTGGCACTGGAAAAGCCGTTAAAAGTAGCCTTCCTCGGACCACAGGGTACCTATACGCACGCGGCAGCGGGCAAGCACTTCGGTAGCCAGATCGAATCCGAACCGGTTGCCAGTATCGAAGAGGTCTTCAGACTCGTTGAAGCCGGCGGCGCCAATTTCGGTGTCGTGCCCGTCGAAAACTCCAGCGAAGGTGTCATCAACCACACGCTCGACCTGTTCATGAAATCATCGTTGACGATCAGCGGTGAAGTCGAATTGCGCATCCGGCATAATTTGATGACGAATCAGGCCGATACTTCCAGTATCGATCGCGTGTATGCGCACCAGCAGACGCTGGCGCAATGTCGTATCTGGCTGGACACGAATTTGCCGAACGCGGAGCGCATCGCGGTGCGCAGCAATGCCGAAGCCGTGATCATGTCATCTGAACACGACAGGTCGGCTGCGATTGCCGGCACCATGGCAGCCGAGTTGTACAGCCTGCCGGTCATGTATGCCGATATTGAAGACGAACCGAACAACACAACACGCTTCGTCGTCATCGGAAAATACCAGTCACCACCCAGTGGTGCCGATAGAACCAGCCTGCTCGTGTTTGCGCACAACAAGCCCGGCTCGTTGTTCAGTCTGCTGGAGCCGTTGGCCACACGCGACATCAGTATGAGTAATATCGAGTCGCGGCCATCACGGCGAGGTGTATGGGAATACGTGTTCTTCATCGATATCGATGGTCATCGTGATGAGCCAAACGTAGCGGAAGCTATCGCCGAGATCGAAAATGCATCTGCGATGGTGACCGTGCTGGGATCATACCCGCGGGCCGTTCTCTGATCCGGCAGTTCGATGATGTCCCGAATATTCCACGATCTTGCTGCGCCCGGCGTGCAACAGCTGCAGCCATACCTGCCGGGCAAGCCTGTTGAAGAACTCGAACGTGAACTCGGGATTACGGATTCGATCAAGCTGGCATCGAATGAAAATCCTCTGGGTGCGAGCGCCCGGGCGCTGCAGGCGATCGAGGGCTGTTATAAAAACATCAATTACTATCCCGATGGCAGTGCATTCAAGCTGAGCCAGCGGCTGGCGCAGAAATTCGATGTCGACCCGGCCTGTCTGACATTCGGCAATGGCTCCAACGACGTGCTCGAAATCATCGCCAGGGCGTTTCTGACACCGGATCATTCCGCGGTCTATTCACAGTACGCCTTTGCGGTCTATCCGATCGTGGTACAGGCCATCGGTGCGAAAGCCAGGATCGCACCCGCGTTTGATGAAATGCACGCGACCATGCCACTGGGGCATGACCCTGACGCTTTGATAGAACACATCGATGACAGCACGCGCGTCGTTTTCATCGCCAATCCCAACAACCCGACCGGTACCTGGCTGGAACCGGGTGCTGTATTGGCCATGCTTGACAGGATTCCATCACAGGTTATCGTGGTACTCGATATGGCCTACCTTGAATACATGGATCAAGTACTCAGGCCCGATATCAAACAGCTGCTGGATACCTATCAGAATCTGATCATCACCTGTACCTTTTCCAAGGTATACGCACTGGCCGGTTTGCGCATCGGTTACGGACTGTCGCATCCGGATATCGCCGACCTGTTGAATCGTGTTCGACAGCCGTTCAATACCAATTTGATTGCCCAGGCCGCGGCGCTGGCAGCACTGGATGATGAAGAACATCTGCAGCGCAGTATCGAGCTCAACACTACAGGCAAGCTGTATCTGCAAGGCGAACTCGACAGGCTTGGACTGAAGTGTCTGCCGTCGATGGGTAATTTTCTAACGGTTGATTTCGGTCGCGATGCCGGGCCTGTCTACGATGCCTTGCTGAGCAGGGGTATTATCGTTCGCCCGGTCGCAAATTATCAGATGCCCAACTACCTGCGCATCACCATTGGAACGGCTGAACAGAACAACAGGCTTGTTGATGCTTTATCCGGAGTACTTGCATGAACGATCATCGTGTGGATTCTGTCTGTATCATCGGTACCGGCCTGATCGGCGGCTCGCTGGCACTGGCTATCAAGCAGGCCGGGTTCTGTCGTGAAGTTATCGGTGCCGGTCGCACTGAAACCACCCTGACCAAAGCTGTCGAACTTGGCGTGATCGACCGCTATGACACCAGCATTTCAACGGCTGCTGAACAGGCCGATATCGTCGTGGTCTGTGTGCCGCTGGGTGCGATGTACGCGGTATTCGAACAAATTAATGCGGGCGACATACAGAACACGGTTATCACTGATGCCGGCAGTGCCAAACAAAGCGTGATCAATGATGCCGAATCCGTATTCGGTGAAGCCATTCAGAATTTTGTTGCAGGCCATCCGATAGCAGGTACGGAACAGAGCGGTGTAGGCGCCGCTTTCCCCGAGTTATACCAGCAGCGTCGTGTGATACTGACACCGACAGAAGAAACCAGTACCGATGCGCTCGACCTGGTACGTACGATGTGGCAGGCTGCCGGCGCAGAAGTCGATACCATGAGCGCGGAACATCACGATTTGATACTGGCCGGCACCAGTCATCTACCGCATTTACTGGCCTTTGGCCTGGTGGACTGCCTCAACAATCTCGAAGATGTCGATGAGATCTTCAGGTTTGCAGCGGGTGGTTTCCGCGATTTCACCCGCATCGCCTCCAGTGACCCGGTGATGTGGCGTGATATCTGTTTGAGTAATCGCGATGATGTGATGGCAATGATGAAACGTTATCGCGTGGAAATGGAAAAAATGTACCGCGCGCTGGAAGCGAATGACGGTGAAAAGCTCAGGGAGATATTCGAACGCGCGAAGAAGGCGCGCGATGCGTTCTGCGGTTAATCAATGGTCCGCAAATGAATGCAAATATACGCGAATGGATTTGTTGTTTGATATACATTCGTCACATGCAAACTAAAACATTTAACAGTTCGATTTTTCTAATGACCAGGCGATCGCGATGGTGCGTGCCTGTTAACCGCTGAATCCCCACAACCGAAGGGGAAGGTATTCTGAAAAATCAACAAAACGATTGAAACCATAATAAGCATTCGCGTTTATTAGCATTCATTTGCGGACTTAATATATGAAATTCATTGTAAACAACGGCGGCAGGCTGACCGGCAACATTCGGGTGCCGGGTGACAAGTCCATATCGCACCGTTCGATTATGTTCGGTTCGATCGCGAAGGGTACCAGCCACATCTACGGCTTCCTCGGAGGCGAGGACAGTCTCAATACCCTGCGTGCATTTCAGACGATGGGTGTGTCGATCGAGGGTCCGGATCAGGGGCGTGTCGTTATTCATGGTGTCGGCATGCGCGGCCTGAAAAAACCGACGCAGGCGCTGGACCTGGGTAACTCCGGTACATCGATGCGCCTGCTGGCGGGTTTGCTCTCGGGGCAGGTATTCGATGTCGAACTCGGTGGTGATGCTTCATTGTCGAAACGTCCGATGGCGCGCGTGACGAAACCACTGGCGAGTATGGGAGCGCAGGTAGCGACCGCAGCGGGGGGGCGCCCGCCGCTGAAGATCTCGGGTGGTTCTGACTTGCACGGTATTGACTATGATTTGCCGATGGCGAGTGCACAGGTCAAATCCTGTGTCCTGCTCGCAGGTTTGTACGCAGAAGGCAGGACCTGCGTTACCGAGCCGGCACCGACACGTGATCATACCGAGCGTATGTTGAATGCATTCGGCTGTGCGGTGGACAGGTCGGGTGCCACTGCCTGTATGCAAGGGCCTGCGACATTGAAGGCCTGCGACATCGACGTGCCTGCCGACATCTCTTCGGCGGCGTTTTACATGGTCGGAGCCAGTATTGCACAGGGGTCGGATATCCTGCTGCAACACGTCGGTATCAATCCGACGCGCACCGGTGTGATCGATATCCTGAGCCAGATGGGGGCTGATATCGAACTGATCAATCTGTCCGAGGCCGGTGGTGAACCCGTCGCGGATATCAGGGTGCGCAGTGCACAGTTGAAAGGAATACATATACCGGAAGAACTGGTGCCGCTGGCTATCGATGAATTTCCGGTGATCTTCGTCGCCGCTGCCTGTGCAGACGGAGAGACCGTTGTCACCGGCGCGGAGGAATTGCGCGTCAAGGAAAGCGATCGCATCCAGGTGATGGCCGATGGTCTGCAGGCGCTGGGCGTGAATGCCCGTGCAACTACCGATGGCATGGTCATACAGGGCGGTTCGATCGAGAGTGGCAGCGTGAACAGTCATGATGATCATCGCATCGCGATGGCTTTTTCGATGGCGGCACTGCGTGCAGGCGGAGCCATCACGATCGAAGACTGTGAAAACGTGAACACCTCGTTCCCGGATTTTGTCGGCCTGGCCTCAACGGCCGGCCTGTCTATTCAAGTTGACGCCTGATTCGATGAACGCGTCTGTGCCTGTCATCACACTGGACGGTCCGGGTGGTTCGGGCAAGGGCACGGTCTGTCTGTTGCTGGCGCGAAAACTGGGCTGGCATATTCTCGACAGTGGTTCACTCTATCGCCTGACGGCGCTGGAATCACTGCAGAATAATACCCTAGAAGAGACGCAACTTATTGAAATAGCGGAAAATATGGACATTGAATACGTGCCCGAGGGCGAGCAGTTGAAAATATTGCTGCAGGGCAGGGATGTCTCCGATGCCGTCAGAGCCGAAGAGGTCGGCGCGCGCGCTTCCGAGATTGCGACGATTGCTGGTGTCCGACGGGCCTTGCTGCAGCGTCAGCGGGCATTTGCGGTGCCGCCGGGGCTGCTGGCGGATGGTCGGGACATGGGAACCGTGGTTTTTCCGCACGCGCAGTTGAAAATCTTTCTAACCGCGAGCCCGGAAGAACGTGCTAAAAGACGTTATAAGCAGTTGAAAGAAAAGGGAATAGATGCTAATCTCCCTGAGCTTGTCGTTGAGCTCAAGGCTCGCGACAAACGGGACTGCGAACGCGCGACGGCACCCCTGAAAGCTGCTGCTGATGCCATTTTGCTGGATACCACAGCGATGAGTATCGAACAGGTGGTCGATAAGGTGATGCAATTGGCGAGTCAGCGCTTAGGCAGCAGCGTGGTCTGAAGAAGATTCAGACTTTTTGTATAACATTCAACCCGTGTATGACTGCATTCGCCATTGTGGAATTACAACATTTATCAACTATTTAAATCATGTCAGAAAGTTTTGCCCAATTATTTGAAGAAAGCCTGAATCAAACAGAAATGACATCCGGCCAGGTTGTTATAGGTACTGTCACCGATATTCGTGATGGTTACGTGATTGTATCTGCAGGCCTGAAGTCCGAAGGTGTTATTCCGGAAGAACAGTTTAAAAATCTCAGCGGTGATCTCGAGGTCAACGTTGGTGATGATGTAGAAGTTGTACTCGAAGCCGTCGAAGACGGTTTTGGTGAAACCCGCCTGTCGCGCGAAAAAGCCAAGCGTGCCAAGGCATGGAAATCGCTGGAGTCATCCTACGAAACAGAAGAAATTATTACCGGTATCATTACCGGCAAGGTCAAGGGTGGCTTCACGGTTGAACTTGGTGATATCCGCGCATTCCTTCCCGGTTCACTGGTCGATGTACGTCCAGTCAGAGATACCTCTTATCTCGAAGGTAAGGAACTGGAATTCAAGGTCATCAAGCTCGACCAGAAACGCAATAACGTCGTGGTCTCGCGCCGTGCTGTCGTCGAATCAGAATACAGTGCCGAGCGTGAAGCCCTGTTAGATACCATAGAAGAAGGCAAGCCGATCAAGGGTGTTGTCAAGAACCTGACCGATTACGGTGCATTCCTGGATCTGGGTGGTGTCGATGGTCTGTTACACATCACGGACATGGCGTGGAAGCGTGTTCGCCATCCTTCCGAGGTTGTCAATGTCGGTGATGAAATTTCCGTCATGGTTCTCAAGTTTGATAAGGAACGCAATCGTGTGTCACTCGGCCTGAAACAACTGGGTGATGATCCATGGGCTGAAATTGCACGTCGTTATCCGGAAGGTTCAAGGCTGCATGGCAAGATCAGTAATATCACCGATTACGGCTGCTTTGTCGAAATTGAAGATGGTGTTGAAGGTCTTGTGCATGTATCAGAGATGGACTGGACCAACAAGAATATCAATCCTGCGAGCATGGTAGCGCTGGGTGACGAAGTCGAAGTCATGATTCTTGATATTGACGAAGAACGTCGTCGTATCTCGCTAGGCATGAAGCAATGTCTGCCCAATCCCTGGGACGAGTTCTCTGCAACCCACAACAAGGGTGACAGGGTTTCCGGAAATATCAAATCGATTACCGATTTCGGTATTTTTGTCGGCCTGGACGGTGATATCGACGGCCTCGTTCACATGTCGGATATTTCCTGGGATGTATCTGGTGAAGACGCAATCCGTAATTTCAAGAAGGGCGACACCATTGAAGCGGTGGTGCTTTCTATCGATCCTGAACGTGAACGCATTTCACTCGGTATCAAGCAAATGGAACAGGATCCGGTATCCTCGTTTATGGGCGCCAACAAGAAAGGCTCATTGGTAACAGGAAAAGTCATTTCTGTTGATGCAAAAGCGGCGATTATAGATCTGGGTGACGGTGTTGAAGGTACACTTCGTGCATCAGAGCTTTCACGTGATCGTGTTGAAGACGCATCAACAGTGCTGAAAGTCGGTGATGAGATTGAAGCCAAGTTGATTGGTATTGATCGTAAGAGCCGCGCGATCAATCTTTCGATAAAAGCAAAAGATTATGATGAAGAAGCTGAAGCGATGAAAGATTACGCCAGTTCACAGCAGTCTGCTTCGACTAAATTAGGTGATTTGTTGAAGGAACAAATGGATTCCACCGACTAATGCCACAACAGATATAGTTAATAACCAACTATTGAGGACGGTTTCAGATGTCAGAAGAGACGAATGCAAGATCAATGATGAAATCTGAATTGATTGAGAGAATTGCGCGTAAACAAAACCATCTAGCTTATAAGGATGTCGAACTTGCTGTAAAAAGCCTGCTCGAACAGATGAGTAATTCATTATCGAGTGGTGAAAGGATAGAGATACGCGGCTTTGGTAGTTTCTCCTTACACTACCGTCCACCCAGGGCTGGGCGTAATCCCAAGACGGGTGACTCTGTTTCCTTGCCGGGCAAGCATGTACCACACTTCAAGCCCGGTAAGGAACTCAGGGAACGAGTCAACGACTCTATGAAGAAAGAGTAATTTTTCTTTATTATCACAATCATGACGGCTGGAATAAGGATATTCCGGCTGATGTCATTTGCTTCGATCATTAACTGGGAAATACTGTATTTCCATGGTTGAACTTTCTGAACTTCCCGGCTGGGTTCTTGTTGCTCTGCCAGTATTCGCCATTCTCCTGTATATGATTTTTGGACGAAACAGGAACAATTCCGGCCGCAGAAGCCATTTCTCCAGTGAATACTTCAAAGGTCTGAATTACCTGCTGAATGATGAGCAGGGTAAGGCGCTGGATATCTTTGTAAAACTCGTCGAATCTGACTGGGAAACCATCGATACACACTTCGCGCTGGGTAAAATATTTCGTAAAAACGGTGAAACCGATAAAGCGATCAAGATCCATCAGGGACTGATAGCCAGACCTTCTTTGCCCGAGCGGTATCGCAACAGGGTACTGCTGGAGCTCGGTTACGATTATCTCGGGGCGGGCTGGTTCGATCGCGCGGAAGGCCTGTTCAAGGAAGTGCTGATTCATGATCCCAAATCGGAAAAGGCCTTGCAGAATCTGATTCTTATCTATCAGCAGGAAAAAGACTGGCACAAGGCAATCGGTGCAGCTGAAAAACTGTTCAGTGAGAATACAGCCAGGGTTGGACCCATGATTTCACAGTATTACTGTGAGCTTGCAGAAATTGCCCGTGCCAAGGGCGATGTCAGCCAGGTTGAGCATTATGCTAACCAGGCCCTGCGTTATGATACCTCATCAGTTCGGGCATCGATTATCCTGGCCGATATGGCCATGGCGGCAGCTGATTATCAGAAAGCGAAAACCTTGTTGCAGCAAATAGAGCATCAGGATGCAGAATTCCTGCCTATGGTGATGGACAAGCTCGTTGAATGTCATCACCACCAGGATGAAGCAGAAACCTTGCTGGAGTATCTTGGCGAACTCGAGAAGAGACAGAAAAATTTGCCGTTACTGGCGTCTCATGCCAGGGTGATTGAACGCTACAGGGGGCAGCAGGCCGCTGTTGACTATGTCACCGATAAGCTGAAAAAGAAACCCAGTCTTGATGGTATGAACCAGTTGCTCGGTTTCAACAATGCAGCTGCTGGTGAGGACTTGTACGCAATGATGCGGGGGCTCAAGAAGGCTGTTGATGCGATGAAGCAGGATCAGTCTGACTACCAATGCAAGCAATGCGGGTTCAAAACCAACACACTGTACTGGTTGTGTCCGAGCTGCCATAACTGGGGCTCCGTCAAACCCTATGCCACTGAGCAAGCTGTGGATGTCTGACTCAAAAATCATCGTTGCGCTCGATTTTCCTGACGAGAACAGCGCACTGGAACTGGTCGATCGAATCAGTCCGGAATTATGTCGCCTGAAAATTGGTAAAGAGCTGTTCACGCGATGTGGCCCGGCTCTGGTCAAAAAGATTGTCAACAGCGGCTACGATGTATTTCTGGATCTGAAATATCACGATATACCGAATACGGTCGCCAGTGCATGCAGGGCGGCTGCTGACCTGGGTGTCTGGATGTTGAATGTGCATGCATTGGGCGGTCCCGCAATGCTTGCTGCTGCCAGAGAAGCACTGTCTGATGACGATTCACCACTGTTGATCGCAGTGACCATTCTTACCAGCAGCAGCGAAGACGACCTGAAGGCCGTTGGAATCAATCAAACGGCCCGGTCCATGGTCGAGCGACTGGCGGTGCTGGCTAAAGACCAGGGACTGGATGGTGCGGTCTGCTCGGCGCAGGAAGCCAGTGCACTGAAGTCCTTACTGGGTAAGGAGTTCGTTCTGGTTACACCCGGTATCAGGTTGCCCGAGGACGATGCGGGTGATCAGAAAAGGATCGTTTCTCCGCTGGACGCAGTCAGACAGGGTTCAGATTATCTTGTTATCGGGCGGCCGATTATACAGGCGGATGATCCTGTTCAGAAATTGCTTACAATAAATTCAGATATTTCCCGATTGTGACGCCTTGCTCGTTCTTGTAATCTGCTTGCTCTTCTCAACAACAACACAAGGACGCGAAATGAAAACGTTAAAATCATTCTTTTTCATTGTTTTATTCTTTTTCTCAAGTCTGCTCTATGCTGCACAGGTCAATATCAACACGGCGGATGCCGAGACACTGTCCAGTGAACTCTCGGGTATCGGACAGAGCAAGGCGGAGGCGATCGTTGCATACCGCGAGCAGCATGGCCCCTACAGGCAGATTGAAGACCTGACGAACGTGAAAGGCATCGGTATGGCCACGATCGATAAGAACAAGTCCAGAATGAAACTGGAATAACATCGGTTCAACATTTGTCAGAAACGAAGCCCGCTCAGCGGGCTTCGTTTTGTCTGTTAGAATGCAGGCTTATGGCGGACATCGATAATAACCTGTTTGAACACGCACTGGCCTGTATCCGCATTGACGATCCCGGTGTGAAAGCCGCAAGCGTGCAGGCTTTATACGATCGCTGGCGTGCAAACGAACTGGACACTGTTTCGCATACTCAACCAGTTGCAATACCGGTCCCGGGTCGACCCGAACGCCCGCATCTGGTCAGTCCGCGAAAAGTCCCCAAGAGGGGATTCAACTCGAAACCGGGCCTGTTAAAACTGGCGCACGCAATCACGCACATAGAGTTCAATGCGATCAATCTGGCACTGGATGCCGTTTACCGATTCCGGGAAATGCCCGATGACTATTATTCGGACTGGCTGCGTGTCGCTGCAGAGGAGTCCAGTCATTATCTGATGCTGGCATCGTACCTCGAAGACAATGGAGCAAGCTACGGTGACTATGATGCACATAACGGTCTATGGGAAATGGCTGTTAAAACCGACCATGATGTGATGGTGAGAATGGCGCTGGTTCCGCGCGTGCTCGAAGCCCGGGGGCTGGATGTGGCGCCTGGTATGACCCGCAGAATATTCACCAGCTGTTGTGCACCGACTTTTTCAAGCTTGTCGATCATACCAGGCGCCACATCCAGCCCCCGGGCTTCGAGCACG
>CAJIBR010000231.1_pt1 | contig 12576 bp, 7 predicted proteins | sample 9199401 | NCBI WGS metagenome assembly CAJIBR01 (sample SAMEA7708310, study PRJEB35096) | sediment metagenome | biome: marine neritic benthic zone biome [ENVO:01000025]; feature: sediment [ENVO:00002007]; material: shallow marine sediment [ENVO:03000034] sea grass bed [ENVO_01000059] ... | reverse complement strand
GGCAGCGCTGGATGCGAAGCTGGCCAGTGAGCGTATCGATGTGACCCTGCCGGGGCGTGGGCAGTCAAGCGGTGGCCTGCACCCGGTCACCCGGACCATGCAGCGCATCGATGATCTGTTTTCACAGCTGGGTTTTGCGATCGAGCAGGGCCCCGAGATCGAGGACGATTATCACAATTTCGAAGCGCTGAATATTCCTGCGCATCATCCCGCACGCGCGATGCACGATACCTTCTATTTCGATGCACAGACCCTGTTGCGCACGCACACATCGCCGGTGCAGGTGCGCCACATGGAAACCGACAAACCGCCGTTGAGAATTATCGCGCCGGGCCGTGTCTATCGTTGTGATTCCGACCTCACCCATACACCGATGTTCCACCAGGTGGAAGGTCTGCTGGTCGACAGGAATGTCAGCTTCTCGGATCTGATGGGAACGCTGGCCGACTTTCTGCGGCATTTTTTCGAGGACGATGATCTGCAAACGCGGTTCAGGCCGTCGTACTTCCCGTTCACCGAGCCGTCGTCTGAAGTCGATATTCAGTGTGTGATGTGCGGCGGTGAAGGTTGTCGCGTATGCGGTCATACCGGATGGATCGAAATACTCGGTTGCGGCATGGTGCATCCGAATGTGTTCAAGTCCGTGGGCATCGATAACGAAGAGTTCACCGGTTATGCATTCGGCATGGGCGTCGAACGACTGGCCATGCTGCGCTATGGTGTGAATGACCTGCGCCTGTTTTTCGAAAACGACCTGAAGTTTTTGCAGCAGTTTGCGTGATGATTCAACGCAAAGGCGCAAAGGACGCAAAGTATATAGTAGTTAATGCTGCTTCGAAGAAAGTTAAATAAGGATTATTGTATTTAATACATAACCTTGGCGAATGAATTTAAAAGAAAATTTCAAATAGATATCTTTGTGGCCAGGCGGTGAATCATACGCCTTTTTGAAAATAAGGCATTTTACGCAAAGCGGCAGAGGACGGTAAGGTAACCATAATGTGGTTCATTCGTTACTCAACTGCTAAGCATTGTTACATCATTATGTTCAGATGAAAGTTATTTACATAAACACAATAAATACATTCTTCGCGGTCTTGGCGTCTTTGCGTTGAAGAAAATCTGTCTGGTTCTTTCTTATGAAGCTGAGTGAACAATGGCTGCGTACCTGGGTTAATCCTGACATCTCTACCGAGGAGATGGTGGAGCAGTTGACCATGGCCGGGTTGGAAGTCGATGGGACCGAACCGGCTGCCGGTGAGTTCACCGATGTGGTCGTCGCCCGGGTCGAGTCTGTGCAGAAGCATCCGGATGCTGACAAGCTGAGTGTTTGCCAGGTATCAGATGGTAAAGATACATTGCAGGTTGTGTGTGGTGCGGCCAATGTGCGTGCCGGTTTGTCGGTGGCGCTTGCCAGGGTCGGTGCAGTCCTGCCCGGTGATTTCAGAATCAAGTCTGCCAGGCTTCGGGGCGTTGCCTCGATGGGTATGCTGTGTTCTGAAAAAGAACTCGGCCTGGCCGATCAGTCCGACGGCATCATGGAATTACCCGAGGATGCGCCGCCGGGTAAGAGCCTGGGTGATTATCTCGATCTCGATGACACGGTCATCGAGATCGATCTGACACCCAACCGTGGTGACTGCCTGAGTATCTCCGGTATTGCGCGCGAACTCGGTACGCTGAACCGGTGCGATGTCACCGAAGAGGTTCTCGAGCCCTACAAGCAATCGATAAAGGATGGTTTCGAAGTGAACATCGAGGCGCCTGAAGCCTGTTCACATTATGCGGGTCGTGTGCTGCGCAATGTTGATGTGGCTGCACCGACGCCGCTATGGATGGTTGAACGTCTGCGCCGCTCGGGTATACGCAGTCTGGGCGCGGTGGTGGATATCACCAACTATGTCATGATCGAGCTCGGACAACCGATGCATGCCTTCGACCTGGAGCAGCTGGACGGACGTATCAATGTGCGCTACGCCAATGAGGCGGAAGCCATCACACTGCTCGATGGCAAATGCCTGGAGCTGGATTCAAAAACACTGATCATCGCCGATAATTCGCGATCCCTGGCGCTGGCCGGCATCATGGGCGGTGAGAACTCCGGCGTCAACGATCAAACCCAATCGATTTTCCTTGAAAGCGCCTATTTTGCACAGGAGATCATTGCCGGAAAGGCGCGCGGCTATGGCCTGCACACCGACTCATCGCATCGCTTCGAGCGCGGTGTCGATCCCGAGCTGCAGGTGCACGCGATAGACCGTGCCACCGAGTTGATGCTGCAGATCTGTGGCGGCAAGGTGGGCCCGGTCACGGAAGTGACGACGAAAGCGCATCCCAGGGATCGTCAACCGATCGATCTGCGCTATGACCGGATTAGCCGCGTGCTCGGTGTTGAACTCGATAAGGATGAAATAAGGGATATACTCGAGCGTCTTGGCATGGAAGTGAAATCATTCAACAGCAACTGGATGGTGAAGCCACCGAGTTTCCGTTTTGATATCGAGATCGAGGCCGATCTGCTGGAAGAGCTGGTGCGCATTCATGGTTATAACAATATCCCGCGCACACAGCCGAAGTATCATGCAACCATGCGCGATATTTCCGAGAGCCGTCAAACCTTGACACAACTGCGCAAGTCGATGGTCGATAGAGGCTATTTCGAGGCTATCACCTACAGCTTTGTCGATCCCGCGTGGCAGGCTGTACTCGATCCGGACAACGAGGCCGTGAAGCTGGCCAACCCGCTGTCCTCTGAAATGTCAGTCATGCGCACAAGCATCTGGCCGGGCCTGTTGCAGGCGGTGAGGCACAATCTCAATCGCCAGCAGAATCGTGTCCGCCTGTTCGAAACCGGGCAGGTGTTCCTGCAGGGCGATAATCAACTGGCGCAGGTCGACAGAATCTCGGGCGCCATCTGTGGCTGGATTATCGAAGAACAGTGGGCTGAAAGCAGCCGTGCCGTGGATTTCTACGATTTGAAGTCTGATGTTGAATCCCTGTTCGGCGCCGAAGCGGCAATCGAGTACCGCGCCGAGACACACCCGGCGCTGCACCCGGGACAGAGTGCTGCTGTCTACAAGGACGGCAATGCAATCGGCTGGATCGGCGCGTTGCATCCGCAGGCATCAGCCGAGCTCGATCTGAGCAGCAGCGTTTATATTTTCGAGCTGGACCTGGAAGCAGTGCAGCAGTCACATTTGCCCTCGTTCAGACCGCTGTCGAAATTTCCGGAGGTCCGGCGCGATCTCGCGATATTGATCGACGAGAACATCAGTGCGCAGTCAATCGAGGACTGCATCAGGGAATCCTGCTCGGAAATATTGCAGGAAGTGCGATTATTTGACATTTATACCGGAAAAGGAGTGGATAAAGGACTAAAAAGTGTCGCTTTTGGCTTGATTTTACAGGACTTTTCGCGCACTCTTACTGATCAGGAAATCGATTCCGAGATAGAATCAGTGGTTAACGCACTAAATCAAAATTTTGCTGCTACACTTCGGGAGTAGGACATGGCACTAACAAAAGCCGACATGGCAGAAAGCCTGTACGAAGAGCTTGGGCTTAATAAACGTGAAGCAAAAGAACTGGTGGAACTGTTTTTCGAAGAAGTGAGATTGGCATTGGGGGATGCGAATCACGTGAAATTATCGGGTTTTGGTAATTTCGTCCTTCGCGACAAAACCGAACGCCCTGGCCGCAACCCTAAAACAGGGGAGGAAATACCCATTTCCGCGCGCCGTGTCGTTACATTCAGACCTGGACAGAAACTGAAGCAACGAGTGGAAGCATATGCTGGAAGCCAGCAATAATAACGAATTACCAGCAATACCAGGCAAGCGCTATTTTACCATCGGTGAAGTGAGCGACCTGTGCGGTGTCAAATCACACGTACTGCGCTACTGGGAACAGGAATTTAACCAGCTCAAGCCGGTTAAACGCCGTGGCAACCGTCGCTACTACCAGCGTCATGACGTCATCCTGATACGCCAGATACGCAATCTGCTGTACGAGCAGGGCTATACCATTACCGGTGCACGCCAGAAGCTCACCGGTGAGGATGCGGCTGAAGACAATAATCAGAGTCAGCAAATTATCCGCCAGATGCGTAACGAGCTGGAAGAGTTGCTGCATCTGCTGAAGTCCTAGGCACACGCGAAAAATCCGCTCGGCACTGCACACCGGTGCAGTGTATGCACATCTGGCTCATGCCACACCTTATATATTTTCCCGTTTTCGGGTATCCTATGCGACCTTCACGGGGCGTAGCGCAGTCTGGTAGCGCACCACACTGGGGGTGTGGTGGTCACAGGTTCAAATCCTGTCGTCCCGACCATTAATTACTATATATTTCATAAGGTTACGCTGTTAATATTAGAATACAAGAATTTTTACTGTACAAACTATAAGTTTTTTGTAACAGTCCAGACGTTATCTGACAGTCTTAAATATTAATTTCTATATAGCCAGACAGACAATAAGTAACCGTAACGTTCGATCAATGGTTTTTAACTAAACTTAAGATGTTGATCCGAAGGAGACTGTTAGCTCTAATATTAGCCGTGGTTAACGGACAGCTACCGACCCAGACTGTGTGAAAACAGACTCTCAGATAGTTCCCGTACAGCAATATAACAGAATATGAGGCTGTCATTACTTATGTCGATTATATTTACATTCAGCATTAAAGCATGACGACACGATACGATTTATAACTTTATGTAATGATTGATCATTTATTCATAACAGGTATATCTTTACCGCAAATAATCGTCGCAATAGCTTACACAATTAACACGTACTAATGTTCGGCTGGAAAACTCACCTGTGCCTAAGCTGTTGTTTAAATATTGACTAAAGCATTTCATCACATTCAGGCACGGTTCTTGCAATGGCTAGTATCGAAAAATGAATTTTAATTGAGGAATTGATATGAAAAAAATACTGGCTGCACTACCGTTTTTGTTCGCCTGTACTGCTCTGCAGGCAGCGCCGATACAGATTCTTGACCTACCAAGTGATACAAGTTGTGAAGTAATTACGGATTGCCTGGTTCATAATATGTTCCACGATTCCAGCAATAATGGTGGAACATCTGGCGCGGTCCTGGCATGGTTCAGCCTCGGCACCGGTGGTGGTTCCTACGACCCGGTCAGCGGTGCATTTAACGTGAATATTGACCTGTTTCTCAACAGCGACCTGACCGGCGCGGCAGGTACCGCGGTTGGCAGTGGCAATCTCACAGCTTCAGCGTTCAACGGTGATGATGGTGGCCTGATTGGTACCATAACCTGGACCTTTGATGCCACCGCACAGGCTAACGGTTTACCGAATACGTCGACTATGGAATTCGTCGATCAATTTTATGCCCTAACCGATGCCAGTCACGTCGCCAATAGTCTGGTTTCTCCTTTTATGACCCTGTGGGGTTCCGACTGCGGATTGAACTTGAATCAGGGTTCGTGCCTGAATTTCATACCCGGACAGGTAAACGGCCTGGGTGTAGATTTTGTTGTCGAATTCGTCCCTGTCCCGGCAGCGGTGTGGTTGTTCGGCTCGGGCCTGATCGCACTTGTCGGCATATCCCGTCGTAAAAGTCGCCATACTTGAACCAACTGATCAGTTGGCTCTGTTACACAAAAAGCCTGCTTCACTGAAGCAGGCTTTTTTCTGCATACAGGCCTGGCCCATTATCTCCAGGTACAGCCATTTCAGAAGTTCGCACTAACTCTGACCGGCTTAATGGCAAACCTGCTGAAGCGGTTTGCTGGGCCATGCTGGCCGAATAAATAAAGCCATGCCTTGATTCCCGGTAGCCGATTGATACGGACAGAATCTTTATGCCTCCTGAAGCCAACCAGGGGCTCACTGACATGTACGGGCAGGTAAGCTGCTTTTCACAGAACTCCGATGTCCCCGGAACTCTGTCCCCGGAACGCTCATCTCTATAACACTAGAATTATTCTTCCGACTGATAATCTGAAGGCTTGGTTGGGCGCCTTCGGGTTATGAGCGCAACCCGATCGCCGGACTCAGATTCTTCATTGCCGGCGAAGGTTGCAGGTTCAAAACCTGCATCCCGTACTAAACTTATCTTGCTGTGTAAAGCACTTTCTGCGCCTTGCTTGATTTCAAATGCAGTCTTTTTTGAGCAATCTCACGTGTAACTGTTTGATAGTATGTGCAAAAATATACTAAATTAGATAACGTGAGTTAAGGTGGAAATATTAATAATTTCAATGCGCTGTTTGTGATAACGCCACATACCCGGGATGTGGTGGTCACAGGTTCAAATCCTGTCGTCCCGGCCAATTTATCTCCCCGGCATAAATAGCCTTTTATGCAAACCGACAACAGACCACTTATCAGGCAGACCGCCCTTGCGCAGATCGGTCCTTACCTGCTGGTGGCTGCCTGTCTGGCAGTGCTGCTGGTTTTTATCCTGCTCGCTCAGTATGCGCATCCTTCATCAGATGATTTTTGCATGGCGAGTGGCGTCAATGAACATGGCCTGATGGCTCAATTATGGAAACACTACCTGGAATGGAGCGGACGGTATAGCAGTAATGCGCTGTATGCCGTTTATCCGATCGTTTTTGACCTGTTCGATGCATACAAATTCATTCCGGCCATCGTGGTCGCCGCATTGTTTTTTGCGATGGCGTTTTTTCTATCGACTCTGTTCGCAGTACGGCTATTCTCGCGTCCGGTACTGCTGTCATCATTAGGCTTCGTCAGTGTGTACCTGCTGGGCATGCTGAGTCCTGCCAGCGGCCTGTTCTGGATGGCCGGTGCGTTTACCTATCAAACCGCCAATGTTTTGTTGCTGGTAGTCCTGGGCTTGATGATTCGACTGGCAGACCGGCAGCGGCAGAATGAAAAACCATTGTTGCTCCTGGCGCTATTGTTGCCGGTGGTGGTCATTGCCGTCGGTGCTAATGAAACCAGTATGCTCGCAATAACAGCACTGGCCCTGTTCGGGCTGGTGCTGAAGCTGCGCTCCGGGTGGGCAACATTGTGGCCGTGGCTGGTGATCCTGCTGCTGTCGATGCTGTGTTTCGCTGTTGTTTATTACTCGCCGGGTAATGAAATTCGTTCCGCCGATTTTGCGCTAAGGCATGATTTCTCGCGTTCAATCAAAGGCAGCCTCTCTGTTGGATTAAAGACATTGTGGATCTGGATCAGTAATCCGGTATTGATCATTGCAACGGTGCTTGCACCCTTCGCGATCTCAAGGCTGTTGCAACGCTCAGGCAGGCCGCTCACCGTGCCGATATGGCTGATTGCCGCACTGGCGATGGGTACTGTTGTACTGCCGGTCGTGCTCCAGTTTCCGGCATGGTGGTCCATGGGCGGGTGGCCCCCGGCCAGAACGCTCGATGCGATTTATTTTCTGTTTCTGCTTGGCTGGTTTCTGACGGGGGTGGCTGTTACTGTTCGTTACGCGTGTTCGGTAGAAATGAAAGCTGAACAACGGTCGCATTCACGCTATGCTGCAATTGCCATGCTGGTGTTGTCGGTTTTATTCGGCGTGGCTGTCGTTCGGCACGATGCATTCAGGATGGCAAAAACGGATCTGCTTCACCATGCCCGGCCGTATCATGAATATCTGAATACGCGATATCAGCGGATAGCGCAGGCACGGGAGAATAATCAGCGCCACCTGGTTGTGGCTGATTTTCAACAGACTTATCCACGGACTCTTTACTTCAATGACATAATGTACAATCCGGAGCATTGGCGTAATGTCTGTTATGCCGATTATTTCGGACTCGATAAAATCAGAAGAATCAGAACCGCGCGGGAACCGGGACAGGCACCGGTAACCGGGCTGATGATTTTCTTTAACAATAAAAATCACTCAAATACAGAATATACTCGATGAAAGATTCAACACCAAAAGCGATTAACCTCAAGGACTATACGCAACCTCATTACTGGATTGATACCGTTGATCTGGTGTTTGAACTGGGAGAAGAGAACACCCGGGTGCTGTCAACGATGACACTGAGAAAAAACAGCGGCTTTCCCGGTGACTACCCGCTGATTCTCAACGGTGAGCATGTGCGGCTCGGCAGTCTCAGGCTCGACGGTGTTGAACTCGGTGCAACGGATTATGAAGTGACCGGGGAAGAACTGACGATACATCGTGTGCCGGAAAAATTTGAGCTTGAAATAAAGACCATCATCAAGCCGCAGGAAAATACTGCACTCGAAGGCCTGTATAAATCCAGCGGTAACTTCTGTACCCAGTGTGAAGCGGAAGGCTTTCGCAGAATCACCTACTATCTCGACCGGCCGGATGTGATGGCCAGGTTTACCACAACCGTCATTGCCGACAGGCAGCGCTATCCGGTATTGCTGTCCAATGGTAATCCTGTTGCGCAGGGTGACTATGAAGACGGAGGTCACTGGGTTAAATGGGATGATCCATTCAGCAAGCCCTGTTATCTGTTTGCGCTCGTTGCCGGCGACCTGGGTTATATCGAGGATCATTTTACAACCATGTCCGGGCGCGATATTCAATTGCGCATCTATGTCGAGCACCACAATATCGACCACTGCGATCATGCGATGCTGTCCTTGAAGAAATCGATGAAGTGGGATGAGGAGGTCTATGGGCGTGAGTACGATCTGGATGTCTACAACATCGTTGCGGTCGATGATTTCAATATGGGTGCGATGGAAAATAAGGGGCTGAATGTCTTCAATTCCAAGTGTGTGCTGGCCAAACAGGAAACCGCAACCGACAGCGATTTCATCAATATCGAAGGTGTGATCGCGCACGAATATTTTCACAACTGGAGTGGCAACCGTGTGACCTGCAGGGACTGGTTTCAGCTGACTTTGAAAGAAGGGCTGACGGTTTTTCGCGATGAACAGTTCACCGCAGACATGAACTCGGCCACACCCAAGCGCATCGATGATGTCAATATCCTGCGTACCAGCCAGTTTGCTGAAGATGCCGGTCCGATGGCCCATCCGATTCAACCTGCATCCTACATGGAGATCAACAACTTCTATACCGTCACCGTATATAACAAGGGTGCGGAAGTGATACGCATGATCCATACACTCACTGGTGTTGATGGCTTCCGCCGGGGCATGGATCTGTACTTTGAACGCAATGATGGCAAGGCGGTCACAACGGAAGAGTTCATCAGGGCGATGGAAGAAGCCAATGATCTCGATCTGACACAGTTCAGAAACTGGTACACACAGGCCGGTACACCGGTCGTGACCGTTGAGGATGACTATGATGCGGCGTCGAAATCGTACACACTGACGCTGCAGCAGAACACGCCTGCAACACCGGGGCAGGATAGCAAGCAGGCGTTCCATGTTCCTGTGTGTATGGGCCTGATGGATAAAGACGGCAGCGACATGAAGGTTCAGCTTGACGATGGCGCCAGTGACACCCGTCACGTACTCGACTTCAAACAGGACAGGCAAACATTCGTCTTCAACGATGTAGTGCACAAACCGGTCGCCTCCCTGTTTCGCGGCTACTCGGCGCCGGTAAAGGTTGAGTTTGACCGCGCCGATGATGAGCTCGCATTCTGCATGGCCCACGACAGTGATGAATTCAATCGATGGGATGCGGGCCAGCAACTGGCGACACGCATCATTCTGCGACTGGTCGAAGCGATACAGAATAATGCCCGGCTCGAACTGCCCGGTTACTTTGTCGATGCCTATCGCACGATGATGAATAACGGTTCGCTGGACAGATCACTGCTCGCACGGGCGCTGTCGCTGCCGTCGATTTCCTACATTTCCGAGCGTATGGATATAGCGGATGTGCACGCGATACATAGCGGACGCGTGTTTATTCACCAGCAGCTGTCACAGCAGTTGCAGCAGCAATGGCTGGATTTATTCAACTCCAACCAGTCGGAGGCATTCAGTCTGTCACCTGAAGCGATGGGCCGGCGTTATCTGAAAAACGTGGCACTGGCCCATCTGTTTTATACCGATCCTGAAACTCATGTAGCATTGGCGCTGGAGCAGTTCGAGAAGGCCAACAACATGACTGACCAGCTGGCGGCATTCAGGGTGCTGGTGCACAACGATACCAGTCAGCGTCAGCATGTGACCGAGGCTTTTTATCAGCAATGGCGTCAGGAGCATCTGGTGATCGACAAGTGGTTTACGATACAGGCGATGGCTGTGCTGGACGACACCCTCGACAGTGTGAAAAGCCTGTTTCAGCATCCTGATTTCGATCTGAAAAATCCGAACCGCGTGCGTGCGCTGTTAGGGGCCTTCTGTTCATCCAATCCGGTGAGTTTTCATCATCCCGACGGTCAGGGTTATCGCCTTCTCGGTGAATATGTCGAGAAGCTGAACGGGCTGAATCCCCAGATCGCCGCCAGGCTGCTGTCGCCGATGACCCGCTGGCACCGCTTTGGCAGCGAGGCGCAGGCCATGATGAAGGCGGAACTGAGGCGGTTGAGCGAGCTGCCACAGCTGTCGCGGGATGTGTACGAACTGGTCAACAAGAGCCTGGAATAGGAAAAAGTCGGATGTCTATTCCCGACTCGAAAAGGGTATAATTCCTACATAATAATAAGTGATAATTTCTGCAAAATGGTGAGTAGAGACTACACTCGTATGTATAGTTTTCGATTTCCTTTATCAAGGAAAAACACTGAGTTAGGAGTATTAGACACATGTCTAACGTCGTCTCACTATTTAATGACACACAAAAATATGAAGAGCGCCCTGTCGTCGTCCTGGCCGATGACGATCCATCGATTCGCCTGATGATCCGGCACGTGCTGGAATCGGAAGAATTCGATATTGTTGAGGCCGCTGATGGCATCGAAGCAATAAAAGCCGTTGATAAACACCATCCTGCCCTGGTCCTGCTCGACGCAGTGATGCCGGGCATCGACGGCTTCACGACCTGCAAACAGATCAAGGACAAGGGTTACACCGACGTACCTGTGATGATGATTACGGGTCTGGATGATGATGCTTCCGTGGAGCGCGCCTATGATGTCGGAGCTATCGATTTCATTACCAAACCAATCAAGTGGGCTGTGCTCAAACACCGTGTTAGATCTGTGGTATCGACCGTGGTTGCAGAACGCAAGGTCGAGCTGCTGGCCTATCGCGACACCCTGACCAATCTGCCGAACCGTCTGCTGTTCGCAGACCGACTGGAGCACTCCATCGACCGTTCTGCCAGACACCGTGAGTCACTCGCTTTGCTGCTGGTCGATATGGATGACTTCAAACTGATCAACGATTCATTCGGCCACGATGCCGGTGACAAACTGATCAAGGCAGTCGGTGACCTGCTGTCGCGATCACTGCGCCGCGCCGATACGGTTGCACGCCTGGGCGGTGACGAGTTTGCGATCATCGTCGAGGGCATTGACGGCAGTGATGATGCGATTTCCATCGCCGATAACCTGTCGACGATTCTCGAACACAATGTCCGCCTGGACGACCAGGAAACATTCACCGGTGCCAGCATTGGTATCGCAATTTACCCCAATGACGGCGATGACGCACGCACGCTGCTGAAGAATGCCGATACCGCCTTGTTCCGTGCCAAGGAGAATGGCCGCCACTGCTTTCAGTTCTACACTCCGGAGATGAGCGTGAACGCAATGGAACGCCTGGAGCTGGAAAACAGCTTGCGCAGGGCGCTGGATGACGACCAGTTCGTTGTGTACTACCAGCCGACCATCGATATACACAAGAATGAAATCATTGGTGTCGAGGCTTTGTTGCGTTGGGAGCACCCTGAGAAAGGCATTATCAAGCCTGTCGATTTCCTGCCGCTGGCCGAAGACAGCGGCCTGATCGTACCGATCGGCGAAAAGCTGATCCGCATTGCCGCCAAGCAGGTCAGGGCCTGGAAAGATGAAGGCATCGAAAACCAGAATGTATCGATCAATATCGCATCGCGCCAGTTTCGCGATATGGATGTGCTGGCGCTGTTCAAGGAAGTCATCCACGAAAACAGACTGGAGTATTCGAATTTCACGGTTGAAGTGACCGAGGGTTCGCTGATACATAATGTCGGTGAAGTCGACACCGTGCTAAAAAGCCTGAGCAGTCAGGGTGCAACCATTGCACTGGATGACTTCGGCACCGGCTTTGCATCACTGGCTTACCTGAAAGACTTCCCGGTCGATATCGTCAAGATCGATCAGGTGTTCATGGAAGGCACTCCGGACAACAGGGAAAATACCGCGATCGTCGAAGCGATTGCGGGCCTGACACGCGGTTTGCGCCTGCGCCTGCTGGCTGAAGGTATCGAAAACGATCGTCAGTTGCAGATGTTGAAAGGACTGGGCTGCCAGCTGGCACAGGGCTATTACTGGAGCAAGGCCTTGCCTGCAGAGCAGTATGAGCAGTTCTACCTGAACCGTTTCTATAATATAGGCTAGCCCGCATTTCTCAACGCAAAGGCGCGAAGGCGCAGAGAACGCAGAAATAAAGAAATACCCTGTCATCTCGACAGGGTATTTTTTTGCATAAAGATAATGCACTGAGGGATCTTTTATTAACACCGTGGCTGGATGAAAAAGCTGTTCGCGGCTGAAGCCACTGCTACAGTTT
>CAJIBR010000045.1_pt1 | contig 12590 bp, 11 predicted proteins | sample 9199401 | NCBI WGS metagenome assembly CAJIBR01 (sample SAMEA7708310, study PRJEB35096) | sediment metagenome | biome: marine neritic benthic zone biome [ENVO:01000025]; feature: sediment [ENVO:00002007]; material: shallow marine sediment [ENVO:03000034] sea grass bed [ENVO_01000059] ... | reverse complement strand
ATCTGTTACGTCTGATTACGAGGCACTCAATGCTTTTGCGAAGCAGTTCCACGATGAGGTAGAAGCCAACCAGGACAACAACCAGTTTTCCTGGAACATGGGTATGGACCTGTTCCAGCTGTTTGCCAAACGCAAGGCCGTACCAAGCCTGCGAATTCTGGAGCGTATTCGAATTCCTTACCGGGATGACAACCGTTACGTCTGGGAGTTCGAAGAATTTTCATGGGGTGTTGAAACCGAATATGTTGCCGCAAGCCAGCGACAGGTTAGAAAAACGGTCAGCGTCATCGAGATGGCCAACGAAGTCGATTGCGAACTGGCGGGTGATGATGCGCAGGAAATCTGGGTATGCGAGACCAATATGCGTCCCTATGAAGACGACCTGACGGATGAACAGGTCAGCTTCAACGACATGTGGGGCAAGGAACCCGTTTCGGATCCGTTCCACTACCAGGAATGGGATTACCAGATCCAGTTACACCGACCAGACTGGGCAACGGTCTACGACCGCCGTCAGCCCAAGGGCGACCCCGAAGACATCAACGAGATTCTGCAGGAATACAAACCGATTGCACATCGCATCAAGCAGATCATCGATCTGCTGACTCCGGAAGGCGTGCAGCGTGTACGCAACATGGAGGACGGTGACGAGATCGATATCAACGCCGCGGTCGATGCGATGATTTCGATACGCATGGGTGAACAGCCAAATCCGCGCATCACCATGCGCAATGTGCTGAAGACCCGCGATCTGTCTGTCATCCTCTTGATGGACCTGTCAGAATCGACCAATGAATCCATAGCCGGATCAGACAAAACCGTATTGCAGTTGACACGTGAAGCAGCAACACTTGTCGCGACCGCGATCAATGGCATCGGTGATCCGTTTGCACTCCACGGCTTTGCTTCAGATGGCCGCCACGATGTGCAATATTACCGCTTCAAGGATTTTGCACAGCATTATGATGATGAAGCGAAATCACGTCTTGCTGGCATGAAAGGCGGCCTGTCAACACGAATGGGCGCAGCGCTGCGTCATGCGGGCCACCACCTGCATAAACAGCCGGAAAGACGGAAACTGATCCTGCTGGTAACCGATGGCGAGCCGGCGGATATCGATGAACGCGATCCACAGCATTTGCGCCATGATACCAAGAAGGCAGTTGAAGAACTGTACAGCACCGGCGTTTTAACCTATTGCCTGACGCTGGATCCAAACGCTGATGCCTACGTTAAGCGCATCTTTGGTGAAAACAATTACACAATTGTGGACAACGTTGACCGCCTGCCGGAAAAACTGCCCACCTTGTTTGCATCGCTCACCGGCTGATTCATCAACTGCTAACCGTATGCTATCTGGTGCTGCGCTCCACCGATCACCGGTGCAAGCCGAGTATCTTTGCGCCTTTAGCGGGCAGTTGCTCGTCCCGGTAGCGTTGGTCCATTAACTCCATCGCCTTTCTGAGCTCTGATACCAGACGCAGCTGAATTTCTCTGTTCTTCTGTTCATAAAAAACCACTTCACAGGACACTGGATCGGTCAATGCCTCCCGGTCACGCACATCGCCAAACTGCCAGGCGACCAGTATAAGACGACCACCTTCATTTTCCGATACAGCATAGGACTGGCTGTCTACGAACACGATCTCGTCCTTGTCCATCACAGCAAGAAACTGCATGCTTCTGATTGGAACAAAAACATTGTCCGTAAGGCTTCTGTTGAGTAATGACCTGTAGAGGTTGTAGATTTTTGAAGGGACGAACCAGTCCTGTCGACCCACTTCCGCCGGCAGGAAAAACGTTTCTGTTACAATATTGCTCACCTGATGTCTGCATCACCCCGTGATGGACTTATCAGGATATCACCCTGGTATGTACATACGATCATCGCTTCTCCAAGAAACCCGGCTTATTCCGTTGTTAAGTATCAGGCAAATGTAATCGAAAATCCTTTCAGTCCTGAGTTACGGCGCCAACAAAGCCATACCGTTGATACTATCACGAATAGCGCCCAGGTCTGCTGTCTCAGAATCCATTGTAATTCAGATGTAAATTTCTGATATCAAAAAGATTCAGAATAATTGTAGACCATACAGCAACTTTTGACTCTGAATCCAAGCTGGCATATTCTTTAGCGACATTCACGATGATTGCTGGAAGCATACAAAACTAATGGACAGACACGTAGCCTTCGAACCAGACCCGGCCATGGAATCACGCATACAGCTGGAAGAAATCCGTATGCTCTACGGCAGCATGATGTTTTCCATGCTGGCAACCTTTATCGTCAGCCTGATCATGTATCTGGTGCTACTGGGACACGCCAGCTCAACTGAATATCTGTCATTATGGTTTGCAGTGATGGTGGCATCTATCCTGTTACGCAGCTGGGACAGCTATCGCTTCATAAATACAACAGCTGATGATCAAAGCAGAAAGTCGTGGGGTACGCGCTTTCTGGCCGGCTCTACATTCGCCGGCTTCTGGTGGGGCATGCTCTCATGGCTGGGCTACTCAGTCGAAAACGAGTACCAGACCCTGATCGTTGTATGCATTGTCGGCGTCGCCGGTGGCTCACTGGCAACACTGTCATACCGCTGGCACACCATCGTTTTCTTTTTAATGCCTGCACTGCTGTTACTCGAACTTCGACTCGTATTTGAAAGCAACGATTTTTTTCTGGTCGTTTCCTGCCTTCTGGCTGTTTTCATACTTTTTACACTGTCAACATCGAGACGCGCCTATAAAAATTCAAACCAGAATATCCGCCTGCGCATCGAAGCGGATTTCAGGAAGAACGCACTGACCGCTGCAAAAAACGAAGCCGAACATGCCAATAAAGCCAAGTCGATATTCCTCTCCAACATGTCGCATGAACTGAGAACCCCGCTCAATGCCATTATTGGCTACACACAGCTGCTTCAACATGATGAATCGCTGAAGCAGAAACAGCGGGATAATATCAGGGAAATCACTGTGGCAGGTGAGTTGCTGCTTGAACTGGTCAACCAGATACTTGACCTGTCCAGTATAGAAGAAGGCAATCTGAAAGTATCCATAGAACCCGTTGCGCTCAAGAGCATCCTGCAGGAATGCACATCACTGATCCAGCCCTTAGCGGATAAGAACCGAATACGCCTCGACTGTAATATTGATAGTAATGATTATGTAATGGCCGACCACACCCGGCTTAAGCAGATCATTCTGAATTTGCTGTCCAATGCGATCAAGTACAACCACACACCCGGTATGGTCGAAGTCAGATGCAGCCATGTTGCCGACGGACGTGTGCGTATAGAAGTCAAAGACTCCGGCTACGGCATTCCAGCAGACAAACTGAACAGCCTGTTTGAGCCATTCAACAGACTCGAAGTCAATACCAAGAAAATTGAAGGAACCGGCATAGGACTGGCCATATCCAGGAAACTTGCCGAGATGATGAAGGGCTCACTCGATCTACAGAGCGAAATCGGCCATGGAAGTACTTTCTGGGTTGAGCTTGAGGGCTATCGGGAACGCAGCGGGGACAGTACTGTTGCAGCTTCAGCAGATCGGGCCAATGCGTACGATATCGACAGCAGCGGTCTGGAGCATGAGCAGAAAATACTCATCGTTGAAGACAATCCAACCAATCTCAAATTAATTTCCAGTCAGCTCAGCACTCTTGGTTACCATACCGACCAGGCCAGTAACGGCATGGAGGCCCTGAAAATGACCGAGATGCATAATTATGCCCTGGTGCTGACCGACATCAACATGCCGGTCATGGACGGCTATGAATTAACAGCCGAATTACGTAAAAAAAACAGTCTTGTACCCATTATCGCCCTTACTGCTGATGCATTTCCGGAGCGCGAGCAGGAATGCCTGACAGCAGGCATGAATGGCCGCATGATAAAGCCCGTCAGCCTGCAACAACTCGATAATATGCTAGGAAAGTGGCTCTGATAAGCTGATCGAGGCTTGAATGGTTTCATTCAGCAGACAGTCGTACAGAGCCAGCGCAGAGCCGGACATCACTCGCTGTTTTGCTTTTTCTTAATCTCTTCGAATTCTTTGAGTTCTTCCTGTGTAAAGCCCAGTTTGATTCTGGATGCCGCGCGGTCAGTATAGATCGGCACGAAGTCAACGATCTCACTGTTCTCAGGATCAAACACGGCCAGTACCTTGTCGTACCTGCATGACAGCGGATAGTATAAATATTGATTCATCGCGTCTGGATTACGCTCAAGATACTGAGTCCAGATCTTCCGGTATTTATTTTTTTCATCTTCACTGCCATAAAAGTTATTGGGCACGTCGAGTCTATAATTCATGACCTGCGTCGTTCCCACAGCATCCATTGGTAACAGCTTCTCACTGAACAGGTATATCTCTGCACTTTCATGTTCGAAAGCCTCAAGCATCATCTCCTGATACTCTGCATGCGTATTCGGTCGCGGCAAAACCGCCAGCAAGGGTGTCTGCTCATCCTCCAGCAGCAGTCGCTCAAGATCGAAATCTTTCACCTCCGAGTAATTCATGCATGAGAACTTGCCGTCATAAAAGACGGTTAATGCAGGCCTTTCCGTGTAGACACTCTTGATTCCCCAGGACAGCGCAATGGCCTGGAATATAACGATGGCTGTCATATCGAATTTCAGCCCGGGCTTGCCCGGCTTGAATACCAGAAAAGTCAATCCCGGACCAAGCACGACATCCACGAAAAAAATCGTCGCAATTCCCCGATAGCCGCCATCGATATGGAAATAGAATGAGGGGTACCATTCGAAGACGATCAAATACAACAATACAAAAAATATGACCAGACTAATCGACAGGTGGGTCAGGAAAGCCTGCTTTCGAGTTACATCTGCGAAAACCATCATAAATTCCTTATATTCAATTCATACGTTATAGTAGCTATCGCACGAACTTCAAGCAGCGGATCGGATCACACCACAAGTGGAAACCGGCACCTCTACAGAAGCAGAAATCAGACCGGGATTTTTTAACTGGAATCCTGGCAGTCATCCCCACCTGGGACGTATTCTGGCCCAGAAGAAACAAATGTATGCATGCGCCGCGAGATAGCCGTCCAACACCGGCATCGCGATTGCACGACTGGCTACCGTGATTTATATACCGTGCATACTCATAAAAATTAAAAAATACCCGTTAATTGGCAACAGACTACAAAATAAAACAATAAACATCAGTCAATCATATCGCTCAGGATATTAATTTCATGCCCAGGCCGACCGATGAAGAATATGAACCGGTCATTCAGGCCGCAGTAAAAATGCGCGAGAACAACGATGCCGCCTCACAAGCCGGCAAAACGCGATATGAGCCATAATAATCGCATCATGCATCTTGAAGATGTGCATACGGTAACAGGCCGCTACTTCAATATGGGCATATTAGAACGGGAACGACCGCATCTGGTCAGGGTAATCGACAGAGTCAAATGCGGCGACTCATACACTGGGTAACAGCGCAGGAAAGATTCGGACTGGAATACCATCAAGCAGCTGCCCGTCCACTGGAAAACGTCGTCAGTGCCTGATCCCGGCCTTGCCTGAACCCCGATGATCAGAGGCCGCATCCAGTTTACCGGACTTCTTGTCCAGCACAATCGCATGCATATTGCCGTAGTCTGAATCGAGCAGTTCGGTTTCATGACCGAGTTCGAACAGGGATTTCAGAACAGGCTCGGAATACACATCGGGTTCTATAAAAATTCTGTCCGGCAGATATTGATGATGAAAACGCCCGCGGTTAACTATCTGCCCTGCGCTACCACCCCGATGAAACTCAAGCGCCGCCAGCAAGACCATGGAAATAATCCGGCTGCCTCCGGGCGTACCCAGTACAGCAACACGATTCTGTGTCTCGAGAAAGGTAGGCGTCATGCTCGATAGCATGCGCTTGCCTGGCTTAATGGCATTCGCCTCAGCTCCGACCAGACCATACACATTGGGCACACCGGGCTTTGATGAAAAATCATCCATCTCATCGTTGAGCAGCACACCGGTTGTGCCTGCCACGAATCCCGATCCAAATGGATAATTGATAGATAAGGTCGCAGCGACACGATTACCCTCCTTGTCGACAACAGAAAAATGCGTGGTATCCGTTGCCTTGTTCGTGTCTACAACAACCGATCGCAATTCGTCACTGGGCGTCGCGCGATCAGGTCGTATTGTATCGGCGAGCTTTTTTCCATGCTCCCGGGAAATGAGCCGGTCCACCGGAACGGTAACGAAGTCGGGGTCACCAAGATATTCTGCACGATCACGGTAGGCGCGCCGCATGACTTCTGCGAGCAGATGGGTTTGTTTGCTTTCAGACAGGGCATCCAGATCAAAACCCGCGAGCATGTTCAGCATTTGAACCAGTGCGACACCGCCAGAGGATGGCGGTGCCGCTGATACTATTTTCATTCCCCTGTACTCGCCGTAAACCGGTGTGCGCTCGATCACGCTGTAAGCAGCCAGATCCTCCCTGCTCCAGACTCCGCCTCCACCAACGACTGCGTCCACCAGTCTTGCTGCCAGCTCGCCCCGGTAAAATCCCTGCGCCCCCCTGTTTGCAATCACACCGAGCGTATCTGCAAGATCAGGCTGGAGGATCAGCGTACCCGGTAAAGGCGCCTTGTCATTGTGAAGAAAAATTTTCGCGGCATCGGGTGATGCTTTCAGCGCCTTTTCCCGGAATGATGCCATGCGCTGATAATGTTTATCTGTTTTGAAACCGCTTCTAGCGTGCCTGATGGCCGCTTCCAGCGTTACCGACAGGGGCTGGCTGCCGTATTTCAGCGCCAGATGTTCAAGCGCTGCGGGCACACCGGGTATACCTGCGGATAGAGGCCCGTCGATCGATGCGCCGGCTATCACATTGCCGCTCCCATCGAGATACATATTCCGGGTAGCAGCCAGTGGTGCGCGTTCGCGCCCGTCAATCATGACATCACGCTTTTCCTGCGCGACATGCAACAGCCAGAATCCACCACCGCCAATACCCGAACTGTACGGTTCAACCACAGCGAGTGTCGCAGTCACAGCGATCGCAGCATCGAAAGCATTACCGCCCTTTTTCAGTATGTCCAGACCGGCATCCGTTGCCAGAGGATGCGCACTGGCGATTGCCGATGACTGGGAAACGGCCTGGAAGGAAACAGTAAATGTAAGCGCAAATAAAACCAGGCCAAAACAGGCAGGTACTGTATTTCGCCATTCAATACGCATGGTGGAATTGGTTCAGATACGCTAGCCTGCTGTCAGGCTTTTGTATTTTTCCATCAATTCTTCTTGCGTTTCCACGTGATTCGGATCATGCGGAATACAGTCTACCGGGCAGACTTCAACACACTGAGATGTCTCATAGTGGCCGACGCATTCGGTACACAAGTCCGGATCGATTATATAAATATCGTCACCGGGACTGATCGCCTCATTCGGACATTCGGGTTCACATACATCGCAGTTGATGCATTCATCTGTAATATATAGTGCCATGATATTTCTTAATGCTTAAAAAATCAGAACAAACAGCAAGCTGATTCACACAATTCACCTGGCCAGGCCGGGCTGTTCAGGCCTGTTGATGGAGTTTACCGCCAACCTTCGCCAGCTCTTCCACAACAGCTTTATGGACAAATTGAGACACATCACCGCCGTGTAAAGCTATTTCCCTGACCAGTGATGCAGAAATAAAACCGGTTTCCTCTGAAGGCGTCATAAAAACCGTCTCAATCTTGTTATCGAGCCTGAGATTCATACTGGCCAGCTGCATCTCAAATTCAAAATCTGAAACAGCTCGCAAACCTCGCAGTATCACATTGGCGTTGCATTTTTGCGCGAACTCGACCAGCAAATCCGAAAAGCCGCACACTTCGACATTGCCCAGGCCTGCAATCACCCTTGTCGCCATATCAACCCTGTTTTCCAGATCAAACAAAGGCGTTTTGGCCGGATTGGCTGCGATAGCTACGATCACGCGATCGAACAGCCTGGATGCTCGCTGAACCAGATCGCTGTGGCCATTCGTCACAGGATCAAAGGTCCCGGGATAGACTGCGATCACTGACATAGTTACCGTGCTCGTCTGAATAATTTATACGCCACCTGACCTGCGGATTTACTCTTCAGGCACTGCCAGGCATCGGGAATAACAAGCTCATTATCGCCTACTGCGTGTTCAATGTATATTTTCGCATCTTCCGCCAGACCGTGTCCGCTCTCCAGCATCTGACAGCATTCACCCAGCAAACCCGCAGTGAACGGTGGATCCATAAAAACAATATCGAATGCACGCTGATTATTCTTCAGCCATGCGACAGCATCGGCAATGACAAGTTCTATGTTGACTGCGTCAAGCAACTGGATGTTCCGGGTTAATGCGGCTACCGCCTCCCGGCTTCGCTCGATCATGACGACTTCAGAGGCTCCCCGTGATGCCGCCTCAAATCCAAGCGCACCACTGCCCGCAAACAGATCGAGGCAGCAGCTGCCTGGCACATCCGTCTGCAGCCAGTTGAATACTGTCTCTCTTACCCTGTCAGGTGTTGGTCTCAGATCGTCCCGATCAGGAAATTCAAGCTTTCGGCTTCTCCACTTACCGGCGATGATTCGTAGTCGGCCCTGATCACGGTCGCGCATCAGCCGCCATTGCCAACGATCACGGTAACCAGCTTATCGACATCGATTCTGTCATTGAGCACAGCCTTGACACCGTTTCTGTCAACCTTGCGTATATTGTCGATGTAACTATCCAGGTAATCTTGCGGCAAATCATAAAATGCCATCATTGCCAGCGACCCCAACAGTTTACTGTTACTGTCCAGGCTTAACGGGAAGCTGCCGGTGATATTGCTGATGCTTTCTTCGAGCTCATCCTTGTCCGGACCTTGTGCTACATATTTCGCCAGCTCGGATTTGAGCAAATTCAGCGCCTCTTCAGTCTGATCAGCTCGCGTCTGCAAACTCATCAGAAACGGCCCCCTCTCCCGCATGGGCGAAAAATAACTGCTGACACTGTAGGCGAGACCCCTGTCCTCTCTGATCACCTCGACCAGGCGGGATGCAAAACCGCTGCCGCCAAACGGATGATTGGCTACGTATAATTTGAAAAAATCGTCATCAATACGTTTCATTCCCGGCTGGCCTACGTAGATGTGGCTCTGCTTCGATGGGAAGTCAACCTTGATGGTTTCGGCACTGTCCAGATCAGCAACAGGCGGCAATGGATCAGGCTTTTTACCCGTCGGTATATCTTTCAACAGGGCATTCGCCATTCGCTCGGCCTGTTCGCGCTCGACTGCACCGACAATCGCAACGACAGCATTACTGGCAACGTAATAGCGGTTATAGAAAGCCCGCACATCCTCCAGTGTGATCTTCTCCAGGCTTTCTTCAGTACCGCCGGCTGGTAACGCATAGGGATGATCGCGATAAAGCGCCTTGAAAAAAGCCTCCTCGGCCATTTTGGACGGAGACTGCTTACGCGCCTCCAATGCCACTTTCATACGTGCCAGCTCTCGCTCAAATGCATCTTCAGGGAAATCAGGCCGCGCCAGTACGTCAGCCAGCGAATGGATTGCCGTGTCCATATACTGCTGAAGCGTTAGCGTGCGTATACCGACGTACGCCATATCGCGCAGAGAATCATTATCGAAACGGGCACCGACGGATTCAAAGCTCTCAGCCAGTTCCTGCGCATCTTTACCGGCGGCGCCTTCTGCCAGCAGGCCATTTGTCAACATCGCCAGGCCGGCCAGGCCACCATCGCGCGAACCCGCAGCATCGAACACGATACGAACATCCACCATTTGTAGCATCTGGTTTTCGATGTAAAACACTCTGGCGCCGTGCTCAGTCGTCCAGCTCTGTATATCGGGTGTCGCCTGTGCACCAAGCGTCGCAAACGAAAGCAACATGATACATATTCGTGCAATGCCATATCTAATGCGCATGTCTTCCTCCGGATATTCCACGCTTCTCGGCCGTCACCTGAGTATCCATTGACTGCGGTAGCAGTTCTGCAACTGTCAGGTGATTTTCAACGAAATATTTTCGCGCAACCTGCTGCACCCGTTCTGCGGTAACCGCATTGATCCGTTCGACATATTCATCCTTGGTCTCCCATCCCAGACCGACTGTTTCCAGGATACCGATTTTCATCGCCTGGTAAAAACTCGAGTCCTGCTCAAAAACCGATGATGCAACGACCTGTGCTTTTACCCTGCCAAGCTCCTGCTCAGTGGGCGGCTCTTCCTGTATCGCCGCAATCTGTTCGATAACAGCAGCCTCCATTTCGTCGATGGATACGCCATTGGACGGGATCGCTGATACTGTGAAAAGACTGTCGTGCAAGGCATAAATACTGTAGCCGGCACTGACGCTGGTAGCGATCTGGCTGCCTCGTATCAGGTTTTTCGAAAAACGCGAACTGCTGCCGCCATCCAGCAAGCCCGATAACAGTTCAAGTGCATATACATCATCCTTTATCTCGGCGGTCTCAGCGGTGTTTAAAACCGGAACCTTGTATCCCATGACCAGAAACGGAACACGGGCAGGTGCTTTTACCACCACCCGTTTTATGCCGAACTGCTCCACCTCCCTTCTGGGCTTGAGCTGTGGCACCTCGGCCGGCTTCAATGATCCAAAATACTTTTTGGCCAGAGAGAATACCTGCTCTGTCTGCACATCACCGACCACCACCAGTGTCGCGTTATTGGGCGCATACCATGCCTGATACCAGTCACTCAGATCCTCTATTTTCATCGTATCCAGATCTTCCATCCAGCCGATGATTGGTTTTCGATAGGGGTTATTCACATACGCCACAGCATTGAAGCGCTCATAGGTCAGTGACGTGGGCTTGTCGTCGGTACGCAAACGACGCTCCTCCTTAACCACTTCAATTTCCTTGAGAAACTCATCCTCGTTCAACAGCAGGTTGTTCATGCGGTCGGCTTCCAGTCGCAGGCAGAGATCCAGGTGGTCATTCGAGATGCGCTGGAAATAGGCGGTATAATCCTTGCTGGTAAATGCATTCTCCTTGCCCCCGTGAGCGGCGATAATTTCCGAGAATTTTCCAGCGGGTATATCTTCTGTTCCCTTGAACATCATATGCTCGAGCACGTGGGAAACGCCGGTAATTCCGTCGTGCTCATAACTGCCACCCACTTTGTACCAGACCTGTGTAACCACCACCGGTGCCCGCCGGTTCTCCAGTACGATAATTTTCATACCGTTTTTCAGCACCGTTGAGCGGACGCCTGCTTCGGCATTCACGTCATACCCGGGTTTGTCGGCGATAAACACAAATAAAACCAGGCCGATGACCAGCGTTACCAGTGCGACCAGTGTGATATAAATCCGCATAATTCTGCTTAAGGCTCCTTTACTTGATTCAGTGCGATGATAGGATATCCGCCACTTTTACTCTACTCAATGTTGCATACCACCATGTTCGGTTTTGGCAAACGCAAATCTCGCGTTGAAGACGTTTCGACAACTGAATCAGCTGCAGATTCAACTTCTGACGACCTTGCCAGTCGATTATCAAAAACGCGACGCGGTCTCGGCGACAGCATGGCCGACTTTTTCCTTGGTAAAAAGGCCATCGATCGGGACACCCTGGATGAGCTGGAAACCAGCCTGCTCAGCGCCGATGTCGGGGTAGAAGCCACGACCGAAATCATAGATGACATGCAGGCCAGACTGTCGCGCAAGGCGCTCACCAATGTCGATGCGCTGCAACTGGCGCTGTCTGAGCACATGCTGCAGATTTTGCTGCCCTGTGAACAGCCGTTGCACATCGATACCCCCGGCAAGCCTTTCGTTATACTCGTTGTCGGTATCAATGGCGCCGGAAAGACGACCAGTATAGGCAAACTGGCACATTATTATCAGAATCAGGGCAAATCGGTCATGCTGGCAGCAGGCGATACCTTCCGTGCCGCAGCTGTCGAACAGCTGCAGGAATGGGGCTCACGTAACAATGTACCGGTCATCGCACAGCCTACCGGGGCCGATCCCGCTTCGGTGATCTTTGATACATTACAATCGGCACAGTCAAAAAACATCGATATCGTTATCGCCGATACCGCAGGTCGACTGCACACGCAAAGCAACCTGATGGACGAGCTGACAAAAATCAAACGCGTCATGGCCAAACTTGATGCCGACGCACCGCATGAAACTCTGTTGATTATGGATGCCGGTTTTGGACAAAATGCACTGCAACAGGCCGAACAGTTTCATCAGGCACTGGGACTGACCGGGCTGGCCGTTACCAAACTCGATGGCACCGCCAGGGGTGGCATACTGTTCTCCATCGCGAGCAAGCTCGGCCTGCCGATACGATTCATCGGTGTGGGTGAAGGCATTGATGATCTACGCCCGTTCAATGCCGGAGAATTCGTCTCGGCATTGCTTGAAGACTAGCCCGCATTTCTCACCGGGGGGCGAGATGATCACGCAGCGATTTGGATTGATGAAATACATCCCTGTATTTCACCCCTTCGGGGTCGCCTTGCGGTCCAAATCCGTTCCAGACGGATTTGTCACAAAGGATTTTGCGAAGGAGTGGAATAACAGTGT
>CAJIBR010000081.1_pt1 | contig 12970 bp, 7 predicted proteins | sample 9199401 | NCBI WGS metagenome assembly CAJIBR01 (sample SAMEA7708310, study PRJEB35096) | sediment metagenome | biome: marine neritic benthic zone biome [ENVO:01000025]; feature: sediment [ENVO:00002007]; material: shallow marine sediment [ENVO:03000034] sea grass bed [ENVO_01000059] ... | reverse complement strand
CTGAATGATGCCAGCGAGGGGTGGCTTTATTATCTTGAACACGGCGGCGGCCGCCCGGACAACAGACAACATGCCATAGGTAGCTTGGATCTCAGTCAGATCCCGCAAAAGCAGCAGAAAGATGTTGGGCTGGAGACCGCGATCATGTTGTTCGACGTCTTCAACCGTATACCGCTTCCCGCGCTGGAGGATGTGCCTGACGAGGACAAGATGGATAGTGAGGAGCAGAGGCGCTGGGTGGTGCCACATACGTCCATCACCATCGCCCAGGTTGCTGAGGGCCCACGCGCCGGTGAGTGGCTGTTCACGCCTGAGACGATCGAGCGCACCCCGGAATTCTACCGCCAAACTCGACACATGCCTGTCAAACACGGTGCCGTTATCGAGCATGGCTATCGGCTGTATCTTGGCTTGACAGGCTGGATGATCCCATCTGCCTGGCTGGCAGCGCTTCCCGATGCCGCTCATGCGGTCCATTATGAACAGACCATCTGGCAGTGGATTTTGCTGGGCCTGCTTCTCGTAGTGAGTGGCTTGCTCGCATGGACTGTTATTCGATGGTCACGGCGTGCCTTGGCCGACGGAAACCCATCGGCGCTTCGTGAACTAGCTGGACCGGCGCTGCTGATGCTCATTGCCTCCGGTTTGCTTTATATAGCTGACGAGCAGATTAATATCACGGGCGTCGTCCTCGTCGTACTCCGGCTGCTTTTGGATTCAATCTTCTATTTGAACCTCGCGTGGTTCGCCGTGCTTGCAGTTCGCCTTGTTGTAAATGCCTTCATCGACTCGAGACGAATCGACATGGCGCCGCTTAACGCGGAATTAGTCCGCCTGAGCATGCGCATCCTGAGTTTTTTCCTCATACTTGTAGTCGCAGCGGTGTGGTTAAATTCCCTCGGTATCCCAGTATTGGGTGTACTTGCGGGCCTCGGCATCGGTGGTATTGCTGTAGCACTCGCCGCACAGAGGACGATTGAGAACTTCTTCGGCGCTATTATGCTCTTCTCGGATCGTCCTGTGCGCATTGGCGACTTCTGCCGTTTCGGCGACAAGATGGGCACTGTGGAGGGGATTGGCCTGCGTTCAACGCGTATCCGTACACCCGAGCGCTCGATTTTGAACGTTCCCAATGCAGAGTTTTCTCGCTTCCAGCTTGAGAATCTGGCGGAACGAGATCGATTAAGGTTAAAGACGACATTGAACCTTCGCCTGGAAACATCACCAGAGCAGTTACAGCTCATTATTGATAGAGTGCGAGGACTTTTACTGGAAAACGATGATGTACACAACGAACCGGCTAGAGTCCGGCTAGTGACTATCGGACCCTTGTCGCTTGATATAGAAATCCTTGCATACATCAAGACGACAGATTTTGACAAATTCCTTGCCATACAAGAGGATCTCTTCCTTGAAATCCTCCGCGAAGTCAAAGTAGCTGGCGCAGCACTTGCGCCACCAGCGCAAATACAATACGAAGGCTCAGTAAAGCCTGTCACTTCTATAGCCAAGGACTCATCTGGCGGCTAGAGGGTTTTTCTTGCCCTGGAAAAGACGAATAAAAGGGGACGTAGCGATTAAATATTAGCCAATAATGTAAGTGGTTAAATAATAATCCCTACGTCCCCTTTAATTAAGACTGCCTGCTTCAAAGACAGTTTCTAGTATTACCGGAGGCAACGCTCATGTTTTTAACCAGAGTCAAAGGTTTGGCCACCCTGGATAACAACAATGCCAATCATCGTTGACATCCAGCCCGCTTTTCGGATACTGGAGCCATGTTGGCGTTACCTGATAACAATGTTAGTTAATAAGAAAACGTTAATAAGCATAACTAACCGGCAATCGATACTGGCGTCATGATCATGCTTCAGGTTTTCCAATATGGCAATTAATCGTCTAAAGTCCTATCTGTTCAGCCCCGTCGACGGTTCGTTTCTCGCGGTGTTTCGCATTGGCTTTGGCATCATTATGTTTTGGGATGTGCTGCGCTACTGGTTTAACGGCTGGATCTACTGGCTATATATTAGACCCACCTTCTATTTCAAATACTATGGCTTTGAGTGGGTGGAACCGTGGCCCGGCGACGGCATGTATTATCATTTCGCAGTCATGGGTTTGCTGGCTGTTTTTATTAGCTTTGGTTTTTTGTATCGCCTTAGCGCCATACTGTTTTGCATTGCATTCAGTTATATATTTCTGCTGGACCAGACCTATTACCTCAACCATTTTTACCTGGTTATCCTGGTTAATATCCTGTTAATTATTTTACCGGCGAACCGGCAGTTTTCCGTCGATGCCAAACTATGGCCCAGGATCAAGGATCACTGTGTCCCTGCGTGGACCTTATGGATATTAAGAGCCCAATTTGAAATCCTTTATCTATACGCAGGTATCGTCAAAATTAACAGCGACTGGTTGAACCTGGAACCGTTGCGCACGTGGTTGGCGTCACGGGCGGATATGCCATTGGTGGGCTATCTGTATACCCAGGACTGGGCGGTCGCTGTGGCGGCATACGGGGTTATTATCTTACATGTGGTTGGTGCGCCGCTATTGTTATGGCGGAAAACGCGGCTGGCTATTTTTATTGTTTATGCCGGTTTTCACATCCTCAATCATTTTACCTTTAACATCGGTATCTTCCCCTGGTTTACCCTGTTTGGCACCCTGGTATTTTTTGATCCGGATTGGCCTAAACAGCTCTGGTACCGGTTACGCCGGTTAGCGAATAAATGCGCTGAAGCCTATAACGCTGGCGGAATTGCCGATGGCAGCCAGCATACACGTGTCTACTATCATGAGCGACCGTGGTTGCAAACCAGTGTCCTGGGTATCATTACGTTCTGGTTGTTGTTTCAAATATTGGTGCCGTTACGCCACCTGCTGTACCCGGGCAATGTCAGCTGGAATGAACAGGGCCACCGCTTCGCCTGGCAAATGAAGTTACGGGACAAAGAAGGATTCGCGGAATTTGCCATTCGCGATCCGGCAACCGGCCAAAGCTGGTATATCAAGCCGGAACGCTTCCTTACCGCAAGGCAGACGATCAAAATGGCAACACAGCCGGATATGATCCTGCAATTTGCCAATTATCTTGAACAACTCTGGACGCAACACTATCAAATCGACGATGTCGAAGTGAGGGTAAACAATTATGTATCGCTGAACGGCCGACAATCGGCGCCCATGATTAATCCAACGGTTGATCTGACCCGTATTGAACGCAGTCTCATGCCGGCCGACTGGATCTTACCGCTGCAAGTACCCTTGAAACAGCTGGCGCAGAATCCCTGATATGACGGAATCGCAGCAAAACATGCCAACAGACAGCAACACCCGCGTTAACCCGGTGTTGCTTTTTGATGGTGTGTGTAAATTCTGCCACAACAGCGTACAGTTCGTCATAAAGCGGGACCCCAACAAGCACTTTTACTTTTGCCCGATACAGTCCAATAAAGGGCAGCAGCTTATGAAACAATACGGCATCGAAGACTCGGGTTTGAACAGCATGCTATTGCTGGAGGATAACCGGGTTTACAACAGATCAACGGCGGCGCTGCGCATTGCTCGCAAGCTGAAGATGCCCTGGCCGCTGCTTTCAGTGTTTCTCGCCATACCCGCGCCAATTCGAGATGGCATCTATGATTTTATTGGCAAACACCGTTACCAATGGTTCGGCAAATACGATCAATGTCATATTCCGGATGATGCAACCCGTCAACGGTTTATGGAATAGGAGAGAAAGAAAAGATCAAACAAAAAACAGGAGACCCGCCGCAGCAAGCCTCCTGTATTGATTGCAAAAAGACAGGCTTAACCAAACATATCATGGGTGATACTGGAATGGATATACGGGTCGGACCTACACAACTTATTGAATAACAAAAACAATCAAGTAATATAGCACTGCTTAAGGGGCTTAGAAGCCTCATTTTATGGACGAAAACACTGCTTTAAGGAGAAAGAATAAATAAAAAGGGGTCGCCCATAAGTCGTTTCCTGTCAACAGGGCGATAGCAAGTGAAGTGCATGCACCCTGAAAAATAACGTTGGTTGTAGTGTCATGCGCCCGATTTTAGTTTGTGTGCGCTACTTCAAGCGAAGTGCTTCAGTCACCCATCGGGATCAAGGTCATCAGCATTGCCGTTCGGCAGATAGGCTGTCACCCCTGGCAGTTTGCTGCCCCATTAAATAATCGGTACCCCGGTGCATCTAACTGGTACAGAGTAAAGGACTTGGTGTCAGTCTCCCGTGAGTTTGCACCGAGGGCACTCCACTTAAACCAATCTAAAAACAGGTGATGGATATTCAGAGTAACGGGCTGGTCGCCATACCCCTTTCGATCTCATCACCTTAACTCATTAGCCGAAGGCCCGTGTGACATCAAACGCGGTGCCGTGCTTTAACATGTGATAACACGCGCGCGTCAGTTTGTTGGCCACGGTTTTCTTCGCCACCATCACCGGTTTCTTCTTGCACTTGCGCTGGTAGTAGCGCTTGATGGCCGGCTCCCAGATAGCGGCATAGTGCGCCGCCTCGACATAAGCCATCGCCAGGTAGCGGTTGCCGTTTTTGGCATTGCCTTTGCCCTTGGATTTGCCGTTACTGATCTTATCCGTGGGCACACAGCGCGCATAGGACGAGTAATTCCCCACCTGCGCAAAGCGCTCGATCGGGCCCGTCTCCAGCAAGATGGTCATGCCCAGTATTTTGCCGATACCCGGCGTCGTGGTGATGAGCGCATAGTGTTCGCTCTGCTGGCAGCGCGCTAGCACAAAGGTCTCCATGGCTTCAATCTGGGTATTGAGCTGCTGCATCAGCTGGCGTGTCTGTTGTGCTGCAAAAAGCGTGACGGCTGATTCAAAGTAGTGCGCCAGGTCGTCTTGCTTAAGTTGTTTGACCTGGTGGCTGCTCAGACGCAGGCCGGTATGGCGCCCGATCATGCTTTGCAGGCTGAGTAACTGCGCGGTGCGTTGCTTTACCAGAAGCAGCCGGCGGCGCAGCAGGTCGCGTATATGACGCATCGCCTTCGGGTAGATGTAGCCGGTGGGCAAAATACCGAGCCGCAGCAGGTGCGCCAGATAGCGCGCATCCGTCTCATCGGTGGTGTATTTAATACCGTTGTATTGCTGGATGGCCAGTGTGTTGGCCAGATGTACCGGATAGCCGTGCTCGATCAAGCCATCGACGAGCCAGTACCAGTTATAAGTGGACTCAACAACTACGCCACTAATCGCATCCTGATAGGGCTGTAAGTAGTGCTCAATGGTTTCCAGATTGTTATCCAGTCGTTTTTCACAGATCAGTTGATCGTTGTCGTTGATCAATGAAACCACGCTGTTGTTGCTGTGAAGGTCAATTCCGCAGTAGAGTTGCATAAGTCGTCTCCTGGTTGGGTGGTAAGCCCATTCGAGTTTATCTCTGGATGCCTCCGGCTGGGAGGCGACGACTTATGATTTTCAGAGTCACTGCTGTCCCACAATTAGAAATTAAAAAGGCTTAAACCCCGATCGGTTGATACAATGAGTGTGCGATCAAACACCATAAAAACCGGAGGATTCAAGCCTTGGCACATGCTAACACAGTTTTTTCACAACTCCTCAAACTTGTTTCGAGACATGAATTTCAAAGTCTGTCGAAACAGCACCATGAGGGGCAAGGTTTGCGAAAAATTAGCCGTTGGGATCAATTTGTCTCACTGCTCATGGCGCAACTATCCGGCCGGCAAAGCCTGCGAGATATCGAAGCCAACATGAATGCTCAGCGCGGCAGCCATTATCATCTGGGTGTTCGCAGGATCGCCAAATCATCACTGGCTCGCGTCAATGAAAAGCAGCCTTATACGCTTTACGAAGCGCTGTTTGAGAAATTGGTTGGCCGATGCCGTAGTCGTTCACCTCGGCACAAGTTCCGCTTCAAGAACCCACTGTTTTCACTCGATGCCAGCTTGATAGAACTGTCGCTGGCTATCTTTCCGTGGGCCGATCACAATCAGAGCAAAGCTGCGATGAAGTTGCACGTTGGCCTTGACCATGGAGGACACTTCCCTGCGTTTGCGACGATTACCGATGGCATACGCGATGATGTTCCGGTCGGGCGCGAGTTTGATTTTCCCAAAGGTAGCGTGGTGGTAATCGATAAAGGTTATACCGATTACGGTTGGTATAAGCAGTTGACGGAGAAAGGAATTTTCTTTGTCACCCGTCAACGGGCGAATGCAAAATACCGGGTTATAGAGCGCCGGACAATAAACCGCAGCCAAGGGGTAATGTCTGATCAGGTAATCGAGCTGACTGGGATTCGGTTTAAAGAGAAACATTTTGGGTCGGAGCATTAAATCTTTCTGTATTTTTACTGTGACCCTAATTGTTCTATTGTTCTAGTGGTGTTTGACACTGTGCCATACCGCTGACGCGTAATTCCTGCAACAAAATTGCCCGTCCAATTCTCGACCGAACGAATTCTGCAAGCATCAAAATTCACGGCTGGAGACGCGATGACATCCACTGCCGCCACAATTCTTGTTTTGCTCAACAGTGCCGCTTCTTCCGCCGATGTGATCACTTTCACTCTCGAAATCATTTGCATGACAGGCCGCACAGAAAGGTGCATATTGCGGGTATGGCCAGGCAAACACGGGGTCGATGCTGTTGCCGTGGCAGCTGCTGCAACTCAGGTTCCTGGCATGGTCGCCCGGGTAGTTGCCCCGAGGGTCGTGACTGAAGCTGGTCGGCGCCCAGCCGGTCGTTACGTGGCAGGCGTCGCACTGGAACGTCGTCCTTAGGTGGCCCGGCGGTTTGGGTGTCGCGCCGCCACCATTGACGTGACACTGGTCGCAGTTGCCGGTGCTGCTGGCATCATGAAGCCAGGTACCACCGACGAAAGTGGCGGTGGTGTGACAGGCAGAGCAATCCAGGCTGGTGCTCAAGTGCGCAGGGTTGGTTTTCGCATCCATGCCGATAGCCGTAACACCATCGTGGCAGGAGGCGCAGTTGTCGACGACGCCGGTGTGATCGAAGGTCGCAGGGAAGAAACTGCTGGTATTGTGGCAGGCACCGCAATCCTGGCTTGTCGGTACATGGTTGAGCGGTTTTCCAATGGCGAACGCGCCATCGTGACAGGATCTGCAGTTATCCACGATACCGGTATGGGCAAAGCTGGCAGGGATAAAGCCGGTAGTCAGGTGACACTCGCTGCAGTCTCCCGTGGTGGGCACATGATCGGGCGGCGGGATTTTACCCGGCGCGGTGACACCGTCATGGCACGAGGTGCAGTTGCTGGTAATGCCCGTATGATCGAATCTCGCACCCGCAAAGGCCGTGGTGTAATGACACAAGGCGCAATCTTGCGTGGTGCTCAGATGAAACGCCGGCTTCACGGTTGCGATGGCTCCAGCTCCATCGTGGCAGGATGAGCAGTTATCAACGATACCGGTATGATCGAATACCGCATTGGCAAAGGTGCCGGTGACGTGGCAGACGCTGCAGTCCTGCGTGGTCGCGATGTGGCCGGCATGCTTCTTGACCGTCGAGCCCGTAGCATTATCACCGTGACAGGATGAGCAGTTATCAACGATACCGGTATGATCGAAAATGCCGTCCGTGAAATTAGCCCCAATACTATGGCAGATACCGCAATCCTGGCCATTTGTGGGCGGATGAGCAGGCGTCATACCGGTGGCGCCAGCGGCCACATTATTTGCACTGCCGTCATGGCACGAAGCGCAGTTGCCGGTGATGTCCGCGTGGCTGAAAATCGAAGGTATAAACGACGTATTCGTGTGGCAAACGTCGCAATCCTGGACTGTAGGCAGGTGGCTTGCGGTCTTGATCAGGGCAGGGTTATTGGGGATAAACTGACTGGTGTGACAGCCTTCACATCCGCTAATAATTCCCGGGTGTACACTGGCCAGGAAGGTGGATGACACAAAGCCGCCTGGGCTAGTGTCAACGTGGCACAGGCTGCACTCGTCCTGGGATGGAATGTGATTGACCTTCCTGGGCGTGGCGATACCGGTGTTGTGGCAGGACGCACAGTCACCGCCCACGATGTTCAGATTATGCATAAAGGTACCGGCGAAGGTGCTGAAGTTGTTGTTGATGATATGGCAGGCGGAGCAGTTCTGGCTGGTCGTAACATGACCCACAGGTTTCCCTGAGCTGATATTGCCATCATGGCAGGCCAGGCAGTTGCTGGTATCCGTGCTCGTATGGTCAAACAACGCACTGGTAAAGCTGGCCGTCGTATGGCAGTCGGCGCAATCCTGGTTGTCCGGTGTTGTCGGGATGTGATTCGGGAGTTTCCCTATGCTGATCCTGTTGTCGTGACAGGCGGTGCACCCATTCACGACGTTGGCATGATCATAGGTTCCGGTGCTGAAGGTACCCGGTGTATGGCAAACACTGCAATCCTCGCTGGTCGGCATGTGGGCATAGTAAAGGGTACTCGGAGGCATGCCGCTCGCCGTGCCGGATCCATCCGCCACATGACAGGAAACACCGCAATTATCCACGATGCCCGTATGGTCGACGCCGAATGCGGGACTGAAGCTCAAGGTATTGTGGCAGAAACCGCAATCGGCACTGGTTGGCGGATGGGTGGGCACTGCGTCGCCTTTTCCGAGTGCGTTAATACTGTTGCTATCATTGTGGCAGGATTCACACGGTTGTACCGTTGAATCGAGCAAGCCGTGATTGAAAAAGCCGCCAAGACTGAAGGTCACGATACTATGACAGGTACCGCAGTCGACATTTGTCGATGTCGTATCCGGATGGCCGGCAATTTGCCCTGTTGCCGTGCCGGTGCCATCGGCAACATGGCAGGAATCGCAGCGGTTACCCATAACGGCCGGGTCGGTGTGGTCCGGGTAGGCATTCAGGAAACTTGTAGTGGTGTGACAGTAACCGCATTCTGAAGTGGTGTCCGGATGTGCGCCGTCAGGGGGCGATGGTGTCTTGCCTATTGCCACGATGCCGTTGTGGCAGCCCGTGCATGCCCGGGTGATAGTTGAATGATCAAAGCTGCCGTCCGGTAGCAGTTCCAGAAAATGGCTGGTATTGTGGCACTCGTCACACTCGGCTTCCGTCGGCTGGTGAAATTCGGATTTACCGATTGCCCGCACGTTGTTATGGCAGTCGCTGCAGTTGCCAAAAACTTCCAGGTGATCAACGAAAGAGGTGGTGGTAAAACCCTGGGGTGTATGACAGGCCTGGCACAGATTGCTGGTAGCAAGGTGATCAGGGTATTTAGGTTCTATAAAATCGCCGTTGCCCACGAGGTTTACACCATCGTGACAATCCACGCAATTGGACGACATTCCCTGGTGGCCGCGAAAAGGGCCGATTAAACTTTCGTTGTTATGCGTAACCACGGCTATTGCGACGGTGCGTGGACTGGTTGCGTCACTGTTGCTGACTTGCAACTGCAGCCGGTAGACACCACGCACATCGGCAACAAAACTGGGTGTGGGTGTACTGGCGCCTTGCAGTTGGGCAAGGCTGCCATGCGGCCTGTAGGAAAAAGACCAGCTGTAGTTCAAGGGTTCGGTCGAGCTGACTGAGGAGCCGCTGCCGTCCAGCGTCACAGTCTCACCGACACGCACTGCAACCATGGGCCCGGGTATGGCCGTAAGCTCAGTAAAGCTTGCCGCTGAAGGGTTGTCTGAGCCTGTTCCCTGATCCCCGGAGCTGCCTCCGCAGCCTGTGATCATGACAACCAGCATACATGCAAGCAAGCCGATAATCGGCTTAACGTAGTCTTTATGAGCAACCATAGCGAAGTACCTTATGTGCAGACGTAAAGCGCCGCACTTTTATAATTTTTTTATGATCAGGTGTTCTTTTTCGGTCACGGGAACTGTGACTGACATTTAGGATTTCGAGCAGGCTGAGCTTGCAGCTGCTGAAATCATATATTAATTCCATTAAATTTTGTCGGTATTTCGACAAACCGGTAATGAAAACCGACAAGTGCTTCCCGCTTATTAAATGAGTTTGATTAATCATTTTATATTCAATTACTTAAAATATTTTATTAATGTATTAGATATAATCTGGACGCGAGCATGGTTACCGCAGAACCCTGCTCAGCCAGGCGAAAAAGCACCTCGATACCAGTAAAACCGGGTGTTGCATAACCGCTGACGGTGTTCATTAGCTGTTGTCCTCGTTACGGCGAAATCGGATCAGACCATGTATCCGTGGTATGGCAATAGCCGCATTCATCCGTAGTTGGTATATGGTCCGCGGGTTTGCCTGTTGCGATGACGCCGTTATGGCAACTGGTACAGGCACCGGTTACAGTTGCATGGTCAAAGACGGCACCCAGCCATGTGATCGTACTTAAATGACAAAAATCACATGGGGCGATAGTAACGATGTGGTCGGGAGTTTTTCCGGTTGCAACCACGCCGTTATGGCAGGATTCACAGGTGCCAAAAACAGCCGAATGATCAACCCTGGCTACTCGAGAAAAAGTGATCGTATTATGGCAATCATCACATATCTCGGTACTGGCTATGTGTGAAGCTGATTTACCACTGGCAATACTGTTATTGTGGCAAGTCTGGCATTCACCCAGGATATCACTATGGTCATAACGGGCACCTGTCCACGAATAGACGGTATGACAATCATCACAGAAGTTACTGCTGGGGGGATGCTGGCGATGCTTGCCGGGGGCGCGGCTATCGTTATGACACAGGTGACATTCCTTCGGCGTGCCCGCGAACTGACCGTATAAGTGACAACTGGAACATTCAACAAACTCGTGTCTTCCCGTTAATGGAAAACCGGTTGTAAAGTGATCAAAACCGCGGTCGAGTTCCTCTGCCTGTACAGGTAAGCCAGCTGAAAGACCCGTCAGCAGTAATAGTAAAATGATCGTTTGGCGCAGGGTTTTCATGACAGTAGCTCTTGTTTTATCTGGCCTGAAATAGGACCTGGATACATGGTTTGGTCTTTTTGCCTGGTATGCAGTTGCTGACCGCTGGCGGCCAGGCGTTGGTCGAAAAACACGCTTGAACACTCTGAATACGCTGGTGGCACGTGCCAGTATGACTTCAATAAGCGCTTGAATTTGAAATGAGGCGCAATCACAAACCTGCGCAAGCGCAAGGTCCTGAACCATGTTATTTTCAATTCAGTTAATGTATTCATCGTCTAGAAATCCAGCCGATAGCCAAGTCTGAAAAACAGGAAGCTCGTATCCATCGCCGCGCTGCTGCCGTCTTCACTGATATCGTCATATCCGACTTCAAAATCAAATCGTGCGCGATTTCTGATTCGATAGTCGGTTCTTAGCAGCGCGCGCAATTTATTCTGCGTGCGACCGTCGGCGATGTCACGAATGTCAAACTGGAGACGTGGATTAATGCGCCATTCGCGAGTGATGTAAAAACGGGTGTTGCCGATCAAGGATATGGTGTCAGATACATCTGTGTCGTAATAACGGATCCCCAGCACGCCAGTGTCCCGATCCATCAGCAGATTATTTCCTACCAGCTGTGCGCTGATTAAGAAATTTGTGCCATTTTCTGGTGTTGCCGGGACGCCACCTGAAGCAATTGTGCCTTCGATGCGAGAAAATGTGATATCTGTATTCGCGTAGAATTTTTCACTTAACCGCTTTGAGCCGCCTACTGTAATGGTTCCGCTGTCAGCAGTCCGATCGAGTGCCAGCTGATAGATCTGTTCGATATTCAGGTTTTGCTTGAGCTCTTCAATAGATTGTTCCGTTCTGCCGATCAATGCATTCTCAATAGATAGAGGAGGCGTTTTAGTCATGAAGGCGTTCAGGTAGGCTGTGAAACCATGGTCGAACAGCAGATTTGCATTTAACTGGACTGTATTCATCTCCTTGTAAAATGTGTCATAGTCAATCAATCCGAATATTGATTTTGTCTTGTCGTTGTATCGGATTTCCGTACCAATACTTGTTCCGTTTTCGAGGTCGTCATAAGCCTGTTCGAAATAAAACAGGTTCATGTCCCAGTGTTCGAAAAATATACCGGTCTCGAATGTGATGCCATAGAAAGTTTTGTTCTGATTGATCGAGGTTTTATTGTCGATCTCTACCGGAAATCCACCCAGCAAGTTAATTCGCATATCGGGATTGATCTGGTAACCGGCGGAAATTCCATCATAACGTCTTAGCAAGCCGCCAATACGCAGCCTCTGGCGCCCGATTCGTCCTGATGAGCCGGATTTTTTCAGATTCAGATCATAGTACATTTCTATAAAGCGGAATTCACTTGCATCTTCATCTTCTTCCAGCCAGTCGTAGGTATGATCAGATATCAAACGAAACTGGTGGTCGTAGTCGAGAGTTTGCGCGATGGTAGTGGTATCAATAAATGATACGAGTTGAGAGATTACAGTAACCGTATCTATATCGTCAGATGTAGCCCTGTCATTTATGTAGTTCTGCGAGAAGCTGCCGAAAGTGTCTAGCCTGCTGCTTGAAGCATCTGATTCCATTCGAATCTCGTCTCCAGGAGCGCGGCTGGCAGTAATAAGACCGTTGAGACGTTGCTGGACTCGTTTAGCTCCCTCATTTGTCGGGTATTTCTCAAGATACTTTTCATAGATAGCTGCGGCGTGGGCATTCTGGCCCTTGCGTTGCCTGGCCAGACCGAGCAATTCAAGTGCTTCGGCTGAGTATTTATGCTCCCCGGCCTCGATCACAGCTGTAAGATAGCGTACCGCCTGCGAGTATTCCTTTTTCTTGAAAGAGGTTGTTGCCGTTAGCATAAGACTTTCAAGCTGAGCTTCGGATAATGTCGTTCCTGCGCCTGTTCTCGTTTCGGTTTTTTTGCTTTGATGCCTGGAAGTTACAGGAATGATGTTCGCATTGTGCGAGGTGCTGCTTGTGAGTATGCGCCGACGTGTGGCAGGTACTGTTTCAATGACCCATGACCCGGGGTAGGATAAACCGACTTGCTTCAGTTTTGCGGCTGCCTGATCTCGTG